>UOFY01000027.1_pt1 | contig 158128 bp, 146 predicted proteins | sample 1990141 | NCBI WGS metagenome assembly UOFY01 (sample SAMEA4728526, study PRJEB27164) | hydrothermal vent metagenome | biome: marine basaltic hydrothermal vent biome; feature: marine hydrothermal vent; material: mineral | place: Pacific Ocean | collected 2011-06-14/2011-07-23 | depth 1741 m | reverse complement strand
CAATGGTAAAACCGTTGTCTTCGCAGAATGGGGACCGGCGGTCTCCAAGAATCCTTACCTCTCCTATCAGTTCACCGGTGGCGCTGCAGGCGATACCATCAGCATCAGCTGGGTGGATAACAAGGGCAGCAAAGATTCAATCTCCACCAAAATCAAATGATACTCGTTTGATACCGCCTGTAGGTACGGCTGAAGCCGTACCTACAGGAAATGACACCCAGAACGATTCACCGCAGAGCAGGTAGATTGAGTTGGGTTGAGCAACGCGAAACCCAACAATGGTGCACTATTTCTATTGGGCTTCATTTTACTCAGCCCATCAATCTACGTGACCGTTTTATTCTGACATAAAATAAGAGGCGGACATGTTAAATGGCATGTCCGCCTTTTTTATTACCCCTCATCACAGTAGAATTGGCTTCGTTAATTTTTAACCGGGTACCGTTAAATGGATGAATCCAGATTTAATCAAACTGTCGATGAACTGTTGATGAGCATTGAAGATGCCGTTGAAAGCCTTATTGATGAAACTGATGCCGATATCGATCTTGAATCTGCGGGTGGCATTCTCACCTTAAGCTTTGAAGACAACAGCAAGATCATTATCAATCGCCAGACACCCCTACATCAAGTTTGGGTGGCTACCCGGGCCGGCGGTTTTCACTTTAATTTTGATCTGGACACCCAGCAATGGAGGGATGAAAAATCTCAGGCTGAACTATTTGCCGATCTTAGTCAGCATTGTTCTACGAGCCTGGGTAAAAAGGTGAGCTTAAACCCATGAATGAAACACTTGATTGCATCCATGCCGGTGACCCGAATGGTGATAAGGCGGTTATCTGGCTGCATGGTCTGGGGGCCAGTGGTCATGACTTTGAACCCATCGTCCCGGAGCTGAACCTTCCTGCCGAACATGGTATTCATTTTATTTTTCCGCATGCACCCTCACAACCGATCAGCCTCAATGCCGGCGTAGTCATGCCGGCCTGGTACGATATCATCGCATTGCAGGCGGATGCCCCGGAAGATGAATCCGGTATCAAGCAGTCCGAGCAACACATTCTCGCGCTGATTGAAATAGAACGGCAGCGCGGGGTAAAGACTGAAAATATTATTCTCGCCGGCTTTTCTCAGGGCGGGGTCATGGCACTCTACACCGGCCTGCGCCATCAGCCACAGCTGGGCGGTATTATGGCCCTGTCCTGTTACCTGCCACTGGCCGCCTCACTCGTTGCCGAAGCAAAAACGGGCAGTCTTAGCCCGCATAGCCTGCCCATCTTTCAGGCTCATGGCCTGCATGATCCGGTGGTCGCGTATTCAATGGGTGAGGATTCGAAATTTTATCTGCAACAGCTGGGCTACCAGCCACAATGGCATAGTTACCCAATGCAGCACAGTGTGTGTGAGCAGGAAATAGAGGATATTGCCAACTGGTTGAAGCAGCGGTTTGGCTGAATAGCGGCTCCCGGATAGAAAATGAATCTCCCCACCGCAAGCGGACGGGGTATAAATTGTTGGGCTGAGTGAAACGAAGCCCAACAATTTGCCGCCTTCTTGTTGGGCTTCGCGTTGCTCTGCCCAACCTATTTTTTCGCTGCAAGCAGCGGGGAATTAAACCCTCATTGATTAAAACTCAACGACCTGCGTTTTTTGCCAGATCAGAATCCGATTATTGGCCGGCATCTCAAAATCTTGCACCAGCCGCAATTCATGCTGACGACCCAGTTCTACCAGCTTTTCGTAATCACGTATCCCGCTTAGTGAATCACGTGCCTTGAGCCAAAGATCAAACTGTTCATTGCTCTTGCTGGTATAATCACCCGCATAGTTAAATGGCCCGTACACACACAACAAGCCCTGGGGCTTCAGTATTTGCGCCACGCCGGCAAACATTTTCTGCACACAGGCCCAGGCCATAATATGCACGCTATTTGCACTGAAAACAGCATCCACTTCCAGCTCGGGCCATTGGCTCTGGCTCACATCCAACTCAAGAGGTGAGCCGAGATTAGACAGACTAGCCTCATCAATCCATTGCTGAATCCCACGGTGGTTATCACGCACATCGCTGGTCTGCCAGTGCAAATAGGAAAGGTGCCGGGCAAAATAAACCGCATGCTGACCGGTGCCGCTGGCAATTTCAAGTACCCGGCTAACGCCTTCCAGCTGCTCTTTAAGCACGCTAAGGATAGGGTCTTTATTTTGCTCACATGATTCTGCAAATGGCTTCATATCACCAATGTCATGATTGTGATTTTTCATTCTTGCGTTATATTATTGTATATAGCGGATGAAATACAGTACATGGTTAATACTACCATTATTACCGCTAAGCACGTATTCAGCCCATCAGGAATGACTCTATGCCCTTAAGCTCCACACTTTTCTCCCTCAGTCTAATATTTACGCTCTTTATCAACCTGCCCGCCTATGCCAATGAAAATGGGGCGGCTCTATATGAAGAAAATTGCGCTGTTTGCCACGGCAGTGAAGGCACGGGAGGAGTAGGGGTACCGCTGGCACTGCCTGATTTTCAGTATGCCATCAGCGACCAGTTTCTTGAACGCACCATCCGCAAGGGTCGCCCAGGGCGTGTAATGCCCGCCTTTAATAACCTCAGCGATGCTGAAGTTGCGGCCATTGTCCGGCATATTCGCAGCTGGGCACCGGGTAAGCCCCTGCATCATCCCAGTATCACAGTCAACGGTGATTCAATAAAAGGCCAGACACTCTACAAAAAAAATTGTGCCAGCTGCCACGGCCAAAAGGGAGAGGGAGGCAAAGGCACTGGGGTGACATTTTCCCGCCCCCGTGATCTCGCCATTATTGCTCCCGCGTTAAATAATCAGGGCTTTCTCTATGCTGCCTCGGATCAAATGATCAAGGCCACCCTGATGAATGGCCGCGAAGGGACACCGATGGTCTCTTTTCTCAAACAGGGACTCAGTGAACAGGACATTAATGATATTGTCCGTTTTGTTCGCAGCTTTGAAAAGCAGACTCCGGTTAACAAGATGCAGGAGCACGACCATGCCAAGTTGTCCGTTTCTTATGAGTCACCTTATAATATAAAAGAAACCATCGCCGCCCTCAAACGTGCCATCATCGGTGAAAATTTTCGTATTATCCGGATCCAGAATCTCGACAGTGGTTTAGTCAAAGAGTCAGAAGAAGATCCACACAAAGTAATTATCTATTTTTGTAACTTCCAGCTACTGAATGATGCCCTTGCCGTTGATCCACGTGTCGGCTTGTTCCTGCCCTGTCGAATCACGGTGGTTGAAAAAGAAGGAAAAGTGCTGGTCTATGCCTTAAATCCCAAACGTCTGAGTTATCTCTTTAACAATGCCGAACTCAATAAACTCTGTAATGGCATGAGTGAAATTTATATTTCAATTATCGAGGAGGCGACCCTATGAAAAATTTTATAGCTTTCATTGTTATTAGTATCAGTTTAATTCTTAGCCACCAGAGTCTTGCCGACAACCTTATAATGGCGCGTACCAATCTGAGTTTTCCTGAAGCTATGTTGAAGCTCCAGGACAGCATCCACGATCATGGCTATGTGGTTAGTCGTGTACAACGGGTTGATATCGGCCTGACTAAAAGCGGCTATAGTACGGATAAATACCGCATCGTATTTTTCGGCACCGCAAAACTTGTTAAACATTTAAGTGATAACTATCCCCAACTTATTCCTTACCTGCCATTCAAAATTGCGATATTTGCAGAAGGCGAGGAAACCCTGCTAGTAACATCCAACCCACGGCAACTCAGCAAAAATACCTATCCTGAACTCGAATCTGAGATGAAAAAAATTGAACGGGACATACAGGATATTTTTCAGGTAATGCGTCGTGACGAGTAATGGAGAGCCAGTATGACTAAAGCCACACTGACAGCGGTGAATGACACCTATAGCATTTTAGCCTTTGCTGCTTCGCTTTATTTCATTTAACAGGCGCTCTTCAATTATTTTTTTATAATGTAAATAATGTACCGTCTGAATCGACTCAGCACTGACATCCAGTAAGGTGCTGGATAAATCCAGATCGGTAATATAGATGGGATAGGTATCTCCACTTTTACGCAATGAAATAACATGATTTGCCACTTCCTGATAAATGCGATCACCGTATTCAAGGTTGGAGAATTCACGGTCTTCACAGTAAAGTGTAAAAATAACATTATCCTCACGCCGATCTACCATCACCTGAAATTTTATATAGGATGCGGTGCGAACAAAACTGCTATCTCCATATTGAAATATTTCCCGCTGTCCATCACGACCTCGATCGATGCGATAAAATAATACATCGCCAAAACCTGAATCAGCCTGTATCGAATGATCCATTCTCTCGCGTACCGATTCAAAGTATTCCTGAAAATGTTTAACCAGACCGGCTGCATCATAAAACGGCTGGGTTTGACGGCATAATGACCCGCGTTCATCTAGCACATAAACATCCACTTCATCATTACGCACTTCAAAAAAGCACTGCACATCACCAATTTGGTTATTTTTGTAAATAACCGGAAGGACATTATCTATCAAAGTTTGTGAATCAAAAATAACCGGACGAAACCGATCCACCGGGCGGGTAAAGTAGCGATATAATTCATCAATATCACCGGCCTTCTCATACTGTAATATACCATCCTGCATGCTCAATATATAATATTCCCATTCAATCCCCAGTATGTAACGGGTGCCATCAGGATAGCTGCCGCTGTAAAATGTATTGATTATCTCGGCAAAAAGCATTTCAATACGCCGTGCGATCGACGTGCCACGATAAGAGGAAAAACTAAAGGCATTAATAGGCGGTAAATTTTTACCGTCTTCGGATGGTGACCATTTCATATACGCCTGTATACATTTAAGCAGGCCCTCAACATCATGGAATTTAAACGTCAGCACTTCATTCCAGCTAGTCACAATAATCTGATCAATACTAAGAGTCAGATTTTCTTTTTTTCCACCATATTTCAGAGCATCCGTATGACTGCTACTGATATGTTTTCCTTTTCTTGTTTCCGATGAAAAGGGATCCAGCCCGACATTAATAAACGTTGCCACCGAGGTGATCTTTGCAGGCTGACGCATGTCATAGACCGAGCCGGCTATCATCACATCATCCGGAAACAACCGTGACATATTTTCAATCAGTAAATAAAGTTCTTTTTCTGTTAAATCCGTATCCCGGGAAAAAAGTGCTACGATGGTTTTACAGTTAATAATTTTATTAAAATAACACCAGGCCATTATTTCTATCAAACTATAACCACGTTTCATCGGCATGACCGAGTAAATTTCCTCTTCATTCACCACGCCGCTATAAACCATCCAGTATTCCTGGCCATTGTCGCTGAACAGCTGGTGAAAAGACAAATGAGATTCATGTAGATCGTTGGTAATGCCTTTGTAAACTATCTCTATCTTGCCGGCTTTGCGCTCAAAAGCCGAGTAGAGTTTACGACCCAACACATTAAGATCGGTCTTGCTGATTAAATTATTTTTCTCTGCACGCGAGCGTGCAAATAAGGACAGAAAACGATAGCTGCCAGTAAATTCATTGATCAGCGCCTTGCGTTCTTCCACCACGCTGCTAATTTTCCATTGCTCCCGCATATCCAGCCTTTGCAACTGACCACTGGACCAGCCCCAGCGACCGACTAATTCAGACATCAATTTACGCCGCCAGCTATTGCGACTACTGCCACTGCCTTCACTCAGTTGTTCACCCACCTTAAAGTAAAAACTCCGGCGCACTAGATCCAGCCGTTTATCCTGATTATATTTATGCAGGTACTCATCAACCTTGTCCATCATCATCAAATAAGGATCGAGCACATCGATATCTTTCTCACCTTCATAAACAGCACGCTTAAAACGCACACCGAGTAAATCAATCTGCGGATACTCACTGGCATAGGCTTCCATCAACAGGATTTTAAGAATAGATTTATACGGCGAGTTAATACTTTTATACAGCAGCCACAAAGTGGCTCCATAAAATTCTTCTGCACTGATTCTGGCAAGACCGCCAAAATCAATATGTTCACGACTGTGGATATAACGCTTACGTTTTATATCTTCAACAAAGGTATCATAATTGGCTTCCTGATCCGGCGGTACCAGCCACCATAAAGGATAGCGCCCGGCCAGCAAAACACTGGTACGATAAAATTCTTCCAGTAATAAATAATGCAGGGCACTACCGCTGCTCTCACGACTTAGGTGGCCATGGTCACCTCGACGGAACTGCCGGGCATCTACCAGAAAAACCGTCGCTTCCACATCCATGCTCGCCGCCCATTCTTCTATCGCCGTAGCCCGAATCTGTAACTCTTCGAGCGGCTCTCCGACCAGATCACTGTCATGCACCACCCAGATATCGAAATCACTTTTATCACTATAGGCAATAGTACCCGTGCTACCCATCAGGTAAAGGCCATGAATATCAAATCGCCGGTAGGCACGTTTTTTCCAGGAGAAACTTTTCGACAGGCGACGCGCGGCGGCCAGCGTTTCTTTACCTGGCAGGTATTCCGGTACACCCACGGGGGTGGTCTTTGACACATAGCCGGGCAAAATAGGATGGTTGACATGAAATAACAGCGGCAACAACTGCACAAAGTCGCGCTGGCCAGGACGTAAATCTGAATTAACACGTTCCAGCCTGGCCCGATTCAATCGAACAAAACGCTGCTTAATGTGCTTAAAATCCAGTTCGCTTCCCTGCCTGTTTTCATCGATGACGAATGGCTTCATACTCACCCTTTATCGGCGCAGACGGGTATTTCTGTACTTTTTCTGTGCAGCTCATTAAGCATACAAAGAGTAAATTTCCTCTAATGCATTTTCTGCGTATGCCGATATATCCATTTAACCGGATAACTGATTCTATAAAGGTGTCTTGCCTGCCATGCTTACACAACTGTCACAACCTCAAATTCAGTCTCTGATGGAAAACTGCCCACAGGCAATGCTACTGGTCGATGAAACCGGTCATGCCCGCTGGATGAACAATCTCCTTGCAAAAATGCTCGGCGAGCAAAGCTCACGGGTACTCGAGCACAGCATCCATGACGTTCCTGAAACCTTACAAAGTTTATTTATTGAAAATTCAACGGTGCACCTGCCGGGTAAAGCTGATAATGAAAATTTATGGCTGCTGGCCTCATCTCAGTCTTTGGGTGACAATGCCGGGTTCATGCAATACTTCACCGATGTCAGCACCATTCAACAATTAATGCAGGAACGTGATCACCTGGCCGAGGAACTGGAAGAATATATTTTGATTGATAAAGACAGCGGCATGCCTAACCGCCGTGCACTCTATCAAAGTCTGGAATCCCAGGTTTCACGTAGCCGCCGCTACCATAATCCTCTCTCGGTTATCATCCTGCGGATTAGCAATCTTGACGACTATATCGGTGCAAGCCAGAATAAAAATCCTGCCTCACTGTTCATTTCTCTGCGCTATATGCTCAATGAGCAATTACGCTGGGCTGATATTATCGGCCGACTGGATGAAAATGAATTGCTCATGGTGCTGCCTGAAACCCACGCGGAGGATGCATTGATGCTGGCTCAGAAAATAAACCAGCGTATTACCGGGCTTGAACTGCCTGAGCTTGATGCCGGTGCCAGCCTGAAAAATTTTCAACTCGATACCCAATTTGGCGTATCCGAATGGGCAAAGGGCGATGATGTGGGCTTGCTCATGACCCGCACCCGCACAAAATTAGGTCAGGAGCTGGCCAGCGCAGTCTGACAAATCACTTCCAATTCATCCGCACACTCACGCTATAATGCCCGCTTTTATTCTGATTATTAGAAGGGCACTATGGAAAACAGATGGCGTGACACAGAAGCAGCTAAATTTGCAGGCGATCCCTTACAACTGCGCGTCTATAGTTCACGCCTGCTGGGCCAGGATCCAGATCTGGTACTCCACGGCGGCGGCAATACCTCGGTCAAAATCGAACAGAAAAACTTCTTTGGTGAAAATGAATCCCTGCTTTTTGTAAAGGGCAGTGGCTGGGATCTTGGCAGCATTGAGGCGGCCGGCTTTCCCGCCGTAAAAATGGATGTGCTGCTGAAAATGGCTCAGCTCGAACAGCTAAGCGATACCGACATGGTGCGCCTGCAACGCAACGCCATGATTGACCCCGGTGCGCCTAATCCTTCTGTGGAAGCTATCCTCCACGCCTTGATCCCGTTTAGCTTTGTCGATCACACCCATGCCGATGCCGTCGTCACCCTGAGCAACACGCCCGATGGTGAGCAACGACTGCGTGAACTCTACGGTGAGCGCATGCTTATCCTGCCCTATGTCATGCCCGGTTTTATTCTCGCCAAAGATGTATACCAGCGTACCCGCGACATCAACTGGTCAGACTATGATGGCATGATTCTGTTGCATCACGGCGTTTTCACTTTTGCTGATGAGGCTAAAGCCTGTTATGAGCAGATGATTAATATCGTCGCCAAAGCCGAAGCCTGTATTGCCGCGCAAACGACTGCTATAGTAAACAAAACGAATAGTGAAGCTCTCAATGAAGTACAGGACTTGCTCACCCTCGCAACAATTCGCCAACGAGTCTCTCAACTTCGTGGTCAGGCCAGCCTTAGCCAGCTGTCACAAAATTCGCTATCACAATTATTTTCCAGCCAGGATAATCTAACGGATATTACCCGTCAGGGCCCACTCACTCCCGACCACGTAATTCGCACCAAACGTATTCCTGCACTACTTAAGACGGATCCTGTTGCCGCCATCAATACCTTTGCAACGGAATATGAGCAGTATTTTAAGCGCAACAAAAGCCCCGAACTGAATTGTCTGAACCCTGCACCCTGCTGGGCAGTCTGGCCAGCTATTGGCAGTTTAAGCTTTGGCAACAGCGCCAAAGAGCTCGGCATTATTGACGACATCAGCCAGCACACAATGAAATGTATTCTACAGGCCGAGCAATTGGGCGGCTGGCGCGCGTTACCCGAAAAAGATATTTTCGAGCTGGAATACTGGGAACTGGAACAGGCCAAGCTAAAAAAATCATCCGCCGCCGCCAGCCTGCAAGGTAAAATTGCACTGGTGACCGGCGCGGCCAGCGGCATTGGCAAGGCCTGCGTCGAATCCCTGATGGCGCAGGGTGCGGTAGTTGCCGCTCTGGACATCGACCCAACCATTGAAACCCAATTTAGCTCCCCCTCCGTCATCGGTTTACGCTGTGATGTGACCAATAGTTTAGAGCTACATTCTGCCCTGGGTCATTTGATCAGCCGCTTCGGCGGTCTGGATATTCTGATCAGCAATGCCGGCACCTTTCCGCTGAGTGCCCGTATTGAGGATCTTAATGATGCTAACTGGGATAAAAGTATTGCTATCAATTTATCCAGTCATCAACGTGTTCTTAGTGCCTGCATTCCCTTTCTAAAATGTGGCATTGATGCGGCGGTTGTTTTTATCGCCTCGAAAAATGTACCCGCACCCGGAGTCGGTGCATCCACTTATTCTGTTGCCAAAGCCGGCATGACCCAACTTGCCCGCATCGCCGCACTGGAACTGGCAGATGATGGCATTCGCGTCAATACCCTGCATCCGGATGCCGTTTTTGACACCGCCATCTGGACAGATGAAGTATTGGAAAAACGCGCCCGTCACTATGGCCTGAGCATCGCCGAATATAAAACCCGTAACCTGTTAAAAACAGAAATACGTTCAAGCGATGTTGCGGATCTGGTTACCGCCCTGGCCAGCCCGCTGTTTTCAAAAACAACCGGCGCACAGATCCCCATTGATGGCGGCAATGATCGGGTTATTTAAAACCAGCCCCGCATTCAACACCATATCAGTACCAAAAAGCCGCTTATATAAAACGGTCTTTAATACATATTAATCTCTTTAGCTGTAATCCCCCGTAAAAATTTTGCCATAACAGCCACTCTCGATTTAGGTAAATATTCGACTATGCTTAGATGACCATCAAGCCTCAGCGAGTATTTTATGAACCACACTAACACGGATGTACATCAACAAATCTTCCCAAAACAATTTTATAAAGCCACTTATCTAACCATATTATTACTTTTATATTGTCTCAGCCTGGCCTATAGCAGTGCTAAAGCAGAAAGTAATAAACAAACCATAAAAGCCCTCTATATTCCACTTGCCGATCACTATGCTGCGCTCGTCGCCTATGAGCGTTACCGTAAGCAAATGAAATATGCTGACTTTCAAATTGAAAAAATGAAAAACTGGGATTTACTGCGCGCCTATTTTCAATCGGGTGAGGTCGAGATGGCCTTTGTCATGAGCCCCTTAGCAATGGACATGTACAATGAAAAACCACACTTTAAATGGATAGGCTTAATGCACCGTGATGGCAATGCCCTTGCTATTAATGATTTACTTAACCAGCTGGTCAAACTTCCTCCCCTGCGAAAAAATCGCAAACCCGATGAGAAAGTCGCTAACGCACTGAGGTATGTTTACCAGAAGACCCGCCGCCCGACTGAAATAGGCATGCCACACTTGCTCGCAACCCACACGGTCGTGCTCTACCGTTACTTAAAAAAATACGGTTTGAAAATGAGCATTTCACCCAATACCGATGCCGAAGTACTCGCCATAGCCACCCCTCCACCAAAATCCCCCGTATTTATTAAAAGTAAAAGTGCACGGGCACAGGCGGCAGCCTTTGAACAATCACTGCCCTGGGCTGATGTGGTTGAAACTGGCGGCTTCGGGCATGTTGCCTGGTATTCAAAAGATGTCATGCCCTGGCCTCATGGTCATATCGAATGCATTGCACTGGCAAGCAATCTCGCCATAAAAAATAAGTTTAAAGCCACCCAGGAAGTCATGGCCTATCTACAAAAAGCGGGGGCTGATATTGAGCAGGCACGCAATGAAGGAGGTGACAAGCTAGAGGCCATTGTTAGAATTATTCGCAAGCATATTCCCGCACATAATCGCAAAGCCATCATTGCCAGTCTGGATCCAAAGCTAAAAGTCATTAATTACCAGTACTTAAATGTAGATAAAAAAGGTCTGAAACAGATTATGGATCTGGCGGTTGAAGGCGGCATTCTTAAAAAGCCTGTAGATATCGAAGCATTTGCCGATACACGATTTAGTGTTAAACCCATGAATAAACCATAAACAAACTATGCATAATGCTGCCAAAGTAGCTAGTCATAAGAGGCCAACGAAGAAATATCACTCTCTCAGTGCAACACTGGTGTCGTGGTTTCTAATCCTGTCCCTGCTGCCGCTTATCACCATTTCCTGGTACAGTTTCCAACGGGCTGAAAAAGATCTCACTCAGGCCGCCAAAGAAAATCTGGAGCAATCTGCCTCTCTCAGCGTAAATTTTATCAACACCTGGTTTGATTATCGGATAAGGGATCTCAATACCCAGGCAGAATTACACAATAATATTGAACTACTATCAGAACTTGAAAATGGATTTATACAAAGTGGTAAACCACTATCCGAATATGTCAAAAGCTACGACTGGATTAAACGAGTCGATAATGCACACAGTAATCTAACCAAATTAAGCCGCGAGTATGATTATATTTATGATCTGTTTCTGATTGATACCAACGGAAATATTATTTATAGCATAATGAAAGAAGCCGACTTCGGCACCAATCTTTTTACCGGCCCCTATGCACACACCATGTTTTCAAATTCCATCAAAGCGACGCTGCAAACGGGGCAGGTCAATTTCTCAGGTCTGGAACGCTACGCACCATCAAACAATCAACTTGCCGGATTTATAAGCGCCCCATTAATAAATGAAAACGGTTCCCAAATTGGCATTTTTGTAATCCAGCTACGTCTGGATCGCATATTTAAGCTTATAAATTTTTCTTCGCATCGAGATTCACTCATCCATTACCTGGTTGCAAAAGACGGCACGCTACGTACTCCTCTAGGTGATGATAATTGGGACAGCGTTACAGCACGAAAGATTCACTCAATACAGTTCCAACGCTGGAAACAGGAACAGGAACAGGAACAGGAACAAATTTTAAAATATACAGGCCCAAATAATCAGGAAGTCATTGGTATACGCCAGGAAATAAACCTGGCAAATATCAACTGGCTGCTAATCAGTGAAATTGACACCAATGAGGCCCTGGCATCTGCACATTCACTAAGTCAAGTTATTTTTCTGCTTGTTATTATTGCCACAGCTTTAGTCTCCACTATTTCACTCTATCTGGCACGTCGCATTACCCAGCCCATTATCACCCTGGCAGATACCAGCATGAAGATTGCAGCGGGTGAAATAACAAAAAAAATTAACACAAATTCAAAAAATGAAATTGGTCGCCTGGCTGATGCCTTTAACCATATGATTACAGTACGTCGAAAATATAATAATGAATTAAAAATAAAAAGCGAACAAGCTCAACAGGCACTGATTGATCTTGAAATGCAAAAATTCGCCCTTGATCAACATGTCATTGTTGCTATTACCGATGTCAATGGCACGATTACGTTTAACAATGAAAAATTTTCCGAAATAAGTGGCTATTCTAGCCAGGAACTTATTGGAAAAAACCACCGCATGCTTAACTCTGGCCACCATGAAAAATCATTTTTTATCGAAATGTATCGCTCCATTTCAAGCGGCAAAGTCTGGCATGCAGAAATATGTAATAAAGCCAAAGATGGGCATCACTACTGGGTGGACACGACTATCGTGCCTATCATGAACACTCAGGGAAAGCCAGAAAGTTATATTGCCATCCGCACCGATATCAGTAACATCAAACTAATTGAAGCAAATCTTATCGAGGCCAGAAACAAGGCCGAAGAAGCCGCACGAGCAAAAAGTGAATTTCTTGCCAGTATGAGTCATGAAATCCGCACGCCCATAAATGGCGTTCTGGGTATGCTGGGGCTTTTGCAAAATTCTACACTTAATGATGAACAGCAGCACCGAGTAAAGGTCGCGCAAAGCAGCGCCAAATCATTACTAACACTGATAAATGATATTCTCGATTTTTCTAAAATTGACGCAAACAAACTCGAACTTGAAATCATTGATTTTGATCTACGCAGTATGCTCGGCGAATTTTCTGAAGCCATGGCCTATCAGGCACAGTTAAAATCCATTGAACTCATTCTTGATCTAAAGGGTATCGAACAATCAATGGTTAAGGGTGATCCAGGGCGACTACGACAAATTCTAACCAACCTTGTTTCCAATGCGATTAAATTTACCAGTGAAGGAGAAGTCGTTATTCACGTTGAATTACAGGATCAGCCTGATGATAAGATAAGTTTTATTTGTAGTGTGAGCGATACTGGCATCGGTATACCTGCCGATAAAATTAATTCTTTATTCCTCTCCTTTACCCAGGTCGATGCTTCTACTACGCGGAAATATGGCGGTACTGGACTGGGGCTTACCATCGCCAAAAATCTTTGTGAATTAATGGCTGGCGATATTCAGGTAAGCAGTGTTGAAGGTGAAGGGAGCTGCTTCAGCCTTAATTTAATACTTGAAAAAAGCCAGCGCGCACAACTGATCATGCCCAGCGTTGATATTAACACCTTGAGTATATTGATTGTTGATGACAATGAAACTAATCGTGAAGTACTAAGAGAGCAGTTAACGCACTGGGGCGCGCGTGTAGAAGAAGCGGAAAGCGGTCAGCAGGCATTGCAGATCTGCACGCAGTTTATTCAGAAAAATAGTAGCCTGTTTGATATTGCTTTTCTTGATATGCAAATGCCAGAAATGGATGGTGTTGAACTCAGTAAAAGGTTAAGAAAAAATCCTCAATTTTCGGACATGAAATTAGTCATGATGACTTCGATGAGCCATCAGGGCGATGCAAAATATTTTGCCGAGCTTGGATTTAGCGGCTATTTTCCGAAACCGGCGACAACCTCAGATATCTTTGATGCACTGGCTGTTGTTGCAGAAAATGGCCCAGCATTCGAGCAGGCAGCCCCTCTGGTCACTCATCATTACTTAAAGTCACTAATTTCCAATACCGATGCAGACGCGCTGAAAAATGATAAAATTATCTGGCCTGTTAATACAAGAATATTGCTGGTCGAAGACAATCAGATCAATCAACTGGTGGCAACGGGGATTCTTAATGAAATTGGCCTGCAGGCCGATATTGCCGCAAATGGTCTGGAAGCCTTATCAAGCTTAAAGTTATCTCCCTCTGATGCACCCTACTCGCTGATATTGATGGATTGTCAAATGCCTGAAATGGATGGCTATCAGGCTACCCACCAGATACGTGCATCGGCTGCCGGTGAACGCTATAAGTCGATTGCCATTATTGCAATGACCGCCAATGCAATGAGTGGAGATCGTGATAATTGTATTAATGCTGGAATGAACGATTATATTTCAAAGCCGGTTGATGCCAATCAATTATCCTCGAAAATACAACAGTGGCTACCGGATGTTCAATCTATCTCCATGGCTTCAACGAATACCCAGCTCACCGATGAAGATGAAACCCCATCTGAGGATCCTAATCTTTCTGTATGGGACAAAGAAGCAGCCCTGAAACGTATCATGGGAAAAGAATCACTCATGAAAATGTTGATCGATGTATTCTTGAATGAAACACCGGAAAAAATTAAACAGCTGCAAACTTCTATTGGCAATGCGGATATTGAGCAAATACATCTTATCTCACATACGCTCAAAGGTGTCACAGCTAATCTTAGCGGTCTACGTGTCCAGCAACAGGCGGCACTCATGGAGCAGGCCGCTAAACATAGTGACATAGGGACAGTTAAATCAATAATGCCGGTATTAGTACAGGAGCTCAGTACATTGGTTGATTGCTTTCAATCTGAAAGAAAGCCTGAATTATACCCAGTTTCGGTACTGGATAAAGACGGTATAACTCAGCTATTAACAGAACTTGATACTAAATTAAATGACTGTGAATTTATCGACCCACAGGAATTAGACCCGCTCATAAATTTAAGCGACGAGCCTCCCTGGAAAAAGATGACAACCAATTTATACCATCAGATAGCTCAACTTGATAATGATAGCGCACTAAATACTATTAACAATATAAAAACTTATCTAGGTATAGAGTAATATGAAGAAGAAATACATTATTCTTATTGTTAAAGACCGGGCAAACTATGTGATATAAAATAAGACTTAGCCTCATGCTGAATAGCTGCATGAACTTGCTCATATATTAATCGTTAAAACATCTTACAGCTCAATACTTACTGCAGAAGATATTTTTCTGGCCTTAATTCGCGCATTTTCGATTGAATCTCCGATAGCCAGAGCAACGCCCATGCGTCGCTGGGTTTTGACTTTTGGCTTTCCAAATAATCTTATTTGCGTATCCGCTTCTGACAGAGCATTTTCCAAATTGCCAAACACTAGCTGCGAGGATTCACCCCTCACCAAAATAACCGATGAGGCACAGTCACCATATTGCCGGATAGCCGGAATCGGTAAGCCTAAAATCGCACGCGCATGCAGGGCAAACTCGGATAAGTCCTGCGAAATCAGAGTTACTAAACCAGTGTCATGCGGGCGGGGTGAGACTTCACTGAAATAAACCTCATCCCCTTTAATAAATAATTCCACCCCAAAAATTCCCCAGCCACCTAAATTATCTGTAATGGTTTGCGCAATCTGAATTGATTTTTCTTCTGCATCAGGGCTCATACATTGAGGTTGCCAGGACTCCCGATAATCACCATCAACCTGTTTATGACCTATCGGTTTACAAAAAGCCGTGCCATTAACATGGCGTACCGTCAGCAGGGTAATTTCATAATCAAATTCAACAAAACCTTCAATAATAACTTTACCCTCACCACTGCGTCCTCCCTGCTGGGCATAGGTCCAGGTTTTTTCGATATCGTCTTTAGAGTGTATACTGCTCTGGCCTTTACCCGAGGAGCTCATAATCGGTTTAACCACACAGGGCATTCCAATTATTTTGACAGCCTCAAGATATTCCCGCTTGCTTTCGGCAAACATAAACGGAGATGTTTTAATCCCGAGTTCTTCTGCTGCAAGTCGCCGGATACCTTCCCGATTCATGGTCAGGTTAGCCGCGCGCGCCGTTGGAATTACATTAAAACCTTCCTCTTCTAATTCCAGTAAGGTTTCAGTGGCAATGGCTTCTATTTCAGGCACGATATAATGAGGTTGCTCTTTAATAATAACTGCTCGAAGGGCACTGCCATCGAGCATATTAATCACATGACTTCGATGCGCAACCTGCATGGCCGGTGCATTGTCATAGCGATCCACAACGATCACTTCAACGCCCAGTCGCTGTAATTCAATCACCACTTCTTTCGCTAGCTCGCCACCGCCACAAAAAAGGACTCGCGTACCCGTTGGAGATAATGCTGTACCTATTTTCATAATGTGACCTTTTTAAAATAGCTGAAAATTTAAACGCACCTACAGCCATCTCAGGATCGACACGGGTATTGGCAACGCTTAATTTAATAACAAACGAATAGCAGCTTCGCCACTGACTTTATTAATGCAAACATGCACCTCACAATACTCACTTTGCTCCTGCATGGAAGAGGGCTCATCCGCACAACTGCAGCCGGAAATTATACCCGAATAAAATATACCTGACTTTATATTGATAAAGTTATCTTCTTCTGATTTTTGCAAGATAACCACGCTAAGATCTTTATCCAGCGCAATACTGCTGAAAGACAATCCTTGCTGTAACGGGAGTTGAACGATACCTGGTTCTGACAATTCAATTTTAAAGACAGGATCAAATTCTGAACGTCCCCATGCCTGTTTTTATTTTTTTAAAGTGGGCATATTAAGTTTAACTCACAGCATTGAAAACGATATAAAACAAGACTATCTGAGAATCAACAAAAATAGACTCTATTCAAACAAACAAGGATCAGGCTGAGTCGCGTGAAAAATATCACGCCGAGTAAAGCCCCAGGCCTTTAAGTGTCTGCCTGGCTGCGGCCCAGAGATCATCTTCGGAGTGCACGACTTTTGCCATGACGTTTAATCCGATGAGCAGATTCTGCAACGCAAGCGCTTTCTCCCGGAGATCGCCTTTGTCTTCTATTTCTCCGTTAGCCGCTGCCTGGGCAAGCAGATGTTCCAGCCTATCCAGGATGCCCAGGATAGCCTTTTCAAGCACCGGCCCCAATGTTTCGTCAACGCCGACCAGTTCCGTAACACAGTTGACCACCATACAGCCGCGCGCCTCCGGATCGGCAGCACGACTCCGGCAGATTTCCTTGAACAGCTGAGTGAGCACCTTAAGGACGCTGGCATCACGATCGACCGTTGCCAGTGCCCTATCAGGACTTTGGGCGAAATAATGTTCCAATACTTCGAGAAACAACGCCTCGCGGCTTCCGAATGCATTGTAAAAACTGGAGCGGGTAATCCCCAGCTTTTCTGAAATTGCTTTGACCGAGCAGGCCTCAAAACCACTTAGCCAGATCACATTCATCACCAACTCAATTGCGGCCTGTCGATCAAATTTTATGGGTCTGCCCATTTTTACCTCAAACTTATTTTGTACATGGCTGGACAATATGATTATCCTGAGTTATGTTCATACATGTACAAAATAGCATATCATCAAAAATGCTTCAATTTGAGAGGAAAAAAATGTTAAACCAGAAAATTAGAGAAACCGTGCAAAATTTCAGAGAGGTTCTACCCGCTGAGCTCTCCGCACTCATTGAGCAGGGAGCAGGTGAAATCAGTGCACTCGACATCATCGAGCGCGCCAGAAAGCCTGGCGATCTGGCTCCGGACTTCACCTTAAAGAACCCGAAAGGTGAAAGCAGGCGCTTGACTGATTATCTGGCAGTCGGGCCACTGGTTATCACGTTCTACCGTGGTGCCTGGTGCCCGTACTGCAATCTCCAACTCAAGGAATATAATGACCATCTGGCAGAGATAAAAGCAGCAGGTGCAACACTCGTTGCCATTACGCCGGAAAAACCCGGTGCGCTCGATATCCTGGCGAAGAGTGGTGCGCCACAGGAAGTTGTCGATATGGCGCTCAAGCCGGTTGAATTTGATGTTCTGCATGATCCTGGCAACCAGATCGCAGAATCCTATGGTGTTGTGTTCAAGCTTCCTGAAAGCCACCGCCAACTATTGGAACAGCTTCATATTGATATTGAGGCACTTAATGGCGACACGTCGTTTACCTTTCCCGATCCAGCAACTTATGTGATCAGGCCGACGGGCGAGATCGCATGGGCCTTCGTCCCAAATAACTACAGAAAGCGTGCCGAGGTAGCGCAAATATTAACGGCTCTACAGGACCTCACTTCCTGAGATCAACTCATACCATCCACTATAAGGAGAAAACCATGACTACATTTTTTGTTGCCACCGCAACGATAAAAGATTTACAGAAATTTCAGGAATACGCCCAAAAAGCTGGAGAAACACTTGCGCCTCATCAGGGTGAACTGGTTCTACGCGGCAAAAAAGACAACGTGCTTGTCGGTCGCGCCGATCATCAGACGGTGGGAATCATAAAATTCCCAGGCCAGGATGCGCTTAGGGCCTGGTTTAATTCCGATGCCTACCAGGCAATCGTACCTCTACGTGAAGAGGCTGCTGACATGACGATCGTCACGTACTCCGTGCCGGCCTGAGATAACCACTAAACAGGTGGCACCAATGGATAACTTAACCCCACTGCTATAAAACTCATCAGGAGGGCGGAAACATCAGGCCTGGAGGCCTACGCACAATGAAAAATGACCTCAGTCACCTGATGACCGAATCCTTCGAAGGCCAGGCATAGGAAACCGACAACGATATCGAATACTCGCTGGCGCATGATTTATAGTATTTGCTGGGGTATGCAAAGTGGCGTAACTTTCTCAATATTGTGAGCAAGGCAAAGACAAGCTGTGTGCTATCAGATCACCCCATTTCTGGGCAAGCACCTTTTTGGGCAACCTGAAGTGTTTGCGATATTCAACTTTGCGTCATCGACTGCCCGTTGCCGATCAATTGCGATCAAATTTATTTATGGAACAGGAGGCTAGCGCTTATGGCTACCAACCCACCCAAAGCTGACGGACAACGAAAATGCACTGTTCGTAACCGTTATTCATGGTGCCCTGGCTTCAGCCTGTGAAACCTTACCGGATGTTTTAGAACCTTCCATAGGCAACCCTAACCATCGCCAGTTTTATCACCGTTTCACTTTTGCAGGTTTAGTCGGTCACAGAACGTAAAAACTGTTAAAATGGGGAGCAACAGATGATTTTGAAAAAGCTCTAAAAACGCGGGGAATTATTGCTGGGGGCACTTATTTAATCCATTTAATTATGGATTCGTCGACACCGAAATCACTTCCGTTGATTTAAAAAAACAACCCTGTTGCCAATGCCGTTAACTTTATTTTAGCCTGCTCCAGTGGCTACCGAAAACCACCCGAAGTGGTTATGAACTTTATCCATACACAATCAAACCCTCCGAAAATTGTTGAACTCATATCGGTTTGATTTTTATGCCAGGGTTATCTTCAAACAATTTCTGCCTGGATAGAGTTAAAGCAGGATAAAGAGGACAGACTATGCTTCCAGTCAATCATAGTCTGTCCGATCCGGACAACTTATGCTGCCGTGCACAAAAAATTTATGCGGTTTTATAGTTGGTGGGCCTACTTGGACTCGAACCAAGGACCAAGGGATTCACTTTTGCCTGATATTTATATCAGGAGTGGACTATCTCATCACCCGCAACACCGATTTATTAGCGGCTTGTTTGGGTGCGGGACGCTCTAGCCTGTTATTAAGAACGCTTGGTTAATTAAAACCAGTTCTCAGGTAGTCTCTGCACCTTCCGGAAGTGTACCTCCGGCTTGGCTCAGGATTGCCATCAGCCCACAGATTGTGGCTGTTAAGGTTTCCCTGAATTCATCCCGTTCATTTCATACCTTTCGGTATGAACGCACCATTTGATGAGTCCCCTGCTCTAACCAACTGAGCTATAGGCCCGATGGACGGAAGTTTAACAAGATTTTAATAAAAGGTCTTAACTTTATAGATAAAAAAACGGCGTCTTATAGACGCCATTTTTATTTAGTCGATGTCGAGGAAACTACGCAAGTGATCGGAGCGGCTGGGATGCCGTAATTTGCGCAGGGCTTTGGCTTCAATTTGACGAATACGCTCGCGGGTAACATCAAACTGTTTGCCCACTTCTTCCAGGGTATGATCGGTATTCATGTCGATACCAAAGCGCATACGTAGAACTTTAGCTTCACGTGCAGTCAGTCCTTCCAACACATGCTGGGTAGTTTCAGAAAGACCCGATGAAGTCGCCGAGTTTACCGGTGAAATCACATTTTGATCTTCAATGAAGTCACCCAGATGGGAATCTTCATCATCACCAATGGGGGTTTCCATGGAAATCGGTTCTTTGGCGATCTTCAACACTTTACGTACTTTATCTTCCGGCATTTCCATGCGTTCAGAAAGCTCTTCCGGTGTGGCTTCGCGTCCCATTTCCTGTAACATCTGCCGTGAAATACGGTTGAGTTTATTGATGGTTTCGATCATGTGCACAGGAATACGAATAGTACGCGCCTGATCCGCAATCGAGCGGGTTATGGCCTGACGGATCCACCAGGTGGCATAGGTTGAAAATTTATAACCACGACGATATTCAAATTTGTCCACTGCTTTCATCAGGCCAATATTGCCTTCCTGAATGAGATCGAGGAACTGCAATCCACGGTTGGTATATTTTTTGGCGATACTGATCACCAACCGCAAGTTGGCTTCAACCATTTCCTTTTTCGCACGACGAGCTTTAGCTTCACCAATGGACATTTTGCGATTGATGTCCTTGATGTCAGTGATGGTAATACCACTGTTGGATTCCAGTGCACGGAGCTTCGTTTGGGCACGTAAAATTTCTTCGCTGTGCTCTTCAAGTACGCTGGAATATTTTGCACCGGCATCAATATGCTTTTGCAACCAGCTCAAATCAGTTTCATTTTGCGGAAAGGAAGTTATGAACTCCTTGCGCGGCATCTGTGCTTCATCAACGCAGAACGTCATGATGACTTTTTCATGTCTGCGGATATTCCTGATCAGGTTACGCATATTGTTGAGCAAACGTTCGACCGTCTTCGGTGTCAACTTCAGCTGCATCACTTCGGCAATCAGTTCCTGGCGAATTTTTTCGCACTTATTGTCGGTGTGACCGTGCTTGCTGATCGCGCTAATAACACGCTTTTGCAATTTACGAATTTTCTCAAAGCGCTCACGGGCTTCTTCCGGATCCGGGCCGGTATCGACAACTTCATCATCATCGCTATTAGCCGCAGCTTCACGGCTGGCCGCCACTTCAGCGGGAGTGGGAATATTATCCGGCGCATTAGGATCGATAAAGTCAGAAATAATATCCGTTAGCTTCATCTCTTCTTTGGCAATTTTATCGTAGCTGACCAGTAATTCATCAACTGTCGCCGGATAAATCGCCAGTGCGGACATCATGTGACCCAGACCTTCTTCAATGCGTTTGGCTATTTCAATTTCGCCCGCACGGGTCAGCAATTCAACCGCGCCCATTTCACGCATGTACATACGAACCGGATCGGTGGTGCGACCAAATTCACTGTCGACATTGGCTAATGCGGCGGCGGCTTCTTCCGCCGCATCTTCATCAACCGTATTATTGGCTTCGAGTATGGTGTCATTGTCGGGGGCGGTTTCATACACCCGAATGCCCATGTCATTAATCATGGCGACAATGTCTTCGATCTGTTCGGGATCGACGATGTCATTGGGAAGGTGATCATTGACCTCGCCATAGGTCAGGTAGCCTTGCTCCTTTCCTTTTGCGATCAATAATTTAAGCTGTGATTGCTGCTGATTCTGATCCATTACTTGCACTCTGACAGGATTCATATGAGTCGGTTCCATAAATGGCGACGAAAAACTAACCAAGTTTACACGAAAGTTTAATTTATTCCAGCTCTAATGTTTGATTTGACGATTTTTCACATCGCTTCGCCACGCGTATTCATTGCTACGGACAAGCTTTGTGTGGGCATGAAGCCCTGATTTCAAGGTATTCCTCACCTTTGTAGCCGCTTCTATTTATATTGTTTCAATTTTTCGAACAACTGACGGTATTCCATTTCTTCACCCGGCGAAAGCTGCCCCAGATCTGACTGCACCAGAAGAGCATCATGTCGCTGTTGCAGGCAAACACGTTCTAGTTTGTTCAGGGCGGTACTAAATTCTTCCGCCAATATGGCCTCATCGTCAACGACCGGAGACCAGCTTGCCAATTTTTGCAGATGTGAAGCTTTCTCAGTTTCACGGTATTGCTCGATCAGGCTACCAGTGGTAAGTGTGGTATTTTTCTGAAAAACTTCAAGCACTTCGAGAAGTAAATTCAAGCCCGGTATGTCCCCGCTGGCAAAACGTTCCGGATCAACTGCCTGCTGTGCCAATGACGGTTGATGTAATAACCGCTGTAAGATATAGCGAATCGGCGACGGCGGCAGATTTTGCTGAAACCGGGAACGACCCGCAAAACGTGAAGTCCGGCCAATCGAAGTCTGGCGAGCCGGGTTCTGAGTCTGCAGGCCGCTAAGTTTATCCAGATGCTGGTTCAACATCTGCTTCATCACGCCATCCGGCAGCGTGCTTAACAGCGGCTTTGCCAGGCTCACCAGTTGCGCACGCCCGTCCAGACTCTTCATATTCAGGGGATCTTTCAGCCGCTCAAAAAAGAATTCGGAAAAAGGCATGGCCGCATCCACATCTATTTCAAATTGCTGCCGGCCAATTTTCTTTACCTGGGTATCCGGATCTTCCCCATCCGGCAGGAACATGAAGCGGACTTGCCGTCCATCCTGCATCGCAGGCAGGGCATTCTCCAACGCCCGCCAGGCCGCTTCACGCCCGGCACGATCCCCGTCAAAACAAAATACAACTTCATTGCATAGACGAAACAGGCGGTTAAGATGCTGATCCGTGGTAGCCGTCCCCAGGGTGGCAACCGCATAACGGATGCCTGCCTCTGCCAGCGCCACCACATCCATGTAGCCTTCCACCACCAGCAGGCGAGGAATATCACGCAAGGCCTGACGAGCCTCAAACAGACCATAAAGCTCCTGACCTTTATGAAACAAGGGTGTTTCCGGGGAGTTCAGGTATTTTGCTGGCTTTTTACCGGCATTATCCTGCGCTTTTTGAACTTCCTCGGCATCCGGCAGAATCCGCCCGCCAAAGCCAATACAGCGACCGCGCCGATCTCGAATCGGGAACATGATGCGATCCCGAAAACGATCATAACAACGCCCATCATCTTTACGGATGAGCATTCCGGTGGTCACCAGTTGTTCCTGCAGTGCATCGCTATTAGCCATACTCTGAATCAGGTTGTCCCAGCCGGGCGGTGCAAAGCCAATCCCGAATTCAGCCGCTATCTCACCACTCAAGCCCCGCTGCTTCAAGTACTCCACCACCCGTTGCACCTGAGAGTGCTGACGCAGTTGCTGCTGGTAAAATTGATCCACCCGTTCGAGAATGAGGTAAAAATCCTGACTTTGCTGTTGCCGGGCAGGATCGACACTGGCCCGCCCCCCCCCTTCATAGGGCACTTCCAGCCCGGCCTGCCGAGCCAGCTCCTCGATAGCCTCGGGATAACTCAGATGATCATATTCCATTAAAAAACCCACTGCGGTGCCATGTGCACCACAGCCAAAGCAATGGAAAAACTGCTTGGCCGGACTCACGGTAAATGAGGGTGTTTTTTCGCTATGAAAGGGACAGCAGGCCGTGTATTCACGTCCAGTTTTTTTTAGTGGTACACGGTTATCCACAAGTTCAACGATATCAACCCGGTTGATTAGATCGTCGATAAAAGATTGGGGGATGCGACCGGCCATAAAACAAGTATCCAGTGACGAGGGACGAGTGACAAGGAAAAAAGCCTTTGTCCCTCGTTACTCGTCTCCCGGCCCTGTTAGCCAGATAACTGGTTTTTAATGATCTTGCTGACCAATCCCATATCTGCACGACCGGCCAGTTTAGGTTTGAGCATGCCCATCACTTTGCCCATGTCTTTCATGCTGGCCGCGCCGGTGGCACTGATGGCCTCGTCAATCAAGCTCTTGAGTTCATCTTCAGAGAGTTGTTCGGGCAGGTATTCCTGAATGATGACAATTTCAGAGGCTTCCTGCGCGACCAGTTCATCGCGTCCGGCTTTACTGAATTGTTCGATGGAATCTTTGCGCTGTTTGAGCATTTTCTCCAACACCGCAATAACCTGATCATCATCAAGCGTAATGCGCTGATCCACTTCGATTTGTTTAATCGCAGCCGTAATCAGGCGCAGCACGCCAAGACGATCTTTGTCTTTGCTGCGCATCGCGGTTTTAACATCGTCAGTTATGCGAGTCGTGAGAGTCATAATACTACTCATGCCAGGGAATATATGCATCCTGCCAGCACGGCAGGATCACAGAAATCAATAGAGGCGTTTGGTACGGGCGCGTTCGCGGGACACTTTTTTCTGGTGACGCTTTACAGCGGCGGCCATTTTGCGCTTACGAATGGAAGTTGGCTTTTCATAAAATTCGCGGCGGCGAACTTCAGACAGGACACCGGCTTTTTCGCAGGCGCGCTTAAAGCGGCGCAGCGCGACATCAAAGGGTTCGTTTTCTTTTACGCGTACAAATGGCATCTACCATTTACCTCAGTCATATATAAGAGTTATATAAAGAGAGCTTTGCACGATGTAGATTTTTCATTATAGCAAGGCAAAAATGGTCGAAAAAGCACAGTTTACACGTAGTAAATGAGCATTTTGAGACCCTTTTTAACGCTGCTATAGCGGAAAAGATGCTTCGTGCAAAGCTCTCATAAAAATAATCCATCCCAGCCTGTTAAAGGCAGGGCGCGCAAGTTTAATCCCCCCGCCCGGTAAATGCAAAAAAAATACGATGACAAGGGCGAAACGGCCGCATTTTTTAAAAAATAAGGGACAAAATGCAACATCGAGCAAAATTTAAAGGAAAAATTGCTCCAGATGCAGGAAAATAGCCGCTATGTTAATACTTGGAATCGAAACCTCCTGTGACGAAACAGGCATCGCCCTCTACGACAGCGAGCAGGGCCTACGTGCCGATGTACTCTACAGCCAGATTGAGTTGCATGCCGAATACGGGGGAGTAGTACCTGAACTCGCCTCGCGGGATCATGTGCGTAAAATATTGCCACTGATTCAGCAGGCAATAGATGAATCCCGGATTCAGCGAGCGAATATCGAAGGTATCGCCTATACTGCCGGACCGGGATTGATGGGAGCCTTACTGGTGGGCGCAGCGGTAGGCCGTAGTCTGGCCTGGGCCTGGGATATCCCCGCCGTGGGTGTGCATCACATGGAAGGCCATCTACTGGCCCCCATGCTGGAGGAGAATCCACCTGGCTTTCCCTTTGTGGCACTGCTGGTTTCCGGTGGTCACACCCAGCTGGTACAGGTTGAAGGCGTGGGACGATACCAGCTACTCGGGGATACCCTCGATGATGCGGCAGGTGAGGCCTTCGACAAGACGGCAAAAATGATGGGACTGGGTTATCCGGGCGGGCCACTTATCTCAAAGCTGGCACTAGAGGGCCAGCCCGGACGCTTTAAATTTCCCCGACCCATGGTCGACCGGCCGGGGCTGGACTTCAGTTTCAGCGGCCTGAAAACCTTCACGCTGAATACCCTGCAGGCTCAACTTCAGGATGATCCTGCTCAGGATCCACAAACCCGCGCCGATGTGGCGCTGGCCTTCGAACAGGCGGTGGTGGATACCCTGGCAATAAAATGCAAACGGGCTCTACTGCAAACCGGGCTGGATCGTCTGGTCATTGCCGGTGGGGTCAGCGCCAACACCCGTCTACGGGAAAAGCTACAGGCCATGACCGCCACTCAAGGAGCCAGTATTTACTATCCCAGACTGGAATTTTGTACTGATAATGGCGCGATGATCGCCTTTGCTGGATGCCAGCGTCTACTCGCCGGTCAACAGGAGGCGCTTGGTTTCAGTGCGCAACCACGCTGGGAGCTGGAAAATCTGCCAGCGGTATAGCACTGTAGATACGACTTCAGTCGTACAAATTCGAAATCTTCCCAGCCATTTCCCTCACCTCCGTTCGATTGAAATCGAAGCTACAGAACGGCTTCAGCCTTGGGTCGCCCACCCTACCTATATTATGAATATTCTGCACCGACAACGGTGTTATTCCGCCATGCCTGTCTGCAGCAGGAATCATTATGTTTCCTCACCCTGCAGCAGCCGCTGGATATTGCTGCGATGCCGCCAGTAAAGCAACACGGTCATGATCGCCGTGGTAAACATAAATTCCTGTGAAGGAATCAGCAACCAGATATATAGCAGCGCAAGCGGGCTGGCGACCAGTGCCGCCAACGATGATATCTTCAGAACTTTAGCAACAAACAACCAGCTACCAATGGTGGCCAGCCCGACTCCCCAGTGCAATCCGAGCAGTACGCCAAATAGGGTCGCCACCCCTTTGCCACCTTTAAAACCGAAAAAAACCGGATACAGATGACCCAGAAATGCGGCCAGACCTACCAGTGCCAACGTTAAACTGGACACCCCTAGCCACTGGGCAAGCAATACTGGAATCAACCCCTTGATAAAATCACCGGCAAGGGTAATTGCGGCCGCCTTCTTACCGCCTACCCGCAATACATTGGTCGCCCCAGGATTACCCGATCCCTGCGTGCGCGGATCGGCTAGCCCCATTAACCGGCAGACAATGATCGCCGCCGAAATCGATCCAAACAGGTAGGCGCAGGCAATCAGACTGTAGTCAATTATTTCCATAAGGGAAAGGTACAAGGGAAAAGGGGAAAGATACAAGAAAAATTAGCATCTCGCCTTGTATCTTGTATCTTGTATCTTGTACCTTCCCCCCATGGATATTATTTACCTTAGCGATTTACGCATTGAAACTATTATTGGCATCTATGACTGGGAACGCCGGGTCAAACAGATCGTCAGTTTAGATATTGAAATGGCCACCGATATTGCCAAAGCGGCGGCCAGTGATGATATTGTCGACACACTGAACTACAAGGCCGTGGCCAAACGTCTTATCAGCTTTGTCGGTAACAGTGAATTTCAGTTAGTCGAAACCCTGTCGGAACGAATTTGCGACATTATTCTGAATGAGTTCCATGTGCCCTGGGTGCGACTGCGCCTGAACAAGCAGGGAGCCGTACGTGGTGCGCGCGATGTCGGAGTGATTATCGAGCGAGGCAGCAAACCTGATTAATTATATGTCCCGAGTCTATATCAGTATCGGCAGCAATATTGAGGCTGAAAAACATGTCCGCCTTGCCGTGACCGAATTGCGCCAGCACTACACTGAGGTGCGCCTGTCATCAGTCTATGAAAGTGAAGCCGTGGGCTTTAAAGGTGATAACTTTCTCAATATGGTTGCCGGTGTCGATACCGATGAAAGCGTGCAAACCGTCTCTGCGGTGCTACATGCAATAGAAGATCAGCATGGCCGCCTGCGAAATGGCCCGCGCTTTTCAGCGCGGACACTAGATCTGGATCTGCTCCTCTACGATGACATGATATGCCATGAAGGCGGCCTACAAATCCCGCGTGATGAAATCACAAAAAATGCCTTTGTGCTCTGGCCATTAGCGGAACTTGACCCACACTACCGGCATCCGGTGGGCGGGCAAAGTATGGCGGAACTCTGGGACAATTATGACCGGACTTCTCAGCGTCTATGGCCCGTCGAGCTATCATTTCCCGGCTAAATCAGCCACCGTGCGAATTGCGATTTTTGAACCTTTGAGACTGAATCTGGACTGGCCCGTTTCCGGCAGGGTCAGCTCTATATAATGACGCTCTTCCAGTAATATTTTAGTTTGCGCCGTATCCGCAAAAAACTGGAGGTAATGGTAATCACCCTCATGTGCAACCTTATGGCACAACAGCTGCAGCGGGGTCACACCTACTTCGGTTTTTACCTGAACCACTGACTGACTGTTTTCATCACAATGACTGTTCATGCGCAAATAGAAAAAACAGTTATCTTCTTCCGTGCTGCACCAGAAGCCGATGGACTGACCCTGACTATTTTCAATATACGCCTCGTTATAGTTGACCCCATAATCTACAGTCCAGTCTCCAACTTTGACTCTTTGAGCATGCGATAAGGTAGAAACAAACAATAGAATGAAAACAGATAACATTGCAGAAAAATATTTCATGGCTCTTTTCCTCAGAGTTAAAGACATACGCCAATTGCTACGATTGAAAAATCAGGAATTCAAACTACGGCCACCATCAACGGTAAGAATCTGCCCACTGGTATACTGGGCATCTTTAATTAAATATAAAATTGCACGAGCAATGTCATCCGGCTCACCTTTACGTTTAAGAAAGGTGCGGGAAACAATGCGCTGCTTGGTCAGATCGTCAATATTCTCCGGCCACATAATCGCACCCGGAGCCACCCCGTTAACCCGAACTTCCGGGCCGAGCTCGCTGGCCAGTGCGCGTGTCATCATGACCAGGCCGGCTTTGGCCATGCTGTAAATCGGATGGGCTTTAAGCGGACGATCCGCGTGAATATCGACCATATTCACGATACAACCATGATTTCTTTTTAGTTGTGCGGCAGCCGCTTTGGAAAGAAAAAAGGGCGCTTTAAGATTGGTGCCCATCAATTCATCCCAGTCTTTCTCGCTGGCCTTGTTGATTGGTGTCGGATAAAAACTGGAAGCATTATTAATCAACGCATCGAGCCGTCCCCAGCCGTCTATGGCCTCTTTCACCAGCGCCGGCAAGTTATCAATTTTGTGCAAATCGGTTTGCACCAGAATTACGGAGTCCGGCCGCTCTGCCAGCATTTGCTTTTGCAGTGCCTGCGCGGCATCACGCGAACTGCGGTAGTGCAATACCAGGTTCATCCCCTCTGCATGCAACAGTCGAGCGGTGGTAGCGCCAATGCGATGAGCCGCGCCAGTAATCAATGCAACCTTGTTGCTAAGCATGCCTGTGGTATCCTCCTGCCAAGACCCACACTGTAACCTAGATTACACGGACAAAACACTTAAATGAGTCAGCAAAAGAATGATTTTCCCGCGCACCCGCGCGCATCACAAAAATCATTATCATCATTACCAATACCTTCGACTGACGCTCAGCACCTTAGTATGAAATTATCAGCCACTATTGCAGGTGCGATTGCGGCTGCGGGAGGCTCGCTACCTTTCTGGCGCTATATGGAGATAGCGCTGCATGAACCGGGGCTGGGTTATTACAGTGCGGGCAGTCACAAATTTGGAGCAGAAGGCGATTTCATTACCGCACCCGAAATTTCACCGTTATTTTCACAGACGCTGGCGCAGGCGATACAACCGGTTCTCAGCAACATAGAAAACAGCCAAATTCTGGAAGTGGGCGCGGGTAGCGGGGTAATGGCAGCCGATATTCTGCTGCAACTGGCGGCAAATAAAAGCCTGCCAGAAAAATATAATATTCTGGAAACCAGTGCCGAGTTACGTCAGCGCCAACAACAAACCATTCACGAACGTATCCCGGAACTGGCCGCACGAGTGCACTGGTGTGATCACTTTCCTGATAATTTCAACGGCGTGATTCTTGCCAATGAATTACTGGATGCCCTGCCTGCCCATCGCTTTGTCATAGACTCAAACCATACCCGGGAACTCTGTGTCGCTCTTGATGGTGATCGTTTTATCTGGCAGCCCGGCAACACAGATAACCCGCGACTCATGCAGCGGGTGCAACAGATCGAAGCGCAAACCGGCCAGCCTTTTTCAAATGGCTATGTTTCTGAAATTTTATTCGCCGCAGAAGACTGGGTTAGCAACGCCGCTAAACATTTAAACACTGGGCTAATCCTGCTACTGGATTATGGTCAACCGCGATCGATTTACTATCATCCACAGCGCAATCAGGGCAGCCTGAGTTGTCACTACCGGCATCGCATGCATGATGATCCTTTTTGTTATCCGGGACTACAGGACATTACCGCACATGTTGATTTTACCGCGATTGCCGATGCCGCATTAGACGCTGGGCTTGATATTAACGGTTACACCACTCAGGCACATTTTTTACTCGGCAGTGGTATCACCCATGGCCTGGATGCAGAAACCGATCCCGCACGGCAGCTTGAATACAGCAGTCAGATTAAAAAACTTACCCTGCCCCAGGAAATGGGAGAAACCTTCAAGGTCATGGGGCTGACTAAAAACTGTGATGTTATGTTAGCAGGCTTCATGCTGCAGGATATGCGCGACCGATTATAAAATAATCGCTGAAGACTTAGCTTCAAACAGGCTGTGCTTCAGCCGTATCAGTACGGCCAATACCACCGCCAAATAATTGGAATCCGTAAATCCATAAAAATTAAATACTAAACATAAAGTAGCCCGCCATACGACTAAGGTTGTATGGCAGGTGGTCAACTAACAACCATACTAAACAGGTAGTCGTCAGTAGAGGTTCAGCATTATGTTACGTATTTACTCCCGTTTCATTCTTAATTCACTCATTTTATTATGTAGTTTTAGTGTGGCTAATGCGCTGGTTATTGAAGATGCTTCGGCACGGGTAATCGAAGATACTTACTGGGGCTCGGAAGATCATCTTGATGCCAGTCGCTATATTTTCCGCAATGGACAGGAAGTACAACGTGGCACTGACGGGACAGCACTGTCAGGCAGTTCCGTGAATCTTAGCAATGCCGGCTATGGCGGTTATATTGAGTACAATATATTACTGAGCAGCCTGGGTGCGATTAACGGTGATATTGGTCTAAAGTGGGGCATGACCTGCGCCAACGACACGATTGAAGGTGTCTACCACCATGAATCGGTGCCGGAGCCGGGAACCTTTTTGCTGGTTGGTATTGGTTTGCTCGGCATGCTTAGAATTGCACAAAAACCTTAACCCATTGCTTAAAACTTTCTGGCTATAATACAGGCCGTTCGACCGCTGATGGTTCGGACGGTTTTTTTTGCCTGATAAGTTTAGGTAACCGAGCTCAACGTGTTGAGACACTGAATAATAAAAAGGAAGTCGCAATAATATTGTTAATAGAAATTGTTATCCTCCCACCGAGATACCGAATGTTAACGAATGATTGCCTGCCCCTAATTTAGCTAATTAATGAGGAATAAAGATACATGGATATTTTACAGGCGATAATTTTAGGCATTATCGAAGGCATTACCGAATTTCTACCCGTATCATCCACTGGGCATCTAATAGTGGCCAGTAGCTGGCTATCAATAGAGCAAACCGAAACTAATAAAGCATTTGAAGTTATTATTCAATTTTCTGCCATCCTTGCGGTGGTTGCCAATTACAAAGACAAGTTTACCTTCGCACATCGTGCCTTATGGATGAAGGTAGCATTGGCTTTTATACCGCTGGGGCTGGTTGGCTTTCTGTTTCACCATCAAATCAAAGAATTTTTTACCGTATCCATCGTCGGCACCATGTTCATTATTGGCGGTATTGTGTTTTTAATTGTTGAATATTTTTACCAGGAAAGTTCTGCCCATGTTGAGGAAGTCGAACAACTAACCTATAAACAGGCCTTTCTGATCGGTATAGCCCAGGTCTTTGCCCTGGTGCCGGGCACCAGTCGCGCAGGAGCCTCGATAATTGGGGCCATGCTAGTTGGCTTAAATCGAAAAGCCAGCGCAGAGTTTTCCTTTCTGCTGGCTCTGCCCGTACTGGCTGCTGCTGCCGGTTTTGACATGTTAAAAAACTATAAGGAATTTAGTGATGGTAATCTCATTGCCTTACTGGCGGGATTTGTAACTTCTTTCATCGTAGCCTATTTAACCATTAAATTATTTTTACGTTTCCTGCAACATTTCACCTTTGTCGGATTTGGAGTATACCGAATTGTATTTGGTGCGATTTTATTATGGATAATGTAATGGCCCCCACCAACGATTTCTTATCGACCGCACCATCCTCAACGATATGAACCCGCAGCTAAAATATACCCGGCTCTGGTTAGCCCTGGGCGGACTGCTGATTGCCCTGATCTGGTATCTGTCCCTGACTTCAAATCCACCCGATACGGGCATTGAGAACGGTGACAAGGCTGGACATTTTCTTGCCTATGGCCTGCTAATGGGCTGGTTCGCACAAATTTATATTCAAATGAAACCCCGCCTATGGCTGATGCTGGGCTTTATTCTGATGGGCGTGCTGCTGGAAGCCTTACAGGGAATGACAGCAGTACGGACTTATTCCTATGCCGATATGGCCGCGAACACAACCGGGGTTTTTATTGGGCTATTACTGTCGCAAGGGCCCATGGCGAAATTGCTGCAGCATTTTGAGCAGCATCTAATAAAAAATTAACCGGTTTTAATCAGCGTACCTACGGGACTTTTCAAAAATCAAAATCTCTAATCGCAGTACGGTTGGGCTGAATGATTTTCATGAAGCCCAACAATGTGCGGCATTCTGTTGGGCTTCGTGTTGCTCTGCCTGGGAATGCATACGGGGCTAGGCGAAGTGAGGTATGGATTCCCACGCAAAGCATGGGAACCAGAAAAAAATCTCTGTGCCCTCTGCGGTTAAAATATTATTTTTATTATTCATAGGCCGCACTCAATCATGCTCGGCGCGAATGCTGCGTCCCATCAAGGCCTGCACGGCCTCTTTGGGCGAACGACCCTGATGTAGCACCTTACAGATTTGTTCGGTAATGGGCATATCCACGCCCAGACTTTGAGCCAGTGCGTGCACTTCCCGAGAAGTGTTAAAGCCTTCCACCACCTGACCAATGTCATTGATCGCCTGCGCTATCTCTTTGCCCTGACCCACCGCCAGACCCAGACGGCGATTACGGGACTGATTGTCGGTACAGGTCAGCACCAGATCACCCAGACCGGTGAGGCCGGTAAAGGTTTCCGTTTCCGCTCCCAGCGCCACCCCCAGACGGGTAACTTCGGCCAGCCCCCTGGCAATCAGTGCTGCACGTGCATTTGCACCAAAGCCAAGACCATCAACTGCACCGGCCGCGATGGCCAATACGTTTTTTACCGCCCCGCCTACTTCCACGCCCACTACGTCACTGCCGGTATAAGCACGAAAATAATCCGCATGCAGAGCTTCGGCCAGCTCACTGGCAAAGGCCGGATTGCTTGCGGCGACGGTAACCGCGCCGGGCAGTTTCTGGGCAACTTCTCGAGCGAAGGTGGGGCCGGAAACAACCGCAGTGGCAATGTTCTCACCCAGCTCTTCTTTTACCTGCTGGCTCAGCAGTTTTCGACTATCCGGCTCCAGGCCTTTGGTGGCCCAGGCAAGTTTGTGCTGTGCTAAAATGAAGGGTTTGATCGCCGAGAGTGTCTGTCGAAAGACATGGCTGGGCACAACAATGAGCAGGATCTCAGCATGTGTGACTACCGCTGCCAAATCGGCGCTCACCTGCAGAGCATCGGGAAAGGCCAAACCCGGCAAATACGCACGGTTTTCCCCTGCCTGCAACATTTCATCGGCACGTGCCGCACGATGTGTCCAGAGCTGGACGGCATGGCCGTTGCTTGCCAGTAGCATGGCGAGTGCCGTTCCCCAGGAACCCGCACCCAGTACGCTAATGCGGTGACAAGGGCGCGTCATGGTCGTTTAGTGCGTTGCCTGTTGTGACTTCTGCTGTTCCAGATGCTGGGTGTACATAGCATTGAAATCAACCGGTGCCAGTAACAACTGCGGGAAACCACCACGGGTGACGACATCCGAAATGGCTTCACGCGCATACGGAAAAATAATCGAAGGACAGAATACGGCCAGCATACCAGCCAGCTGATCTTCAGGCATGCCCTGAATATTGAAAATACCGGCCTGCTGAACTTCTACCAGATAGGCGGTGTTATCGTCCTGCTTAACCGTTACCGTAATCGAGAGCACCACTTCATAGACATTTTCACCAATGCCCTGACCGTTGGTGTTTAACTCTACATTTACCTGTGGTTTAAAATCTGCGGTGAATACACCCGGTGCATTCGGTGACTCAAAGGATAAGTCTTTTACATAAACTTTCTGGATTGCGAATTGCTGGGCAGAATCCTGTGCAGCGCCCTGAGTTTCAGTGTCAGCCATATTGATGTCTTCTTTTAATGTAAGTTGAGTGGAAAAAAATTAAGCAAACTCCGCATCTGTTTTTGACTAAATAAAAACTAAAAATAGATTCAGAGCATGGTTAAGTATTCATTATTATCGTGGCGAGAATATTACCAGAAACCACTCACCGGGGCATGACACAGGTTTATATATGCTGATTTACCCAGTTAATCAGGCCGGAAAGATCCAGCGCACCGGCCATGCGGGTAATTTCCTGCCCCTGACGAAATATCGCAAGAGTAGGAATACTGCGAATATTATGCTGTGCCGCTAGTGCCTGCTCGGCTTCGGTATCCACTTTTGCCAGTCGAATCCGGGGCTCCAGTTGCGTGGCCGCCTGTGCGAATACCGGGGCCATCATTTTGCAGGGGCCACACCAGGGAGCCCAGAAATCAACCAGTACCGGAATATCATTTTTACTGATCGTGCGAACAAAATTCCCGCTGTTCAGATTCACCGGCAGTCCAGCAAACAGGGGCTGATGGCACTTGCCACATTGACCCCCGTCAGCCAATTTGGCAACAGGAAGCCGGTTAATTCCCCCGCATTGCGGACAAACAATATGTAAGGCCTCACTCATGTGCTTTAAACGGCCAGTCTCGTATCCAGCTCGCCAGCCGCTTCAAGGGCATGTAGATCATCACAGCCACCAATGTGCTGCTCGCCAATGAATATTTGCGGAACGCTGGTCTGCCGACTGCGTTGTTCCATAATGCTACGCTGCTCATGATCGCTATCCACAGCAATTTCCACATATTCAGCATTCTTCTTCTCTAACAATGACTTGGCGCGAACGCAATAGGGACAAAAACGGGTGGTGTATATGGTGACTTTCGACATTGGAAAAACCTCATCCTGCATTATTAAGCGGTTGATTATTTTGTTATTTCTTTACCAGAGGCAGATTGGCACTTTGCCAGGCCATGACTCCGCCGGCCAGATTATAAACCGACTCAAAACCCTGCTTTTTCAATTGTGCACAAACCTGACCCGAACGGCTACCCGAACGGCAACTAACTATAATCGCCTTGTCTTTGTGTTTATCCAGCTCCTGCAGGCGATCTTTCACCCGACCCTGAGGAATATGCAGGGCATTAATAATGTGACCATTATAATATTCACCCTCTTCACGCACATCCAGAACCACCGCACTATCATGATTAATCATGCGAATGGCCTCCGTCGGTGAAGCGCTGCTATAACCGCGCAAACGACTGCCAAACAGGTTGTAGCCCAGCATCCCCAGAATCACGACCAGAGCACCGAATAAGGGCAGGTTATTAGAAATAAAATTTAATGTCTGATCCACAATGTCTCCGGATAGTGCTTGGCAGCAGAAAGATTGGGGCTAAACGCCACAGGAACCGGAATGTTTAACACCCAGCTTTTTGAGCAGCAATTCGGGTGGACAGAAGCGGGTGATACCACTCTGCAGCAGGTTAAAGCCAATAAACGCGGTAAACCAGAGCCAGTGACTGCTCTGATAAAGGGGACTAGCTTCCATGCCCAGCGCCACGGAAATAAGAATAAAGCTGCCCGCCATAATGCGGATGATACGTTCGATAGTCATGTGAATTACCTTACAGAAAATATTGAAAATTAAAAAGAAAGCAGTGCTCTGAATAAGGCTTGAATGCCGGCGTTTCAAGGTCTGGAGAAAAATAAACCACCCGCCACGATGTGCCGATGGGGAAGCGTACCTATTCCTGTGTAGTCTCCACTGCAGATTCGGCGGGAGTGGTGCAAAAAACCTGTCGCATCATATCAATCAGGCGCAAGGTGCGCTCATCACCTACACGATAGAAAACCCGGTTGGCATCCTTACGAGAGTCGAGGATACCTTTGTCACGCAGGATGGCAAGGTGCTGAGAAATATTACTCTGCGAGGTCCCCACGCTTTCCACTATGTCCTGCACACTGATTTCCTGATCACCCAGGGTACACAGTATTTTTAGCCGCAAAGGGTGAGACATGGCTTTCAGCGACCGTGAAGCACGATCAATATCCTCATCACGGGTTATGAGCGTTGCCGTTGTTGTCTGATCAGCATTCATAGCATCGATTCTGGTATACACATTAATCACCATCAGCTAGTGTAAATATTTGAAAAACATTATAAAGCTTAATACTGCCTTTTATTAACAAAACATTATACAATAATGGTGTCTTTGAGAAGGTTTATTTGTATAAAAAACCCGTTTTTTATCCGATAATCCATTTTACAGTCTAATTTACTTCGCCTAAGGGTATTTGGGAGAATTCCATCTGGTTCCTTTTTCTAGAATTATTCCAAACTCACGCAACTATTTTACTAGCAGCTTAATACACTTATGTCACTGATTCCTAAACCAATGGTTCTGCTCATCCTTGATGGATGGGGGTATTCCGAAGATCCCGAGGGTAACGCGATTCTACATGCAAAAAAACCCGTGTGGAATTCTATGTGGGAAAACAACCCGCATTCCTTTATTCATGGTTCCGGCGCTGAAGTCGGTCTACCTTCCGGACAAATGGGTAATTCTGAAGTGGGCCACCTGAATCTGGGGGCTGGCAGAGTGGTTTACCAGGAATTTACCCGGGTTAGCCGCTCCGTGAAAACAGGGTCTTTTTTCACTAATCAAACCCTGGTGGATGCCGCCGATCTTGCCCGCGACAACGGTAAGGCTCTGCACATTCTCGGCCTGCTGTCACCGGGAGGGGTGCATAGCCACGAAGAACATATCCACGCCATGGTTGAGCTGGGTGTCCGTCAGGGGGTAAAAAAAGTGTATCTGCATGCCTTTTTAGATGGCCGTGATACCGCCCCCAAGAGTGCCACTGAATCCATTGAAAAAATGCAGGCGGTCTTTGACCATCTCGGTGGCGGTCAATTTGCCTCCATCATCGGTCGCTATTACGCCATGGATCGGGATCACCGCTGGCCGCGCATTCAAAGCGCCTATGATTTAATTACTCAGGGCAAAGCGGAATTCCAGACCCACACCGCCCTTGAAGGTCTGCAACAGGCCTATGAGCGAGGCGAAAACGACGAGTTCATAAAGGCAACCGCCATCGTTCCCGCAAACAGCCAGCCAATACAAATGGAAGATGGCGATGTCATGGTGTTCATGAACTTCCGCTCCGACCGGGCCAGGCAGATTACCCGGCCCTTCATTGAGGCCGATTTTAATGCCTTCGAGCGCGAAGCCACCCCCAAACTGGCCCAGTTTGTCAGCCTCACCGAATACAATTCAGAATACGATGTGCCGGTTGCCTACCCGCCGGATCGCCTGCGTAATGTTTTTGGGGAATATATTTCCCGGCTGGGAATGCACCAGCTGCGCATAGCGGAGACTGAAAAATATGCCCATGTAACCTTCTTCTTTAATGGTGGCCGCGAAGAACCCTTTGATTTTGAAGATCGGATCCTGATTCCCTCACCGGATGTACCGACCTACGATCTGCAGCCGGAAATGAGTGCAGCAGAAGTCACCGAAAAACTGATTGAGGCGATTGAAAGCGACAAATACGATGTGATTATCTGCAACTATGCCAACCCCGACATGGTAGGCCACACTGGCAATTTTGAGGCCACGGTTAAGGCCATCGAGTTTCTGGATCAATGTGTCGGTCAGGTCAGGGAGGCGGTGCTCAAGGCTGGTGGCGAAATGCTGATCACCGCCGATCACGGTAATGCCGAGAAAATGATGAATTCCGAAACCCATCAGGCGCATACGGCACACACCTGCAATGTGGTGCCACTCATTTATGTTGGCCGACCGGCAAAATTCGAAGCACGTGGTGCGCTCTCGGATATTACCCCGACAATGCTGTATCTCATGGGGCTGGAGAAACCCGGTTCCATGTCCGGTCACTCCCTGCTGGAGCTGGAAGACTGAAACCGCTGCTCGTCAGTCTGCTACTGGTTAATATTCTGTCTCTATTTGCAGGCAGCCTGCAGGCTGACACACTGAGTGAGTCAGAACGCCAGCTCAAGGCCGAGGAGCTTTCTCGACTACGCACACAAATTCAATCCCTGCGTGATGATCTCAGCAAAACCCGCAGCCTGCACAATTCAGTACAGCACACCCTAAGCAAGATCGAAACCCGCATTAGCCGCCAGTCACGCAGCCTGCATACGCTTTCACGTAAGTTAAAAAACCGTAAGAAAAAACTTGCCGGCCTAAAAAAAGAACGCCACAAAGAAGGTAAAAAACTCACCGCCCAGCAAAATCTCTTATCCCGGCAGGTACGCTCAGCGTATATGATCGGCCGCCAGGAATACTTGAAATTAATCCTTAATCAGGAAAATCCCGCCCTCGTTGGCCGCACCCTGGTCTATTACGATTATTTCAACCGGGCCCGGAGCGAACAAATCCAGCAAGTACAACGTGTACTGAAAAACATTGAGAGTCTCGGCATCAAAATTAAGGCCGAGACAGAGAAGCTACGCCAGACTCGTGCCACTCTACAGACCAGGAAAAAATCGCTGGAGAAAACCTACCGTGAGCGGGCACTGGTGCTGGCACGCTTAAATAAAGAAATTAAAAGCAAGGATCAACATCTGGCACAAATGAGTGCCGATGAAAAACGCTTGCAGGATCTACTAAATGCCATTAAAAAGGTTCTGCCGGATATTTTTGCCGACACCGGTAATCATAAATCCTTCCGTGCCTACAAGGGCAAACTGATCTGGCCGGTTCGCGGTAAAGTTAAAAAACTTTACGGAAAACGCCGCAAAGAAAGCAAATTAAAATGGAACGGAGTGATGATCGTGGCCTCAAAAGGACGTGAAGTCCATGCCATCTCTCATGGCCGTGTCGCGTATGCTGACTGGCTGCGCGGCTATGGCTTATTGCTGATCATCGATCATGGCGATGGCTATATGAGTCTCTACGGCCACAATCAGGGTCTGTATAAAGAGACCGGTGACTGGGTAGAAGCCAATGAAGTGATCGGCGAGGTGGGGGACAGTGGCGGGCAAAAGAGCAGCGGTCTGTATTTTGAGATTCGTTACCAAGGCCGGCCAACGAATCCGAGCCGCTGGTGCAAACGCACCCGACGAGGTTGATTTATCCTGCCAATTGCATATAAAAAGAGTGTCTGTTTTTTAACTTTATTGTAGTATCAGTCAGCGATGGAAATACTATTATAGATGAAGGTCGGCCACCGGCCTGGAGATTTGAATTCATGAAGCTATTCAACAAAAATTTTCTTATTCTGATGCTGGGCCTGATTATTGGTGTCTCGCTGGCGATTGGTCGGGGCGTGCTTGCAGATCGTGAAGCCTCATCCACGCAGGGTGCACTACCGCTGGAAACCATCCGCGCACTCAGTGAAGTTTTTGGCAAAATTAAAGAAAACTACGTTGAAAATATCGATGATACCGAGCTGCTGGAGAATGCCATTCGCGGCATGTTGACCGGCCTCGACCCGCACTCCACTTATCTCGATGCCAAAGCTTTCGATGAGTTGCGAGTCGGCACCAGTGGCCAGTTTGGCGGCCTCGGCATTGTCGTCGGCATGGAAGACGGCTTTGTCAAAGTCATCTCCCCTATCGATGACACCCCGGCCGAACGTGCGGGAGTGGAATCGGGTGATCTGATTATTCGTCTGGATGACAAACCAGTTAAAGGCATGGGGCTGGATGATGCGGTCAAGTTAATGCGCGGCAAACCAGGCTCTGAAATCAAGTTAACCATTGCCCGCGAAGGTGCTGACAAACCCCTGACCATCACCATCGAACGCGACATTATTCGCGTTAAAAGTGTCAAACATAAACCACTGGAAGCTGGCTATGGTTATATCCGCATTTCACAGTTTCAGGAGCGCACCGGCGAAGATCTGCGTAAAGCTATCACCGAGTTGAAAAAAGAAAATGATGGCAAGCTCAAGGGGCTGATTCTGGATTTACGCAATAATCCCGGCGGCCTGCTGGATTCAGCGATTTCCGTGTCCGACACCTTCCTCGCCAAAGGGGTTATTGTTTCTGTCGAAGGTCGTTCAGCCAGCAACCGCATCGTGCGGCAAGCAAAACCTGATGATTATATCGACGGTGTGCCCATGGTGGTGCTGGTCAACGGCGGTTCCGCCTCCGCCTCGGAAATTGTAGCCGGGGCTTTGCAGGATAATAAACGCGCCGTGATCATGGGCTTCCAGACCTTTGGTAAAGGCTCGGTTCAAACTGTCGTGCCGCTGGGTAATGCCCGGGCAATCAAACTCACCACTGCCCGTTATTACACCCCCTCCAAGCGTTCGATTCAGGCTGAAGGCATCAAGCCGGACATTATTCTGGATCACCTGAAAATTGCTGCCATTGAAGATCGTGGTTTCAAACAATTGACCGAGGCTGATCTCAGCGGTCATCTGAAAAATGACAACGATAAAAATGGCCTTAAGAAAAACAGCAAGAAAGGCAAAAAGGGTAAGGATGCTAAAGATAAAGGCAGTCTGGCCAGTAATGACTATCCAGTCTATGAGGCTCTGAACCTGTTAAAGGGGCTGCATCTACTGAGTGCTGAATAAAACAGGCGAATGAGATCTTTATTGTGCAAAAGCTGAATAGCCGGCTATTACCGCTTACGCTAATAATAGCCCTGCTGTTTGCATCATTCGCAGCCAGCGCAGAGCTACCGCAAACGGACGATGTCATCCACAGCGATGACATCGTTATCAGCATTATCATTGATGATCTTGGCAATCATCTGGCCTCTGGTACGCGTGCGGTTGAATTACCCGGTGCACTGACCTATGCCTTCCTACCCTACCTTCCATACTCTCCACGTCTGGCTGAATTAGCTAATACCCAACATAAAGAGGTTATGCTCCATCTGCCAATGGAAGCGGATAGCGGTAAATCCCTGGGCCCCGGCGGCCTCACCCAGGTTATGAATGAACACGAATTCAAAAATGAACTTCGCAAAAGCATCAATGCCGTGCCCCATATACGCGGATTTAATAATCACATGGGCAGCCTGCTGACAAAAAATTCAGAGCAAATGAAATGGATCATGCAAGCCGCCATGTTCCGTGATGATCTTTATTTTGTTGATAGCCGCACCACCCCCAAAACCGTTGCCCTGCAAGAAGCACAGAAGCGGGGCATTCGAGGGGCCAAGCGTGATATTTTTCTCGACTATGAAAAAGATAAAGAAGACATAGTCAGACAACAGCTGGATGCCCTGATCGCACGCGCAAAAAAGAAGGGCACCGCATTGGCCATTGGTCATCCTTATAAAGGTACCTTGAAGGTACTGGAAGCCTGGTTACCCACCTTGAAAAAGCAGGGTATCAAGCTGGTGCCGGTATCAGATTTAATTTCTATTCGCAAAACCCGGAGTCATCAACGATGGCAACTGTCCTCGTTCCACTAGCTCAGGGTTGTGAAGAGCTGGAAGCCGTCACCATCGTCGATTTACTGCGCCGCGCCGGACTCGAAGTCATCACCGCCGGACTTGACGAAAAACCGATAAATGCCAGCCACGGCATGGTGCTGATAGCCGACATGACACTTACTCAGGCGATGCAAAAAAACTATGACATGATTGTTCTCCCCGGTGGACTCCCCGGCGCTGACAATCTGAATCAGGATTTGCGCATTCACGCTCTGTTAAAAAAAATGCATGCGGAAAAAAAAGTCATTGCCGCCGTTTGTGCGGCACCCAAAGTTCTGGCCAAAGCCGGTCTGCTTGATGGTCGTCAAGCCACCAGCTTTCCAGGGAGTCTGGATGGCAGTAATATTAGTAATATGGACTATCTCGAACAGGCCGTAGTGATTGACGGTCAGATTATTACTTCACGCGGGCCGGGCACCACGATGGATTTTGCCCTGACTTTGATCGAGCAGTTACTAGGACCGGAGAAACGTGCCGAAGTCGAAGCACCGCTACAACGTCCTGCTTAAAGAATACATTTAAATAAATCACTAACAAACCGGTGGTTTCTTCCCACCGTTGATAACCGTACATGCAAATACAAGTCAGTAAATTAATCGTAAAATATATGGAACGTCTGGGCATCGAATACATCTTCGGTATGCCGGGCGCGCACATTCTGCCCGTCTATGACAGTCTGTATGATTCAAACATCAAAGCCATTTTAGCCAAGCATGAACAGGGTGCCGCCTTCATGGCCGGGGGCTATACCCGTGCCTCGGGAAAAATAGGGGCCTGTATTACCACCGCTGGGCCGGGAGCGACCAATCTGGTTACCGGCATTGCCAATGCCTATGCGGACAAGCAACCGCTATTGGTGATCACCGGTGAAACCTCCACCCATATTTTTGGCAAAGGCGGTTTGCAGGAGAGTTCAGGTGAGGGTGGCAGTATTGATCAGGATACCTTATTCAAGGGCATCACAAAATATAACAAAATAGTTGAGCGCACCGATTATCTGGCGAACGTACTTAACCGGACCAGCAATATTTTATTATCAGCCAATTCCGGGCCGGTACTGCTAAGCTTTCCATTCAATGTCCAAAAAGAAATGATAGATGATCAGATCCTTGATCAAATTAAAGCCGAGCGTCGAATCAGTACGGTAACGGCTAAATCGCAACAACTCACGCACATGCTCGAACTTGTGCAAAGAGCAAAAAATCCCGTCATCATTGCTGGCTATGGTTGCATCCGCGCCGGAGCACAAAATGCCGTGGCAGAACTCAGCGAATTAATGCATATCCCGGTGACCACCAGCCTCAAAGGCAAGGGTATCCTCAGTGAAGACTCGGCCTATTCACTCGGCAGCCTCGGGGTCACCTCATACAGCAGCGCCTATCAGTACATTCGTGAGAAATCAGATTTGCTTATCTTTCTTGGCACCGGCTTCAACGAACGCACCAGCTACCTCTGGGACAAAGAGCTGATGCAGAACAAATTCATCGTCCAGGTTGATATTGATGAGGAACAACTGGAAAAAGTATTTAAAGCTGATCTGGCAATTTATGCTGACATCAAAGATGTATTGTTAGATTTGCTAAGCATTATCCGTGAACGAGGGGAGTCACTGAAAGAATCTTCCGATTTGGTTTCAAGCCTGAAAACCCTTGCACAAACGGATCAAAACGAACGTAATGCAGGCGAGTTCCAGTCCCGCTTCCCCTTGATAGAAGCCTTTTTCTCCCGACTGGAAAAAGATTTTCCAGAAAACATTCAGGTCTTCGACGATAATATTATTTTTGCGCAGAATTTTTTTAATGTCTCCAGCCGCAACCGCTATTACCCTAACTCTGGCATCTCCTCGCTAGGCCAATCCATTCCAGCCGCCATCGGCGCACGCTTTATCGAGCACAAACCTAGCTTTGCCATACTCGGTGATGGCGGTTTTCAAATGTGCTGCATGGAAATTATGACTGCAGTGAATTACAAACTACCTTTAAACATTATTCTATTTAATAATTCGACCATGGGATTAATTCGAAAAAATCAATCACAACAATATCAGGATCGGTATATCAACTGCGATTTTGTTAACCCCGATTATGCCGCACTGGCAGCCTCCTTTTCGATTAATTACAGCAGAATCACAGAAAGCGCTGATCTCGATAATGTTTTCGCCAATACAGATTTCCATAATGATATCAATCTGATTGAAATTATGATCGATAAAGACACCTTTCCTAATTACATCAGCAAACGATAATTACCCAATTAGATTATGGCTACAGCAGATGAAACCGCACTCTACCACTTTCTTCGCACACGTAATGATAGCGTGGCCCATAAACTGGCCGAACGGCTGGAGAATACATCTGAGCATGAGCTTGTTTTAATTTATCAGGAAGCAATTCCCCGACTTGAAAAAGCACTCTGGGCAGAGGAACCTGATCAAACTTCGCTCAATAACTACCAGCAGATCTTTCGTGAGCTCGAAGCACTGATTGCAAATCAAAAACAAGATAATCGACACCACTTTATATTATTCATTCCTGTAGCAGACCGGCCCCGTCAACTCGATGATTGTCTCAGCAGTATTTTGCAGCTCTGCAAGCTATTTAATTATGGCGGGAAACAGGGGCAATGTTTTAAAAAAGTAAGCGTCATGGTTGCCGATGATAGTAAAAACGTGAATAACATTACTCAGCACAAAAAACTTGTTAAGAAATTCAATCTACAGGGTTTGTCCTGCCTCTATTTTGGCCAGGAGCAACAGCGTCAACAATTACGAAACTTAAGCGATGAACAAAAAGAAAAACTTGCGGGTGTCGTCGGCCACAGTGACGTGTTGAATTTTTATCACAAGGGTTCACCGAAAATGCGTAACATCATCAGTCTGAAACTGAATGAGTTACAACGGCAGTATAAAAAAGTATTATTTTATTCGCTGGATAGTGATCAGGAATTTCAGGTTAAATTGAATACCCGAAACGGTGACCGCGATCTTTATACGATAAATTATTTCTATTATCTGGATCAAATATTCAGCCAGACAGATGCCACCATCGTCACCGGAAAAGTAGTCGGTGATCCGCCTGTCTCTCCTGCCGTGATGGTGGTCAATTTTTTACAGGATATTATCAATTTTCTCAGAAAAATGGTTGAGCTTGATAATAATCGAGCCTGTGATTTTCACTCGGCCGAGGTTCAACTTGCCGATGATGCCGCCTATCATGACATGCCTGAGCTATTTGGCTTTAAGCATAAGCAGCATTCCTGTGACTACCGTTGCAGTTTGCCCGAACCACATAATAATGGCGAAAGCTTTAATGATTTTGCAAAAAAACTAAACAGCTTTTTCTATGGCGAACATCCAACCCGTAAAACCTACTATCAGTACCAGCCTGCACTTGAAAGCCTGTCGCCGGCAAGAACGGTCTATCCCGGCAATTATATTTTTAACATTGAGGGCTTAAAACACTTTATTCCTTTTGCCCCGCTTAAATTGAGAATGAATGGCCCGGTAATGGGGCGGCTAGTTAAATCTGAATTGAAACAGAAATTTCTTTCTGCAAACCTGCCCATGCTGCACAAACGCACCGTTGCCGATACAGGTCAATCTGAATATCGGCCTGACATACTACAGGGATCAGAGAAGATTGATCTTTCCGGTGAATTTGAACGCCAGTATTTCGGTGATGTGATGTTATTCAGCATGGAGGTTTTCACCGAGCAGGGCTATCCTGAAACTCAACTTGAGCATGAGACTGTCAGCAGTATTGTTACCCAAACTGAAAAGAAAATGCAGCAGCAATATATCGACAAACACCGGCTTCTGCTGCAAAAACGGGATCAATTAAGCGCTCTATTGCAAGATTCTGAAGCCTGGTGGAATCAACACCCTGAATATAAATCTGCACGGAATCAGTTTGATGCCTTCATCAAAAATGTCAATACCAATTTCGATGATGACTCATATTCATATCGTTTAATTATTACAGCAGCAGAAAAAAAAGCCCGCCTCAAACAGGTAGTAGAGGCAATTCTTAATTATCCAACAGAAAAAATTTTGTGGGAGCAAACACTGGCCTCACAAACGGCCGGTGCCCACTAGCCTATGTTCAAACGATTGCGATGCCGCCTGCATAAAAAAAGGCATCCCACCCGCTATACTTTATTACCCAGCTTATTGCAGCAGCAATCTTTAGGTCGGACTGAATTACTCAGTCGTCAACAACGAGATCTAAATAAGATTATTCGTTTTTCAATCGAACACACTGACTATTATAAAAATAAATATGCCGGTTTGTCAGCGGTTTATTTAAACAATTTCGAGATTACGCAGCTGCCGATACTCCACAAGCATGATCTGATTCAGCATCGTGAAAATATGGTTTCCAATATCGTTAACCGGGAAAATATTCGCCTCGGCCACACCGGTGGTTCAACCGGAAATCCACTTTCATTTTATTATGACGATTACAAAACGGAATTGATGCGCGCCGGCATGAGTCGAAGTTACATGTGGTCAGGTTGGCAACCAGGAGAAAAGATCCTTAACTTCTGGGGAGCAAAAGAGGATATTAAAGCTGACAAACTTAAAAGTGCTTATCATGAATTTATCGCCGCAGAAAAAACCATTGCTGCCTGGGAATATGGTGAAGCCGAATTATATCAATGGGTGTGTTTTATAAAAAATTATAAACCTGTTTTATTACAGGGCTACGCCTCAATTCTTGCGGATGTAGCCGCTTTTATTATCGACAATGAAATCAACATGCCACGTAGCCTGAAGGGGATCTACTCAACGGCTGAAGTCCTTTACGACTGGCAGCGCGAATTAATGCAACGGGCATTTAATTGTAAGGTCTACAATCAATACGGTTGCCGTGAGATTCCAAATATCGGAGTGGAATGTTCACAGGGTAATATTCATATTTTCACGGACATGGTTTATCTTGAATCCATCAATACTGATGGCGAAGACAGACTGATAATTACTTCACTCACCAATTATATGATGCCCATGATTCGTTATGAAAATGGTGATAACGGTAAACTCAAACCTGGTCAATGTAGCTGTGGTTCAGCGTTTCCGATGATGGAAATGGGAGTCTGCCGGAGCAATGATTTTATTAAAACCGCTAACGGTAATAAAATTGCACCGTCATATTTTAATCGTCTGCTTGATGGGTTGACTGAAATCAAACAATATCAATTTGTACAGACTCAGATAAATCAACTGAGCATTAATATTCATGCCGAAACCCAGCTCGATACTACGATATTGAATGCGATTAAGGAAACCATCAGCAATGATCTCGGAGAAGAGATGCAGCTTGCTATCCATTATGTCGACAAGATCGAGCGCAGCCGTTCGGGCAAACACCGCTTTGTTATTTGTGAGCTTGAATAAATTACCGCCGTTAGCCGCTGGTGTATTTTAAAAACAGGATTTTCACCACAAAGGACGCAAAGGTCGCAGAGAAAAACAGGCTTGATGTTTTATCCGTCGTTTTTTCAGAAAAACCTGCTCCTGCAAATTAATGCCACGGAGTATTGCTGAATGGTTTCTTAAGTTTCTCTGCGACCTTTGCGTCCTCTGCGGTAAAATATTATTTAATATCTTTACTTCATTCCTATCAATCATCCGGCCAGGCGGCGAGCAGAAAAACAATGCCTAACGCACCAAGTACCCAGGTGTAGAGCGGGGCACCGGCGGCCATGACTTTGCTATAACCATCCAGCGAAAAAATAACCGCCGCTGAAATGATTAAACTACCACCAATGATTGAAAACACGCTACGACGGCTGGAGCTGCGTATTTCATAGCGCAGAGTTTCAAGCTGCCGGGCCTGCATCTCAACTTTTAATTTACCACTCCGCGCCTGTTCAAATACATCAAAGAAAAGGCCGGGCATTTGCGGGGCTTTTTCCAGCCAGCCGGGAAGATTATTTTTTATCTGCCGAGCAACCGCGCGTGGGCCGATCTGATCTTTAATCCAGTCTTCGAGGAAGGGTTTCGCGGTCTGCCATAAATCAAGCTCGGGATACAGCTGTCGTCCCAGTCCTTCAATATTAAGTAACGTTTTTTGCAACAGAATCAGTTGCGGTTGGACTTCCATATTAAACCGACGGGCGGTCTGAAACAGGCGCAACAATAACTGGCCAAAGGAAATATCTTTTAACGGCTTATCAAAAATAGGTTCACACACGGTACGAATGGCCGACTCAAATTCTTCCACTCGGGTGTCTTCATCCACCCAGCCGGATTCCACATGCAGCTCGGCGACCCGATGATAGTCCCGATTAAAAAAAGCCAGGAAATTTTCTGCGAGATATCGTTGGTCAACCGTGTTCAGGGTGCCCATGATGCCAAAATCCACCGCGATATACTGTCCATGTTCGGCAACAAAAATATTACCGGGATGCATATCGGCATGGAAAAAACTATGGTGGAAGACCTGGGTGAAGAAAATAATCACCCCTTGTTCCGACAAGGTCTTTAAATCAATGCCGTTTTTAATAAGCTCGTCAATATTGCTAACCGGTATGCCGGATATGCGCTCCAACACCATCACATTCTTACGTGTGTGCGGCCAGTAAACTTCGGGAATATAAATCAACTCCGAGTTTTCAAAATTGCGTCGCAACTGCGAAGCATTAGCGGCTTCGCGCATCAGATCGAGTTCATCCAGCAGGGTTTTTTCTATTTCATGCACCACATCTACCGGGCGCAACTGTTTACCCATCGACCAGAAGCGTTCAATTTTGCTCGCTATAATATAGAGCAAACCAATATCCCGTTGTATTACGGGCAGGATGTCAGGACGCAGAACCTTGATCACCACTTCATCCCCATTTTTCAGGGTCGCCGCATGCACCTGAGCAATGGAAGCAGAAGCTAGCGGTGTTACTTCAAAATTAGTAAAGACCTCATCCAACGGACAGCCATAGGCTTTTTCAATGATTGCGCGAGCCTGTTCACCGGGAAAAGGCGCCACCTGATCCTGTAATTTAGCCAGCTCAATGGCGAGATCATCCGGTAATAAATCGCGGCGGGTAGACAGGATTTGTCCGAACTTAACAAAGATAGGACCAAGATCTTCCAGCGCTCTTCGAATACGCACCCCGCGATCCTGCTCGCGTCTGGGTAACCAATGCCAGGGCAAGAAGAAACCGATAAAGCGCACAGGCCGAAACAGGTGGGTGGCGAGGATGAGTTCATCAAGGCCGTGGCGAACCAGCACCCAGCTAATTTTAAGCAGTCGTAAAAGTTGGCTTAGTTTTATCATATTACTTTGTAACTAACGCAGAAAATTCAGGCCGCGTCCTCTGCGTTAATGGATGAGTGAGTACAGATAAGCTTTATCAGCAAGGCAATTTCTCACCCAGCATGATGCCTTTGCGATAACAATCTGCGGCTTTGTCTTTTTCTTCCAGCTGTTCCAGTAACAGGCCGAGTTCACGGTAGGTTTCAGGAAAGGCGTCACTACCGATACTGGCTTCCAAATACGATCGCGCCTTACCCCAGAGCTGGTTATAAAGGCAAAGCCGTCCAAGCGTCAGTAACAGAATGGCATTATTTTCATGGCCTTTGAGCCAGCCTTCCGCCTGTGCTAGTTGTTTATCTACCTTGTTGCTGTGTGACTTACCAAAAAGATAAACCAGATCCTGATCCCAGTTCTGATTAACTGCCTGGCGTAATATTGCCGTTGCCGTATCAAACTGTTTCATATTAATAAGGTGGTGGCTGTAACGTTTGATCAAGTGTGTATCCTGACGCAGATTGCGCGGCAGATTTTTCCAGAAGATTTCCAGTTTATCGGCCTGGTTTTTCTTTGCGGTAATCTCAAGCAACTCAGTATAAACCTTAATTGACAGCTCACGGTGCTGCTCGTCGGTGATAACTTTCTGCTTTTTCAGTGCCGGTAGCAGGTCTTTGAGATCCCCCCAGCTTTGCAATTTTTCATACAACTGCATTAATAATAAAAGCACATGGGTATGTTTGGGCGAAATCGATTGCAAATGAACCAGGGTCGCCAGTGACTGCTCAAGCTGCCCGTGCACTAATTGTAATTCCGCCTGCGTCAATTGCACGGCAAAATCCGCATCGGGCGTACTTTTGTGTGCCTCGGCCAGATAGTAATCGCGCCGCTCATGAGCCAGTTGCTTTTGGGCGGCACGCGCAGCTGAAAGATAGTTCAGTAAGGGCTCTTCAGAATAATGCGCGTACTTTATTAGATTCTTTTCAGCCTGTGGCCAGTGCCCCTGGGCTAGATCAATCAAACCGCGAACGCTAATGCGGTGCGCTTTTTTAATTCGCCGGTGACGACGCCACTGACGTAAATGTCCCGGCATACGCAAAGTCTGCAGAGAAACCCGAATAAATAGATACAAGCCAGTAAAACCGGCCACAAGTATTAGTAATAATAAAGTCAGACTAAGTTCGTAACTCACCTCACCTCGACTGATGAGCACGTAACCGGGATCCTGGTTGGCCAGCAAACCCAGCACCACTGCAATCAGCAAAGTGAGCAGAGAGAAGAACAACATTCTCATGAAGCATCCCCACTGCGACGACTACTCTGCATTTGTTGTTCACGAAAATCCTGCAAGGCTCGATAACTGGCACTGATATCAGGTAAGACCGGTTTAATATTTTCAGTGACCAGTTGCTGGAGTTGTTCCTGCATGGCAATCGTGGCCGGATCATCCGCTTTGAAAAAATCTTTTATCCATTCACTCGCGGTTAACAAACGCTCTTCATAAACCGCCTGCTCAGCATTCAGTAAGGCCAGTCGTGCCTGTTCCAGTTTTAACTTTAAATTCTGCCGCAAAAAGAAATGCTGCTCCGGTGAGAGCAGAGGAACAACACGGCCATGACGCTCACGAATAACCAGCAGTTTTTTCATGTCATTCCAGATAGCATCAGGAAGTTGCTTCCAGTTTTCTACCTTTGTATTTTTCGGCTTTTGCTCGGTGTCGGTTTTGCTGTTGACATATTCTGAAAGCAGGGGCAGACCATCAACACCATGGGCAAGCGCGCTGAGACTCGCGGAAAGACCGGCAATATCAGGATCAGGAACGGCTTTGAGTTTATTAATATCTTCGGCCAACATATTGCGCACCGGTATCACCGCCGGATCCGACATATCATGTAGGCGTTCATCGGCGGTTTTCATGGCCGCCAGTGCGCTGCCGGTATCAGCAGCCAGCAGCAAGCGATGATTGGCAATTCTGAGCAGATAATCAGCTTCAGCCAATAACCAGTCATTACGCAGGTGACGACGGGTTTTCAGCAAGTTACTAAATGCTTCGTTAAGATCTTGCTGATTTTTTTCCTGGGCTATCAATCGTGCCTGAATATCATGACTACTGCTTTTTAATTCAACTAGCGCCGGTGCCAGTTCAACCCGCAATTGATCGATCTGATAGCGGCTGTTGATCGCCAGTTCCTTTTGCTGCTTTTCAATCCAGTACACTAGACTGCCGATAACTGCGATGAAAAGTACAAAAATAATCAAGCTGGAAAATCCAGCTAAAGGAGTCTTGCCCCGGGATGGACGAGAGCGGCTTGTAGCGGGCGTAGATGATTTTGTCTTGCCTGTATTTTTTCCTGAATCCGCCGTGGCCTCTTTAGTCGGGGAGGTTTGTTTTTCGACTGAAGATTTTTTATTCTCGCGGCTATTTTTTTCTGCCGGGCTCTGATTGGATTGCTTATCCGTCATTTTAAAATTCCGCTAGTTACCGTTATTCGCTTGCCACTGTTGCAGCGTTTTGAGAATACCTGCATCACTGGCCTCATCACTAACCAGAACCGGCCCGCTGACTCCCTGCGCATGCAGCTGTTGAGCCAGCCGTTGATTAACCACCATAAAGGGCATGGTCTGCAGCAATGCCGGTTCCACCAGCGTAAACAAATGCTCAATGGCCTCACCACTGGTGAGACTGATAATATCAATTTTCTTCTGCTTTATCGCCTCTGCCAGTCGATCTGCATCGCAATCGGCAGGCAGACGCTGATACACCGGCAGATAGTGAACTTCCGCACCACGCTGACGCAGGCTACCGGCCAGCAATTCTCGCCCTGACTGACCACGAATGATCAGAATGTGCTGACCGCGCACCTCCTGTAAGGCCGACAATGCTAACAAACCTTCGCTACTAAAATCGCTTAGCGGACAATAGTCCACTTCGAGACCACTGAGTTCCTGAAATCGTTTTGCACTGCTTTGTCCCACCGTGGCAATACGCATCTCAAGGGGCAAGCCACCGTGAGCATGGATCAGCTCCAGGCCAAAAGTCACCGCATTGGGACTGATAAAGATAGCCAGCTGATACTGATCAAGATGGTTCAAAATGGCGGCTAATGGCTGGGTATCGGTAGCCGGCTGTATCATCAATAACGGATACAAATAAACCTCACCCCCGGCATCACTGAGCAGCTGCTGCAACGGCCCGGCCTGGTGGGTAGGTCGGGTGATCATGACCTTCATTCCCGACAGGATATTATGATGATCGGCACTCATCATCGCAGGTTTATTTCGCATACAGCTCGGCAAGAATCTCGTCCGCGCCACGGGCCAGCAAATCCTCGGCCAGCACCTGACCGAGATGGGCGGCATCGGTGGGGGGGCCGGCAATCTCACCACGAATGATTTCTGTGCCATCGACCCGCCCCACCAGTCCGCGCATCAGCAATATACCGTGTTCCAGCTCAGCATAACCGGCAATCGGCACCTGACAGCCCCCCTGCAGACGCAGGTTCATGGCGCGCTCGGCAGCCAGCCGGGTGGCCGTGTCCAGATCATTTAAAGGCGCAAGTAGTTCATTCACCCAATCATCAGTGCGGCGGCACTCGATCCCCACCGCCCCCTGACCGATGGCGGGCAGGCTGATATTCGTCTCCAGAAATTCAGTGATTCGATCTTCGAATTTAAGCCGCTTCAATCCAGCTGCAGCGAGAATAATCGCATCATACTCACCATCATCCAGCTTTTGCAGACGGGTATTGACGTTACCGCGTAAATCAACAATATTCAGATCCGGACGCAGGCTGGCCAGCTGGCACTGGCGACGCAGACTGGAGGTACCCAGACGCGCACCTTGAGGCAGGCTTTCAAAGTCTGTGTATTTATTGGAAACAAAGGCATCACGGGGATCTTCACGCGGACAGATCACCGCCAGATGCAGATCTTCCGGCAGCTCCACCGGCACATCTTTCATGGAATGTACGGCAATATCTGTTTTCTCATCTAACAGACTGCGCTCCAGCTCCTTGACGAACAGCCCTTTGCCACCGACTTTAGCCAGCGGAGTGTCGAGAATTTTATCACCCTGAGTGCTCATTTTGACCAGCTCGACGTTTAAATCGGGGTGGTGTAGCTGTAACATGTCACGGACATATTCAGCCTGCCAGAGGGCCAACTGGCTCTTTCGAGTAGCGATGCGCAAGGTGTCGGTCATGAGTAAGTGCTTCCTGACTGGGGTTGTTGTAAATGTTTGCTAATACGGGGAACAAATTTAGACTGCCATGCGTCCTATAATACACCAAATTAAGATAAACTGGCTGCTAGCCTAATTTAGTGGATCGACTATTTTTATGAAATTACCCCTGCTGATTATTTTATTCATTCTCTCGGCATTGACGCCGGCTATTTCCGCGCAGAACTTCATGGACGTGCGAGTCTCGCTGAGCACAAACTTACAGGCTGATGCTGCCATTGCGAAGGCCAGAGGTGTGCCCCTGCTGCTCATGTTCAGCCTCGATGACTGTCCTTATTGTATGGTAGTGCAGGAGGAATTCCTTGATCCCATGCAGCGCAACCGTGATTACGATAGCAAAGTATTGATGCGTATTTTAAAAATGGACGAGGGCTATATTACCGACTTTGATGGTCAGCGCATTGCCGTAGATGATCTCACTTTGCGCTACGGTGCGGCGGTGGCTCCTACCGTCGTCCTGCTGGATCATCAGGGCCGGATGTTGACGGAACGCTTGCTTGGCATTACCACACCGGATTTCTACGGTGGCTATCTGGATGCTGCGATCGAGCTGTCTTTACAGCGTCTGCGACAACCCCTGACTCTGGTGCAGGATCAAACTCAGCGGGATCGGTAGAGTGGTGTATAACTGAAGTCGTACCTCGTTTATTGAAAGCCTCAATCAGCCACTGACTTCAACCAGCGTCGAACATCCGGCAGGTGGCGACGACTCACTTCCAGTTGTTTTTCACAGCCTCGCAGGCACACATGACAACGGCCTTCCGCATCTTTTTCCAGTGCACTGATATAAGTGCTGGCCACCAGCGCATTGCGGTGAATTCGCAATAGTTGTGGATAACGCTGTTCAATCACCACCAATGAATCATCGATCAGCACTTCACCCTCCTTGTAGCCAATGCTGACATATTTCTGATCAGCCTGAAAATAGTAAACATCCTCAAGCGGGATCAACTGCATGCAGCCCTTCACGCGGGCACTGATATATAACGGCGCGGAGGTATTTGCTTTCAGCTCATCCAGCGCCCCCTGCTGTGCCACACTCAGCCGGGTCGCGGCAAGCAACGCGGCTTCAAGTTCACGCAAACGCACCGGCTTCAGTAAATAATCGACCGCATGAGTCTTAAAGGCCTTGAGTGCATATTCATCAAAGGCCGTGGTGAAAATAATAGCCGGAGCCGGGGTCAATTGTGAAAGGTGGTTGGCCGCCTCCAACCCATCCATACCCGGCATGCGAATATCAAGCAGAATAAGATCAACCGGTAACTGCTGGCACATTTCTATGGCCTGCTCACCGTTGCCGGCTTCGCCGATAATTGTATGCTCAAGTTCTTCCAGCATACTGCGTAAGCGTTCACGCGCTAGATGTTCGTCGTCAGTGATAAGGATGTTCATGCTGACTCGTTATATAAGGAAAAAATAAGCGGGTACGATAACGCTGTTCATTTTGTTCAGTTTCCAGTCCGGCACGCGCCCCATAAAGTGTATGTAAACGTTCACGAATATTATCCAGCGCAATTTGATTGCCGCTGCTCCTGGCATGACCCAGAGTCACTGGGAGAGGATTGTCGATCAAAATTTGCAGATATTGTTTATTCAAACTCCCATTGATATCGATGCGTCCTCCCCCCGTTAATGGCTCAATACCGTGATAGATGGCATTTTCAAGTAAAGGCTGTAACAACAGGGGAGGGATTAAGGCCTGCAAGGGTAACTCATCAACGTCCCAGTGTACCTGCAAGCGATCACCCAGACGCAGCACCTCAATTTCCAGATAGCGTCGGCAAAGTTCCAGCTCTTCTTTCATAGTCTGATACTGTTTCGAATCAAGCAGACTGGCACGAAACAAATCAGCCAGATTTTCAGTCGCCATTTCTGCCTTGCCGGGATCACTGCGGGTAAGGCTGGCAATAGTGTTCATGCTATTGAATAAAAAATGCGGACGAATACGGGATTGTAGGGCCTGTAAACGCGCCTTTGATTCTGTCCTCACCTTTTGCCGCCACTGGTGTTGAATATAGAAATAACGTAATAGCGGGCCACTTATAAGCGTGCCGATAAACAGGTTACGTAATAAAAAATTAGTGTGCCACTGATTGTCACCCAGTGAAAAAGGTCGGTGGAAGAAATACCAGGCGCCTTCGGACACCAGGGTGATCACCCCCAGAATAAGACAAAAACTAAACAGGCTGACCAGTGCGGTGCCATGGCCTCGCAACCAGCGACGCGACAAACACAGTAGCGCACTGGCGGCCAGCGCACACCACTGCACAAAAAAGGAAATCGTACCCAGATTATTCAGGCGTTCGGTCAGCGGCAAGTTCAGCGGAGCTAGCGCCAGTACAAACGCCGCCAGCTCCGCAACCATCACCACCACAAAAACCATGCGAATCGCACAAAAATCGGGCAGAAAAAGGGGATCTTCTTCTGCCGTGTTTATTTGAGTTGCGGGTTCCGGTGTCTTCAATCGTCTGTATACCCCATATTAAGTCTATGAATTATTGTCCAAAATCACTCGAAATGATATGCACAGTCTGCGCCGGGGGAGCAAAAACGCTATACTGTTCAACCTTTTTTATCTGATGAAGACATTCTAATGAGCGATACCAATAAACCCGATACCATCACCAACAAACCCTGGGCAGGCCGTTTTACCGCCCCCACGGATGCTTTTGTTGAGGCCTTTACCGCCTCGGTGGGTTTCGACAAACGCATGTATCGGGAAGATATTGCCGGCTCCATCGCCCATGCCACCATGCTTGCCCACGTCGACGTACTCACCAGGCATGAGCGCGACGCCATAATTAATGGCTTAAAAGACATCTGTATTGAGATTGAGCGCGACGAATTTGCCTGGAGCACGGAACTGGAAGATGTGCACATGAATATCGAAGCACGACTCACTGATCGCATCGGCGTTACCGGCAAAAAACTACACACCGGGCGTTCACGCAACGATCAGGTGGCCACCGATATCCGACTATATTTGCGTGGCCAGATCGCTAACATCAATACTACTCTACAACGGCTCATCGATGGCCTGTTAGATCTGGCGGAAGCCGAGTCTGATACTATTATGCCCGGGTTTACCCATTTACAAACGGCTCAACCGGTGACCCTCGGCCATCACTTACTGGCCTGGTGTGAAATGTTATTGCGCGATCAGGCCCGCCTTGCCGACTGTTATAAGCGTGTCAATATCATGCCGCTAGGTGCAGCGGCACTGGCAGGAACGACCTATCCGATTGATCGAAACTATACCGCCAAACTTTTAAACTTCGATGGCATCGCCGAAAACTCACTCGATGCGGTTAGCGACCGTGACTTTGGCATCGAGTTTCTTGCCTTTGCCGCCACCCTGATGATGCATCTTTCGCGTTTCTCAGAAGAACTGGTGTTATGGTCATCCGCACAATTTGATTTCGTTGACCTGGGTGACAGCTTTTGCACCGGCTCCTCCATTATGCCGCAGAAGAAAAATCCGGATGTGCCCGAACTGGTGCGTGGTAAAACCGGTCGTATTTATGGTCATCTTATGAGCCTGCTCACCTTAATGAAAGGTCAACCTCTGGCTTACAACAAAGATAATCAGGAAGACAAGGAACCCCTGTTTGATTCGATTGATAACGTAAAAGGCTGTCTGCGACTGTATGCGGACATGATGCCGCAGATTGAAGTTAAACGTGACAACATGCGTGAAGCTGCACGCCGAGGATTTTCCACCGCAACCGATCTGGCCGATTATCTGGTGCGTAAAAATGTAGCCTTTCGTGATGCCCATGAAGTTGTCGGCAAGGCCGTGCGCTTTGGCGTGGACAATAAAAAAGATCTCTCTGAAATGAGTCTGCAGGAGCTTAAAACATTTTCAGAGATCATTGACGACGATGTATTTGAAGTGCTCACGCTTGAAGGCTCGGTAGCGGCACGCAATCATATCGGCGGCACTGCCCCCGCTCAGGTACGTGCTGCCGTTGAGCGTGCACGCACACGGGGGGTTGATATTACCGTTCCCGATCTTAACGATTTGTTTTAAGTTAATGAAAATGAACATTGAATACAAAATCAATGTGCCAATTTCAGCATCACAGTTTATTGCCTTATTAAATCAATCCACCCTTGCGGCGCGCAGACCGGTGGATGATATTGAATGCATGCAGGGCATGGTGGAAAACAGCAATCTTATGGTCAGTGCCTGGGATGGCCACAGGCTTGTGGGGATTGCTCGTTCAATGACCGACTTCCATTACGCCTGTTATCTTTCCGACATTGCGGTTGATAAGGACTATCAGCGAAGCGGCATCGGCAAAAAACTGCAAAACCTTACTCAGAATCAGCTTGGGCCACGTTGCAAGTTGATCTTAATTGCCGCGCCCAATGCCAATTCATATTATGAACATATCGGCTATAGCAATAATCCGAGGTGCTGGGTGCTTCAGCCTTAGGACAAACTCATTTAATTCCCTGCTGCTTATTTCTGTATTTATACATCCCGAGCATAGGTATAACTGCCCAGAAAATTTCCTTTTTTATAATCTATAAAAACTTTATCCGGAACAAATGTTTTTTTATCTTTAACGATGGGGAAATCTTCTGATTTCGCACCGTTATCAATGTCGGCAATACGGCAGGTTTTCGCATAACGCACAACATTAAAACACACCTCCAGCCCATTGATGACCGGAACCGTATCGCAATCCACCTGATCTCTGAACCAGACACGCTTGACTACCAGACAACCAAAGATAAGATGGATTTCTGCTATCAGTGGCTGACTCCGAGCAGACAAGGCCTGTTCCGCCTGCCGGCTAAGCTCAATGGTTATTGGTTTGCCGCATAAACTAATGGCGTAATTCATCTGCTTCCCTCGGTGGCTCGACCCAGGATGGGTTTTCACTGTACTCAATGATATGCTATTTATACACAGGCTATCTATTGCGATAGGTGAATATCAGGTATATGTACATGAATAGCATTGACTGGGACGGATTTCGATATTTTATCGCAGCGGCAGAAACCGGCAGCTTATCGGCAGCCGCCAAGCTTCTTGATTCGAATCAACCCACTATCGGCAGACAGATTGATGCACTGGAAGCGGCTCTGGAAATTAAATTATTTCAGCGTCACGCAAAAGGGCTGACCCTGACTCAGGAAGGCGCTTACATTCTGCAACAATCACAGTCCATGCGTTCACTTGTGGTTAAAGCAACACGGACAATGCAGGAGAAAAAGGAAGATATAAGCGGCAGCGTTAAAATTGCGATCCCCGAAGGCCTGTGTATTGAAATCTTACTTCCCGAACTTAGCAAATTTTACCAGCAACATCCCAGTATCAACCTAATCTTAAATGTTTCACCCAACACCGCCAATCTCACCAGTGGTGAAGCTGACATCGCGATCCGTCTATTTCGTCCTGATAACGCCAATCTTGTCGTCACTCATATCGGTGATATGGAAATGGGCCTGTATGCCTCAAAAAGTTATTCACAGGCACATGATCGGATAGATAAGCTGTCCGATCTTAAACATCATGCTGTTATTTTATATGGTGATACGCTTTCTGCTTTGCCTGAAAATCAATGGCTGGAAAAACAGATCTCAGCTTCACGCTGTATTTTACGCAGTGATAATACAACGACACGTCTTAAGGCGACAAAATTAGGGTTGGGTATCTCGATCCAGCCGCAGCTATTTTCCATCCGCAATAACGATCTGCAACGGCTCATTAAAGACGCCGTTATACCCGGTCATGAAATATGGTTGGTGTACCATCAGGATCTCCGAAATACCCAACGTGTCCGTGCTGTTGTTACTTTTATTCATTCAACCCTGAGAGCATTTTTATGAAATTACAATTTTTAAATAGCATAAAATATTACCTCTTTATTTCATGCATTTCAATCAGCCTGAGCGGTTGCAGTGCCGAGACCTGGAAACGAGCCGCCTATGAAACCGGCGAAAACATGCGGCAACAAGAGTGAAGTTTATAAAGAGGAATAAAAATCACCACCGTAAGTTGCGCTATCTATTTTTAAGTTTTTTTAATGCACTCAAACCCTTCTTGCGTTTCGCATGTAGTACCGCAATTTTTCGCTTAAGCATTCTGCGCTTTTCACCATTTGCAGTGGCAACACATTTTTTATTCAGCTTTTTTTCTTTTTCCTTGATTTCCGTAAGCAACGACTTCAAATCTGAACTATATTTTTCCTGCTTCTTTTTTCCCATGTCGAAATAGTCACTCAATTTTTTTAACAACTTCCAGCGACTCATATTTTTAAACTCCCAGCTAGCCTATGTATATTAATTATTCAGCGTCTGTGCCTTGATCTCGTTAATATCGACCTCGTCTAATAATACGGCCTGCTCAACTTCCGTTAAATGATGACTACGCTTAACAAACAAGGTTTCTCCCATGCCAACCAGGTTTCTGAATATATTGGTCGAATAGGACACATCATTCATTAACGAAGTGGCCATCTCAGCACTAATCAGCTCTTCCCTAATAGTATGAGACAACCATACATGGACATTTGACAGATGCTCATCCAGTAATAACTTTAGATGTTCCAGTGAGAGCACAGTACTTTCATCTTCCGGCTCCAGACGAGTATTTTCCAGCTCACGAATCAACTGGCACAACTCGATCCGTATTCGATTATAGGCTTTACGCATCTGTAAATTAGTGCCGTTCAGATATATATTCAGGTTTTTTTGTAGATGTTTCGTGTCTTTTACTGCATCAGATATATTTTGATTCGCCTTACGTAGCCAATGAATTTCACCTGACTGTTCCATTTCCCAGGAAAAACCTGCGCGACTGATAAAGGTCACTATTGCACTATACAGTACTTTAATATTTAACATATAGGCCGTATCAATATCATAGGGCTTGAGATTTTTTTGCTCATTTGCAATTTCATAAAGATCGATATCACCCAAAATGTCTGCACGCTTAAAACCAAAAACTCCGGAGAAAATATCAATAGCATTATCCCAGATCCTCAGCGTTTCATTGCGTACCGCCTCATTTGCCGTATCAGGAAAATCAATCGCAGAATCAGTCAAAAACTGTGGTTGAGTCCGTGCGATTTTTTTAACTTTAAATAATCCTTCAAGAAATTTCACCAGGCGTTTAATAAAGGGCAACATCACCAATACCCCCAATAAATTAAACAGAGTATGAAAAACTGCCAGTTTGAGCGTGTAATCATCAGCTGCGATCCCCAGCCCAGCACTGATCCAGTCAACGGCCACTATCATTTTATATATAAATACAATGGCAATTAACCCTGTGACCAGGTTAAAAATCAAATGTGCAACGGCCAGCCGTTTACCCTGTTCGTTGGCACTCATTGCACCAATAATGGCCGTAATCGTTGTCCCTACATTAGCACCAATGGCCAGAGCCAGACCATTTTCATAACTTATCTGCCCTGCAGCCAGAGCCGTGATTGTCAACACCAGTGTCGCATGGCTGGACTGCATCACTACCGTTGCGGCAATGCCAATAGCAGAAAAAAGAAACACTCCCGGATAACCAGCAATTGCAAAACGAGCCAGATCAAAGTTATCCTTAAAGGCATCAAAACCCTCTTTCATATAATGAATGCCAAGAAAAAGAAAGCCAAGTCCAGTGAGAATATATCCAAAACCTTTTAGAGTTTTTGATTTTTGAAATACCAGTAACACACCAAACACCAGCATAGGCATGGCATAGGCTGAGATTTTAACTTTCAGCCCAAAACCTGCCACCAGCCAGGCTCCGGTTGTGGTGCCAATATTCGATCCAAAAATTATTCCTATGCCTTCATATAAGCCCAAAAGGCCAGCACTGAGAAATGAGATGGTAATTACCGAGACTAAAGAGCTGGATTGCATAATCGTGGTGGAGACAATGCCAAATGACAGACTTTTCCAGAGACGATTGGTGCTTAATTTGAGAATTTTTTCCAGCGTGCCGCCCGTAAATACCTTGAAACCATTTTCCAGAGACAACATACCAAATAAAAAGATCGAGACCCCAGCAGCGATGACTTTAAAATCTGGACTGAGCCAAAACCCCCATACCAGGATAATAAAAATTACCGGCAATAATAATTTACGTAACATCCATAACCCACATATTCATCATTTATACAGACATATCAATAAATACTAGCTCAAACTCAGCAACTTGTTAGTATTAATCGTTGCTTAAATATTTACATCTGTTGTATCCCCACCCCTTTCACGGAGCGGTCTCTTGAACAAATCTAAATAGAGGTAAAAGGTGCACACGTTTTTGTGCCCACGCAGTACAAATCTACGTGTTCTCCCTGGCAGTCACATTCGTAACGGTCGGTAGACATACCCATGGCCACCCTATCTATACTTGTCACCACCGTATGCATTCCCACACAGAGCGTGAGAACGAGGTCATGATTGAACACCTCAGTCTTTATTCAAAGATTGCGTCCACAGCAAATATACGCAACCCACGGCTATCACAAACCATGATGCCACCCAGAAAATTTCCGGGAATATACTTATTTGCGCCAGGCTGGCACCATCACCCAAATCACGGCCATCCAGTAAATATAATGGGCTACGGATGGCATCCAACATTACAAAAACACCCACCAGCTGAATGAAAAATTTCACGCTAAGCCAGAGAGATTTATACAAAGGAATAAGATACATGAGTAACAAAACCATCAGAATAATGATCGTGGATAGATCACGCGCCCATAGCAACAAAGTGATACCTAGCATGATGGCGATGCTTGCGACTATGAATTTTGCCCGAGTTTTAGACAGGCTGTCGGCTAGTGCATAGATCAGCAGCCCCCAGAGGGCACTGCCTGCATAACCTGAAAAGCTAACCAGAAAGCGAATACCGCCGCTACTGGTACAGACACCGGAGCCATTAAAGTTCAGGCTGATTTTATGAATTTGGCCACCCGTTATTATCGCCATGAGGCCATGACTGATTTCATGGAAAAAAGTCTGGCTCCATAAAAAGGGCAAATTAATAATTGGTAGATAATCGATAATAAAAGCAGCGACTATAAAAACAAGCAAGCGCTGCCTTGATGTTAAGCTCATGTTTGAAATTTAAACATATTTGACAATAGTTTATCTGTGAGCCGATTTAATTTAAGCAAGCTTAATTTACGCACTGATCAAGCCCGCCAGCAATAAACCCACGACGATATAAATACTGCCCTCGATTGCACCAACGGCAATGTTGGCCTGCTGACCCACTTCCTCACCGACATTAACCCGATGTAACACACCATAACGGATGACAATGGCGATCAGGGTCAGGAGCACAAACAGGAGCAGGGCAATCGCAAACCATAGTATGAAAACACTGGCAAAGGCATCACTATCATATTCAACTGCGGTAAAGGCCGCACTGACAGCAATGGCAATACCAATTCTATAGGCACTAAAGCGCAGTGCCAGGGCGATATTATTATTTTCAATGGCCGAGTGTAAGCGCAGCCCCTGATGACGTTTCTCGTAGACTTTTACCCGATACAAGGTTGCTAGAGCCATGATAATTTGCGCGGCAACAAAGCTCACCACCACCGCAACCAGGGCCATGCTCAAGTTTCCATCTACCCAGGACATGGCGCCTTTGATAATAATCGCAGTTGCAATCATATTACAGGCATCAATGATACTGGCCGCCATATTGCCTTGCATGATTTGTTGCTGAATAGATAATGCAGGAAATGAAATCCGGTCAAAGGCAATTCGGGTCAACCACATTAAGACGATACCAATGATGCCAAATAAAATCACGGTAAAGGCTTCATTGGCAAGGCTATAGCCTGCATCGCCCGAAATAACGCCGATTAACATGATGCTGATGGCTATCATGGCTCCGCTCAGGGATATACCAAAAGCGGTATTATCTTTACTTGAAATTTCATGGGTGGCCGAGACATTACTCACCAGCCCGGAAAGAAAACGCATTCCGGTCAGCAGTATTAGTGCAATTAAAAAATCCACCAGGTAATAAAGTCCCAGGTCCACATCGATATTAATAAAATCTGTCAGCATTTTAGATGTCCTTATTTACCTGAGCTAAAGCCACGAGAACTTGTGAAGGATGAACTGCGACTGCTCGAGCCATAACGTGAAGGCGATGACTGACTGCCACCAGACTTTGAACTGCCATAACTGGATGAACGACTGGGACTGGAGGTATAACGTGATTTAGATGCGGCGCTGGGTTTATTATAGCGGCTGGGGTACCGTCGGCTTAAATCATGGTTACGATTGATATCAGAACTCGAACCCCAGCGACTACGACCATAGTTATTGTAATAACTATAATGCGGACGACCCGACCATGAACCATAATATGAACGCCCAAAAACATTATTGAACATAGAATACATGCCATACCAGGCCCAGAAGGAATTGCCACTACTATTCTGTTGCCAATTACCATAGGCAGGGTTACCAATTAAGGCATTGGCCTGTTGCGCTGACGCTTTTTGCGATGCGGGTACATTGACCAATGGCAGGCTGCCGTCTGACAGGGAGGCCAGAGTATTGACCACATCGGCGAGGCTATTATTAAATTCGACCACATCGGCCGCCGCATTAATTAACTGCAACTCCTGTAATCCGTAAGCGGCTTGCTCATTATTGGTGGGTGACAGATTCACACTGGCCAGACGTTTGCTTAATGCTGTGAATGCCTTACCCTCGGATGTCGCTTCTTTCACCATTAGACTGGTAATATCTGCATAATCGGGTTTTTGCCGACTCAGCGTATTGGCGTATTTAATGATAAGTAATGAATTTGTTAACTGCTTGCCATCCAGCTGACTTTTTAAATATTCTAAATTGGCGGCAACTATTTTAGACGTTTCACGTAACTGATCTTCGAAGCGATTACCGCAGGCAGATAATAATAATGCACTCAAGAGCCATAGCCAGATTAGATGCCTGAAATTTTTTGAGCCTAGTGTTTGCATATTTTATCCTGCGCTAACAACGCTTTCACATCGTCATTACTGTACATATTGTTGTCCTTGCTAATGGTAATTAAGGCCTGAATATCTGGACACGCCTCAGATGAAGGATTATATACCATCTCATTGCTGTGCAGATCAATATAGGCCACGGCGATGCCAGCATTATCTCGAATCAAACGGCTCACAATCTCACACCAGTTCATACCCTTTATTTGTACTTCATAGCGGTGATAGCCATCACCCTCGCTATTGAACATGTTTTCTATAATACGCTCGGATCCCGGCGCATCAAATGCACGCACGATCATTTCAGGGTAGGCGCGTATCGGGCGCAGCACAATGTCTGCACCGGCTTCTTCTAGTCGCCTGCGATTAATGTCTTCAACACATTCAACCAGAATATTAGCCTTGATATTTCTGTCTTTTAAGCGGTGCAGAATATCAAATGTTCGTCCATCGGAGCTTTCATCATTCTCATCCTTGGTCAGAATAATAATATCACGGGCATTATCCACATAAACTGCTTCTAAATCCTCCGGGTTGCCCGGATTGCCATTGTAATACATTACCTTATCGAGTTTTGTAATGAATCCAGGTAAGCCGTTAGGGTACTGCCGTGTCAATAAGTATATCGGTGTATCTTTATAGTCCTGTGACGCACGAAATTGTTTAATCAGTCTTTGTAGATAACGCTCTCCGGAAAACGACGGTGTATTTAATATAACAATATGTTCCTGCATGTCCCAGCTCCATAGACCCTTGTTTTTTTTGTCACGAACTTCAAGCCGATAATTGAAATAATCACCTACCACCTTGGCCAATATAAAAATACCGCCAAGATATAATAATACAATGGTTGCAATTCGCCCCTGCGTGGTACTGGCCGAGAGGTCGCCATAGCCAACCGTGGTGGCGGTGGTGAAGGTAAGCCAGACTGCATCGCCGAGGCTTAAGTTTTCATAATACAGCATAAATCCAATATGCAGGGCAAACAAAATAATTAATAGTATGCTCGACTTTATTATCGACTGGATTAAATCATTGCCGATATTGTGCTTAAGTCGGCCGCGTCCTCTAGATAGATATCGTAATATAAAATGCATAAGAATCGTCTTTATCTATTTTCATCAAAGCTTAAATAATCTGACCGACGGGTGTCCAGCACTATGCATCAGACTCATTTTTCAGTGGTTTTTATAAGCTCACTTTTAATGCATTCCCGGATTTTACTTTTATCATCCGCATTTAGTTTATAACGCTTAGCCAGGTTCTGGTAATCCTCGGTAGACAGGCTAATGCTTAAGCGGGGTCGAACCGGTTTTTTTTGTGGCAGGCCAATTATGGCTCGAATATAATCAGAGGGACTTAAATCTTTTTCAATAGCTTTAATTCTTAACGCTCGGGATTGTGCTTGCTCTAACTCAAATATTACCTGAACGGCACGAATACTTTTGTCAGATTTAGTCCAGGACTGGGGGATTTTTTTCTTTACAGGCATACTAGGCAGGCCAATATTCTTCTACTTTATTTAATTTTAAATAGGCAATTAAATAGACATCGGTACGACCCCCATCGAAGACTTCAATACGAACGGCATGCTGTCGATCATCAGAAACCATTAATTTATAATCAAAGGCGCTCCAGTCGGAATCTAACAGGGTTTCATGGCGACAATCTTTATTACTCCGATAAGCTTCATTGGTGCGTTCCTGAAAATAAGACTCGGCAATAAAGCCCTGCAATGATGCCTGCTCAATCGCTGAATTTTTACAATTAATCCGATGATCGTTATTATCAGGCTCCTCAAAAATAGCGACAAATTGTTTGCGTTTAAAAATCTTAAATACGGTCTCGGGTAATACCGCCACCGCCAACTCCAACGGTCGCTCCGGATTAACCGTGCTGGTGGATATCAACACCCGTTGCTCTACCCCTTGTAAAACCGATATCGTTTTACATTTTTCAACCGCATTTAAATCATAGAATAGCTGCTCGGTGACTTTTAATGTTTGTCCTGAGATCAGCGCCTGATCGGAAAATTCCATTTTCAGCATATCACCAGGCTTAAGATCTCCGGGTGATTCGATTTTACTCAAGGGTGGTGGCGAATTGCCACCACCAAACACCGATTTAAACAAACCCATTTAAGACTTCTCTTTTTGTTTCTTTAATCGATCCAAGACCGATGAGCCCGAGCTGCCAGAATTAACGATACCTGCATTTTTTAAGCGTGCCTGCAAATCATCGCCCTTGTCTTCAGATTCAAGTTCCACTGCGGCCGCCGCCTGATCTTCACGTTTTTGCTGACGCGCCTTAATTCGCTCTAGTGAATCCGTGGCACTACGCAAGGATGAATTCGAACCGGAAAATTTAGCCGCCGCCAACTCGTTAGCCTTTTGCACTTTCTCCGTGGTTTTCACCACCGAGATTTCACGATCCATGGCCTGAATGTTTCGTTCAGTCTGACGAATCATTTTCTTCAGGCTGGAAACTTTCGTTTCATAGCCATCGAGTATGCCCTGCTGAATATTTTGCTCATATTCGAATTCAGCAATTTTCTCGGCAATATCACTAGCCAGGCTCTCATCACCTTTATCCAGTGCTTGCATCACATAGGCTTCATGCTCGCTAACCTTATCCGTGAATTCCTTCACTTTGCGGCTAATGGCCATTTTTTCAGCCATAATCGCGGTGAGATTGGTTTTCGCATCATTCAGTGCTTTTTTTGCATCTCGCAATTCCTGCTCCAGGATTCGGATCGCCTGTGTATCGACGATGGCTTCACCCACTTCCGTGGCTCCACCACGTACGGCGGTAATTAATTTTTTAAAAATACTCATAGCTTATGCAGCCTCCGTTAAATAGTCTGCCAGGGCATCAATGGCTTCAAGCACATTGTCACTTAACATCTCTATTTCGTTTAATAGTTCGTCCGTACTTGATTGCGGAGACAGGGCTCCAAACATAATATACTGACTGCCAATTTTGGAAAATGCGGATAGCGGAATTGAAACATTCATCAACAACATGCCTTCAGCCAGCTGAGCACGTTTATCCTGCGCCACCTGTTTATCACCAAACAAATAGCTAATGCAGAGTATCTGACCTTCATCCACCGTCATGTAAATGGGGAACTCATCGCGATCTTCCACTGTGATACAGGCCACCGCATTTTCACCATCAAACATTTCAATGGATAGGTTTGCACCATCGGATAATTGACTATCCGTCAAATTTGTCATCAATTGTTCCAGCTTTTCGTTGCTCATATTTCCTCCAAATATCCAGCACCAAGACATAATATGTCAGCACGACATATTATGTCAACTATTTTTCTATCAAATAAATGCCCTGCTGTTTTTCCCAGTCAGCCTGATGGTATTTATAGGCCGCCTGATTATTGATTCTATTGACGCGTATATCATCAAGATGTTCAAAATAATGTTGATTAAATTCGAATGCAGCCAGTATAACGCCCTTAGTTGACCAGTTATCGTTGACCTCCAGCTGATCTTTCTGAGCAATTCGGGCACGGGCGGACAGGCCATTTTTAGTGGCAATGGTCCAGCCCCATTCGCCAAAACTGGGGACATTATGATGATATTGCTCAACATGCATAAAACCGGCGTAATGCACGGTTTTGCCTATAGATAAAAAGGTATTTTTCGCATGATAGGGTGAGGTGGATTGCACCACCATAGCCCCATCACCGGTCAAAAGGATTTTGAGTTTGGCGTAAAATCGTGCGGAATAGAGTTTATTTAAGTCCGGATGACTGGGATCGGGCAGATCCACAATGATGCTGTCATACAGTTGCCCCTCTCGAATCAGCTCATCCACTTTTATAAAAGCATCACCAAAATGAGTATGCACCCGTGGATCACTGAAGGAATGCTGGTTCAACTCAAGTAAGGGCTGGTTAATGATGCGGCCATCTTTTTGGTAGGGCAAGGTAAAAAATTCAACAATCGTTTGATCAATATCGATCAGATCGACGGATTGCGGTTCCCAGCGCAAGACTTCACGCAGAGCCAGTCCATCACCGCCACCGATGATCAGGATTTTCTCATGGCGGGCTGAGGCATTCATCACCGGAGCCACCAGCATGGAATGATATATCTGCTCATCATTGCTGGCAAATTGTGAACGACCATTAATAAACAGCGAGATAATTTTTGGCTTTGCCGGATCCATGATGCGCTCGGTCACGGTGATATGCTGGTATTTCGAGTTATAGCTAAAGATAACCTTATCTTTATAGAGCAAATCTTCCATGGCGTTATCCCAGTCCGTTCCATATAAGGCGATCACCACGATAACCACACCCACCAGAACATGGGCTAAAACCACCAACACCCCAAAGCGAATATATTTTCGATATACCACATAAAATAATAATCCCACCAACAAATTAGCCGTTGCCGTGATCACTGCTGCCTGCGTCGGTGGCAGGCTCAACATAAACATCACCCAGATAGCGGCACCAATACCGGCGCCGATATAATCTACGCCATAGATTGAGCCAGTATTATGTTCAACATGCTCGCCATAAATTTGTTCACGAATATTGGCGATGAGGGGGATTTCCATGCCGATAAAAAAACCTAAAATAAAACCGGCTACATAAGGCATAGCCGAGGCAATATTATTGGCCCAGATAATCATACCGCCACGGGGAATGAGATCGGGCGGCAGGGAAAATGTTTGCATTAAAATTTGAGGAAATAGATTGGCCAGGGCCATAGTTGCGGCCAACACTAATACTGAAGTGGCACCGATTAACGCAATCGAGACTTCCAGCCAGGCAAAGGCATTAAAATAGGATTTAAAAATACGCGCAGCAAAGGCACCCAGGCCCATGGAAACAATCATAATGCCGATCATGGCAAAAATGACCTGTTCAACCGCACCTAAGACTCGACCGGCATAATGGGAAAGCAGATATTCATAAATCAGACCACAGCCGGCGAGGATCCCCATGATGGTAAAGAGCACGAAATCATGCAGGCGCAATGACAAGCCGGTGGGATGATTATTCATTTTGTTGTGGATCTTGCTCATAGCATTTATTGTTGCATGAAGATCTGCATGGTGTTAATTCCCTCTCCCTAAAGACGAGGGGCAATGGTTTCTTTCTGGTTTTCTGGTTCCCACGCTCTGCGTGGGAACCAGGTATATTTTTCCAGAGTTTAAAACGGCTGAATTTTTTAACACTCAACGGCAATCAAGTCATGCTCGGTTGCTGCGGTTATTTTTACCTTTAGAAATTCACCCGCCTGAGCCTCTTCCACACCATCCAGAATCACCACACCATCCACTTCAGGCGCATCGGCGGCAGAGCGCGCGAGCAACAAGCCGTCTTCACTAATGCCATCCACCAGCACCGTCATTTCCTGACCGACTTTGGCCGCCAGTTTTTCCGCGCTGATTTTTTCCTGAACGGCCATCAGGCGTTCCAGCCGGTACAGCTTTACTTCTTCGGCAACCGGATCAGCCAGTTGATTGGCATTAGCACCCTCAACCGCGGAGTAGGTAAATGCACCCACCCGATCCAGCCGGGCTTCCTTTATAAATTGCAGCAACTCATCAAAGTCCTGTTCTGTTTCACCAGGAAAGCCAGTGATGAAGGTACTACGCAGGGTAATCTCGGGACAGATCTCACGCCAACCCTGTATTCGTTGTAAGGTATTTTCAATATTAGCCGGACGCTTCATCGCTTTAAGAATGCGCGGGCTCGCATGTTGCAGCGGTACATCCAGATAAGGCAGAATTTTTCCTTCTGCCATCAGCGGGATCACCTTGTCCACATGCGGATAGGGATAGACATAATGCAGGCGAACCCAGATCCCCAGTTCACCCAAGGCCTGTGCCAATGCAGTTAAGCGCGTTTTAAGTGGGCGACCACCCCAAAATTCGGTACGGTATTTTAGATCCACGCCATAGGCGCTGGTGTCCTGTGACACCACCAGTAATTCTTTTACCCCGCTTTGTGCCAATACTTCAGCTTCACGCATCACCTCAGCAATCGGACGGCTCACCAGATCGCCGCGCAGGGCGGGAATAATGCAAAAACTGCAACGGTGGTTACAGCCTTCTGATATTTTTAAGTAGGCATAATGCTGCGGTGTCAATTTGATTCCGGCAGCCGGTACCAGATCGGTGAAGGGATCATGCGGTTTGGGAATATGGGTGTGAATCGCATCCATGACTTCACTTAAAGCATGGGGGCCGGTAACCGCAAGCACCTGTGGGTGATGCTCAAGTACGGTATTACCTCTGGCACCTAAGCAACCGGTCACGATCACTTTACCATTTTCATGCAACGCCTCGCCGATAGTCTCCAACGACTCTTCCACGGCGCTGTCGATGAACCCGCAGGTGTTCACCACCACCAGCTCGGCATCTTCATATTCCGGGGTAATGTCGTAACCTTCGGCGCGTAGCCGGGTCAAAATTTGTTCTGAATCTACCAGCGCCTTGGGGCAGCCCAGACTGATAAATCCAACTTTAGGAGCCGCTTGTTGAATAGGGGAGGGCATGAATGTTAACGGCCTTTTAAACAGAGATGGGGAATTATTACAGAAATTTTAGATTTTGGGTAAAAATAAGAAAATGTCGTTATCGTAAATGCCTGGCTGGGCTTTCGCATCATAGCCCCTCTCTCGTCGGGCTGTTTCTTGTACAACGTATTGGACTGTTTCTGGTTTCCAGGATCTGTGTGAAAACCAGATCTTGCATTACCTGCCACCACTGTATGCATTCCCACGCAAAGCATGGGAACGAGGTTAATACATTCTCTGTGGTTCAAGATTTTTTCTATTTATAAAGTCGAAAAACCGCTTTCCGCATAGAAAAAGGGCTCCTGATGGAGCCCTGATATTTTTTATACAACTAATGCATTTTTCAACTTCTTAATCGCATTGTTTTCCAGTTGTCGGATACGTTCGGCAGAAACCGAGTATATATCCGCCAGCTGATGCAGGGTAGACTTGTTATCCGCCAGCCAACGTTGCTGAATAATGTCACGACTGCGATCATCCAGATCGGCCAGTGCATTGCTCAAACGTGAATGGTTGTGAGCTTCCCAGTCATTGGCTTCGGCCTGCGCTGAAGGTTCATGACTCATATCCTGCAAATAGGCTACGGGCGCAACCGTGTGACTTTCATCGTCATCACTATCCGGCTCATCAAAACCCATATCAATCCCGCTCAAGCGGGATTCCATTTCCACCACATCCTTGCGCGTCACCCCTAGCTCTTCGGCAATGGCACCAACTTCTTTGTGATTCAACCAGCCCAGGGCTTTTTTCTTACTGCGTAAATTAAAGAATAATTTGCGCTGCGCCTTGGTGGTAGCCACTTTAACGATGCGCCAGTTACGCAATACGTACTCATGAATTTCAGCACGAATCCAGTACACGGCAAAAGAAACCAGACGCACACCAAAGCTGGGATCAAAGCGTTTTACCGCCTTCATCAAACCAATATTGCCTTCCTGTACCAAATCGGCCTGCGCCAGGCCGTAACCGCTATAACTCTTGGCGATATGCACGACAAAGCGCAGATGGGACATAATCAGTTCCTGAGCGGCATTGAGATCACCATGCTCGTGTAACAACTGCGCCAGTTCCCTTTCTTTTTCGACACTGAGAATAGGAATGCTGCGGGCTGCCTGGATATAAGATTCCAGACTCCCAGCTGAATGACCAACGGGAACCGCCAGTTGCATTGCCAAATTCTTGTTCATGATTCGTAATCCTCGTTCAAAGATATAATGAATATTAGCACTCACCACCTGTGAGTGCCAATATACAAAAAAGTTCAATATTAGTGAAGTCTTATGTTTAGAAGGGTTTAAACATCAGGCCTGACGAGGCTGCTGCAAAGGTGAAACTTTAGAAGCCGAATATAATTCAGGGCCATCGGGGCCGTAGATGCTAACCCGGTTGCGTCCGGCTTCTTTAGAATAGTACAGGCCCTTGTCTGCCAGTGAAATCAACTGGGTCAAATTAGCCTCGGGGTGCTCCTCGACCCCGGCCACGCCAAGGCTGATTCTGACTTCCAGACCGGCGGGTTTCAGATTCTCTATCTGCTCACGCAGTTCCTCACTACGCTGAAGAATCGCTTCCCGATCGCAATTTTTCACCAGCAGGCAGAATTCTTCACCACCAAAACGGACTGCCATATCATCCGAAAAATGGCTGTTAAAAAATTCACCCAGCTCAGCCAGCACGTGATCGCCGGTGATATGGCCCAGGTTATCGTTAATATTTTTGAAATGGTCGATATCAATAATGATCGCCCAGACGCCCTGATTTTCGGGTGAACGTATAAATTCATCTCCATTATCAACAAGATAGCGTTTACTGCGCACACCTGTGAGGCTGTCAGTGGCGGCTATCCAGCGCATGGTTTCCGTTTGTTTTCTCAACGCATCAAACTGATGCTTGATCAATAGCAGCGCCCGTACCCGGGCAATGAGAATTTCTTCGACTATGGGCTTGTGCACAAAGTCATTGCCCCCGGCATGAAAAATCTCCACCTGTGTACTGGGATCATCGCTGCCCGTGAGTACCAGCACTGGCAGTTCCTGCTGCGAAAGGTGGTATTTGGCGCGAATGGCGTGCAGCAGATCACCGCCAGTCATCTCACCTTCAAGATAAAAATCAGTAATTACCAGATCAAAAGAAAGGACGGCTTCTGTCTCGCTTTCCTCGGTTTCCCGGATCGAAGCGTCAATCATGCCCAGCGCAACCTCCGCCGAGCTCACATGGGTGACTTCAAGCCCATTTTTAGTCATGATTTTCAGTAGCACGGCGGCGGTGGTGCGGCTATCCTCAATGAACAGAATATTGCCCACAAGACCAGAATTGCGTTGTAAAAACCCATGAATGAAAGTGCCAAAAGCTTTGTAACCATTTGATTTATCGAAGTAATCGGTTACTCCAGCCTCATAGCCTTCACGCAACAGGCGGCTATCGGCATCACCGGAAACCACGACTAAGGGAATAAAGGGGTGCTGAAAAGTATCACGAATTTTACGGCTCAATGCCAGACCATCCATATCGGCCAGCAACAGAGCGGTGGTGACCAGGTTGACCTTTCTTGTGCTTAGCAAAGTCATCGCTTCAGCACCGGATTTACAACTGATGATTTCGCTATCCGCTAATTCCTCCCGCAGAATCCGGGACAGAATTTCCCGGGACACAGAGGAGCCGTCAACGACGAGAATACAGGTTTTCTGGTTCGACATGAGCTTCTTATACATAATAAAAATGTGTAAACGCTTATATCGGCAGGTGAATGAAATTTTGAACTTTTATCTGCATTTTTAGAGCTGTTCCAGAAATATAGGGGAAGATTTTAACCAGATTCATCTCACACAGGCTCGATATCACGCAGGTGCCGTCCCACCGCCAGCCAGGATCCCACAAGACCCAGCATAACACCTGTCAGCATCAACACCAGCACGGTACTGAGATCCAGCCGTGATAATTCAAAATTATTATGATACAGAGCGGTTAATTTCTCCACCGGGCCACTGAGCAATAGTAGGGCAAGATAAACCATTATAAAGGCCATCAGTGCCCCGAAAAAACCGTACCAAAATCCGGTGTACAAAAAAGGCCGGCGAATAAAAGCATCCGTACCACCAATCAGTTTCATCACCACAATTTCCGCACGACGATTCTGAATTGCCAGACGAATGGTATTGCCCACCACCAGCAGCACCGCCAGTGCAAGCAGGCCCGCGAGCACCACCACCCCACGACGCACGATATCCATAATTGCATACAGGCGTTTTACCCATTGCATGTCCAGTTGCGCCACATCCACTCGCATATTTTTCTGCAACTCCTCAAGCAGCATAGCGGTCTGCTGTGGCTGACTGTTAGCCAGTGCTGGCTGCACAATCAACACCGAGGGCAGGGGGTTTTTAGCCAGCGCTTTGAGCGCATCACCAAAACCCGATTGTTGCTGAAATTCTTTCAACGCCTGCTCGCGTGAGACATAACTGACCTTGGCAATCTCTTTGCGCTGGCGCAGCTTGTTTGCCATATTTTTCGCCTGCTTATCAGTAACTGATTTTTTCAGGAACAGGGAAATTTGCGCGGCACCATCCCAGCCCCCGCTGATCTGCTGTGCATTTTGCAACAGCACATGCAGGCCGGTAGGCAGAGCTAGAGCAATGCCGATCACCGCAGCGGTCATAAATAAAGACATGGGCTGGCGGCTGAGCTGCCCCAGACTGTAGAAAAAAACCTGCAGATGCCGCAGCAGTAATACCTGACTGCGAGTGACAATGTCCAGCCTGCTCATGCGCCGGCTTCCTGCGGGGAGGGATCAGTATCGCCCACCAGCTGCCCGCCCTTGAGAATCAGCTGCCGGTAGGGTAGTTGTGAAATCAGCTCCAGATCATGACTGGCCACCAGCACGGTCACCCCCACCTGACTAAAATCTTCAAAAATATGCATGATCTCACGAGACAGTTCCGGGTCGAGATTCCCGGTAGGTTCATCCGCCAGCAGCAAGGGCGGCTTGTTGACCACTGCGCGGGCAATGCCCACTCGCTGCTGTTCACCGCCGGACAGCGTTACCGGATACACTTTTTCTTTTTTCAACAGGCCAACCTTGTCCAGTGCCGCCCGTACCCGTTTGCCAATATCCCGCCGGGGCAGGCCGGCGATAACCAACGGCAGGGCCACATTGTCGAATACTGTACGGTCAAATAATAACTGGTGATCCTGGAAAATAATGCCGATATTGCGACGAAAAAATGGAATCCGTTTACGGCTGATTTTAGTCAGGTTCTGGCCATTAACAAAGACCTGACCCCGACTGCTACGCTCGAGCAGAGCAATTAATTTCAGCAGCGTGCTTTTACCCGCGCCGGAATGACCCGTCAAAAAAGCCATCTGCCCGGCAGGCATGTGAAAGTTCACCTGATTCAGTGCGTCATAGCCTCCCGGATAACGCTTACAGGCATGGCTAAATCGAATCATAATCGCGTAACATTACTCAATCATCACCGAACAAGGCAGCAACAAATTCACCCGCATTGAAGGGACGTAAATCATCAATGCCTTCACCTACGCCGATAAAACGAATCGGCAGCTTCAATTTATTTGCAATCGCAAAAATCACCCCGCCTTTCGCCGTGCCATCCAGCTTGGTCAGGCTGATGCCAGTAAGACCAATGGCCTGGTGAAATTCAACGGCCTGATTCAGCGCATTCTGACCAGTTCCACCATCCACCACCAGCATCACCTCATGTGGGGCATGGGCGTCCAGCTTACCCATCACCCGTTTAATTTTTTTCAATTCTTCCATCAGATTGCTCTGCGTGTGCAGCCGCCCGGCGGTATCTGCAATCAGCACATCCACGCCACGAGCCCGTGCCGCTTCCAGCCCATCATAAATTACCGAGGCACTGTCCGCCCCGCTTTGCTGAGCAATGACGGGAATATTATTGCGCTCACCCCAGGCCTGTAATTGCTCAACAGCGGCGGCACGGAAGGTATCTCCGGCCGCCAGCATCACTGATTTTCCCTGCGCCTGCAGGTGTTTGGCCAGCTTACCAATGGTGGTGGTTTTGCCCGCGCCATTAATACCGATCATAAGAATGACATAGGTTGCACTCGACACCTCTATGTTTAAGGGGGTCGAGCAAGGCTCAAGAATCGCGGCCATATCTTCTTTCAGCGCCACCATCAGCGCATCGGCATCTTTGAGTTCCTTGCGCGAAATGCGCCGGGTCAAATCAGCAATAATGCGCTGCGTTGCCTCCACCCCAACATCGGCCGTGAGTAACTGGGTTTCAATATCTTCCAGCAACTCATCGTCAATGGCCTTACGGCCCAGTGCCAGACTGGCAATGCCTTCGGTTAAATTTGAGCGCGTACGTGACAGACCCTGGCGGAGACGGCCAAAGAGTCCAGGCTTTTTAGTGGGTTCCGCTGGCACCGTGGACACCACCTGCTCCTGTACGGACGCGGAAACCGGTTCAGCAACCTGGGCTTTTGACTCAGGGCTATCCGCCGCGCGACTGAGATCTTCACTATTTTCCGCTTCTTTCGATGCGGGACTTTTTGCTTTCGATTTTGATCTTCTGAAACTAAACATACTATTTGAGGTCGTAGAGCAGGCAGTTTAGGCTGCTTGTATTATTTGGGTAGGCGATATGCCGAAATACGGTATCCTATCATGCTCAGGGATTTTTACGCACCCGGACGAACAACAATATAAGGAATCATCAACAATGCTACGAGGTATTTTTATGCTGCGCATAACACTGCTGGGACTTTTTCTATTTATCGGACTTTTTTCCGCCAGCCAGGCGGCCGAGAGTGAGAGTCCGGTATATGAATTCACCCTGAAAAATGGTCTAAAATTACTGGTTAAAGAAGATCATCGCGCCCCGGTGGTGGTTTCACAAATCTGGTACAAGGTCGGTGCCAGCTACGAATACAATGGCATTACCGGTGTCTCGCATGTGCTGGAGCACATGATGTTCAAGGGTACAAAGAAACATGGCCCCGGTGAATTTTCTAAAATTATTGCTGAAAATGGCGGCCGTGAGAATGCCTTCACCGGGCGTGACTATACCGCCTACTTTCAGCAACTGGAAAAAAGTCGTCTACCCATCAGCTTTGAAATGGAAGCTGATCGCATGCGTAATCTAACCCTGCCCCCGGATCATTTCAAAAAAGAACTGGCCGTGGTGATCGAAGAACGGCAGATGCGCACTGAAGATAAACCACACTCTCTAGTCTACGAAAAATTTAATGCCAGCGCCTGGATCAGCAGCCCCTATCACCAGCCCATCATCGGCTGGATGAACGATCTGCAAAACCTCAAAGTTGAGGATCTAAAACCCTGGTATGCCCGCTGGTATGCCCCCAATAATGCCACCCTGGTGGTGGCCGGTGATGTCAACGCCGATGAAGTCAAAGCCCTGGCTGAAAAATATTTTGCCGACATCCCGCCCTCTGATTTACAGGCGCTTAAACCGCGGATTGAACCCACGCAGAAAAGTACCCGGCGCATTACCGTACGCGTACCTGCCAAGCTTCCCTACCTGTTGATGGGTTACAAAGTCCCGGTTTTAAAAACGGCCAGGCATGACTGGGAACCCTATGCACTGGAAGTGCTTGCCGGCGTACTCAGCGGGGGTGGCAGTGCGCGCTTCCCCAAAGAGCTGGTACGTAAACAACAAATCGCCGTGAGCGCCGATGTTGGCTACAACCTTTATGCACGTCAGGCTGAAATCTTTTTACTCGATGCCACTCCGGCAGCCGAACATACGGTAGAAGAAGTTGAAGCGGCGATACAGGCACAGTTACAACAAATAAAAGATAAGCCGGTAACCGCCAAAGAGCTGGCCCGCATCAAAGCCCAGGTCGTTGCTGGCAAAGTCTATGAACGGGATTCTATTTTCTATCAGGCCATGCAACTTGGCACGCTAGAAACAGTGGGGCTGGGCTGGCAACGCATGGATGAGTATGCTGATAGAGTGCGGGCCATTACTGCAGAACAGGTACAGCAGGTGGCTAAAAAATACCTGATAAACGACAGCTTAACGGTGGCTGTGCTTGAACCCCTGCCACTGGATAATGCGACAGCAGCACATTAAACCAGCGGTTAAATTTTTAGTAGACATACTTTTTACCCGAAATTCAGGAAACCCTATGAACCTCGTAAATCGAATATTTGCCGTCAGCATTACTTTTTTACTGTTGCAGACAAATGTCAGCGCCGACAACAGTGTCAAAATACAAACCTGGCAAACCACTAACGGTGCAAAAGTCATGTATGTATATGCACCCCAACTACCGATGGTTGATGTGCGTATTGTGTTTGATGCCGGCAGTGCACGCGATGGCAAACAGCCGGGACTGGCACGTTTAACCAATACCATGCTCAGTAAGGGCGCAGGTGACTGGAACACCGACACGCTGGCCGAGCGCTTTGATGATATTGGGGCTGTTTTTTCAAGCTCGGCCATGCGCGATAGTGCCAGCCTCAGCTTGCGCAGCCTGAATGATAAGGAATTACTGAACACGGCACTGCTCACCCTGCAAACAATCTTAACCCAGCCGCACTTCGACGAAAAAGAATTTACACGAATGCGCAAGCAAACTCTGATTGCTTTAAAATCACAGCTGCAATCTCCAGGCACCATTGCCAATAAAATATTTTATAAGGCACTCTATAACGATCACCCCTATGCGTCACCCACACTGGGTACGGAAACCAGCATCAAAACAATAAGCAGAAAAGATCTGCAGACTTTTTATCAACGTTATTATGTTGCCAGCAATGCCTTAATTGCCATTGTTGGTGATGTTGATCTTAAGCAGGCAACGCAACTTGCCAATAAGCTACTCGCCAAACTACCTGAAGGAAAACCGGCACCGGCTCTGCCCGCCGTCACTCCGTTACGTCAAGCTCAGATCATTAAGAAAACCCACCCCTCTACCCAGACGCATATACTGGTAGGTCAGCCGGGACTGTACCGTGGCGATCCGGATTACTTCGCACTTTACGTCGGTAATCATATTCTTGGCGGCAGTGGTTTTGGCTCACGCATCATGCAGGAAATTCGCGAAAAGCGTGGCCTGGCCTACAGCAGTTACAGCTACTTCATCCCCTTGCGATTACCCGGGCCATTCCAGATGGGCCTGCAAACCAGCAACGCTCAACGTGATGAAGCACTGGCCCTGTTAAATGAAATTTTGCAAACCTTTATTAAAGAAGGACCAACTGAAAAAGAAATGCAGCACGCAATCAAAAATATCACCGGGGGGTTCCCGCTGCGCATCGACAGCAATAAAGACATCATCGGCTATATAGTTATGATCGGTTTTTATAATTTACCACTGGACTATCTTGGAAAATTTAACGCTAAGATTGAAGCAATCACCGCTGTAAAAATTCAGGATGCCTTTGCCCGTCGCGTCCATCCTGACAAACTTGTAACCGTGATGGTAGGTGGTGATGCGCCGCAAAAACACGACGACTAAAAAAACGCGCAACCAGTTACGCATCATTGGTGGTCACTGGCGTGGCCGTAAGCTGGATTTTCCGGATACACCGGGCTTGCGTCCCACCCCGGATCGGGTTCGGGAAACCCTGTTCAACTGGCTGACTCCAATGATCCGTGGCAGCCGCTGTCTGGATCTTTTTGCTGGTAGCGGGGCACTGGGCTTCGAAGCCCTTTCACGTGGTGCCGCCAACGTGATACTGGTTGACAGCCAGGCTCTGGTGATCGCCGCCCTGCAAAAAAACCTGGCCCTGCTGCAAGCTAAGCACGCCACACAACTGCAACAATCTGATGCCTTGCATGCCCTGTCTTCACTGGATACAAAATTTGATCTTATTTTTCTCGACCCGCCCTATCATCAGGGACTATTACAACCCTGTATCGATGCAATCTTCCAACAGGAATTATTAAGCCTGTCCGGCTATCTGTATTTTGAAACCAGCGAGGATGAAACCACGCCCACGCTGCCCGAAGCCTGGAGCATCCATCGACAAAAAAGTGCCGGGCAGGTTAACTACTATCTGGTGCGACATGTCGATCAGGGGTAGACTATCACTCGATTAGGCTGTTTTAATTCGCCTCGAACTAAACCTCAACACGATCCAGTTCTATTATGAATACTATCGCCATCTATCCCGGTACTTTCGATCCGGTCACTAACGGCCACACGGATCTGGTGCAGCGTGCAACCCGACTGTTTGATCAGGTCATCGTTGCAGTTACCAAAGGCGGTAGCAAACAACCGGTCTTTACACTCGATCAGCGCGTAGCACTGGTAAAGGACGTGCTGGCGGATATGACGGGAGTCAAAGTCTGCAGCTTCGATACCCTGCTGGTTGATTTCATGCAAGAGCAAAACGCGGGAGTGATTCTGCGTGGTCTGCGTGCAGTATCGGATTTTGAATACGAATTTCAGCTGGCGGGTATGAACCGGCAGTTGCGACCCGAGATTGAAACCGTCTTTCTTACCCCCGCCGAGCACTATGCCTATATATCCTCAAGCTTAGTGCGGGAAATTGCCAGCCTCGGGGGGGACGTGTCCCGCTTTGTTCACCCTAAAGTTGTTGCTGCGCTAAGCAGCCGATTAGGCTAATATAAGGGGTCAGCGATATAAAGATTTGGAGTATAAGTTTTGTCTTTACTAATTAACGATGAATGTATTAATTGTGATGTCTGTGAACCTGAGTGTCCGAATAGTGCAATCACACAGGGCGACGAAATATATGAAATTGATCCTAACCTGTGTACCGAATGTATCGGGCACTATGACGAGCCCCAGTGCATCGAAGTTTGCCCGGTAGATTGCATTCTGGTCGATCCTGACAACACAGAAAGCAATGATGAGCTACAGAAAAAATATGAAATATTGACCAGCGATGGCTGAGTGGCGGTAAACAGGAAAATAGTGCAATACCTAATAGCCCTGCTTTTGCAGGGTTTTTATTGTCTGATAATTATTATGTCAGTTACTTACTATTAACCGGCACCCACACTCTCCCAGCTTCAAACAAATTCAAACTTCGGGCAATCGGCTCCTCAAAAGTAAAATCGAAATCTGGGCTGGGAATATCAGTCTGCAATTGTTCGTAAGTTTCCATACTGTACGCCATCAGTATTTTCTTTTTATCTTTTAAAACAACGTCAACATTCAGCGTCAGATAATAGGTGAATGAGGCATCCCACTGCTTAACATCAACGACACAGTTGCTAATTGTCATCTGAAATTCCACCCCACCCGTCACTTTTGTCACCCGTAAGGCGAGGGGCTTTATCCTTGCAGGTAGACGTTTAAGTAACTGTCGGCTCATCTCTTTTTTTGCTTCCCAGCATGAATCAGGATAAGTTGGATCTACTGCATTTGCCGGTAATTCAACTTCTGAAAAATAAAGTGTAGCGCTTTTTATCGAGTGCCCGTTCCCGGCCGGCCGCTGATAGGCACAGGCAGCAAGCACGAAAACCGGTATCAGCAAAAATAAATGGGGGCTGGGTCGTGTGAACATATACTTTTCTCTGTTTATTCAAGGTTACCTAGATGCGCTTAGACACAAAAAATTGACAGATACCAAAAAAAAATAGACCCTGATACAAAATATCCGGCAAATTCCCTTGTTTGATTAAAGGTTAGTCAAGTTTTGCCGATCTTACGGTGTATGCCTGAACCTAAGCCAACGTCTGAATTCGATTCTACTACTATGCATTATTCGGTACCTACGCCTATTTTGAATCTACCTATTCAGGCCAATCGCCGCCCCAAACCCTATATCCGCACTAAAAAGCTAAAACGCTGGATAAATGATCTGCCCACCGCAGACTGCCAACGTACGGCAACACAATTTATAAAACAGCTGGGTGAATTAAATAATGCCCACTATCCACCACAGGATCGCGCCTGTCTGATGGATAATTTGCGGCCATTAGCTCAGCAACTCATTAATACACTCAGCCAGCATGTACGCAAATCGCATATTCCCCTTAACTCTCGTGCACTTGAACGCAACCAGCTCCTGCAGAATATTCTCTCTGGAATGGCAATGGGCTATAAACTGGTAGTTAATCAATTAGCCATCAGCCGCCCACACCGTGAGCATGATGATATGTTGCTACGTGAGGCACTCTACTTTTCCTCACAATACCTTGCCCGCCAGTTACTCGAAGCTTACCTGGTCTATATGCCTGAGCCCAAAAATTGCTGGCTTGAATTGCATCAGCTATTTCAATATGCCACTGAAACGGCAATGGCAACCTTACCCGTTGATGATCCCTTTCCTGACATCAGCATTCCAATAGCCAATACTATCAGTCTTATTTACAAACGCATCGTCCTGCTATCACTCGCCGAGCCTTATCATTTAATGAAAAACGAGGCGCGAGAGTTTTACTACCTGCTTTCCGCCTGGTCCAATAACTGCGAACTACTGCCTTCCTCCAATATGCCCTGCGTGGGTGAGTTCAGTCTGGATGCCAATGCTGACAATCCACCGCGCTTTGTCTCCAGCGAAATAGAATGGGTCGCTAAAAAGGGTTATCTGCTGGATATCAGTGAAGTGCAAAAACGCCTTGATACGCAACTACAACGTGTCTTACGGGCAAACTTTCTGGAGCTGGAAGATGATGCTAATCACTCCCTCATGCAGCAACGCTGCCAACGCGATATGCTTCTACGTCTGGCGGATGCCTGGCAGGGGAATCTTACCCGCAATGGAACGCGCCATAGTAGTGACGAAAACATCGAAATGGCAACCGGCCTGAATGCCGGTCATCACTATATTTCTCTTGGTCGAGAATTTTCACCCGAGCAGGATGAGCTGCGAATCATTTCCGATAAGATCGAACCGACCACTTATGCGTCAGCTTATCATTCTGCATTGCAGAAAGATCGCCTGCATCATAACCATGTTTATAAAACCAATCCCTGGTGGCAGCGCAACTTCAGTCGTAATGGCGCAGCCCTGAATTGTTCGGTTAATTGCCCCAGGCTCCACACGGCAGTGGGTGAACTGGTGGCTTACTGTGAACCGGAAAAATTGCCCCTACGCTGGAAAGTCGGAGCGATTCGCTGGCTACATAGCAGCCTCGACAATCATCTTGATTTAGGTATTATGAATATTGCTGATTCGGCCGTGCCCGTTGCCAGTAAAGCGATGGCCGGTTGTGGTGAAGGTACGGATTATTTTCGCAGCCTGCTTATACCAAAACAAATTTCCCTACAACAACGACGCTGCCTGATCGTCCCAGCTCATGTTTATGATATTAATTCAGTGCTGATGATTAATTTACGCAACAAAATATTTTATCTGAAACTTGTTCGACTACTGCTTTGCACACAGAGCTTTCATCAATTTGAATTTGAAATCGTTCGCAAACCTGTTGTTAGCGGTGAAGATCTTTTTACGCTCTAAATATGCACCCCAACCAACAAAAACCCACAGAGCGGGTGATATGATAAAAGATCAACAGCCCCTAGCTACCTGTGTACTGCAAAGTCTCAAGCTTTATTATTTCAATGTAGGTTGGGCTGAATGCTTTTTATGAAGCCCAACATGCTACCCAAAAATGTTGGGCTTCGTTTTACTCAGCCCTACTGATACGTTTGTCAGCACATCTTCGGGCAGCACGCGCAACGGAAGTCAAAGTTGCAAGCCATCTCATAGATGTCAGGATTTATCCGGAAAAATTCCAAGCTCATCCCATAAGTCATCAACACGGCTTTTAATTTTTTCATCCATCTCGATCGGCTTGCCCCACTCACGCGTGGTTTCACCTGGCCATTTGTTGGTGGCATCAAAGCCCATTTTTGATCCCAGCCCGGAAACGGGTGAGGCGAAATCGAGATAATCAATCGGCGTATTTTCTATCATGGTGGTATCACGCACCGGATCCATCCGTGTAGTCATCGCCCAGATCACATCATTCCAGTCACGCACGTTTATATCGTCGTCGGTTACAATTACAAATTTGGTATACATGAACTGACGCAGGAAAGACCAGACCCCCAGCATCACCCGCTTGGCATGTCCCGGATATTGTTTTTTCATGCTCACCACCGCCATGCGATAGGAACAGCCTTCCGGTGGTAAATAAAAATCAACAATTTCAGGAAACTGTTTTTGCAAAATCGGGACAAAAACTTCATTCAGGGCTAAACCAAGAATCGCCGGTTCATCTGGTGGTCGTCCGGTATAGGTGCTGTGATAAATCGGGTTTTTACGCTGGGTGATACGCTCGATAGTAAAGACCGGAAAACGATCCACTTCATTATAGTAACCGGTATGATCCCCAAACGGCCCTTCATCCGCCACATCATCAGGATAAATAAAACCTTCCAGTATAATTTCACTGGATGCCGGAACCTGTAAATCGGAACCCAGACATTTCACCAGATCCGTTTTAGCCCCCCGTAATAATCCGGCAAAAGCATACTCTGACAGGCTGTCCGGTACCGGCGTTACCGCCGCAAGTATCGTCGCCGGATCCGCACCCAATGCCACCGCCACCGGAAACGGTTCACCCGGATGTTGTTTTTGCCAGTCACGAAAATCTAGTGCGCCGCCGCGATGCGCCAGCCAGCGCATAATGACTTTATTACGCCCGATAACCTGCTGCCGATAGATGCCGAGGTTCTGCCGATCTTTATGCGGGCCGCGAGTCACCACTAAGGCCCAGGTAATCAAGGGCCCGGCATCACCCGGCCAGCAAGTCTGAATCGGCAATCTTTCCAGATCAACATCGTCACCTTCAAACAGGACTTCTTGACAGCTCGCCTTTTTCACCACGTTGGGCGACATATTCAGCACCTGTTTAAAGATTGGCAATTTTTGCCAGGCATCCTTCATGCCCTTAGGCGGCTCCGGCTCTTTAAGATAGGCTAATAATCTTCCGACCTCACGCAGAGCATCCACCGACTCTTCACCCATGCCCAGGGCAACCCGTTCCGGTGTGCCGAATAGATTTGCCAACACCGGCATTTTTGAGCCACGAGGATTTTCAAATAACAGTGCAGGGCCACCGGCACGCAATGTGCGATCACAAATTTCTGTCATTTCCAGAAAGGGATCGATCGTCTGACTGATACGTTTTAGCTGGCCTCTTTTTTCCAGCAGCCGGATAAAATCCCGAAGGTCTTTATATTTCATTAAATTCTAAAACCACCGTGACGTTTACGATTTCGATAATCCATAATCGCAATCCCTGCCGCAAGACCCGCAATTAAAAATAACAACATCACTCCCCAGAACCAGTCGGGCAGGCTGGGTGGCGAGTTGCCCTTCTCTTTCGTACTAAGTAATTCTTTGCCCTGCAAGCTGCGCATCGCCAGTTCGATGCGCAGACGCAAACTGTCCAGCTCTTTTTTCGTTGTTAATATATCGACTTCTTCAGGCGCGACTTCACTCTGTAGTTTAATTTCTGCTTCATGCTCACTAATTTTTTCTTGAAGCTTTGTTATTTCCGCTTCCGCCTGTTCGAGTTTTTTATCGTCAACCACAGCAACGGACGGTTGCTTTTTAATTTTTTTCTTCATTTCCTGCATAGCAGTTTTAGCATTCGATACCTGATCTCGCCGCACCTGTATTTCTTTCTCTAACTTCTTCAGTTTATCCTTCAATGCCGCTATTTCTTTTTCAGCTTTTTTATGCTTTGTCAGAAGGATATCGTATTGCGCGGGAGCAGGCTGTTCACTGACTAGAAAGGCCGCATCAACCCAACCCTGCACACCATCAGGCAGGCCGACTTTTTTAAAGCCATTCTCTTCCGCCAGCACCTTCAACGAGGTACCACTCGGCACCGACTGTATCAGGGTACTGTCCTTGTTTGCCGATTCATGCACCCCAAGTAACACGCGATCCGTCACATATAAGTTTTCTGCGTATATCATTTGCGTCAATAATAAAGCCGCAAAAATGGAAATAATTTTTTTTAATACCATTCGTTTCCCCTCGATTTAACCTTTATTCTTCGGCAATACCCGTATGTCGCAATAGAGCATCGATATTGGGTTCGCGTCCACGAAAATCAGAAAATAATTCCATTGGTTCTTTACTCCCACCTTGCTCAAGAATCGTGTGTAAAAACTTATGCCCGCATTCCTGATTAAAAATACCCTGTTCTTCAAACAGTGAAAAAGCATCTGCCGACAATACTTCCGCCCATTTATAACTGTAATAACCTGCGCCATAACCCCCGGCAAAAATATGCGAAAAACTATTCTGAAAACGATTATAAGGTGCAGGTTTAATTACCCCGACTTCAGCACGCACATCATCAAGTACCTTCTGCACCCGTTGTCCACGGTTTGATTTATTGGCGGGATCATATTCAAGATGCATACGAAAATCGAACAGGGAAAATTCCAGCTGCCTGACCATCTGCATGCCCGACTGGAAATTTTTTGCCGCATACATTTTATCGAACAAGGCATCCGGTAGGGGATCACCGGTCTTAACGTGACCGCAAATAAAACTCAGCGCTTCTTTTTCCCAGCACCAGTTTTCCATAAACTGGCTGGGTAATTCGACCGCATCCCAGGCCACTCCACTGATTCCTGAAACACCCAGATAATCAATCCGGGTCAACATATGATGCAGACCATGACCAAACTCATGAAACAGGGTAATCACTTCATCATGAGTAAACTGTGCGGATTCATTACCAATCGGTGGCGTTAAGTTACAGGTTAAGTAAGCGACGGGGATTTGAATCTGACCTTCTGCATCGCGCTTGCGCCCGATGCAATCATCCATCCAGGCACCGCCACGCTTCTTTTCCCGCGCATAAAGATCCAGATAAAACTGCCCACGCAATTCATTTTCTTCATCATAAATATCATAGAAGCGAACGTCTTTGTGCCAGACATCAATACCTTCCACTTCCTGTATGCATAAACCATATAACCTGTTAACCACTTCAAACATGCCAGGAAGCACCCGCGTTTCCGGGAAATAGGGTTTCAATTCTTCCTGACTAATGGCATAAGTATGTTCACGCAACTTCTCTGAATAATAGGGTATGTCCCAGGATTGTAAATCATCGATACTGAAATACTTTCGCGCATAATCCCGTAATTCCTGAACTTCTTTTTCGGCCACCGGTTTTGCCCGTTGTGCCAACTCCTGTAAAAAACCGGTCACCCGCTCCGGGGTGTCTGCCATTTTGGTTTCCAGCGAACGCTCGGCATAATTTTTATAGCCCAACAATTGTGCGGACTCATGACGCAACGCAAGTATTTCTTCCATCACCTCCGCATTATCCCATTGCCCGGAATTTTCAGCCTCCGGCATAAACAAATCTGAGGCACGGGTAACATAGGCCTGATGAATTTCTTCACGCAGGCTGCGATCATCGGCATAGGTAATCACCGCATAATAAGAAGGAAAATCCAGAGTAAACATCCAGCCTGATTTTTCTTTTTGCTCAGCCGTCTGTCTGGCCATAGCTAGCGCAGAATCGGGAAGACCAGAGAGCCGTGCTTCTTCTTTGATAATCAGGCTCCATGCCTGGGTGGCATCGAGCACATTTTCTTCATAACGGGTGGTTATCTGCGATTGACGTTGACGAATTTCCCGAAAGCGGCTTTTCTTTTCTTCAGATAAGTCCACCCCTGAAAGGTGAAAATCACGCAGGGCATTGTCGATGATCTTCTGCTGTGCAATATCCAGATCAGCAAAATCAGAGGCCTCCTTAATGAACTGATAGGCTTCGTACAACTTACGATTCTGCCCCATTTCCGTTGCATAATCACTCAACTTCGGTAGGCATACATTGTAGGCTTCGCGCAACTTATCACTATTAACCACTGAATTCATATGGCTAACCGGCGACCAGGCGCGACCCAGCCGATCATCCGTGTCCTCCAGCGGCTGGATAAAATTATCCCAGCTGTATTCACCAGCATATTTTTCAAGACGCTGGGCTACCACTTCGCGAACCTCGGCCAGCAAGGTATCGATGGCAGGCTCCACGTGTTCAGGTTTAATTCGGGAAAATGGCGGCAGGCCAGTCATTTCGAGCAGGGGGTTGGACATAATAATCGTAACCTTGGCGGCTTTGTTGTCTAATAGGGGTGAAAAATCTCATGCGCTACGTATTTTGCCTCGCAGCCGCCTGACACTTTTCAACAGTTCGCTAATTTAACACGATGAATCACAACAGGAAATCGAATGGCCGACAATTTTTTGCCCGATGACAATTCTTTAACGAATAAAGAAACGTACTCGAATTTAAGCCCCGATTGCATTCTCGATGCCGTCGATGCCTGCGGTTACCAGACCAGCGGTAGCCTGCTCGCACTCAATAGCTATGAAAACCGGGTTTATCAGATAGGCCTGGAATCAGACGGGCAGGACGATGACTTTATTATAGCCAAGTTTTATCGCCCCGGACGCTGGAGTGATGAGTGCATTCTTGAAGAGCATGAATTTAGCCTGGAACTGGCGGCGGCGGAAATTCCGATCATTGCACCACTAGCCAATGTGCAGCAACAAACCCTGCTACATTATCAGGGTTATCGCTTTGCGCTGTTTCCCCGCCGGGGAGGTCGCGCTCCCGAGCTGGAAGATGCCGATCATCTGCGTCAGCTCGGTCGCTTTCTAGGTCGCATCCATGCTCTGGGTAACAGCCGCCGCTTTGCTCACCGTCCACGCCTGAGCACACAACGGTTTGGCCGCGAGGCTCTGGATTATCTGCTAGATAATAATTTTATTCCTGCCGAGATTCTGCACAACTATCAGCTTGCCGCCGAAGACATGCTCAGTCAAATTGAAAATACCTGGGAGGCACTGATTCCTTTGCGCGAATTGCGCCTGCACGGTGACTGCCACCCCGGTAATATTCTCTGGACCGATAAGGGCCCGCACTTTGTGGATCTGGATGACTGTCTCAGCGGCCCGGCGATTCAGGATCTATGGATGCTGCTCAGTGGCGACCGGGATCAAATGAGCCAGCAAATGCAGGCCATCATGGAAGGCTATACTACTTTTTTTGATTTTGATCCCACCGAGTTACAACTGATCGAAGCCCTTCGCGGTTTACGCATGTTGCACTATAGCGCCTGGCTGGCACGACGCTGGAATGATCCGGCCTTCCCGCGCGCTTTTCCCTGGTTTAATGGCCCGCGTTACTGGGAGGAACAACTATATAGTTTACGGGAACAATCTGAACGCCTGAATATGCCGGTGATTGAGCTTTATTAACAAGCTCAGGACAAACGGTAGTACCAACGTGGAAACTCTCACACAGAAGCGTACAAACCAGAAAATCAAATAAGCGTGGGGAAAACCGTTGGTGGGGGGCTTCGAACGGGGTACGACTGAAGTCGTACCTACAGTTGAACCTTGTATCACCTACACGAGCGTTTAATCATTTACCGCCACCTCAGATAACTCACTGATATAATTCGCCAGAGGTTGATCCTGTAATTCATACGCAGCACTGCGCGGACTTGTTTCACGCCCTGACTTCCATTCACCATATTCATCCAGCAGGGTCGCGCTTTCCTCCAGCCAGTGAACGATACGCAACTCACCGCGATCATTTTCAAGCAACGCGGTACAACTCTCCACCCAGTCCCCGCTATTGGCATAACAAATACCCTTTATGTCTTCGATAGCCGCGTGATGAATATGCCCGCAGACAATGCCATCAACTCCACGCTGTCCAGCTTCGCGTACCAGCGCCTGTTCAAAACTATTGATATAACTCACCGCGTTTTTAACCCGGTGCTTAAGATAATGCGAGAGTGACCAGTAAGGAAAACCCAGATGCCGGCGAATACTATTAAAATGTCGATTCAACCAAAGTAATACATCATAGCCCCAACTCCCAAGATGGGCCAGCCAGCGATTATTGGTAACCACACTATCAAACTCATCACCATGTATGAGTAATAAGCGACGGCCATCAGCAGTAATATGCACTGCGTCCTGCTGTATCTGCACGCCATTGAAATTACTACCCACATAGTTACGAAACATTTCATCATGATTGCCGGGGATATATATCACCTGCGTCCCTGAACGTGCTTTTTTGAATACCAGTTGCAATAGATCATTATTCAGTTGCGGCCAGTACCAACCAGAACGAAGCTTCCAGATGTCAATGATGTCACCCAGTAAATAAAGATATTCACACTCGGTATGACGCAAAAAATCGAGCAGATATTCACTCTGGGCATCACGTGTTCCCAGATGTATATCAGAAATAAAAACCGCACGTTGTTTTAGTTTTGACATGCTAATAGCCTTTAACCTCGAGAGATGAGGGCAGCATGGCGTTCATATATGACGCTCAGATAACAGCTTGATGAACTTTTATTGAAAATCCTGTCACGTAACTGTCGTTATTTGTTCAATAAAACGTCACTTTACCGACCTACACTCTCAACTGTTTATTCAGATGATGGATGCGGTTTATGAATCAGATGATGCAGGTAACAGACTCTCGCCCTTTTAAACTTAATGGCATACTGGCCGGTAAGCGGGGACACGGACTTAGACACCACCTCGGTGGATTTCTGGAGACTGTGATGGAAAAAGTTTGCCGACTTGAACACCTGAACCGTTTATATGCTCAACTGCCACCGATACAGGGTGATCAGGATTTTCTCAAAACCGTTCTGAATACTTTTAATATAAAGTATGAAGTTGCCGATCAGGGCCTATCCCGCATTCCTCGCAAGGGCGGACTGATCATTGTTGCAAATCATCCCTTTGGTGCCATTGAAGGCGTGATCATGGCGGCCATGTTACGTGGTTTACGTGATGATATAAAAATCCTTGCCAACGGCATGCTTCAGCGCATTCCCGAAATCAGCGATCTCTTTATTGGTGTTGATGTGTTCGGTGGCAATGATGCTACCCAGCGGAATACCTCACCGATAAAAGAAGCCCTACGCTGGCTTAAAGAGGGTGGGGTGCTAGTGGTTTTTCCCGCCGGGCAGGTCGCACATTTAAATCTACGCCATCGACGAGTTAGTGATCCCGTTTGGCATTCCAGCATCGGCCGTATAGTTCGCCGCAGCAAGGTTCCAGTGCTGCCGGTTTACTTCGATGGCCGCAACGGAGCCATGTTTCAGCTTGCCGGTCTGATCCACCCACATCTGCGCACCGCCTTGTTACCCCGTGAAATGATTAACAAATCCGGCAAAACCCTGAATGTGCGTATCGGCGAAGTCATTAGTGAAAAACGCCTGCTCAATTTTAAAAAGGATGCCGAGGCCATAACGGACTACCTGCGACTGCGAACTGAAATGCTGCGTAGTGAACCACAGCCTTCAACTAATAAAAATAATTTCAATGAAGCCACAGAGAACCACTGGCAAACCATTGCCAAAGCTGAGCCCGCCGAAATACTGGCCGCTGAAATTGCATCACTGAACAACAAACAGCGTCTACTTGAAAATGCAGAGTTCGAGGTTTACTACGCCCGCTCCCGACAGATTCCTCACTTATTAAATGAAATTGGTCGCCTGCGTGAAATCACCTTTCGTGCCAATGGTGAAGGCACTGGCAAGGCTCTGGATATTGACCTTTACGATAGTTATTACATTCACCTGTTTGTCTGGCATCCACAACGCCGCGAACTGGTCGGTGCCTACCGGTTAGGTGAATCCGACGATATTCTTGCCCGCTTTGGCAAAAAGGGGCTTTATAGCCATTCCCTGTTTCGCTATAAACGTAAGCTGCTCAATACCATTGATCCCGCATTAGAACTCGGCCGTTCTTTTGTGCGTCAGGAATATCAGCGCAGTTTTGCACCGTTGATGTTGTTATGGAAAGGCATCGGCCAGTACGTGCTAAAGCACCCGCACTATAAGATTTTATTTGGCCCAGTGAGTATCAGCAATGATTACCATAATCACTCACAGCAAATTTTGATCGAGTTTCTGAGACAGAATCATTCACTGCCACATCTGAGCCGTCTGGTTAAACCACGCAGCCCGTTTCGGCAGCAGAAAGATCTAAAATATCTTTGTGAAAATGCAGCACGTCAGTCCAAAAACATCGGTGAGATCTCTGAATTGCTGGCGCAATTTGAGCCGGATGACAAAGGCGTACCTATTTTGATCAAACAATATTTAAAAATGGGAGGCCAGCTACTGGCCTTTAATGTTGATCGGGATTTTAATAATGCGATTGATGGTTTGATCATGGTTGATCTGAGCAAAACCGATCCCCGTGTATTACGACGATATATGGGTGAAGCCAGTGAAGGGTTTCTTGCGGCTCATGATCCACAAAAACAATCATGGGCATCATAGTTCATTCATTCACCAGGGTATCCATGAGATCGATCATAAATTCTGTAGATTCCTGATCCTGCATTTCCCAATCACTAAAGCCAAGACCCTTGAGAATTTCCTGACCTTTGCTATCAGCAGCCATCTCTGAAATAAGCTGGCAGATTTGCACATGCTTCTGTTCGAGTCGTGGCCCACTCATCAGCACATGACGAATCAATTGAATCTTGCTGGATGCAACAGGCCGTAATTTCTGCCTCATCATTTCTGATAAATCGTCATACGTTGCTTCAAGGAAAAAACCAATATCCGCATCGCCCTGAATCAAATCTTTACCCACTAGCACATAGGTATCACGCAACTTTATCTGTGTATTATTTTTATCCAGGTTGGCCGGTTCCAGCATCATCATACACATTAGATGAACATGCGGATCATCGGTTGAAGCAATACGCACACCAGGATTTAAGGCCTCAAGCTCACGAATTCCACTTTCACTACTCACCACGATAATAGCTTCATCAGACACGCCCACCGGACTAGCGATGGTTTTAAAACCTTTTTCTCGTATCAATATAGCTGCATCAAATGGATTGGCATAAATCAAATCAATCTGATCAGCCTTGATTGCTTTATGCTGCGAATTAAAGTCATTATACCATTCAAGATGAATGGCTTCATTCATTGACTTTTGTAACCAGGTATTAAAAATATACCAGGAAGGCAGGTTCTGAGGATTAAAATCAGGGCTAATTGTGAAAGTATATGACATGCTCGCGATGCTCACTTACAGGGTTTTATATAAGGCTTTGGCTTCTTCTACTTTTTTACGGGAGGGCTTGCGGCGAATCGAACTGTAGCCCATCAACTTACCATCACGAAAATTAGGAATTACGGTGGCAAACACCCAATAATACCCGCCATCCTTACGCAGATTTTTAACATAGCCGTGCCATTTTTTTCCTTCAGCAAGCATCTCCCACAACCCTTTGAATGCTGCGGCAGGCATATCGGGATGACGCAAAATGTAGTGCGGGGTATTAACAAGCTCTTCTTCTGAATAACCACTCATTTCAACAAAAGACGAGTTAACGTGAGTAATGATCCCATCTGCATCCGTGCGTGAAACAATCAACCGACCGCTGGGAACCGGCGTTTCATTCTCTGTACTATAGACCACTCGCTCGCTACCATCGGCATATTTTAATACACTCTCTTTATATTCACCGACAATATCATCAGGATTCATGTTATTCATATCATTAATATCCAAACAGGAAAAATTAAAGCGTCTTCTCTATGGCTTCAGCTGCCCTTTTTACATCTAAGAAAATCAATCCCAGACGCGACTCCGGTTTTGCTAATACGGCAACGACGGCCTCGTCACCAGCATGCGACATCAATACATAACCTTTATCGCCTTTAATCAACACCTGTTCAAGCTGACCACGCTCCAATTCCTGCGCGGTACGATCACCCAGAGACAACATGGCCGCCGCCATTGCACCGACACGATCCTCATCCATGTTTGCCGGTAACATGGCGGCCATCATCAGGCCGTCCGTAGAGATGACCGCAGAGGCTTCAATATCGGCGGAACTACCATTAAGGTCACTTAAAATTGCATTAAGAAGATCTGCTCGCATCTTACTTCTCCGTTATTGGTTTGATGTTGCTCAGGATTTATAGGCTTCCGCCAGATTATTAAACAGGGGGCGACTCATGCCGGTTATTGCCAGAAATCTTTCCAGCTCCTCGGCAAGTGAGGAAGCCTGATAAGATTCCTGCATCACCATGAGAGAAAATCCCAGCGCCGCATTAATGGCTTCCAACACGGAGCGTGTGCGTACCGGATCATCCGCATAGATCTCAGTAATCAGTGGAATAAAAGCATCCTGTATCAAAGAAATTCCACCGGCCATAAACTCCACCGGCAAATTAACTTTCACATGCACATCACCCACCTTGTACATCATCTCCGTATAACTAAGATCACAGGGGCCTTCCAACAGGCCTTCCAGCCATTGATGGTGTGTGCTTTTTAACGTATCTAATCGGGACTCTATAAAGGGACGCGCCTCAGGGATGCTCTCTAAGGTTGCATAAAAACTATCGGTTACCACTGCTAACTTTGGTAAGATATCCTGACTGGCCTTAACCAGTATCGCTTCGCGTTCCGGTGTGTACTTTGAAAATGAACGTGCGTAATTCATCAGTTTATTAAAGTCGACATCTTTCATTGTTGCTCCTCAATATTATTTATTGATCAACCAACTTCCGTTCGCATCGTTGATAGATTCGTATGGCTTATTGCGTTGTAACGTTTATTCAGCACCCAGATCAGCTGCACAAAAGCCAGCTGATTTAATTGCGGCAGGCCTGACAAAATCAATACGAATTGTTGCTTTCCAACATAAAGTGGCCAAAAGCCCAGCTGTCCATTACCCGTAGCATCCACCACCGACCAGGCTTCGGAGTGCAGACCAATATTTTTATTCAGCAAGCCGGTATGTCTTTTGTGCAGGGCCAATAAATCTGCACTTAATGCCGATAGCTCTTCTGCAGTTTCATGTGAAAAACCCTGACGGGTCAGATAAAAACCATGATCATCCGCTAATAATGCCTTACTGGAACTAGAAAGACTGGCGACTAAAGCGGGCAGGATTTCTTCCAGCGCACCTGAGGGCGCTGGGCGTGGATCAATTTCACCCTGTATCCATCCCAAAGATTGAACCCGGTAAAGTAATTCGAGCACGTCTTCCTGACTTTTTATACCGGTCCATTTGCATGCCTGGGGAACGCTCAATAGCTGACTCTGTTTTAGCGACATCAATGAAAATAATAACTGTTTTGCAGAATCACGTGATTGCGTACTGGATGCATAAAAAGCACCCGCCGGTGTTGGTAATACATAGTAACGGTCAAGAAGTTGGTATTCTGACATTTAGACCCCCAGCCATGGATCATGTGAATACAGTAAGGCCTGTACCAGGGTGGCAACATCAGCCTGTTCACGGCTATCCACTGTAAATACCGGAAGACTGAAATTTAATTCATCCAGTTTATTATGGTAATCTTCCAATGAGGGAAACGGTTGCTCATCGACAAAACTAATTCCTATAACAATTTTAGAGTTTGCAATAAAATCCTTAAAGGCTTTAAGAAAAAAACTCATATCCTGAAAAGGATTGCTGCGCGTATTATCCAGCAGCAGTATCAAGCCGAGCCCGCCTTCAGTGAGAATATCCCACATAAAATCAAAACGCTCCTGTCCAGGTGTGCCGTACAAATGAATACGATCACGATCACCCAGATGCATTACGCCATAATCCATTGCCACTGTTGTCGTCTGCTTACGTTGCTGCGTCATATCACTGGCCTGCTCATCCGTTGTCAATGCCTGCTCATCACTTAAAGCGTTGATCGCCGTTGTTTTACCTGCACCTACCGGGCCGGCAAATATTATTTTATGCTGCTGTCTTTGTGCATTTTTCTGCATTTCATCCCACCCTCTTTATTTTTTGCATAATCAAACCAAACAATCTGCGGTGAGGATGTGCCTGATTTATTAGCCGCTTTTCTGCCAACATATTTGAATCGTCCATTTCAATTAAATCAAGTGCTTGTGCTGCCGAATAAAAGGCAAATACATAACGTTGTGGGATAGATAAAATTTTAATCAGCAGGGTTAAGGACATGGGCTTATCGTGCAAAAGCGCGGCAATAGAAAAAACACCCGGTGTTACATGCAGACGGGTAAAATTCGGCCAGTGTTTAAGGCTTATAGAAGTATTAAGATTAGTGCCTGCCGGAATTCGTCCACGGGAAGTCCATAAGGCGATATTCCACAATAGTGCATCGACCGACTCATTACCCTGACGTTTTGTGGCTAGATCTTCCAGCTCTCTGGATTTTTCGACATTTTGAAGAAAGACTTTTATTTCAAGACAATATAAGGGGACAGTACACAGGTAACTTAACTTTTTTCCATCCAGTGCCATAATTACTTTATTGATTCGGGGTAATAAAGTAATCGTTTCAAGATCATTTTCAAATTTTATGGCAACGATCACCACCCGGCTTTTTTGCTTCGCTAATAATGTAGCATCCTGCAACTTACTTTGTAAGGATTCTTCAGGCTGATAATAAATCTCTGATCGAGATTCAATATCAGTCAAATCAATATCACCAGCCATACCACAATATTTTCGATCTTTATTTTTTTCTGCCTGAAAATCAACAACGGGTGTTATCGGTGCAAGTTTATTTTTTGATTTTTTTTCGAGTGCCACGGATGACACACCTACTTTCGACATGTGCTGTGAATTTTTTCTACCTATACTCTGTAGTTTTAGTTTTTGCATCTGTCGAATGGACCCTAGCAATGCATTCATGTCGAAAGGTTTTTTAAGAAAAACACAATCACTGCGTTCAGGATTTTTAACCGATAAAATAATAATGCCATTTTCCGGATATGAATGATGATATTCATCCAGTCGCGATGGAACATCTGGATTATCAAAATTAAAAATGGCAGCCTCTGATTCACTCTCGCCAACAAATGTAGCCAGCCCTTTGCCCATTTTTTCCATTGCAAAGTCAAGTGTCTTCAAGCTTTTACTATCCATGCCAAATACGGCCATCTGAATAGTTTTTTTCTGTACCGCTTTATTTGGCATGATTTTTACCCGTTACCTTTCTTTGCTTTTTCTTTTAGCCAAAGAACCAGCACATCCCATTGAGGCTGCAGTGCCAGCGGTAAATGCCTTGTACACTGCAGCAGACTGTGGACGGCATGTAAATTACGGCTATGCCGATAAATAATGATTAACTCCTGACTAATGTCTTCACGCTCTGGATTCACTAACAGTGCCTTTTTTAATAGCACCGTCGCTGCGCCTATCTGTCCAGAATCAATAAGATCACGCGCATCGGCCACCACATCTCTAACCTCAACGTCCCGATGCCGTGTTTGTTTTAATAAAATATCACACGACCCTGTTCTGCCATCATTTAAACGGGATTCTTTTACCTGCGGAATAATGCCCTTTTCATCTCGCTTAACTGATAAAAAAGAAACCAAAATTCTGCGTTGCTCAGATTCTAGCTGTTTATGATATTTTTGTAGCAGACGCTTACGCAGGGGCAAACCATTTTTCTTTAACACAAAAAATAAATCCAGCAATGCAGCATAAATACCCTGATGGTTATTTTCCTTACTATTAAAATTAATACGCTTTAAATGGAATTGTAAATTGGTGGGGTTTCTGACAATCTGCTGGGCCATAAAATCAATAATCTTTTCTGCTGATTTTGATTTTGAAAACTCAGCCAGCATTTGATCTGATAAAAAAGCAGGCTCGAGCAATTCCAGATCATGAGCAGCCAACTCAGACGTCATTTTTTGTGCGGGTTTTTCAATTATTTGCTTTTGCATAGTCACGAATAATATTTAGAACTATGCTGCAAAAATAGATACCCGCAGAGAGATTTTGGCAATTAACTGCGATAGAGATCACAAAATCTCCGTGCGGGATTTACTTCAAGATAATGCGGCAGGGAAAACCCAGCTTTTAAAGTATGGGCTACTGATGATTACTACGGGGATTTTTATAAATAAGAATTATTAGATAAAACATAAAATATAAACGGCAATCAATAATTACCGTTTATATAATTAACATCATTATTCCGGTGTCCAGATGCCCATCGCAGGATCACTGGTTTCAACACTCCGTCCATCAGGCGCGGCTTCTGCGGCGGCTGGCTGCGATGCCTGTTTATCTTTATCTGATCCGGCCTGTTGATCACAAACATGCTTGCTGAATGCAGCAAGTTGATCAAGAAATTCATCACGCTCCTGATCACTACCGGGAAAACCTGCGGCAAGATAGCCAGTAATAGCGGATAGATATTGAATGCCTAACATCATGTTCTGCTCGGCAGCCGGATCATGGCTGGCGATGATTCTAAATACATCTGCAACTAATTCATCGGATAACTGTATACCTTCACTCACGAACCTGCTCCTTTACTTAAAAGTTGAGCATTATACTCAATTAATATTCCCGGCAACAGGCTTAGCTGCAAACGAATGATCCCTATCAATGTTTTTTAGTCATCACCTCAATCTCGGGTGGCGGGAAGGCCAGCTCTCGTCCTAACTGTATCTGCGCCACTCGACTGCCGGTTTGTTGCGAGAGCGCATATGCTTCGAGCGGCTCTAATTGTAAACTCCCCTCTCCCAACTGCCGAATCGCATGCAGGGTATCCATGGCCTGAACAAACTGCTCCGCCATCCGCGAGTAAAGCAGGGTCATGCTGGCTAGATTTTCGGCCAGATACTGGTAGGCGCTGCGACCCAAATCCACATAATATGTAATGCTGACCCGGCGACGCTGAACCCGTGCCGGAAACAGGCCGGTCAGCAGCAGACACTGATCCGCCACTTCCCGCATTTTCTGGCCATTAATACTCGCCGTACCCTGCATGGCTTCCAGATAATCCAGCGCCATCACCTGGGAGGCCATGTCCGCTCGACTAGTGTAGCGCATCAGGGTGAAAACCAGATAACTTTCCAACTCCTCATCCAGCGCCACCCCTAACTCCGCCTCCGCTTCACAAACCAGCTTTTGCCAATCCGCAACCTGTCCACCCGATATCAGCATTTTACTCATCATTTATTTTCCTGTATTCCCAATCCGATAGATCCCGGCACTCTATAATATATGGCATAAAAATCCACACCCTGCTCATAACTAAAACTAGCAAAATTCAGGCCGCCTTTGCCCCAGGAATCTGGTTTAGCCACAGACGGCGACAGCGGCTATAATGGCGAACTTTATTAATGCAATGACTCAAATAAAAACTCTTCAGGAAGACGCTTTTGGCTGCCAATACACCCACGCAAAATGATGATTTTGCACCCGATCCGAGTACTTTTCAGGGACTAATTTTTGCTCTTCAACATTACTGGGCGAAGCAGGGCTGTGTCATCATGCAGCCTTATGACATGGAAATGGGGGCGGGTACTTTTCATCCCGCAACCTATATTCGTGCTATCGGCCCAGAACCCTGGAATGCCGCCTATGTGCAACCTTCACGCCGACCCACCGATGGCCGTTACGGTGAAAACCCCAACCGTTTGCAACATTATTATCAGTTTCAGGTGGTACTAAAACCCTCACCACTGAATATTCAGGATCGCTATCTTGAGTCCCTGAAAATGCTAGGCATCGATCCGCTGGTGCATGATATTCGCTTCGTTGAAGATAACTGGGAATCCCCTACCCTGGGAGCCTGGGGACTGGGCTGGGAAATCTGGCTCAATGGCATGGAAGTTACCCAGTTTACCTATTTCCAGCAGGTTGGCGGAATGGACTGCCGCCCAGTATTGGGTGAAATCACCTATGGGCTGGAACGTATCGCCATGTATCTTCAGGGCGTGAAAAGTGTGTTCGATCTGATCTGGACACGGGGCCCCCAGGGTGTTGTCACCTACGGCGATGTCTTCCATCAAAACGAGGTCGAACAATCCACCTATAATTTTGAACAGGCCGATGTGGATTTCCTGTTTAGCCAATTTGATCATTGCGAGACCCAGAGCCAAAAATTGATTGAGGCCAACCTGGCCTTGCCAGCATATGAACAAGTCCTACAGGCTTCACATACTTTTAATCTACTCGATGCCCGTCACGCCATTTCGGTTACCGAGCGGCAACGATATATTCTGCGCGTGCGCAGCCTTTCCCGTGCAGTTGCCGAAACCTATCACGCCAGCCGTGAAGCCCTGGGCTTTCCCCTTTGCAATAATGAAACTAACGGGGAGACAGGCGCATGAGCACACAGGATCTTTTAATTGAAATCGGCACCGAAGAACTGCCACCTAAAGCATTGGCTAAATTATCCAACGCTTTTCTTTCCGGTGTAAAAAGTGGACTGGAAAAATCTAAGTTAAGTTTTTCTAAAATAGAAAACTTCGCCAGCCCTCGTCGCCTGGCTTTACTGATTCATGATCTTAGCGAAAGTCAGCCCGATAAAAATATTGAGCGTAAAGGCCCGGCACTTCAGGCCGCCTACGCAGAAGATGGTAGCCCAACGAAAGCGGCGGAAGGTTTTGCCCGCTCCTGCGGCGTTGAAGTTTCAGCGCTGGCAAAACAGGAAACCGAAAAAGGCACCTGGCTGGTTTTTCGTAGCGAGCAAAAAGGTCAGACTACAAACTCACTTATTCCCGCTATTATTTCCGAGTCACTGGATAAATTACCGGTTCCCCGACGCATGCGCTGGGGCGATCTGGATACCCAGTTTGTGCGTCCCGTACATTGGATCGTGCTGTTATTTGGTAACGATATTATTGAAGCTGAGATACTTGGTATTCGTAGCGGACGTAAAACCTTCGGCCATCGCTTCCACCATCCCGAGGCTATTTCCATTCCCGTTCCCGCCGATTATGAAACGCTGCTGGAAACCACCGGCAAAGTCATTGCCAATTTTGATCGACGTCGGCAAAACGTCCGCGCCCAGGTTGAAAAAGAAGCTCAGCAACTCAAGGGTAAGGCCGTTATCAGTGATGCTCTATTAGATGAAGTTACTGCAATGGTTGAATGGCCAGTGGCCGTGGCCGGTAACTTTGAATCTCGCTTTCTTGATGTGCCCAGTGAAGCGCTGATTTCCACCATGGCAAGCAATCAGAAATATTTTCATCTGCTGGATACCAATGAAAAACTAATGCCACACTTTATTACCATCAGCAATATCGAAAGCCGCGATGCAAGTAAAGTGAGAGAAGGTAATGAGCGCGTTATTCGACCACGTTTTTCCGATGCTGAATTTTTCTGGAATCAGGATCGCAAACACAGATTGGATCAGCGGCTCGAATCGCTCAAGTCTGTCATCTTCCAGAAAAAACTGGGAACTGTTTTTGATAAAACCCAGCGAGTAATGAAAAATGCCGCCTGGATTGCTAAACAACTTGAAACCAGTACCACGCTGGCCGTGCGTGCAGCCGAGCTTTGTAAATGCGATCTAATGACCGAAATGGTCAGCGAATTTCCCAACCTGCAGGGTATTATGGGTCGCTACTACGCGCAACATGATAAGGAAGATAAGGACGTTGTCGATGCACTGGATGATTATTATCGACCGCGTTTTGCCGGTGATAGCTTACCTGAATCAAGTACCGCACAGGCACTGGCTATTGCCGATCGTATCGATACGCTAATGGGCATTTTTGCCATTGGCCAGATCCCCACCGGTGACAAAGATCCCTACGCCCTGCGTCGAGCCGCCCTGGGTATATTGCGTATTCTGATAGAAAAAAATATAGATCTGGATCTGCGTGCCCTGCTTGATACTGCTGCAAAACACTTTGATAGTAGTATTAATGCCGCAGCCACCACCGATAAAGTTTTAAGCTTTATACTTGATCGCCTGCAGGCTTACTATCTGAGCAAAGACATTAAAGCCGACGTACTGGATGCGGTTACCAGTATTCATCCCAGCTGTCCGCTGGATATTGATCAACGCATTCAGGCGGTCAATCTTTTTCGCAGCCTGCCGGAGGCGCAAAGCCTTGCCGCAGCCAATAAGCGCATAAGTAATATTTTGAAAAAAGTTGAAGGCACGCTGCCCGACAAAATTAATGCCAGTGCCTTTGTTGAAGAACAGGAAAAAACTTTATATCAGGCACTTACTGGTTTGAGCAGTGAAGTTGACTCTCTTTTACAGCAAAATAATTACGCAGCCGCATTAACGCAACTAGCTCAACTTCGCGATCCTGTTGACAGTTTTTTCGATGCAGTCATGGTCATGGCAGAAGACGAGGCGCTGCGTAATAATCGCATTGCCCTGCTTAACCAGCTGCATGGCCTGTTTATGCAGGTTGCCGATATTTCTCGATTACAGAGCTAAACCACGATGAATAAAGATTCCTATCAGGACATGTTAGCGGCGGTACAGGCCTTTCACGATAAACATGATTTTAAAAATAACGGTGGTGAAGAACTGACTTACCGCATTTCTTTAATGGCCGAAGAACTGGGTGAAATTTCCGCCTGTGTGACCAAGGGCAAGAATCGTGAAGATTTAGCCGAAGAGGTGGCTGACTTATTTATCCTCTTAATCGGTACCGGCATCGCCGCTGAATTCGATCTCAATGCAGCTTTCTGGGCCAAGATGGAAAAAATCATGCAGCGCAAGTCACGCATGGTAAATGGCAAGATTCGCGTTTCAGAATTTAGAGATTAAATTTTTAAATTATGAAACTTGTGATTCTTGACCGTGACGGCGTTATAAATAAAGACTCGGATGATTTTATTAAATCGGTTGATGAGTTTATTCCCTATGCCGACAGCCTCGATGCCATTGCCCGACTTAACCATGCTGGCTACACCGTTGCCATTGCCACTAATCAATCCGGCATTGGCCGTGGCTATTATAATGAAACCACCCTGGCCGCCATGCATGAAAAACTGCAGGCATTATTGGCACCTCTAAATGGTCATATTGATTTAATTACTTACTGCCCTCATCATCCTGATGCCAACTGTAATTGCCGTAAACCCAAACCCGGGCTGCTGAATCAAATTGCCAACCACTTCCAGACCGATCTTAGCGAGGCAATCCTTGTCGGCGATAGTCGACGTGACCTGGATGCCGCACGCGCAGTAGGTGCCAAACCGATACTGGTTAAAACCGGAAAGGGGGAGGGCACTCTGGCGCGTGGAGAAGGGCTGGAAAATGTGCCCGTTTACGATCACCTTCTGGCTTTCGTTGAAGATTTACTCGTAGCAAAAATATAATGTTATTTATCCGTTCGCTGATTTTCAGTTTAATTATGATCTTCTCAACCTTGCTGATCGCCATCACACTGGTCTTTCTTTCACCTCTGCCTTATCGTTGGATCATCAGCTTTGCCCGTATCTATCCTGCGATCAACTTGCTAGCGCTAAAACACATTTGCGGCATTCAGTATAAAGTCAGCGGTACAGAAAATATTCCGGATCAGGCCAGCATTATTTTAAGTAAGCACCAGTCCACCTGGGAAACCCTGGCCCTACAGCTCATCTTTCCGCCCATGGCCTTTGTTATAAAACGTGAATTATTGTGGATCCCTTTCTTTGGCTGGGGTCTGGCCGCCATGCGGCCGGTGGCGATTAATCGAAGTTCCGGACGCGTGGCGTTAAAGCAAATGGTAAGTAAGGGCAGGGCACGTTTAAAGCAGGGGATCTGGATCACTATATTCCCTGAAGGCACCCGGGTTGCCGCCGGTAGCAAAGGTCGTTACCGTATTGGCGGCGCGATTCTAGCTGCGAAAAGCGGTCGCCCGGTAATACCGGTGGCGCATAATGCCGGCGAGTTCTGGCCCCGGGGTCAATTCATTAAAAAGCCGGGGACGGTTCAAATAGTCATTGGCCCTCAAATTCCCAGTAACAACCGCAAGCCGGAAGATATACTGGCCGATGCGGAAAACTGGATTGAATCAACGATGATGAAAATAGAATAATAAACAGCTCTGTAGCAAGTTGTATTTAGTTATTGCAGATACCATGTAGGCGAGTAGCCTTTGTAGCATGGACGGGTAGAGCATATGGCTGAATCCACCTATAGTCGCCGCATCAGCCCTGTAGGTTCGATTTCAATCGAACCGGGACGAGGGAAACAGCCGATGGGGCTTCGAATTTGTACGACTAAAGTTGACCCTACAAAAGTTTAAAAATCACACATCCAGATTTGACGCATTCAGCGCATTACTTTCAATGAAATCCCGTCGCGGTTCGACCTGATCACCCATCAACGTGGTAAATATTTCATCCGCGCCAATAGCATCCTCTATCTGCACCTGCAACAGGCGACGGCTGTTCGAATCAAGCGTGGTTTCCCAAAGTTGCTCCGGATTCATTTCACCCAGCCCTTTATAGCGCTGGATATGCTGACCCCGTTTGGCTTCTTCCATCAACCATTCCATTACCTGTTTAAATGTCTGCACATCCTTGCGGCGTTCACCTCGCTGCACGAACGCCCCCTCACCGATAAGTCCCTGCAACTGTTGAATCAGTATTTTAAAGGCCTGATACTCACCGGATTCAAAGAACTCCCGCTTAAGTAAGCGTTCACTATCAATTCCGTATCGAATGGTTATCAACTGCGCCTGCCAGGCTCCAGGTTCTGATTCATCATCCACTAACCGTATTTCAATCCTATCCTGAACCTGATCATCTGCGCTCAAACGCTGTTGCAGTTCATCAAACCAGCCCCGTGCTTTTTCTTTATCCAGAATCGCACTATCTTCAAATACCGGCATGCCAATCATTTTTTCCAGTACCCGCATCGGGTAACGCCGGGCCAGTCTTTTAATGCTTTCTGTTACCAGAATATATTGCTTTGCCAGGACTTCCAGTGCTTCACCGCTTAAGGCCGGTGCTTGCTCATTAACATGAAATTCGGTGCTATCCAGTGCCACCTGCAATAAATAAGTATTCAGCTCCGCATCATCTTTAACGTAGCGTTCCTGCTTGCCCTTTTTGAGTTTATACAGAGGAGGCTGAGCAATATAGACATAGCCATTTTCAATTAACTCCGGCATCTGTCGATAAAAGAAGGTCAGCAACAGGGTGCGAATATGTGAACCATCCACATCCGCATCCGTCATAATAATGATGCGGTGATAACGCAATTTGTCGATGTTGAATTCTTCTCGACCAATGCCGCAACCCAGGGCGGTGATCAACGTACCCACTTCAACGGAAGATAACATTTTATCAAAGCGTGCTTTTTCCACATTAAGAATTTTGCCCTTCAGTGGCAGGATCGCCTGAAATTTTCTATCTCGTCCCTGCTTGGCTGAACCGCCAGCGGAATCGCCCTCCACCAGGAAGAGTTCAGACAGGGCCGGATCTTTTTCCTGACAGTCCGCCAGTTTTCCCGGCAAACCTGCGATATCCAGTGCGCCTTTGCGCCGTGTCATCTCACGAGCTTTGCGCGCCGCCTCGCGAGCTCGGGCCGCATCGATAATTTTGGAAACAATGGCTTTACTGTCTGCTGGACTTTCCTGTAAATAATCATTTAATTTTTCACCCAATATCGACTCCACGATGCCTTTAATTTCTGAAGACACCAGTTTGTCCTTGGTTTGTGATGAAAATTTAGGATCAGGTACTTTAACCGACAATACCGCCGTCAGACCTTCACGGGCGTCATCCCCGCTAGGATTTACCTTGTTCTTTTTGGCATGTCCCTGTTTTTCAATATAGCTATTTAACGTGCGAGTCAGCGCTGCACGAAACCCAGCCATGTGTGTACCACCATCACGCTGGGGAATATTATTAGTGAAACAAAAAATATTTTCCTGGTAGGAATCATTCCACTGCATGGCGATTTCAACGCCCACATCGTCTTTTTCCGTATTCACATAAACGACGTTTTCATGAAGCGGTGTTTTATTGCGATTTAAATGTTCAACAAAGGCTCTAATACCCCCTTCATATTCGAAGATTTCCTTTTTATCACTACGCTCATCACTCAGGGCAATGCGGACACCAGAATTTAGGAAAGACAACTCACGTAATCGCTTGGCTAAAATATCAAAATGAAATTCGGTGTTGGTAAAGATTTCTGTGCTGGGCTTGAAGCGGATTTCTGTTCCTGACTTATCTGTATCTCCAACGGGTGCCAGATCGGCCTGGGGTTCACCCAGTTTATATTCCTGTTGATGAATTTTTCCTTCTCGGCGAATAGTCAGCTTTAAACTTTCTGAGAGAGCATTAACCACGGATATGCCCACACCGTGCAAACCCCCGGAAACTTTATAAGAGTTATCATCAAATTTTCCACCCGCGTGCAACACGGTGAGGATAACTTCAGCCGCTGAACGACCCTCTTCTTCATGGAAATCCGTTGGAATGCCGCGGCCATCATCTTTAACCGTAATGGAGTTGTCACTGTTTATGCTCACCTCGATACTAGAGCAATGACCCGCCAACGCTTCATCTATCGAATTATCCACTACTTCGAAAACCATGTGGTGTAAACCAGTGCCATCATCGGTATCACCAATGTACATTCCCGGACGTTTACGCACCGCATCCAGCCCTTTTAGGACTTTAATATTGGATGAATTATAACTGTCAGACTCACTCATGCTTTTCTCTCCATTAGGGCCGGGGATTGTATCATTTCTGAAACTTGCCCGTGTTCCACGTGAAACACCTTGTAGTTAACTTTTTCATTAAATTTCAATAAATCCAGTTGATTCGTTGATACAAAGATCTGTGCACCCGTTTCAAGCGCGGTATTAATGAGTTTCTCACGATGCTGTTCATCTAACTCAGCAGCCACATCATCAATAAGCAACACCACATCCTGTTGTTTCTGTTTTTTTAATAACTTTATTTGTGCAAAACGTAGGGCACAAACCAATAATTTCTGTTGTCCCCGCGACAGGTAATCCTGCACGCGATGGTTATCACAGTTAAAGATTAAATCGGCTCGATGCGGCCCGCAACGGGTAAAGCCTGACTGCCGATCAAATTCCAGTCCATTATTTAAAGCACTCTCAAAATCAGTATTCGCGGCCCAGCCACAACGATATTCGGCGGCTATCTCTAGATCCATCAGGCTCAGGCAATATTTTAAAATATAGGGCTGAATATTATTTAAATACTGTTTTCTTAAAAAAGTCATCTTTTCACCCAATTCCAGTAATCCCTTGTCCCATAATTGAATGAATTTTGTCGCCTGTCCCTGACGCAAAGCCGCATTCCTTTGTTTCAGGGTATGCGTATAATCATGCCAAATCGATAAAAAAACAGGTTCCACGTGAAACACTCCCCAATCTAAAAATTGGCGGCGTTGTTTTGGCCCCTGTTCTAACAACTGATGCCCCTGAGGATGTATCACCTGTACGGGCAGTGTAGCGGCTAACCGGGATAGCTGTTTAATCATTTCCCCGTTAATTTTGATTTGTGAGTCAGCGACAGACTTTCGAATGCCCAAAATTGAATCTGCCCCACTAAAGCTATCTTTCAAATGCCCAACAACTTGCAGATGATTTTCCTGAGACTGAATTAATTTTTTAGTCTGGCTGGTTCGAAATGAACGATTAAGAGACAGGTAGTAAATACTTTCAAGAATATTAGTTTTACCCGCACCATTATTCCCGGCAATAATATTGAACGTATCTGAAAAAGAAAAATCAGCCTTTTTAATATTTCGAAAGTATCGGAGTTCCAGTTTATTTAAAGACATGAATCAACAAGGCAGTGCTGCTAAAGCCGCATGGGCATAATTACGTAGCGATTATGAGTATTTCCTTCCCCAGTCACCAGGCAGCTATGGTTAGTATCGGTCATACTCAATTCAACATTTTGTTCAGTAATCACCGATAACGCTTCTTGAAAATAAGCCACATTAAACCCAATTTCAAACTCCGGGCCTTCATATGCAATTTCAATCTGTTCTTCTGCTTCTTCCTGTTCCGGGTTATGAACGGTGGCATTTAACATCCCCGGTGTGAACTGAAGCAAAATACCCCGATATTTTTCATTGGAAAGAACCGAGGCCCGAATAAAAGCCTGTCGCAATTGTTCCCGATTACATGAGATCGATCTCTCACAGTTTGAAGGTATAACTTGTTGATAATCCGGGAATTTTCCATCAATAAGCTTGGAAGTAAAAATTACATCTCCCAATTCGATACGAATATGATTTTCACTTAATTTAATATGCAGAACATCATCAGACTCATCAAGAAGCCGGGCTAATTCATTAACCCCTTTTTTAGGCAGAATGATTTGGCGTGTTTCCGCAACATCGAATATCCCACTCAATTCAGATAAGGCAAGTCGGTGTCCATCAGTTGCTACTGCACAGAGTTTGTCAGCTGATATTTCTAACAACAAGCCATTAAGATAATAACGGACATCCTGCTGAGCCATACAAAACTGCGTGTTTTCTATCAGATGTTTAAGTTCTTTCTGAGTCAGATTAAATTCAAACGGTGAAGTTACTGCATCAATATTGGGAAACTCTGATGAAGGCAAGGTTGAAAGTGTAAATCGACTTCTGCCAGATTTAATTACACAACGATCGTTTTTAGTGCTTAATTCTAGTTCTGCGTTTTCAGGCAGTGCCTTACATATATCGATGAATTTTTTACCGGGCAAGGTAATTTCATCATTCTCATCACAGTCCACCGCTAATTGAGCCACCATCTCAACTTCAAGATCAGTGCCGGTTAAACGCATAGAATTTTCGGATACCTGAATTAGGATATTAGACAGTATGGCCAGTGATGGACGTCGTTCAACAATATTACCCACTATCTGCAAGGGTTTTAATAGCGTGTCGCGATGCAGTTTGAGCTTCATTAAAGATCCTTATATTTTATATATAAATTATTACTGTTATTAGGCTCATCAAAATCTGTGGATAAGCACTTTTTCATTATATTTTACAATTGCTTAAGGGCTACTAAAAACTGTATAAACAATACTTAATAAAGCGATTAAAAGCTGTGGATAAAAAGTGATTAACTATTCGCACAAGCGCAAAACGCTTGTTGTTAACAACTTATCCACAACTCATACCCATCATGTACTCAGGATACGAAATAGATTTGAAAAATCCTCATCGATACTGAGTTCTATTTCTTTCAATTCTTTCACCTTGCGGCAGGCATGTAACACCGTTGTATGATCCCGCCCGCCGAAAGCATCCCCAATTTCTGGCAGACTATGGTTTGTTAATTCCTTGCATAATGACATGGCGATTTGCCGTGGACGTGTAATTGAACGGCTGCGTCGTTTAGAAAGCAAATCAGCAACCCGAATCTTATAGTATTCAGCGACTGTTTTTTGAATATTTTCAATCGTGAGTTGACGATCCTGGATTGCGAGTAAATCACGCAGAGCTTCTCGGGCAAAACTCATGGTGATGGGTTGACCTGTAAACTGGGCATTGGCCATCACTCTGCGTAATGCTCCTTCAAGTTCACGAATATTTGAACGGATTCGCTTAGCGATAAAAAAAGCCACGTCATTGGATAATTCTACTCCGGAATGACTGGCTTTGCTTTTAAGAATTGCAACCCGGGTTTCCAGTTCAGGCGGTTCAATGGTGACTGGTAGCCCCCAGCCAAAGCGTGACTTTAAACGTTCTTCCAAACCATCCACTTCTTTTGGATAGCGATCACAGGTCATGATGATCTGATGGTGGCCTTCCATGAGTGAGTTGAAAGTATGAAAAAACTCTTCCTGTGACTGTTCCTTGCCGGCAAAGAACTGAATATCATCGATTAATAATGCATCAACTGTACGGTAATAGCGCTTAAATTCGTTGATCGTGCCGTGTTGCAGAGCTTTAACCATATCGGCAACGAAACGTTCAGAGTGCAAATAAACCACATTGGCATTAGGTTGATGCTGAAGGATCATATTACCGACCGCATGCATCAGATGGGTTTTGCCTAAACCCACTCCCCCGTAAATCATCAGCGGGTTGTAACTGTGGCCGGGATTTTCGGCTACCTGCAAGGAGGCGGCACGGCCGAGCTGGTTTGATTTGCCTTCAATATAGGTGTCGAAGGTAAAATTAGGATTCAGGCTGGAATTTCGTCGTGGTTTGGCTGTAGTACTACTCGTTTGACTGTTCGCTATCCGTGGTTTGCCAGAAGATTCTGCTGGGATTTCAGATAAATCTTCACTGCCAATGTCGAGCAGAACGGAGATGGTTTGATCTGAATAACTATTTACCAGTGCGGCTATATTATTGAAATATTTATCTTTTACCCAATCAAGTACAAATTGGTTGGGAGCAAGTAAGATAATTTCATTATCACTGAAACGTGCCTGTAAAGGGCGTACCCAGGTATTGAATTGTTGGGGCGACAAATCCTTTTCAAGTCGAGACAGGCATTTATCCCAGGAACTCTGAGGCACGTAAAAAACTCCTAAACGAAATATTTCGAAAACACGGAAAACAAAAGCTTGAATCAGAAAAGCTGAAGAGAGCCAGCTGATAGAAGAGAGAGTTTATAACGATATAAAAAAGTTATCCACATGCAAGGGACAAGAAATTTAAACATAATTTTGTTGACAGTCGCGGTCTCAGGACGTATTGTTGCGTGCTCTTTTTCAGGGACCGTGTTCCTGGATATTTCAAGTAACAAGTTTCTGATTAAACAGTGATTTAGCCATGAAAAGAACATTTCAGCCCAGCACCCTTAAACGTAGTCGTACTCATGGTTTTCGCGCCCGCATGCGCACCCGTGCTGGTCGCGCGGTTATTAACGCCCGTCGTGCAAAAGGTCGTCAGCGTTTAAGCGCCTGATAAACCGGTTTAAGCAGGTCAATTCGAGCATCCCTTCAAAGAGTAATGTTTGCGAACAGTTTCCTCGCCAACATCGATTACTCACGGCGAAGGATTTCAGTCGAGTTTTTAAAAAAGCAGTTAAGCAGGGTGATCGACACCTGACTTTGCTGGCTTGTACTAACTCACTTGGGGTCCCGCGTTTAGGCATGGCGGTACCGAAGCGCCAGTTAAAGCGAGCCGTTGATCGTAATCGTATCAAACGTTTGACCCGGGAGAGTTTTCGAAAACATCAGACTCAACTCCGGGGCCTGGATGTTGTAGTATTGGTTCGTCGCGGGATCATGCAAATGGATAATGCAGCGGTATTCCGTGCTCTGGATAAACACTGGAACCTGTTGAGTAAAAAATGCGAAAGCTTGTTCTCTTCCTGATTGGTGCATATCGCTACCTGATCAGCCCATTTCTAGGCAATAACTGCCGTTTTTATCCTAGCTGTTCTGAATATGCAGAAACGGCTGTCACACGTTTTGGTGTATTTCGTGGAAGCTGGTTGAGCATTAAACGCTTAAGCCATTGTCATCCCTGGCATGCCGGGGGCATTGATCCTGTACCTGAGAAAAAAGAAATCTGATGGAACAACAACGTCTTATATTGTTTATCGCCCTGAGTTTGGTTTTGTTTTTAATCTGGGATGCCTGGCAACGGGAATTTACGCCACAGCCGGTAGTGCCGGTGGTTGAAACGGCACAGGAATCCACAATGGCGGGATCCAGTGCCGATGTTCCTGTTGCCGAAAACGTGACATCCTCACCACAATCAGCATCCTATATGCCGGTCTCCGAGCCTGTGCTGGTGAAACAGGCGCAGCGGATTCATGTTGAAACCGACATATTCCGAGTTGAAATCGACACCGTGGGTGGCGATCTTCGTATTGTTGATTTGAGAAAATACCCAGTTAGCGTTGAGGAGCCGGATCAGCCCTTCCGTTTGATGAGGGACGATTCAGATAATTTATTTGTCGCACAATCGGGTTTCACCCTGAGAAAAAGTGATGGCGTGGTGCTCAGTGCCGCTCCGAATCACACGACGCTGTTTCAGTCGGTGCAGTCTGACTACAGATTATCGGATAATGAAGATGAGTTAACGGTAGTCCTGACCTGGACCAGTCCGGATGGCGTGGTCTTTATCAAGAGTTATGTTTTCAGTCGCGGCAGCCATTTGATCAAGGTTGATCACACGATTAAGAACCCCACCGCAAAAGACTGGGCGGGCAACCTGTATCAGCAATTGCAGCGCACTCCGCTACCAGAAGCTGAAAAGCCGCGTTTCATTTACACCTATACGGGTGGTGTTGAATACAGCCCGGAAGATAAATATAACAAAGTTAGCTTCGATGACATGGAAGAAGCGAAGTTGAGTAAATCCGTAACCGGTGGCTGGACCGCCATGATTCAGCATTACTTTCTGGCCGCCTGGATCCCCCCCGTAGATACAGCGGAGATCTTTTATTCCCGTTACAAGGCGGATCCCAGTCGCTACACCCTGGGCATGAAAACAGAAAATACCCAGCGCGTTGCTGCAGGCACAGAACAGCGTTTTAGTAATGAGCTTTTTGTAGGCCCCAAATTACAGGATGTGCTGGAAGAGATTGCGCCGGGACTGGATTTGACCGTTGATTATGGCGTGCTCACCATTCTGGCCAAGCCGATCTATATTGTGCTGAAGTTTATTCACCAATACATAGTCAGCAACTGGGGCTGGGCCATTATTATTTTAACCCTGCTGATCAAGTTGGCATTTTATAAGCTATCGGAAAAATCCTATCGCTCCATGGCACAAATGCGCAAACTGACCCCGCGCATCCAGCAATTAAAAGAGCGTTATGGCGATGATCGCCAGAAAATGGGTCAGGCGCAGATGGAGCTATTCCGTAAGGAAAAGATCAATCCACTGGGGGGCTGTTTGCCGATTCTGGTACAGATGCCCGTGTTTATTGCACTTTACTGGGTGTTGCTGGAAAGTGTGGAGTTGCGACAGGCACCGTGGATATTATGGATTCAGGATATGTCCACTGCCGATCCGTATTTTGTGCTGCCCCTGTTAATGGGTATCAGCATGTTCATTCAGCAGAAACTGAATCCGGCGCCGGTTGATCCTATTCAGGCCAAGGTCATGATGTTGTTGCCGTTTGTGTTTACCATTTTCTTCGCCTTCTTCCCGGCCGGGCTGGTGATTTATTGGGTGGTTAATAATACCCTGTCGATTATTCAGCAATGGTATATCACTCGCATCGTCATCAAGGCCTGATCTTTCGGTCGCAGGGGATGTATGAGTCTGCGTGATTATGTCGAAGACACCATCGCCGCCATTGCCACCCCGGCTGGCCGGGGTGGGGTAGGTATTATTCGTATTTCTGGTGCCGGTGTCAGCCTTATTGCCGAGGCGATACTGGGCCGCTTGCCCCGTCCCCGCATTGCCGAATATCTTCCTTTTCTTGATGATGGTGCCAGCCTGATTGATCAGGGTATCGCATTATATTTCCCCAATCCGCATTCTTTTACCGGCGAAGATGTACTGGAGTTGCAGGGTCACGGTGGCCCGGTAGTCCTAGATTTACTGCTCAAACGGGTGCTTTCACTGGGGGCACGGATGGCACGTCCCGGTGAATTCAGCGAGCGCGCGTATCTCAATGACAAAATCGATCTGACTCAGGCGGAAGCCATTGCCGATTTAATTGATGCCAGCACCGAGCAGGCCGCACGTTGCGCCATGCACACACTCGAAGGTGTTTTTTCAGATTGGGTACATGAGACGGTAGAACGGCTGACACATTTACGCATGTATGTTGAAGCCGCCATCGATTTTCCCGAAGAAGAAATCGATTTTCTAGCTGATAATAAAGTGACGGATGAACTCGATGCTTTATTAGGCGAGCTGGACCGAGTGATTAAGCAGGCCCATCAGGGGCAGTTGCTGCGTGAAGGCATGCGTATCGTTCTTGCCGGTCAGCCGAATGCTGGCAAGTCCAGTTTATTAAATCAGTTAGCCGGGCGTGAGTCGGCAATTGTGACTGATATTCCCGGCACCACCCGCGATGTGCTGAGAGAGGAAATCAGTATGGATGGCATGCCGGTACACGTAATTGATACGGCAGGATTGCGGGAGAGTGATGATGCCATCGAACAGGAAGGCATTCGGCGTAGCTGGCAGGAAATGGAGCAGGCCGATCGGGTTTTGTTATTGTTGGATGATCGTTGCGGTTATGGTGAGGAAGAAGAAAAAATTCTGTCCAAACTACCGGCAAATCTGGCGCTGACCATCATTCACAATAAAATTGATTTAAGTAATGCGAAAGTAAATATAAAAGAACAGAACGCGCGTACCCATATCTGGTTATCAGTAAAAAATAAACAGGGCATGGAATTACTACGCACTCATTTAAAAGATTGTGTTGGCTTTAATACCATGGCTAGCAATGAAGGACAGTTTATGGCGCGGCGTCGTCATTTGCAGGCACTGGAACAGGCGCGGGAATCCATTGAAAAAGGGGCTCAGCAGCTGCGGGAATATGCAGCCGGCGAATTACTGGCGGAGGAGCTGCATCAGGCTCAAAAAGTACTGGGTGAAATTACCGGCACGGTGAGTAGCGATGATTTACTGGGACGGATATTCAGCAGCTTTTGTATCGGTAAATAAAATATCGTGGCAGCCGGGGAATAAATTTGCCTCGCTTGATGCAAATTTATTTTGAGTTTGAGGTAACACAAGCACTTAAATCTTTGAGAATCCCATTTTCAATGCTGTAAATCCAACCGTGAATAGAAAGTTCTTTTCCCTGTTTCCATGCGTTCTGTACAATAGTTGTATTACAAATATTTGTAACCTGTTCTCTTACATTGAGCTCGCAGAGCAAATCCAGTTTCTTCTTATGCTCAAGCCCGTCAAATTGTCTGGTATTGAAGCGTATGACATCCTTAATATGACGCAACCAATTATCGATAAGTCCATGTTCGTGATTTTCCAGTGCCGCTTTAACGCCACCACAGCCATAGTGGCCGCAAATAATAATATGCTTGACCTTTAATACCTCAACAGCAAACTGTATTACCGACAGACAATTTAAATCTGTATGAACGACAACATTTGCAATATTACGATGAACAAATATCTCGCCAGGTTGTAAGCCGGTTATTTGATTAGCCGGAACGCGACTATCTGAACAGCCAATCCACAGGTAGTCTGGAGCCTGCTGTTTTGATAACCGCGTAAAGAATTCCGGGTCTTTCTCTTTGATTGATGTCGCCCAGGCCAAATTGTTATCAAAAAGATGAGTTAGTGTTTTCAAGCTGAAGGATTCCCACAAATTTAGAGTAAAAATCAATGATTATCTGTTGTGTTACGGTCGTACCAAATTTTAATCTCTTTACTATGGCATAACCAGCCTTAGCATTGAACCGATACTTAGAGGGATAGGTGAAATTATTTCAACCAAGCAATAACGTACTTTTAAATAATGGTTGCAAATACCCATACACTTTACCACAACCGTTAATCCTGAGTTGGTCAAGAAGTCTGTCAATAAAAAAGGAAAGCCGTTCGTCCTGAGTTGGTCGAAGGAAGCGGGTTAAGTGCAAACGAGAGATCTAGTTAATCTTGTGAAAACCTTTAACCCTAAAAATTTTCACCGCAGAGAGCGCAGAGGTACGCAAAGGAAAGCCAAGAAATTCCCTGGTTCCCACGTTCATGGTTCGACAAGCTCACCATGAACGTAGAAATCCACCATGAACGTAGAAATCTACCACGAACGTAGAAATCTACCACGAACGTAGAAATCTACCACGAACGTAGAAATCTACCGCGAACGTAGAAATCTACCGCGAATGGTTGTGGCAAAAATATACGGGGATTTGCAGTGCCTGTTTAGTTATTAATGTTGCATAAGTATTTGCATCATAACCCCCTCTCCCTCTGGGAGAGGGTTGGGGTGAGGGGATAAAATACATGCAAATACTTATGCAACGATTTATATAAGGCTATACTTTTAAATTAAATGTGAGTTATAGCAAGCCTTTTTATTAATTGCAGGAACTGTCTCAGGATACGGCTTTGAGATCACTATTGTTGGCATCCAGGTGTTTCTGGAAAATGGCTTTGTGCACATCGCCGATGCTGACAATGCCCACCAGCTTTGTGCCTTCGGTGACAGGAATGCGGCGTATTTTTTTCAGGCACATGATTGAGACGGCTTTTAAAATAGGATCATCCGGGGTGACGGTGAACAAGCCGGGTTTAATAATATCTTTTACCCGCAGGTTTAGAATATCGGTGTATTCATTTTCCAGTTGTTCAAAATCATAACTGCCTACTTGCATATACTCATCGACTTTTGGATACATGCTATTCAGCACATCTTTTTCAGAAACAATGCCGACTATTTCATTTTCATCATTAACAATGGGTACGCCACTGATTTTGTTAAAGCACATGGTGACGGCAATATCACGTACCGGGGTTGTCAGGCTGGCAACTTTTACATTGGTATTCATAATCTCTTTAACTAGCATATCGATTTCTCTCCTCACTTCATTACATTTTTAATGGCGGGTGCACATCCACTCTAATTCTAAAAACAAAGGTCTTATATCTCGCACAGGATGAAGCTAAAAAACACATACAGATGCATTACCTTTTACTTTAGACAAAATATAAAGTTTTAGCGGGGAATCGCCAAGTTTTTTTATTTAATAGAGGTGATACAAAAAATTAATATTAGTCAGCGCTTATTTTATGGCTGGTTTTTCCTTGATTTTATGGGGGTGGAAGCGTTTGATTTTATTGAGAAAATGTGGGAATACGCGAGGAGATGGATGTTTAGCATAACGTAAATGATTGTAAAGGCGGGTTACCGCAAAGACTTTGAGTCGTAAATCCTGGCGTAAAACAGAGACCCGATGGGCATAATGTAATGCACTTTCTTCGGGTTTGCGGGTAAATCCGAGCGTGGCCAGTTTTTTGCAGAACTGCACATAAGCCTGCTCGATGGGATCAAGCTTGTTCTGTTTCTGGCGAAACACGAACAGGGCAATGAACAGCAGGCAGACGGTAAAAACTGCCGCAAGCAAGAGCGCAAGATCCTGCAGTGAGAGTTTGTCCGCACCAAACATGGATAATAGAGATTTTTGCCGGCTGCTATTGTAGCCCACTACCCAGTGGTTCCAGCCATTGTTTAGCCGATCCCAGGAGTAGCCCAGATTACGCAGACGCTGACTTAACCAGCCTTGTTTCATCTTAAAGGCGTTGCGGGTTTGTTCATCCTGACGGCGCAGGCGATCTTCCATGGCTTCAACTCGGGAATCTGGTATTACGCTGGTGGGATCAATGCGTCGCCAGCCTTTGCCGGGTAACCAGACTTCAACCCAGGCATGGGCATCTGATTGTCGGATGATCATATAATCCGCTAGTGGATTCATCTCACCGCCCTGGTAGCCGCTAACGATACGTGCGGGAATATTAGCGAGGCGCATCATCACCGCAAAGGCTGAGGCATAATGAACACAGTAACCCTGTTGTGTTTCAAATAAAAATTGATCGACAATATCTTTATCAAGCAATGGTGGCTTGCGGGTATAGATAAAATTTTCAGTTCGAAAATAATTTAATACCGCATTAATATAGGCCGCATCCGGCGAATGTTTTTTGCGTAATTGTTTTACAAAGTGTCGGGTTGCAGGTGCGGTCTGTGCAGGCACCTGTAAATAATAATAGCTATTCACAATGCTATTGGGATCAAGTTGATAGTTTAGATAGGCTCGCATCTTATAGCGGGTAACACTGCGCACCGGATGTGTTTGCAAAAGTTGCATATCTTCGGTGAGAAGGGTGCGGGCTGGAATGGTGGCAGGCATTTCAAGTGCAAACAGCCAGTGGCGGTTATGTGGTTCCAGCGTGACTGTGTAATCAACGGGAAGTGAAAAATTAATATCATCAAGATTAAGCCGGGAAACAGAATCTTCTTTCAGGACCTGCCATTTTTTACCGGTGAATAAAGAGAGAACCGGGCCGCGCCAGTAAAGCCGCTCCGGTGACGGCGGTGTCTTCTCAAACTTAACTCGAAAAGCAACGTCAGGATTATTGCTCAGTTTGCTAATGCGGCCAGGTTCCAGTTCATCAGTTAGACCGGTGCTGGCACCCTGCCCATCATCCGGTAGACTCCATAAGGGGCCAGGCAGTCGGGGGAATAAAAAAAACAACATCAGCATGAGAGGAACGGCCTGTACTAGCAGAATAAAAGCCTGCTTAATACTTTGCCGTAAGGCCTGCGATACGGATTTTTGTTGCGCAGTTGGATGGTTATAAATAATCATGGTGGTGACTAAACTTAAAACCACAACCAGAATATAAGCACCGTTATAAATGGATTGATCGAATAAAAAGCTGGTGATTAAAATAAAGAAACTGATGTAAATAATCACGATGACATCACGCGTACCTTTTATTTCCATGAGCTTAAGGCAGAGCATCAGCAACAACATAGCACTGCCTGCAGTGCGGCCAATCAGGGTTGAGTAGCTGGCAAACAGGCCGGCAATAGAAGCCAGTAAAATTAGCAGTCGCAGGAATTTACCGGGCAGGCCGATACGCCCGGTTTCATGAAAATAACGCAGACCAATCAGGCTCAGGCAAAGAGTGGAAATCCAGAGGGGTAAGCGCAGAAGATGTGGCAGGCAAACCAGAATCACCGAGAGTAATAAAATACCAATATTTGCCGGTAATTTTTTTAGCGGTCGAGTCTGTTTAGTTGGCATGCTGTTTAAAGCCCGCCTGTTTAGGATCGTTTTGTCCAAATTCAGCCAGTAGTCGTAGACAACGGTGTTGATGTGTATCGCCACTGGCCGGTATTATTTCTGTTCCCGGAATCCAGAGTCCATAAGCGACACCACTTTTTTGTGCCTCCAAAATCCATTGGGTTAAACAGGAGAGGCGGGACTCGGGATCCAGTGGGGAAAGACTGCGCCAGTCGAGCATTAGTTCAAGGCTGTCTTCGCCACCGAATTGTTTGGTTAGCAGTCCCTGTTCTTTGGCCAGTGCTTTCCAGTGAATATGGCGGATGGCATCACCGGCCTGATAATTACGCAGGCCGACAAAGTCATCACTGCCCTGTCCCAGACTGCCTTCGCCCTGTTTGGCCTGCGGGCGGGCAGTTGGTTTGTTATTGCTTCCGGCAGGGCGGGGATAAATCAGTGCGGTCTGAGTAAAGTTCAGAACCGACCAGGTTAAAAAAATACCGAGTGGATAACGGCTGGAAATGCGCAGGCGTTCAAGTTTTAAAACACCACGCTGCTGGGCTTTGTGTTTTAGTGTCAGGTGGCCGTGGGAGTCGGCATCCAGATCATGAATACCGAGTATATCGCTATTGGGGAAATCAAAACGCAGCGCGTAGCGAGCGGGGCCGTTGAGGTTGTTAATTATTAAGGGTATGTGGAGTTCCTGTCCGCAAAATACAGGCTGAATATCCGCCATGGTTATTTTTAGCTGGTAGAGCATTTTATAGGTATGCAGGATGGTCACAATACCCAGGCTGCCAAGTAGAAAGGTGAGCAAAAACCCCAGGCTGTTACTGTAGTTAATGGAGCCGATGAGCATCAGCGTTAGTACCAGCGCAAAGAACAACCCTTCACGGGTGGGCAGGATATAAATATTTCTGCGGCTTAAGGTGATGGTATCGGAGACCGGTGTGTCACCATGAAAAAATCGGCAAAGTCGGGGGTAATCTAATAACAGTGATGTCTTCATTACAGGATTGATAGAAAATTTTTAGTGAAGTAGATGGGCTTAATTTTTCAGGGAATGGGCACGCTAAGGAGTTTGTTGCTAACGGAGTCGGCATTAATATCATCTGCGGATGATATCGCTTGCAGGCGATGATTGACGACACTGTGGAGAACCGCCTGTATATCATCTGGTAGAACATGGTTACGTCCATGCATTAAGGCCCAGGCGCGGGCCGCATGCAATAATCCTAAACCGGCACGGGGTGACAGGCCGGTCGTGTAATTTCCAGGTTGACGGCTGAACTCGATCAGAGCCTGCACATAGTCGAGTAGATCTTCAGAAATGTGGACGGTTTCAACGGCCTGTTGTAGATGGGTAAGTTCTTGATGATCAAAATTGGATTCTAGCTCCTGTAGTTGATCGCGTCGATCCCGGCTGGTGAGCAGTTCACGCTCGGCTTTGGGATCGGGATAACCCAGATGCACGCGCATCAGAAAACGATCCATTTGCGATTCCGGCAGGGGAAAAGTGCCAATTTGAAAACCGGGGTTTTGGGTGGCAATCACAAAAAAAGGATTCGGTAGCGGCCGGGTTTCGCCTTCAATGGTAACCTGATGTTCTTCCATGGCTTCCAGCAGAGCGCTTTGGGTTTTCGGGGTGGCGCGGTTAACTTCATCAGCCAGTAGTACCTGGGTAAAGATGGGGCCGGGATGAAAATGGAAGGCGTGGTTGCCGGATTCAAAAATGGAGACGCCGAGAATATCGGCTGGCAGCATATCGCTGGTAAACTGGATACGATTGAATTGCAGACCCAGAGATTTCGCCAGCGCGTGGGCAAGCGTGGTTTTACCCACGCCGGGCAAATCTTCAATCAGAATATGGCCACGGCAGAGCAGGCAGGTGACGGCTAGTCGAATGGCTTTTTCTTTGCCAAGAATAATCTGGCTGACATTTTTGACAATATCGTCTAACAGGGTTTGGTTGTAAGTGCTGCTGCGATTATCCATAGAGAATGTATCGGCAGCAAAGGGTGAAATTTGAGTGCTTAGGCTTAACTATATGCCGCCCTCTCTCCGCTGGCGAGAGGGGGCAGTTTCGATTATAAATTTGGCAGTTTTATGTCTTTAATAGTATTGATTAGCCTCTTAGTAGGGAGAGGGAAGAGATTAACAGGACGCAGTAATATGCACTACAAGCTTACAGTTTTAGACAAAGAATTCAGAAAAAACAGCCATCTGAAGAAAGCCGTACTTGTCCTGTTGTTTTTATGGCTGGGGGGCTGCAGCAGCGCTGGTTATTATTGGGATGCGGTTTCCGGCCATGCTGAATTACTCAATGCGCAACGCTCGCTTGATGAGGTGCTGGCGGATCCTGCGGTCTCGGTGAAGACCCGTGAAACCTTAAAAACCATGCTCAAAGCCCGTGAGTTTGCCAGTCAGGAACTGGGCCTGCCGGATAATGACAGTTACCGTAACTATGTGGATCTGGGCCGGGAATATGCGGTCTGGAATGTGGTCGCGACCGCGCAATTTTCTTTAAGCCCAAAACAAGGGTGTTTTGTTTTTGTCGGTTGCATCAGCTATCGGGGTTATTATCGGCAGGCGCAGGCACAGGACTATGCGGATTCACTGCAGGCTGAGGGGCTGGATGTACAGGTGTCGGGGGCGCGGGCGTATTCCACCCTGGGCTGGTCGGATGATCCCCTGCTCAACACCATGCTTTATCGTTCAGAGGCACGGCAGGTGGGCATTATTTTTCATGAGCTGGCACACCAACAGTTATATATTAAGGGTGATAGCACCTTTAATGAATCCTTTGCCACCGCAGTGGAGCAGGAAGGCATCCGCCGCTGGTTCCTCGCTCAGGGTAATTCGGCGGGCTATCAGCGTTATCAGGACAGCCAGCAGCGGGATGAGCAGTTTAAGCAGCTGCTCCTGCAGGTTCGGGAAGAGTTGCAGCTGCTGTATCAGGCAAAAAAGGATGTGACTGAAAAGCAGGAAGAAAAAGTCCAGATTTTTTCTGAGTTGAAACAGCATTTTGCGCGCCTGCGAAAAACCGATCCCGCATTTTCTGTCTATGAGGGCTGGATGGCGCAGGATCTCAATAATGCCCATCTGGCCCTGATCGCCACTTATAACGAATATGTCCCCGCTTTTGCACAGTTGCTGAAAGAAAAGCAGGGCGAGTTACCGGCTTTTTATGCTGAGTTGAAAAAAATAGCGCAGGAAGATGCGCTAACCCGAAGAAATCTGCTCCACCAATGGGCGAAAAAAGCCCGCTGATCTGCTATGCTGCATGGCTTTTCAGCTAGATTCTGTTAGATATTTCATGAGCATTCAACGCAAGGCAATTTCACTTATTTCCGGTGGTCTGGACTCCATGTTGTCCAGCCGCGTGATCATGGATCAGGGCATTCATGTGGAGGGGATCAATTTTTTCACCGGCTTTTGCGTCGAAGGCCATACTCATGCGATTCGCAAAAAGGACAGACAGAAGCCCAAACGTAACAATGCCCTCTGGGTGGCGGAGCAACTGGGCATTAAGTTGCATATCATTGATGTGATTGAAGAATACAAACAGGTGCTGCTGAATCCCAGTCACGGTTACGGCCAGAATATGAATCCCTGCCTGGATTGCAAAGGCTTCATGGTGCGTAAAGCGTTTGAGTGGATTCAGGAAAATAACTACGACTTCATCATTACCGGAGAAGTAGTCGGTCAGCGGCCCATGTCTCAGCGTCGCGATACCATGCCGGTAATTCAGCGTGAATCCGGAGCCGGTGATTTGCTGCTGCGGCCACTTTCCGCGCTCAATTTACCGGAAACAAAAGCCGAGCGTGAAGGCTGGGTGCGGCGTGAAGAACTGTATGATTTCAGTGGCCGCAGCCGCAAGCCCCAAATTGAGCTAGCAGCAAAGTTTGGCTTTGAAGGTTACTCCCAGCCTGCCGGGGGTTGTTGTTTTCTCACTGATAAATCCTATTCCGATAAACTGGTGGATATGTGGGCACACCGATCCTCGCGCGAGTACGAGCTGGATGACATCATGATGCTCAAAGTGGGTCGCCATCTGCGCCCGCGCCCTCACTTTAAATTGATCGTTGCCCGGGAAGAAGGTGAGACACATTTTCTTGAGGGTTATCGCAAGCAGTTCGTGCATTTGCTGTGCAAGAGTCACAGTGGCCCCTTAGTGTTGGTGGACGGTGAACTGAATGCGGATGATCGGCAGCTGGCGGCACAAATTTGCGCTCGCTTTGGGCAGGGAAGGGAGGCCGATGAGGTGGAGGTAGAGATCACCGATTTGAGTGGCAATACCGAGGTATTGAGCGTGAAACCCATGCCGGCCAGTGAAATCCCGCAGGACTGGTATGTCTGAACATCATCTGGATACCCGTAGACTGCTTTGCCCGATGCCGGTGATCCGTGCACAGGATGCCATTGCAAAGCTGGCCGCCGGTGACTTTCTAAACGTAGTTTGCACCGATCCCGGCGCCCTGCATGATGTGCCGGCCTGGTGCCGGGTGCATGGGCACCGGATTGTGAGTGCCGAACAAAGGGGTGATGAAGTAATTATCCGTATCGAAGTGCAGGAATCATCGGCATGAGCCAGTCCCGCTCTCATTTTGAAATTGCCGATACTGCAAATGAGCAGCGCTATCGGGATACGGTGCGTGTCACCCTGATAGGCTCGGTGGTCGATCTGCTGCTGGGCCTGTCAAAAATATTCGTGGGCATCATTGCGAATTCGCAGGCCCTGATTGCCGATGGTGTGCATTCACTCTCGGATTTGGCCACGGACTTTATTGTGCTTTATGCGGCAAAGCATACCCGCCAGGATGCCGATGAAGACCATCCTTATGGTCATGGACGGATTGAAACCATTGCCACGGTGGCCCTGGGTGTTCTATTAATGCTGGTGGCCATCGGCATAGTCTGGGATGCAATCGATCACATGTTGCTTGCCAATGGTCTTGCCCAGCCCGGTTTTTGGGCGTTGGTGGTGGCCGCCATTTCGGTGGTGAGCAAGGAAATTATTTACCAGTACACTATGGTGGTAGCGCGCAAATACAAGTCAAAAATGCTGGAAGCCAATGCCTGGCACAGTCGTTCCGATGCCATTTCCTCCATTGTAGTGCTGGTGGGCATCGCCGGCAGCATGGCGGGCTATGCCTATCTTGATGCGGTGGCAGCGGTGGGCGTGGGCCTGATGATCGCAAAAATCAGCTGGAATCTGACCTTCCACAGTTTTCGTGAATTGATTGATACCGGGCTGGAGCAGGAGCGGGTTGCCGCGATTCGGCAAAGCATACTTAGTGTTGACGGGGTTTGTTCCCTGCATATTTTACGCACTCGCAGTATGGGGGCCGATGCGCTGGTGGATGTGCACATACAGGTCGATCCAGAATTGAGCGTGTCTGAAGCCCATTACATCAGCGAGAGTGTGCGCCTCAAACTGATAAAAGAAATTGAAGAAGTAGCGGATGTCATGGTACACATAGATCCGGAAGATGATGAGCACTTCCAGTTCCGTGCAGATCTACCTATGCGCACGGAGCTGGAGCAGCAGTTAAAGCAGTGTTGGGCGGATATTCCAGCCATGCAGCAGCTTGATCATATGACCCTGCATTACCTTGAAGGTAAAATCAGGATAGAATTGTTCCTGCCCCTGTCGGTGCTTGAAGGGCTGAGCCCGGCAGAGTTGCAGGTCAGCTGTGCCGGAGCCGTTGCTGAGCGAGAGGATATCGACTCGGTTCGCATACGATTTTATTAAGCCTCATTAATAAGTGGGTATAATGCACTGAAACAGAACATCCTCCACGGGTATGAACAGTTACGGTGCAAATTGGCGGATTTAATACTGGCAGTATCGAAGTATTTTTAGATATATCAATGCCTTATATGCATGGCATATTTCATGCACTATAAAGGCACAAAATTTTGAATTCCAGCTGCCGGTGTTTGGCAGCTTTATTTTATAAATCGCGGGAGATTGAGAGTAATGTCCAATAAAGTGTTAAAAATGATAAAAGACAACGGCGTCAAGTTCGTTGATTTCCGTTTCACCGATACCATTGGTAAGGAACAGCATGTATCGGTTCCGGCTCACACCATTAATGCTGATCTGTTTACTGAAGGCAAAATGTTTGATGGTTCCTCCATCGCTGGCTGGAAGGGCATTAACGAATCTGACATGATCATGATGCCGGATGCAGATTCTGCTGTAATGGATCCGTTTACCGATGAACCCACTCTGATTCTGGTCTGTGACATTATCGAGCCCACTACCGGTCAGGGTTACGAGCGTGATCCTCGCTCGGTTGCCAAGCGCGCTGAAGCCTATTTGAAATCAACCGGCATTGCCGATACGGCCTTCTTCGGTCCTGAGCCTGAATTCTTCGTACTGGATGATGTTCGCTGGGGTGTGACCATGAGCGGTGCATTCTATAAGGTAGATTCTGACGAAGCAGAATGGAACTCTGAAAAAGTTTATGAAGATGGCAACATCGGTCACCGTCCCGGCCTGAAAGGCGGTTACTTCCCGGTTCCTCCGGTTGATTCACTGAATGACTTACGCGCCGCCATGTGTCTGGCGATGGAAGAAATGGGACTGGAAACTGAAGTGCATCACCACGAAGTAGCGACAGCGGGTCAGTGCGAAATCGGTACTTTATTTAACACGCTGGTAAAACGCGCCGATGGTAACCAGATTCTGAAATACTGTGTTCACAATGTCGCTCACATCTACGGCAAGACCGCGACCTTCATGCCCAAGCCATTAGTGGGTGATAACGGTAACGGCATGCACGTGCATCAGTCATTGGCTAAAGACGGACAGAATCTGTTCTCCGGTGATGAATACGGTGGCCTGTCTGAAACCGCGCTGTATTACATCGGTGGCATCATCAAACATGCCAAGGCACTGAATGCTCTGACCAACTCCTCGACCAACAGTTACAAGCGTCTGGTTCCCGGTTTTGAAGCACCCGTATTACTGGCTTACTCAGCGCGTAACCGTTCGGCTTCGATTCGTATTCCGTTTGTTAGCAGCCCGAAAGCCCGTCGTATTGAAGTGCGCTTCCCGGATCCGACGGCCAATCCCTATCTGTGTTTCTCCGCGCTGTTGATGGCTGGCCTTGATGGCATTCAGAACAAGATCCACCCTGGTGAAGCTGCCGATAAAGATCTTTACGATCTGCCTCCAGAAGAGCTCAAGGATATTCCAACCGTTTGTGCCTCACTGGAAGAAGCCCTGGACAGCCTGAATGATGATCGCGCCTTCCTGACTGCCGGTGGTGTTTTCACCGACGATATGATCGATGCCTTTATCGAACTGAAAATGGAAGAAGTCACGCGCATCCGCATGACCACGCATCCGGTTGAGTTTGATATGTACTACTCGCTTTAATCCTGCATTGTTTGCAGCAGAGCGGTTTTATTTTAAAGCCGGAAGTTGAAATAAAAAACGCCTCCATCTGGAGGCGTTTTTTTTGCACTGCTATTTAATGATGAGAAGAACTTCACTTGTTTCTTTAGATGCTCTTGGCTATGCTGCCTGCATGCGCCTACTACTGTTCATACTATTCATCAGCTTAAGTTTCAGCTCTTCGGCAGGCAAGGTTTATAAAAAAGTAAATCCCGATGGCAGCGTGGAGTATTCTGACGTGCCACAGGATGCTACATCAGAACCGATTAAGTTGAAGCCAATCCAGAGCATTACTCTGCCACCATTACCCAAAACAACGACCAGTCCCTCACCGGCACCAACGGCAAAGCCATTTAAATATGAAAATATCAGCATTACTTCGCCTAAGGATGATGAAGGTATTCGCAGCAATAATGGTGATTTTACCGCCAGAGGCAGTTTAACTCCCGGCTTGCAAAGTGATCAGGAACACCACATTCAATGGCTGCTGGATGGTAAGCCCGTGCCCGGAGCCAGCAGTTTAACCCTGAGTTTGAAAAATCTGGATCGGGGCACGCACCAGCTTCAGCTTCGTGTAGTGAATTTTGGCGGTAAGGCTGAAATTGAAACGTCCACTATCTCTTTTCATATTCTCCGTGTTGCAGGCGGTGGGGTCGCGGCTCCTTTCTAAACGGAGCCTCTTTTGCACCATGATGGTGCGCAAAAATTCAAAATGCGCTATCATTAGTCATTAAGCTGATATTTTTGATCCGCCTGAGCGATGAATGAGTATCTGATAGCTTCCTCTAAGTAACTGTTTCCCTTTAAAAGTGTGACTTGAAATGGTTTGAGTTCTATTTTCGTGCATGTTGGCATACTGCTGGTTTAGTTCTTGCTTATAGACAACCTATGGACCTGGTAATGGCCTCAAAACCACAAATACAACAACGCGTACTGGAAGGACTAAGTGTTGCAACATTACTGTTTGATGCGCGTTTCAGCCTGGTTTATATCAATCCAGCGGGAGAATTACTGTTAGGGATTAGTGCGCGTCATCTGTTAGGCCAGGTATTTTCAGACTTGCTGCAGTTTGAATTGCCGATCATGCCGGCACTGGAGGAGGCGTTGCATAGTCGGCACCCGTTTACCCGGCATGAGTTGATCTTAAGCTCGGGGCATGGGGAGGAGAAGATCGTGGATCTTACTGTTATTCCATTGATTGAAGCCGATGATGAACCGGAATTATTGCTGGAGTTAACTCCGATTAACAACCTGTTGCGTATTGCCAGAGAAGAAAACCGGCAGACCCAACAGACGGCCACGCGTGAAATGCTGCGGGGACTGGCACATGAAATTAAAAACCCGTTGGGAGGATTGCGTGGAGCCGCCCAATTACTGGAAAAACAATTAGCCACAGAAGAACTAAAAGAATATACCGGCGTTATTATTTGTGAAGCCGATCGCTTAAAGAATTTGCTCAATCGCATGCTTGGACCAAACACTCTGCCAGTAAAGGCGGCACTTAATATCCACGAAGTACTAGAGCGAGTGCGTAATCTGGTCGGAGTTGAAGTTAGCGAAGCAATCATTCTGGCTCGAGATTATGATCCGAGTATTCCAGATGTAGATGCCGACATGGATCAGTTAGTGCAGGCCTTATTGAATATAGTGCGCAATGCCTGTCAGGCATTGGGTGAAGAGGGTCGGGTTATTTTGCGTACCCGGGTGGAGCGTAAATTTACTATTGGACAGAATCGGCACAACCTGGTGGCGCGGATCGAGATTATTGATAACGGCCCCGGTATAAGCGATGAAATGAGAGAAAAAATATTTTTTCCTATGGTCACAAGCCGGGCAAATGGAAGTGGTCTCGGATTGTCTATCGCGCAGACATTGATTGAGCAGCATGATGGTGTAATTGAATGTCAAAGTGAACCAGGGCAAACAATTTTTTCTATTTTATTACCAATATGAAAGTAGTGAGTAAAACATGAGTAAGGAAACTATCTGGGTCGTAGATGATGATCGTTCGATACGCTGGGTGCTTGAAAAGGCGCTGAAGCAAGCGGATATGGCGGTTAAAACTTATGAAAATGCCAGTAGTGTTTTAAAAGATCTGGAGCACGAAGAGCCGGGTGCCATAATCAGCGATATACGCATGCCCGGCATGGACGGGCTAGAACTGCTCGATCAAATTCACAGTAAATATCCGGATCTGCCGGTTATTATTATTACCGCACATTCAGATTTGGATAGCGCGGTTTCCGCTTATCAGGGCGGAGCTTTTGAATATTTGCCCAAACCGTTTGATGTTGATGATGCCGTTGAGCTGACTCAGCGTGCAGTAATGCATCATCGTGAAGTTTCAGAAAGCAGCGTTGATAGTGATAAGGATGAAACCGGGATTATTGGCGAAGCGCCTTCCATGCAGGAAGTGTTTCGAGCCATTGGCCGACTTTCCCGCTCAAATATTACCGTGCTCATTAACGGCGAATCCGGTACCGGCAAGGAGTTGGTGGCCAAGGCCCTGCATCAACATAGTCCGCGTGCTGGGAAACCTTTTATTGCCTTGAACATGGCGGCGATTCCTCGTGACTTGCTGGAGTCAGAATTATTCGGCCATGAAAAAGGAGCCTTTACCGGGGCGCAAAGTGGTCGTCAGGGGCGCTTCGAACAGGCCGATGACGGGACTTTATTTTTAGATGAAATTGGTGATATGCCAGCAGAGTTGCAAACACGTTTATTGCGGGTGCTAGCTGACGGTGAATTTTATCGTGTGGGTGGCCATCGCCCGGTAAAAGTGGATGTACGAATTATTGCCGCCACACATCAGAATTTGGAACAGCGGGTCAAAGAAGGCAGTTTCCGTGAAGATCTATTTCACCGTCTGAATGTGATTCGAATTCATATCCCGGCCTTACGTGAACGTGGAGCAGATATTCCATTGCTGGCGCGACATTTTTTAGCTGAGGCGGGAGAGGAATTAAATTCGGAAGTTAAAACGCTGGATGAAGAAGTAAAAGCGTATCTCAGCCGACTGGACTGGCCGGGTAATGTACGACAACTGGAAAACACCTGTCGCTGGTTAACCGTAATGTCGCCGGGGCAAATGGTACACATGGACGATCTACCCCCGGAATTACTGGATGAAAATCAGGTCGCAAGAAAAGATGTTAACTGGACAGAATCCCTGCGTAGTTTTGTTGAGCAGCAACTTGCACAAGGCGCGACGGGTATACTGGAAGCCACCACCCCGCAGTATGAAAAAGTGATGATTGAAGCCGCACTCAAAAAATCCGGTGGTCGCCGGCAGGATGCGGCCAAATTACTGGGCTGGGGACGCAATACCCTGACCCGCAAGATTAATGAACTGGGGATGGAAGAGGTTTAAATTTTGTTAAGTGGGCAGGTTGGGCTGAGTAACGCGAAGCCCAACAATATTTTAAAAGATGTTAATTTTTATCGTAGCATTCTGAAGTAAAAATCCAGGCAGGCTAAACATCGAACAGTCCCGCAGGGTGGACTTAAGTCCACCCTGCCTAAAATTGTTCCCGCCAGTAAATAATTCGATCATCGCCACGGAACAGGCCGAAGCTGGCACGACCACCTGGGTCGATAAGTCCGCCGCCATTCCAGTCGTATTGTAGCCATACCGGGGCAGTGCCGGTGATATCCATATTGCCGGTGTTGCCTGCGCCGGGAGCCTTTAACCAACTGTTAAAGTTACCCGCCACCGGGGGTTCAGCAAACTGCTCAGATACCGGGCCGGGCAGGATGCTGCTGGCACTGCAATTATTACTTCCACTTTCGGCATCATCATCCCAGAGACAGGTTTGCCCGGCGCTGCCGCCCGTACCGGCAGTAAGTGAATCCGTTGCATCGGGATCAGACAGGCTCAGTGAGATAGTTGAACAATTACTATCAAGAGCATTAGTCACATAGCTATTGCCATTAAAATATTGCACGGTAACCGGTACGGCAAGATCATCCAGTTCAGAGCCGAAAGCATTTTCTATATTCAGGCGACCGCTATAGACATTTATCACTGGGGCAGATCCATTGACACCATCAGTATCCGTGACGAGCAATGGAATATCTGTGGATACAGTATTCTTGTTATCAAAGGTGTAGGCCACACCCGCGAGGGTACCATTGTCACCAGAGCCAATGGGAATAGTAAAGTTACTGCTGTCGAAGGTGTTGTTACTAAACGAACCACCTGAGGTACCATTATCAGAAATACTCGGCGATCTAACAAATACGCTAATATAATTGTTAATCTGAGCACCCAAAGAATTGAAAACCTTGACACCTACCGTTATGAATGGATGATCTGAATAAGTGAAGTTATCTATATCACAACTCTGTACGCGGCTTACTGTAAAATAGCTCGGGTAGAAGCGACCGATGCCCTCGCTAGTGTTCACAGTATCATCGCCGATGACGGCTTCTTCCAGATAGTTGGAGCCCAGTGCTGCTTTGATCTTGAAAACACCTACTTCAGAAATACTTTGATTATTGATAGTGACTTCACCACCTGAGGCAATGCTGGTGCCATTGATGCCGAGGAGTCCATTCGAACCTGCTGGATCAACAATGCTGTGAGTTAAGCTAATCGTGTCATGAACAAAATTAGGCGTGACCGTATAATCTGCGCAAGCAGCACTAACCGTTAAAGCAAAACCGGAGCCTGCTACCGCGAAAGTGTTGCAATTCCCATAATCGCTATTACAACTGGGGGTGGTTGTAACATGGAGCATTGCAGGTTTGGTCACCCACATTGTTGAACCTGCCATCACCAGTCCTGCTTCGCTGCCACTGCCATCAAACTGGCTGTGCAAGCTTAGCCGTCCGGCATCGGGATAGGTAACGTTAATCGTGGCCTGACCGTTGCCATCAAAACTCAGGAGTACGCCGGTGCCGGGTGGGTCGGTTGCGAGTGGATAATCATTAGTGCCATTATCCAGGGTTAATACATTAGTACCCGTGCCAGGACTCTCATACTGGGTCCAGAAATTAATGGTTTCATTGCGGTTGGCAAAAGTCGGCACACATTGTTGTGAGGCATCGTCCTTGCGTACTGCGCTTACCGTGATACTGGCGGACTTCTCGCAGGAGATCTGGGTAGGAATGCTATAGATGAAACCGCTATCGTAAAAAGCCAGGCTGCAACTGCTGGAGCTGTCGCTGGTGTTGAGACAGCTAGTGGCAAAGTTTTCCGACGGCGACGAACTGCTCACATCAAGGGTGACCGTCTCTACCGTAGTATGACGTAGTTGCAGGATCGAGGTACCGCCTGTGATGGTCTGGGTGTCGCCGCCGATCCAGCCGGTCGGACTCAGGGTGACGCTGACGTCGCCGGTGTACAGGGTTGAGCAGCTGGCATCGGCGCAGGTGCGCAGGGTGATGGATTCGGGTTCGCAAGTGAGTGCGCTGCCATCGTGCTGGATCTCGATGTGATCCAGGGTGGAGATAATCGTGCAGGCATGGGTCTCGGCCATAATTGTCGCGATTTCGGCCTGGCTAAGCGCCTTGTCATAGACGCGCACTTCGTCGATATTGCCGTCGAAGCGCCAGTTGGCCACGGCTTCAGATCCGGCAGCATCGGTTTCACCGCCGATGCTGGCAGTGCCATTATCGCTGCCCCAACTACCCGTATAGCTGCTGGCGGAAGTTACCGCGCTGGCGTTGACATAGATCTGGCGGGTGCGGGCGCTAGCATCATGTACGGCGGTGACAAAATACCAGGTGCCGGTGGTGATGGCGGCAGAGGAGTCGAGGCTGATCGGGTTGACGTTGCGGGAGAAAAAGCGCAGCCGGCCATCACCCGGATCACCTAGCGAGAAGGCAAAGCCACCACTATTGTTTTCATCATCGACAAAAATGCGCTGATCATAATTGATGGCATCGGGCTTGATCCAGGCGGTAATGGTGAAACTGTCGGTGAGGTTAGGAAAGCCAGATAGTGCTACATAGTCATCACTGCCGTCGAAGTTACCGTAACGGCAGGTGCCGGGATTGGAGGCAATCGCCCACTCGGATATGCTGGAGCCGCCGGTGGTCACACTGTTGATGCCGGTACCATGATAGCCATGCCCGGCCCTGTCTACCACCTCACTGGCTGTTCCATTCCAGGCCGCTTCATCCATGTACCAGTTGGCCAGCAGACAGCCGTGGGTCAGGTTCATGTCGTCATTGATCTGGCTGGCGGACAGCGCTTCGGTGTAGATTCGGGTTTCATCCAGCAGGCCGCCAGCCGGGTTCGAGCTGTAATAACTGCCGCCGACGCCGTTGGTACGGTTGTCACCAAAGTAAAGGCTGTTGAGGCTGCCGAGCAGGCCGGTGATATTGAGCGGGCCGTTGCGATCCCCGCGGTTGGTGGCCTGACGCGAGCCGTCCACATAAATCTGTAGCCAGTCAGCGTCGTTGCTGATGTCCCAGGTGACCGCGACGTGATGCCAGCTGCCGCTGGCAAAATTATTATCGCCGGTTTGCACAACCAGATCTGCATCGTTGGAATCTTCAAGGACAAAGCGCAGGCGGCCATTAGTGCGCTTGACCAGAAAGAAATATTTATCAGAACCGCTGCCGCCGGCATTGCGGGAGCCGTCAAATAACATACGATTACTGCTGCTCCAGTTTGCGCTGCTGTTGTACCAGAAGGTCATCGTGCCCTTGACACCAATACCATCACGAACATTGAGCTGGCTGTCGAGTGCATCATTGTTGGTATTGAAGTCCCCGGCTCGGCACAGATAGCCGGGCGTGGTGGTATCGGCCGCACCCACCTGGTTGCCGTGGTTGTTGTTACCGCTGCCATCAAGAATTTCATTGGCTGTGCCGTCCCAGATCAACTCATCCATGTTGTAGTATGTTTGTGGCGAAGGGCTGTGGCTGCTAAAACGAAAGGCCGTATTGGCCAGATCGGTCATGGTGTTGTAGTCATAGAGTTGATAGTCATCAGTTGAGACTTCCCAGCCAATCTGCGGATGCCCCTGAGTGGGGTTGCTAATGCTGCCAAACTGATAAACGAATTCGCCGCTCTCATACAGAATAACCTGTACATCAAAACTGCTGCCACCGGCCGACCATTCGGGCACCGCAGAGAAAGTGGCGACGAAGTAGCGGTTGGGTGCGCTACCGAGCATGGCATAACGCACGGTGCCACCCGCGCTGGGATCAAGATCGCCGCCATAGCCACGCAGGGTGCGCACCAGCCGGGTGTCGGGCATGGGATAGGGATAGGTGCGCGGGGTGCTGGTGCTCTGGGTTCCGTAGCCGCAGTAGGTATTGTTAAACTGCAGGCGACCATTAGACATGATGCGTACTGTGGTGTAGTTGACACCGCCAAAATTGAAAGTAAAGCCCAGAGATAGCTCCTGGGTGATATCGTCATCGGTTGTAGCTGAGGGCCCACTACATTCATTGCTGCCGGAGGCGCGGGTCCAGATGACATCGGTATGGCTGGCGGGATCGATCCAGCTGAATGTTTCAACACTGTCGATATAAGTGCCAGCCAAAGTTGCTGTGTTTGTCAGTAACAAGGCAAGCATCCACAAACCTGTTTGTCGGAATAAGGCTATCACGGGTTAAACCTCAGACGCAGTTGCCGCCGACTGTATTCGGCATCCGTGCTGCTACCATAGATGCCACGGCTGTCGATGGTAAAAAATGTATCACCGTCAACCGTTGTACTCACGCTCGTTAAGTTAGCTTGCGTACCGGCCAGCGCACCATTGGAAAAAGTAATTGTAGAATTTCCACTACCCGTATAAATGGTCTGATACATTCCCCATTGCAAACCACTTCGTGCTGCCAGGTAAGCCCGAGCCGAAGTATATTCCTGAGTCAAACTGGTATGACTGGTCGAAGCAATCTGCACCATTCCCGTCGCCAGCAAAGCCAGCACCACGATAAGAAATATTGCCGCCACAATTGCAAAGCCCTGTTGCTGCCGCAAAGGGACGAGTGACGAGTGACGAGTGACGAGGTGGCGGGTTTGTTTTGCCTTGTCCCTTGTCCCTCGTCCCTCGTCCCTGATTTTATGGCGCACTGTAGAACCACGTAAACGTGTTTCATTCAGCACTGCTTCACTTTGTTCAGGGCGCATTATAAACCTGGGCCTCGTGGATCATTTGCAGGGTTTCGGTACCGTTATTAACACTGATGTTGATGCGTAGCAGGCCGGAACGTAGTAGCGATCCGGGGACATAGGTAAAGGTGCAGGCACTGACATTTTCCAGCAATAGATTTTCTGTGCCGGGCGTGGCCGTTGAGGCGGAGCTAAAGTCACTTTGTGCACGATAGAGATCGGTGCCTTGCAGGTAAAAAATCACCGCGTTATTTTCAATCACATGAAACCGGCGTGAAGGTGAATGAGTGGGGAAATTAACACTGGAAGCAAACTGCACTACGCTGACATCATCGGGAGCCGCGCCATCGGTATCTTTTGTGCTAAGGCTACTGATTTGTCGGCGGCGACTGCCGCTATTATAAATATCGCTATTATCGGTGTTATAAACGACTATCCATTGTCCGTTTGATGCATTGAGACTACTGCCGGAGAGTACGTCGAAACGGCTGCTGGAGGTGGGCGAAACCGGTAAGGGTGCACGCGTCTGTCCGCTGCTATAGTTGCCGCTCTGAGTCTGATATTTCCCGGCATCCACGGTGCGAATAAAATAAACGATGCTGCCGGCATTGTTACAACCACTGCCGTCATCGGTGCAAACACTATTCGGTAGTGCATGACGTAACTCTCGGCTGATGCGTTCTACCGCCATACGCAGACTGGCTTGCAAAGTATCACGTCGGTTTAAACTCGAATAGCCTTCCAGCGTATTACTGAGAAATACGGCCACGATGCTACCGACAATGCCAAGTAAAACAATCGCCACCACCAGTTCGATTAAAGTAAAGCCGCGTTGCCTGTTATTACCGTAGGTTGGGCTGTTTGTAATGCGTTGATTGTTGGGCTTCGCGTTGCTCAACCACAACCTACGGGTTATTGTTTGCTTGTTTGCGCTCATCAAAAATTCAACCGATAAGCGCTGAGTAAATAGCGGCTGTTAATATGATCGGTGACGATTACCATGCTACCGATGATGCCGAGTAAAACAATCGCCACCACCAGTTCGATTAAAGTAAAGCCGCGTTGCCTGTTATTACTGTAGGTTGGGCTGAGCAACGCGAAGCCCAACATGCGTGGTATGTTTGTAGTGCGTTGATTGTTGGGCTTCGCGTTGCTCAACCACAACCTACGGGTTATTGTTTGCTTGTTAGTGCTCATCAGAAGTTCAACCGATAGGCACTAAGCTGATAGCGGCTATTAAGATGATCGGTAACAATGACATCGATGCGCTTGCCGTCGTTGGCCAGCACACTGACATCAGCGGGTGTGGTGTTGTTCATTTCTCCCCCGGCAAAACTCACCTGAATACAAATGGCGTAACCGGCATACTCGGTGGCAATATTATTACCGGCATCATCCAGCATCGGTGTACAGGCGGTGCTGCAGGCCGCATCGGCGGCAGTAACATTGTCGCCGCAGTAAGCAATGTTATGATAGTCATCCACATCGTTAAAGGTGTCGCGGGATTCGCCATCATCAAAGTCGGCAGCGGATTCTGCACTGGCTGAAGTGCCGCTGGTACAGCGGCTGTTCGCACTAAATTGTACACAGCCACCACCTAATGGTGTGCTGTGGTCATAGGCTTTAAGTAGAATTTCCTCAATCATGGACTGTCCCAGTTCGATTCCTCGAATACGAACCAGCGGGTCGGCACCGGTGCGCCCGACATTGATATACACACTCAACACCGCGGTTACCGCAATGCCGACGATGACAATGAAGATCACCATTTCGATCAAAGTGACGCCAGTGACGTTGAGCGACGAGTGGCGAGTGGCGAGTGAGGAGAAAAAGCGGGTGCGGGTTTCCTCCTCACTCCTCACTCGTCCCTTGAGACTTGTCTTAAAAATGCGCATAGCCAGTATCCGCTTCTATGGTGATCGAAAGACGGCCAATCGTAATACTGGCATCGGTATTAGGGAGGGGCTGGCCGAGGCCATCGAAGGCAAGTGTAATCACGGTGGCGGTGATACCTGCGGGAAGGGCTTTAATGTAATCGCCGCTTCGATCCGGACTTTGTAGCGGTGTACCGGTGGCGGTTTCTTCTACCGTATAATTGTTGCCTGTTAGCACCAGCTGGATACCGCCGCCTCGCGCCATGGCCATCTGTTGCGTAAAACGCAGCGCAGAGAGAATCTCATCAGCGGCGCGGCGTTCGGCAAAGGCATCGGTTTTAACAAAGCGGGGGCCGGCCACAAAAGCGATAATACCGATCAGTAAAATGACCACCACCAGTTCGACCAGGGTAAATCCATGGTTTTGTTTTAGCTTGTGTGTCAAACAAAAATTCATTGTATGGTTTGATCAAAAACGCCGGAATAACCCGGCGTTTTACTCTGCCTGGTCAAGCGCTGTATTTTTATGGGGTAATAATGGCATCGACCAGAACAGTGCCTGCGGAAGAGTCATAGGTAATAGACATACCGCTAGCTCCCTGATAGGTATACAGGCAGTCAGTGCCGGAGTTTGCGGCCAGCCAGTCTTCAGTGGTGACGGTGGTATTGGCAGTGGGCGGGTTTTGCATGATTCCATTCCAGATGCCCAGGCAGTCTGAAGGGGTGGAAACGGCTGCACCATCGTCAATGCCGGCAGGATAGCCGGTGGCATTATAATCAACCGTGCCATCACCGAAGACGGCGAGGTTGGCAACGGCAGCAGTTTGCCCGGTGCCGACCCAGCCGGCATGGGCAAGGGCGATACCGGCCCCGAAGCCACCCCCGGTTCCGGATACGGCGGCTTGATGTGCCTGCGTGTTTACGTTCAAAAATCGAGGCAGGGCGGTGGCTGCCAGTATGCCGAGAATTAAAATCACCACGACCAGTTCAATGAGGGTGAAACCTGTTTGTCTGCTATTCATAATTAACTCCAGTAACGCGTATCTGACGCTTTAGTGAGGTGTGAGCGCCTAAGAAAAATTTGTTGTTATAAAAGCTTATCGGCCATTTTCCCGGAGGTTTAAGGAAAAAGCGGATAAATTTGACCTGCTCTTTCCCCCAGCCCCTCTCCTGCTGAGGCGGGAGAGGGGCGTTTTACGGGGTTAAACGGTTGAGGTCGAGGCCGTTGATGGCATCGAAACGGGGATCATAGTGCTGGTTGTGGTTACGATCCTGGTAGACCAGTGAGATTTGCCAGTGGATGCGAGGAAAGGCCTTGTCCACTGGGTTATCAATATTTTCTTTGAAGCTGACGTGATAGTTCAGGGTTTTTGCGGCGGGATCAAAATACCAGCTGCCTGCAGCAATTTTTGCCGGATCAAAAACTATTTCACCGAGGTAGCCGTTGGGTTGTTGCGCCAGTAGTAGCATGGGATTACTACCATCAAGCTGATTCAGTTCGGTGAGGCGGTTATCGAGGGCATAGCGGGCGACTTCCATTCCGAGCGCACTGCGAATATTGCCCACAACCTGTTGAATCGCGACACGCTCGGCTGCAACCCGTAATGACCAGAAACGCTCCAGCGCGATGCTGGCAAGAATGGCAATCAGGATGATCACTATCACCATTTCCAGCAGGGTAAAACCGCTGTTTTTAAAATGCAAAGCCTGTAGGTTCGCCTTCAGGCGAACAGGTACGGCAGAAGCTGTATCTAAAGGGTTATTTGGCCACATTGATCAGATCCCACATAGGCAGGAACACGCCCAGTGCCAGCACCATAACCATGGCGGCAATAATAATAATAAGAATGGGCTCGAGTTTTGAGGTCAGGCTTTGTAGATCATAATCCACTTCACGATCATAGAAATCAGATACCTGATCCAGCAGATCATCCACCGAGCCGGTTTCCTCGCCCACCGCCATCATCTGTAAAACAAGAGGAGTAAACATATTACTGGCCGCAGCGGTGCGGGTCAGGGTATCACCCCGTTCAACGCCGTTGCGCATATTCAGCACGGCTTTACCGATAAAGTGATTATCTACTGCACGCGACACCAGCATCAGCGCCTGTACCAGCGGTACCCCAGAGCGAATGGACATGGCAAAGGCGCGGGCAAAACGTGACAGGGTGGCGCGCAGCAGGATGCTGCCAATGATGGGGATGCGCAGTTTGACGCGATCCCATTGATATTGGCCGACTTCTGTTTTCAGATAATGCCCCAGCATCAGGCTGGCAAGAATAATCGCACCCAGAAAATACATCCAGTAGGCCACGGTAAAATCTGAAACCATGAGCAGGATTTGAGTGGGCAGAGGTAGCTCGGCATTAAAGCCGCTGAAGACTTTGGCAAAGGTGGGAATCACCCAGAGATTGATAATAAACATGGCCACAATGACGGCAATAATGACAAAACTGGGATAACGCATGGCCGACTTAATTTGATCGCGGGTGGTTTTTTCCCGTTCCAGATAGCCGGCAATTTGCAAAAAGACTTCATCGAGGCGGCCACTGTTTTCGCCTACCCGCACCATGTTGATGAACAGGGAAGAAAATATTTTCGGATGACGGCTCATGGCGGCAGAAAATTCGTGCCCGGCTTCCAGTTCGCCAAGCACGTCCCGCAGGGTTTCTTTGAACATCAGGTTGCGGGTGGTTTCCGCAAGGCCGTTAATGGCACGGATAATGGGTACACCGGCTCGCATCAGGGTATAAAACTGGCGGGCAAAAAGAATGAGATCATCAAGCTCTGGTTTTTTTCGCCGCTGCCACTGGTAAATTAAATCATTAATGCCAGCCGATTTCTGAATTTCAGTAATGGAGATCGGCGTGATGCCGGTATTGGAGAGTTGACTGGCGACGGAACTAGCCGAGGCGGCTTCCACATCACCATTGACCGCACTGCCCTGTGCCGTTCGTCCACGATATTGAAAAAACGGCATATCGACAATTTATCCGGAGTTGGAATATTGAGTCGAAGTAGAAGCAGGGAGATGGGCGGTTTCAAGATCATCGGCCGCACCCGTCACTCGGATGACTTCTTCCATGCTGGTAACCCCTTGCCAGGCGTGATCGATGGCGTGCAGGGCAAAGGGGCGAAAATTTTTGCTGGTGCGGGCTTTTTTGGCAAATTCAGTACCATCATTGCGCAGCAGGGCATCAGCCAACTCTTCATCCATTTCTAGAAATTCGAATACTCCGATTCGGCCACGGTAGCCGGTATTATTGCAATGCGGGCAGCCACGCGGCTGATAAAAAGGCACGCCTTTCATATCCTGGCCAATTAGATTATGGATCAAGGCCTGTTCGCTCATCGCTGGTGAATACGGGGTCTTACAACTATCACAAAGTTTTCGTACCAGTCGCTGAGCCAGCACCGCACGCAGCGCTGAGGCGACCATATAGCCTTCTGCACCCATGTCGAGTAGCCGGTTAACACTGTCGATAGCGTTATTGGTGTGTAAGGTAGACAGCACCATGTGCCCGGTAATGGATGCGCGCAGACCAATTTGGGCGGTTTCCTGATCGCGCATCTCGCCGACCAGGACGATGTCTGGATCCTGGCGCAGGGCGGTTCGCAGCACCCTGGCAAAGGTGAGATCGATCTGGGTGTTGATTTGTACCTGGTTAATGCGCGGTAGACGGTACTCCACCGGATCTTCCACCGTAATAATTTTCTTGCTGGATTTATTCAGCTCGGAAAGTGCCGCATACAGGGTGGTGGTTTTACCGCTGCCGGTGGGGCCGGTCACCAGTACCATGCCATAGGGGCGACGCACCTGATTGCGGAAATTTTCCAGCAGACTGCCTTCCATGCCCAGTTGTTCCAGATCCAGGCGGTTGCCGGATTGATCCAGTAGCCGCATGACCACAGACTCCCCATCCTGAATCGGCATGGTGGACAGGCGCACATCAATAGAATGATCACGGACTCGGATATTAAAGCGGCCATCCTGAGGAATGCGGCGTTCAGATATATTCAAACCGGCCATGAGCTTCAGACGGGAGACTACCGCCGTAGCAATGCGCCGCTCGTTCATTACCTGTTCCTGTAAAACGCCATCCACGCGTTGACGGATGCGTAAAACATTTTCATCAGGCTCGATGTGAATATCCGAAGCGCCAATTTGAATGGCTTCTTCAAAAATAGTTTGTAATAGCCGCACCACCGGAGCATTGGCCAGATCTTCATTCTGCAACATCTGGCCAAGATCAATATCGGTCTCACCCAGTTCATCACCGAGTTGTTCGGCCAGATTGCTGATATCGGCCGTGCGGCGATAGGTGCTATCGATGGTTTCTAGAATTTCCGCTTCGCGTGCTACCGCTAAATGCAGTGGACGTTTTAAGCGTTTGCTTAGCTCATCATAGGCAAAAATATCGGTCGGGTCGCTCATCCCCACAAGCAGGGAGCCATCGGGATTTTCTTTCAGAGCAATGACGCGGTAGCGCCTGGCCATGGTTTCCGGGATTAGGCGAATTGTATCTGGCTCGTAGTTGAATTGTTTGAGATCGATAAAGGGTAGTTTTAGCTGAGCAGAGAGCAGTTCCAGCATTTGCTGTTCGGAAACAAGCCCGGTATCGATCAAGGTGCGACCCAGTTTTTGCCCGGTTTTTTTCTGATCCGCCAGTGCCTGCATTAACTGATCTTCAGTAATGATCTGATTGGCAACCAGTAGATCGCCCAGGCGGATTTTCTTGCGGTGTACGACTGACACAATAGCCTCGTCATTGATAAATAACTAAGGAAGCTCTGATTAATTCCGTTCGCCCTGAACCCTTTGACTTCGCTCAGGAGAACCCTGTCGAAGGGTAGAATATATACACTATGATTTTACAAGGGTAACCGTTCATGGTGGTCAGGCTCACCCATGAACGGCGGAATTGATCAGAGCTTCCCTCATTCAATGAGAATTTTATCGGCGATTGAGGTGAAAACTTTAAGTCCTTAGTGAGCGTGACAGGAGATATATCATATTTTTAACAGGGTTTCTTAAGGTGAAGCATTATTGAGGTAAACCCTTATTTTTTTTTAGAAGAAGACTAAAGTGCTCGGAAATGCGGCCGAAGATAATGGTTAGTTTTTGATATCAATGCCTGAGCTATGGGCAAAAATAAAAATCATATTTGAAGGAGAAGTAAATGAGCGCACGATTTAAGCTTGCAGGTATGCTGAAGTTGAGCATTCGTAATAAATTATTTATGGGTTTTGGGGCGGTACTGCTAATAGTGACCCTGGTATCTATCAACAATATTATGATGCTCAACAACATTTCAGCGGATGAGCATCGCCTGATTGATCTACGTTTACCGACGGTGATGGCCGGAATGGAGCTTACTGATGGTATTCATCTTTCCCTTGCTGGCCTGCGTGGTTATATGATTCTGGGTAAGGATCCGGCGGCGGCCGAAAAATTCAGGGCTGAACGTCGACATGGCTGGGATAAGATTGATCAGTCGCTGGTGCAAATGGATATGTTTGCACAAAACTGGACGGATTCTAAAAACATCGAAAAATTGAATGAGATAAAGGGTCATATCAATGAGTTCCGTATTGCCCAGCAGGAAGTAGAAGATATCGCGCATACCCTCCAAAATATTCCTGCGCTTAAGGTGTTGCTCACGGAGGCAGCTCCACGAGCAGTAAAAATTATTACGGCACTTACCAGGATGATTAATGAGGAAGCTACTTTTGCGGCCACACCGGAACGCAAAACCTTGTTGAAATTGCTGGCCGACAGCCGGGGTTCGTTTGCGTTGGGGCTGGCGAATATCCGCGCCTACCTGCTTTCGGGCGATACCAAATTTGCTGATAATTTTAAGGCCAAATGGAAAATCAATGAAGCGCGATTTAAACAGGTTTCCGCTCAGACCCATTTATTTGATAGCAAACAAAATGCGGACTGGAATAGCTATAAAAGTCTGCGGGCTGAGTTTGCGGTACTGCCCGCTAAAATGTTTGAGCTGCGTGCGGGTAAAGACTGGAATTTGGCCAACTACTGGTTAGGTAGCAAAGCAGCGCCCAAAGCTAGTGCGATTATGAAAATTCTTGAAGATATGCGGGTATCACAGGATGCGTTGGCGGCCACCGATAGAGAAAATCTGGAGGCAGAAACCGCTTCAATGAAATTAATTATGTTAGTCGGCTTTGTGAGCGCGGTGACAATTGGTATTTTTATTTCTATCTATATCAGTCGCATGATTAGTCGGCCGTTGAATGAAGTCGTGACACGTACCCGGGCGGTTGCCGGTGGAGATCTCACGGCAGCTGATTTGAGCCTGAAGGGTAATGATGAGATTACCGAGTTAAGCCTGGCGATAAATGAGATGAGCCATAATTTGCGTACTATGGTGCAGAAGATTTCCAGTTCGACCACACAACTAGGTGCGGCCACAGAGGAAGTTTCTGCCATTACTCAACAGACCAGTCAAGCTATTTATGAGCAGCAATCGCAGACTGAACAGGTTGCCACGGCCATGAATGAAATGAGTGCGACGGTGCAGGAGGTGAGCAGCAATGTCGCCAGTACCGCACAGGCTGCGCAGGAAGCGAATGCTGAAACGGATGAGGGGCGGCGTCTGGTAGAACAGTCGGTGCAGGCCATTCAACAACTGGCAGGGCGGATTGATAATGCTACTGAGGTGATTCACCAATTAGAACAGGATAGTGAAAATATTAATTCTGTGCTGGAAGTGATTAAAGGCGTCGCTGAGCAAACCAATTTGCTCGCCCTGAATGCGGCGATTGAAGCCGCGCGCGCGGGTGAACAGGGCCGAGGCTTTGCGGTGGTGGCGGATGAAGTGCGTACCCTGGCCGGTCGAACCCAGCAATCAACGGAAGAAATAAATCAGGTGATTGAAAAACTGCAGAGCGGCTCGCGCCAGGCCGTGGAGGTGATGAATTCAAGCCGGGAAGAGGCGCAATCAGTGGTTGAGCAGGCTAACAAAGCCGGTACTTCACTGGCCTCCATTTCTTCTTCAGTGGGGCGCATCAATGATATGAGCACGCAAATTGCCAGCGCGGCGGAAGAGCAGAGTGCCACGGCGGAGGAAATCAATCGCAATATTGTCAGCATCACCGAGTTGGCAACACAAACCTCAAGCGGTGCAGAACAAACATCAACCGCTAGTGAAGAGCTGGCGAAACTGGCCACGGATCTTCAGGGTATGGTGGCTCAGTTCAAGGTGTAATCATTTTATCCGTGTAGGGTGGGTTTTAACCCGCCAGCGGTGCTGATGTTTTAGTTTATTACCAGCGATCCAGTAAGCTGGGCAACATGACTCATACCGTGGCTTTGCAGATAGTCAGCAATGCCACGGTTGATGGTTGGGCAGATCAGCGGATCATAGAATAGCGCCGTGCCGATACCAATAGCCGAGGCCCCGGCTATTAAAAATTCCAGCGCATCTTCAGTTGAGTTGATGCCGCCCTGCCCAATGATGGGAATGCCGTGTTCACGGCAAACTTGATAAACCTGATGTACTTTAAGCAGGGCCACCGGCTTGATTGCCGGCCCTGACAGGCCGCCCTGATTATTACCGATGATGGGACTGCGTGATTCAATATCGATGGCCATGCCCATGAGTGTGTTGATAACTGCAAAGGCATCAGTGCCTGCTTCGATGCAGCGTCGTGCGTTTTCAGCAATATCGGTTTGATTGGGAGAGAGTTTGGTGATCAGGGGCTTGCGGGTTACCGCACGCACGGCTGTGACCACGCGTGCTGACATCTCCGGATCATTACCAAAAGCCATGCCGCCTTCTTTCACGTTGGGGCAGGAGATATTGATCTCGATGGCGTCAATATTGGAGTCCTCGAAATGTCGCGCAACCTCTACGTATTCTTCAATTGTTGAGCCAGAAACATTGGCAATAAACCGGGTTTCGGCAAAATTCAGCTTTGGTAGTATCTCATTGACCACCGCATCCACCCCTGGATTTTGCAGACCAATGGCATTGATCATGCCTGCCGGTGTTTCACAAACGCGATGGGGCGGGTTGCCCAGCCGTGCTTCTCCGGTGGTTCCCTTCAGGCAAATAGCACCGACATCGGTATTTGAAAAACCCTTGATGCGGGTGTACTCCTCACCAAAGCCGACACAGCCGGAGAGCAGCACGATGGGGGAGTCAAAAGCCATGCCGCAGAAATCGGTGGCGAGTAAATTTTTGTCGTCGTTATTCATGGACGCTACGATACAAGATTGAAGGGAAAAGATAAAAGAAAAAGGTGCATAGCCTGCCGCTATCTTGTACCTTGCGCTGCATGTTTCACATCGTTTTATTTGAACCGGAAATCCCCCCGAATACCGGCAACATCATTCGCCTGTGTGCCAACACCGGCACACAACTGCATTTGATCAAACCCCTGGGCTTTGAGCTGGATGACAAACGCCTGAAACGGGCCGGGCTGGACTATCACGAATTTGCCGATTTGCAGTTGCATGATTCACTGGCCGATTTTGTTCGCAGCGCTACCCCCGCACACTTGTTCGGGCTTTCCACTCATGCCCGGCGTAATGTTTTTGAGCATAGCTTTATGGAAAATGATGCTTTCCTGTTTGGCCCGGAAACCCGTGGACTGCCGGCAGATATCAGGCATGAGCTGGGTGAGAATTTATTACGGCTGCCCATGCGCCCCGATAATCGCAGCCTGAATCTGGCCAACAGTGTCTCGGTGGTGGTCTATGAGGCCTGGAGGCAGCAGGGCTTTGCCGGGGCGGAGTAATCGGCTATATGTAAATCCGGTAGCCTGGGCTGAATAAAATGAAGCCCAACAAAATATCAGAGCCGACTTTGATGTTGAGATAAAATACATGAAACCAGATCTACTTTTTGGGAGAGGCTGCAAGGTGGGTATTTACACTTTTCGGGCTTCCGAAATCACCCGGCAACGCGCCTGATGCAGGGCATCGGCGATGGCCTTGCCTTTTAATCCCTGCTCTAAAAATTCATTCACTTTGATGGCCGCCGCTGCCTCATAGGCTTTGCGGAACAGCTGCGGCTGTTCAAATTTCTTATTTTCATAACCCGTGCGACCGCGGGAATCCGCTTCGCAGGCCAGGAGAAAATGCTCGAATCGTTCAGGGCGACGGAAGGCATCCAGGGCTTCCAGGGTTTCCAGCAGGGTGGCGGCGCGGAGTTCGGCCACACGATGGTAGTGCAGGTGATAGCGGGTTACCAGTATCGCCAGTTCACGATAATCTTTTGGTGCTTTAAGGCGGCTACAGACTGCCTTGACCAGGGGTACGCCGCGCGCTTCATGGGCAATATGCCGGGGTAGTTGATCCGCCGGGGTGGTGCCCTTGCCCAGATCATGCAGCAGGGCGGCAAAGCGGACGCGGACATCGGTAGAAAGCCGGGCGGCCTGTTCCAGCACCATCAGGGTATGGATGCCGGTGTCCACTTCAGGGTGATATTTTTCTGGCTGGGGCACGCCGAACAGGCGATCAATTTCCGGGAATAGCACGGCCAGTGCGCCACAGTCGCGTAATACCTGAATAAACACGGCCGGCTGATCTTCGCCCAGCGCGTGCTGCATTTCCTGCCAGACACGCTCGGCCACCAGTGCCGCGACCTCGCCATTGTCCACCATTTCGCGCATCAGTTGCAGGGTTTCATCGGCCACTTTAAAGCCCAGTCCGGCAAAACGGGCGGCGAAGCGGGCAATACGCAGGATGCGTACCGGATCTTCGACAAAGGCCGGAGAAACATGCCGTAGCAGGCGTTTTTCAAGATCTTTCTGACCATTGAAGGGGTCGATGATTTCGCCTGAGGCTGACTCAGCCATAGCATTAATGGTGAGATCCCGCCGTGCCAGATCCTGCTCCAGGCTGACATCTGGAGCGGCGTGAAACTGAAAACCGGCGTAGCCCGGCGCGGTTTTGCGCTCGGTACGTGCCAAAGCGTATTCTTCATGGGTTTGCGGGTGCAGGAAAACCGGGAAGTCCTTGCCCACCGGGCGAAAACCGGCTTTTAGTAAATCATCCGGCCCGGCCCCCACTACAACCCAGTCGTGATCCTTGATCGGTAGCTTGAGCAAGCGATCACGGACACAGCCACCTACCTGCCAGATTTCAAACTTGTCCGCCAGATTCATTGATGCCCTAAGCTGTACAATTGTTGGCGAAAGTGATCATAACGGCGATTGTCATTCTGGTGCAGCAGGTAGCCGGGGACGATGCTTTCCATGCTGCTGGGATGAATACCGAAAAAGACTTGCAGATCGTGGCTGCCCTGCGGACAGACACTATCAACCTGCAGTGAGCGGAAGTTATCTTTTGAGAAAGGCTTGCCGGGCACATGTTCCAGCAGGTTGGCCTGCAGGCGTGAAAGTGTGTCACCGAGCGGGTTGATGATGCGTCCCAGCGTCAGGGTTTGATTCACGTATTCAACGATGTCCTGAAGGCTGTAAATTTTGGGCCCGCAGAGATCATAGGTCTGGCCGTAACTGGCCTGCATCTCGAGGCTGTCTACAAAGGCTTGCGCCACATCACCAACATAGACCGGGGCAAAGCGAGTGTAGCCACAGGCCAGCGGGAAAAATAGCGGCGTTTTTTTCAGGATGCCAGCGAAACGATTGATAAAATTATCGCCGGGGCCAAAGATGACCGAAGGGCGGAAGCAGGTCAGCTGTAATTCCGTACTTTTCTGTAGCAGTTGTTCGGCTTCTCCCTTGCTGCGTAGATAATAGCTGTTTGCAGCAGGATCGGCATTCAGCGCACTCATTTGTAATAGACGGGATACGCCGCGATCATGGCAGGCCTGATGAATGTTCCGAGCCAGATTTACGTGGGCATGGTGAAAACCTTTGCCGTTATCGCGGCCCTCGTTGAGGATGCCCACCAGATTGATAACCGCATCGGTCTGTGTAAAGTGCTGACGCAGATTGACGATATTATGGACATCCGCTTTTATCAATTCCACGCCGGGCAGTATGCTTAAATCACGGTGGCGTTGCGGGTGGCGACTGAGTACGCGGATTTGGTGTCCCCGTTTGGAGAGCAGGCTAAGCAGGCGGCGACCAACAAAGCCGGTTCCACCTAACAGGCAAAGGGTTTTATGTTTCATGATAGTCAGGGTTCCAGATTCAAAATGCCAATTTATAAAGTATAGAGGAAAACCGCGCAGACCAATATAGTAAAAAAGTCATCTACAGTCCGTAGTCTGGCGTCTATACTACTAATTATTCTAAAATTTTCAGCTTTTTAAGTGCAAGGAGAAAGCATGAGCTTTAAGGTAATAAATCCGGCCACAGGGGAACAGGTTAAGGAGGTTCCCGCATGGAACGAGAGTGAAATTGAGTCCGCACTGACCCAGGTGGCAGCGGCCACCCCGGTTTGGGCCGACACGCCGATGGCGGAGCGCTGCGCCCTGATGGTCAAGGCGGGTAAGGTACTCCGTCAGAATCAGGATCGTTATGCGGCCATCATTTCCCAGGAAATGGGTAAGCTCATTAAAGATGCGCGAGCTGAAGTGGAAAAATGTGCGGCGATCTGTGATTTTTATGCCCAAAAAGGTCCAGCCTTTCTGGCGGATGAAAAGCTGGCCTCAGATGCCAGTGATAGTTATGTGGCTTATTTGCCGCTGGGTACGGTGCTTGCCGTGATGCCCTGGAATTATCCTTTCTGGCAGGTGATGCGCTTTGCCGTTCCAGCGCTGGTGGCCGGTAATACCGGGGTGCTCAAACATGCTTCAAATGTGCCGCAGTCGGCACTGGCATTAGAAGAAGTATTTACTCAGGCAGGATTTCCTGATGGGGTGTTTCGCAGCCTGATGATCCGCGCCTCACAGGTGCAAAAAGTCATTGAAGATCCCCGCGTGCATGCGGTGACCCTCACGGGCAGTGAAGCGGCCGGGCGGCAGGTGGCGGCAACGGCCGGCAGTGTGCTGAAAAAATGCGTGTTGGAGCTGGGTGGATCGGATGCTTTTATTGTGCTGGAAGATGCAGATCTGGATGAGGCCGTTAAATGGGCCGTGGCCTCGCGCTTTTTGAATAGCGGGCAGAGTTGTATTGCCGCCAAGCGGTTTATTCTGGTGGATGCGATTGCTGAAGATTTTCTGACGCGCTTTAAAGCGGGTGTGGAAGCCTTGCAGGCCGGTGATCCCATGGATGAGGCGACCACCTTTGCGCCCATGGCTCGTGAAGATCTGCGCGATGAATTGCATGAACAGGTGAAGGAGTCAATTGCTGCAGGTGCAGTGGCAGTGACGGGTTGCCAGCCGTTGGTTCGACCCGGAGCGTATTATGCCGCCTCGATTCTGGATCGAGTGGAGCCGGGCGTGGCCGCCTACCATCAGGAATTATTTGGCCCGGTGGCGATTGTGATCCGTGCGCGGGACGAAGAGGATGCCTTGCGGATTGCCAATGACTCGCTTTATGGGCTGGGCGGCAGCGTCTGGACCGGAGACAGCCAGCGCGGCGCAGCACTGGCGCGACGGGTGGAATCTGGTTGTACCTATGTTAATGGCATGGTGAAAAGTGATCCGCGCCTGCCCTTTGGCGGGATTAAAAACTCAGGTTATGGGCGGGAACTGTCACGACACGGGATTCAGGAATTTGTTAATGCAAAGACGATTTGGGTGAAATAAACTGACTCAATGGCATTAAGCGTAGTTGGAATTTATCTACTGCTGGGCGCAGTTGCTGGATTGCTGGCCGGTTTACTGGGCGTTGGCGGTGGCCTGATCATCGTACCGGCTCTGGCCTGGATATTTACCCAGCAGGGTTATCAGCCTGAGATTATTATGCATATGGCCGTTGCCACCTCACTGGCAACTATCGTTTTGACCTCGCTGTCTTCCATGCGTGCCCACCATAAAAAAGGAGCGGTGCACTGGCCGGTGTTTGTCCGTCTGAGCCCAGGTATTGTGCTGGGTGCATTGGCGGGTGCCGGCATCGTGGATTATCTGCCAACACGGGCATTGCAGCTATTTTTTGCCCTGTTTGTCTTCGCCGTTGCGGCACAACTGATGATGAATCTGCGTCCACCCCGGACGCATCGCGTCACCGGTCGTATCAGTCCGTATTTTGCAGGCAGCGGCATCGGACTGATTTCAACCATCGTGGGCATTGGCGGAGGTTCCTTAACCGTTCCATGGTTGTTATGGAATCAGTTTTCAGTCCGCGAGGCTGTGGCCACCTCCAGTGCCTGTGGATTGCCGATTGCCCTGGCGGGGGTGACCGGCTTTATGATTATCGGAGCCGATACAGGCATTGAGTACAGCCGGGGTTATATTTACTGGCCAGCCTTCATCTTGATATCGGCCACCAGCATATTTTTTGCGCCGGCAGGTGCCGCTCTGGCGCATAAAATAGATGGGCAAAAGTTGAAACGGGTATTTGCCCTGTTTCTTGGTGCCGTGGGTATATTGATGTTGTTCCGTTAATATCATATTGGTTATTAGCAGGACAGCTGAGTTTGAAGGGTTATACTTAAATTTAAAATTGCTTTAAGGAGTGACTGAATGGTTACAAAACATTTGCTTTATATAATGCATACTTATTTTCGTTCGATGCTATTTTTATTATTTTTGTCTAGCCTGTCCGTTGCACAGGGGGATGAAAAAGACACCCAAAGAGAAAATCCGATCGTCGGTGGCGGTGCCCATTTTTCCTGGGTTATTTTCCATGAACTCAAGCCTGATCTGGAAAGGCTGCTGAACCGAGATATCGAATTGTATGGCAAGGATTCCGCCTTGGGCCTGGGCTGCAATGCCGGAATCAAAAATGCAATACAAAATACAAAAGATCATGAAACCTTTGGTTTTGTTTGCTGTGAGCTGACGGAAAAAGAAATCAATGACAAGCAATTACATGTGCACCCACTGGCCTATGAGCCGATATTGATTCTACTGAATAAATCAAACCCAATTGAAAGTCTCAGTACCGAGCAAGTGCGTAATATCTTTCGTGGCAAGATCCATAACTGGTCAGAAGTGGGGGGTGAGGATAAGCCCATCGTGGTGGTAACGCGCCTGCATTGTAAGGGTCGGCCAGGACACTGGAAGCGGATTCTGCCAGAGGCAAAATTATTTCGCAAAGACAGGCTGAATGTAACCGCGGCAGATGATATGGTTAGAAAGATTAGTGACTTTAGTGGTGCGATCGGGCATACCGGTGCAACCTGGGTATTTGAGTCTAAAGATAAGATCAAGCCTATAAAAGTAGATGGCTATGCACCTACCGCAAAAAATTTAAAGGCCAAAACATATCCATTTTATCGAACGCTGTCTGCGATAACAATAAAAAGTACGTCCAGTGATGTGATAAAGTTAATCGAGGAAGTTCAGCATGGTCGAGCCTTTAATAAAGTAGCAAAAAAGTATGAACTGCTGCCGTATGAAAAAAAATAAATTCAGATAGATGCTATTTTCAAGTTATCGCTCAAAGTTGCTGGTCTACATCATCATGATGATGGTGTTGCTGGCAGGCTCGTTGATTTATACCTATAGCTATGTGCGCAACATCCTGGTGGAAGAAGATGATCGTCATATTGATAGCATGGCGCAGATATTTGTTCGCCAGCTGGAAATGGAAAAACTGGAATACCAGCGCTATGCCGATATTGTTGCAGAGGACTTGCGTTTTAAGGAATACATGTTTGTTATCGTTGGTATTGGCAGTGAAACACAACCGTTAAAAAATATTTATAACCGTCATTTTGGCTGGCTGCCAATAAGCCGTTATGTGGTGGTCTCGCATGAAAACGATGAGGTTTTAGTGGGCCGTGAGCACTCCATGCTAGGTAAGACAGTAGTTGAAATTTTGCAGAACAATGAGCGCGGGACATTTTATAGCTATGGTGAATACGGGCTGGAGCTAATAGCAATTTCACCTATTGTTTATCGTGGCCGCCATCTTGGTAGTATTGCAGTTAGTTATTTTATGGATGATGCCTGGTTGTTACAATATAAAAAAAATAGTGGAGGTGAATTATTTCTCAGTCAGGATGGTATTGTGCTGGGCTCCTCACAGAAAAAATATATGGGCCAGTCTTTTAGGGTAGAAAATAATCGCACTTTGCTGGATAAGGATTACTTTTTTGTTCGTAAGATACAGTTGATTCCGGCCCTGGGTATAATTCCGAAAATCTGGTTCAGCCTGCCGGAAACCTCGCTGTTAAAGCGTTTGGAAAAACATCGTATGGCCACGATGTTAATCATTCTTGTCAGCCTGAGTGTTATTTTATTATTGGGCTTTATCATTGTTCGAAACTTTACCCAGCCCTTATCGCAACTGGTAAGACTGGCTAGAGAAGTCGCAGATGGCAATCTGCCCCGGCTTGATAAGTCAGTTGAAAAAAATGAAATAACCGAGTTATCAAATCAATTTTCAGATATGTTGAAAGCCCTGCGGGAACAACAGCAGGAGATTCAGATAGTCCATGCCGAGCTTGAAAAATCAGCAATAACTGACACCCTGACCGGTTTATATAATCGACGCCATTTAAATGAAATTTTTCCAAAATTGATCGCGCAGGCAGAACGTAGTAGTCAGCGATTGTTTGCCCTGTTGATTGATCTGGATAAGTTCAAAAATATTAACGACACCTACGGTCATATCTGTGGCGATCAATGTTTGCGAGAGTTTTCAGACACGCTCAGACAGGTATCACGAGCCAATGATTATCTATTCCGCATGGGTGGCGAAGAATTTTTAGTGCTAGCTCTGAGTGACGATACAAAAGGCATTGTTGCTCTTTGTGAAAAAATCAGGCGGGCCATCGAGGCTCTTGACGTTGAGTGCGGTGGTGAAATTATTAACTTCACCGTGAGTTGCGGCATTAGTTATGCCCAGCCGGGTGAAGTTTCTGATGAAAATATTAATAGCATGTTGAGCCTTGCCGATGCTGCACTTTACCGAGCCAAGGAAGAAGGGCGTAATCGGGTCAGAGTGGATACGCATATCAAAGTTTGAATTTTATTCAGCGCCGGGTCGTGAAAGTATTGTCGCTAGTAGGCAGGGTGGGCGGCCGAAGGAAGTGCCTGTGGTGCATGTTTTTGTACCCACGCAGAAGACTACACCGTCAAGTGCCAACAAATATTTCGGCTTCCCCGGCTCTCGCGTGGTATTAATCGTTGCATAAGTATTCGCACCATAATCTCCCCTCCCTCTGCTGTTATATTTAACCTCGTTCCCATGCTCTGCGTGGGAATGCATACGATGGTGACAAGGTGATGCGAGATATGGGTTCCCACGGAGACCGTGGGAACCAGCTTCATTGGGGGCTTCCTTCGACAAGCTTCCTTCGACAAGCTTCCTTCGACAAGCTTCCTTCGACAAGCTCAGGACGAACGGTTGGTAGGTTCGATTTTCTACACCGTCAAGCGCCGATAAATATCAGAGACCTTCAAGGGCAGTTGATGTACTTTGTCAATCACAGTAAAGGCAGCCGGGCCATACATGTGTAGAAGATAATCCCGCGCTTCCTCATCAATGGTAATACAGTAAGGATGAATGCCATCACGCCGCGCTTCAATTAATGCGCGACGGGTATCTTCGATGCCATATTCACCCCGGTAACTATCATAGTCATCGGGCTTGCCATCCGACAGGGTGATCAGGATGCGGGTGCGTGCATCCACTTCAATTAATTTTTGCGTAAGGTGGCGAATGGCAAAGCCCATGCGGGTATAGTCTTTGGCCTCAATGCCGCTGATACGGGCTTTAATTTCAGCATTATAACGTTCACTAAACTCTTTGATCCGGTAAATCTCGCAACGCTTGCGAGCCATGCCGGAGAAGCCATAAATCGCATAGCGGTCGCCCAGGCTTTCCAACGCTTCACAAAGCAGGATTAAGGATTCCCGTTCGGCTTCATTGATCCAGCCCTTGGTTGAACCGCTCATATCCACCATGAAGACCACGGCGATATTCCGCTCGGTGCGGTGCATGCGGGTGAACAGACGATCTGACATTTCACTGCCATCGCGGGCATCCGCGAGCGCTTCAACCAGAGCATCAATGTCGACACTATCACCGTCACTCTGGCGTTTTAATAATTTGTCTTCATCGCGCATGGCCTCGAAGGTTTTACGCAAATGTTTAATCAGGCCGCTGTATTTATTCAAGGTGAGATCAACAAAATCATCATAGACGGGATCAATGGTTTTCTCGCGCACCGCACACCAGTTTTTACGATAGTTCTGGCGACGAAAATCCCACTCGTTATAGAGCGATGCACCTTCTTCATGATAGGGGCCTTTCCAGACATCATCGGGATCGAGTTCCTTTTCTTCGAGCAGAGCAGGATCATAGTCACCCGGCCCGGCAGCAACTAAGTGTTCATCCGGTATGTCACCGAAGTCGAGCATAATAGATGATGCCAGGGTTTTGATCCCATCTGGTGGGGCAATGGGTTGATCGTCGAGGCTAATATCAATCGGTGTATTCTCGGCTGATTCCGGGTCAGGTTGATATTTGGCTTCAAGCTTACCGGGCTTATCTTTATTCTGATTAAGTTCTTTTTCCAGTTCAGCCAGCGCCACCCGGAGTAATAATTTTTCCTTCTCCATACGCTGCGACATAATGGTAAAAACAGTTTCAGGTTTGAGTGTGCCCTGAAAGCAGGAGGTCGCAGGGGGGCTGAGTTTGCCAAGTTTATCCTGAGCCAGGCGGAGTGAATCATCTGCCGATTTATCTGCCGGAGCAAGCTCATGCGCCAGTTGTTGCCAGTGAAAATCAAGTCGCCCTGGTTCAAGTTGCTGTTGTATATCCTGCATGCGGCGATAAAGCCCTGGCAGTTCACGTTGAATACAGGCCTGTAAACGTAGCGTTTCCAGCGCATGATAAAGCGCAAGAAATTTTTCAGGTTCTGGGTGTTGGTCAAGATATTCCATGAGACTTAATGGAAAACTGCTAAAGCGAACTTGCGCCCAGAGCATGACCACTATACTTTTATAAAATATAAAATTTTTCTGTGGCTGATTGAGGGAGGCCACAACGCTGGGTAGGTACAGGGTTTCCGTATCGGTGAAAATTTCTTCTGCTTCTTTAAGCTCAAGCTTGCGCCCGGACAAGCCGTGAATGAAATGCAGGAGAATATTGGAGTGTTCAGTAAAGCTGGCTCCAATACGCCGTTCATGACTGGTTTGTATAAAATTATGCACATCACGAATCACCGCCAGTGCCGAGTGTAGGCCGGACTGATCATATACATCCATCGCATGCAGTGCCCAATTGGCAATAATTTTTCTGTCCATATTATCCAGCAGGGGCACAGCCTGTTCGATGAACTGCCAGGCTAGCTGGATATTGGTGCTGGCGATATGCTTAACCCAGTCCAGCAAATAGATCTGCTCAGCATGAACCAGATCGGCAAGGGTATGCGCATGTTGTTCTGTTTTTAAAAAAGAAAATTCAACATCAAGATAGTCATCCAGAAGCCGGATGATTTTTTTTTCACTAAGGGCGGGTTGTTTCATAAGGTATCAGCTTATAATTATTTGGGGTCTTATTTCCCGCAGCTCTTATTGTAGATTGGCGCTGAATGAAATGAAGCCCAACATGCGATGTTTAGAACAACGAAGAGGAAAGCTCGCCAATGGCGGAGAGCATCTCGCTATCATCGGTTAGTGCCTGGGCTATGGCGCAGTGACAGGCCGTATTGGGTGAAATACCATCCTGCATCAAACGCGCAGCATGCACCAGCAGGCGGGTGCTTGCGCCTTCTTCCAGCCCGCTGCCTTTGAGATTGCGGGTCATCTGGGCAAATTTAACCAGTGTCTTTGCCACGCCTGTCTCGATGCCGGTTTCTTTCGCTACAATGGTGGCTTCCAGTACCGCTTCAGGGTAGTCAAATTCAAGTGCGACGAAGCGCTGGCGGGTACTTTGTTTCAGATCTTTGAGTACGCTCTGATAGCCGGGGTTGTAGGATACCGCCAGACAAAAATCGTCCGAGGCCTGGAGTAATTCACCGAGTTTTTCCATGGGCAATACACGACGATCGTCGGCCAGGGGATGGATTACTACCATGGTATCTTTACGCGCTTCAACAATTTCATCCAGATAGCAGATAGCGCCGGTGCGAACGGCTCGAGCCAGTGGGCCATCGACCCAGATGGTTTCACCGCCGCTTATTAGATAGCGGCCGACCAGATCAGAGGCGGTGAGATCATCATGGCAGGAAACAGTAATCAGCGGGCGTTGCAGACGCCAGGCCATGTATTCCATAAAACGGGTCTTGCCGCAGCCCGTGGGGCCTTTAAGCAGAACCGGCAATTTTTGATTCCAGGCGGCCTGAAATATGGCTACTTCCTCAGCAACGGGTTGATAAAAGGGTTCATTTTCAATGAAATATCCTTCAGTCGTATGTGTTTTTGTGGTCATATTGTCGTATGGTTGAGTGAGTAGCCAGGGTTTGATTGTACGTTATTAGGCTACGCAAAGAACAGGCTATGACTAATAGGTTATAGGGGGATGCAGGTGCAGCATATAAAATGTGCTCAATAATTAGCCGTTTATAAATCTGCGGCAGGGAAGAGGAAATCAATAATATGTTTAATGTGAAAATATGGTCATTAGTGGCCACGTTGGCTTTATTGTCAGCCTGTGGTGGGGGTGATGTCGCGATTAATCCGGCCATTGATCCTGCTGATGTTGCATCTCTGGAAGTCACCGGACTGAACGGTATATGGGAAGGTGATTACACCGATGCGGTGGGTAAAGTTTGTAATGATGCTCGCGGCTTAATTTATAATGGTCAGGTGCGGGTAATTTCGACTGAATGCGATGTTATTTTATCCGGTACACTGAGTACCAAGGGTACTACGGCCAGCATTAATTTTGAGTTGTTTGATGCCGCCGCGACACGTACTGGACAGGCGGATTTTAGTGGTAGCTATACTCAGCAAAGCCAGATTAACGGTAATCTTGATAATGGTGGTCGTTTGAATCTGAGTTATAATATTGTTTATGAGAATGATTCTTCGTTAAAATTTATTGCAGGTAATTGGTATTATACTGACGCTACTGTTAGCTCTGTTGATTTTCTAAGTATTGATGTGAATGGTAATGCAACCGAAGTTTCAGAATCTGGTGCTCCTAGTTGTAGTTATACAGCAAGTTTTAGTATTATTAATTCAGACTTTAATCTATATGCTGTCAGTGTTGGGGTTAGCAATTGTCCTGATGATCAGGTTTCTCGAAATGGAAATTATACTGGTGTTGCCAGTCTTTCTGGTGATAATGGGATAATAACGGTTTTTGTTGGCAATGATCAAAATGTATTTATTGCAGATTTTAATTTAATATCTTTATATGAAGTTACAAAGTGATATTTCTGGTTTTCTGGTTCCCACGGTCTCCGTAGGAATCCATATCTCGCATCACCTTGCCACTACCGTATGTGTTCCTACGCAGCCTCGTAGGTTGGGCTGAGCAACGCGAAGCCCAACAGAATGTCGCACATTGTTGGGCTTCATGAAAACCATTCAGCCCAACCTACACGCCTTTTTATGTTTAGCCCTCCCTCTTCCCAGTGGGGAGAGGGGTATATCAAATAATAATCTTCTCACCCGGCTTAATAGAAAAATGCCGCTCCAGTTCCAGCTCCCGAATTAATCTATCCACTGCTGCTTGACCGTGCTCCGTTTGAATTTCAGCAAGAATCAGCATGGCACTATTGCGGTTATAACCACTGCTCATGCCAGTCTGTATGCTTAATAATTCGCGGGCGCGGTCAATCGTCATTTGGCTTGCCGTTTAGGTGTAGGGCGGGTTTTAACCCGCCCGTGAGGTGATAATGATTCGCCAACTAAATTTCGAAGTCTTCCAGTTTTTTACGCACAGCCACGTTCTTCAAAGTCACATATTTAGGCATGCCGTTTTTATAAGGAGGATAGTCTTCGCCTTTGATCAATGGTTCCAGATAAGCACGACACTTGGCAGTAATACCAAAGCCATCTTTACTGATGAAATTAGCGGGCATCATTTTCTCGACGTTGGCCACGCGTGACAGTGGAGCCTTACCTACAGCCCATTTATAAGGTTTGTTGGAAGTCCGCTTGATGGTCGGCATGATTGCATTTTCGCCCTTGATGGCGAATTGCACTGCGGCCTTACCCATGGCATAGGCCTGATCAACATCGGTTTTAGAGGCGATGTGGCGAGCAGCGCGTTGCAGGTAATCGGCCACGGCCCAGTGATATTTAAGGCCCAGTTCTTTTTGAATCATTTCAGCGACAACCGGTGCGGCACCCCCTAGCTGACTATGACCAAAGGCATCTTTTAAGCCGGTTTCAGCAAGGAAGCGACCATCCGGCCAGGAAACGCCTTCAGAAACCACAACGGAGCAATAGCCGTATTCTTCGACCTTGGCTTTGACCAACGCGATGAATTTCTTCTGGTTGAATTTAATTTCAGGGAACAGAATCACAATCGGCAGATCACAGGTTTCGTCCGTGGCAAGACCACCGGCCGCGGCAATCCAGCCAGCGTGACGACCCATCACTTCAAGCACAAAAACCTTGGTGGATGTTTTGCACATGCTGGCCACGTCAAAGCTGGCCTCGCGAGTAGAAACGGCAATGTACTTGGCAACAGAGCCGAAGCCGGGGCAGTTATCGGTAATTGGAAGATCGTTATCGACCGTCTTAGGTACATGGATGGCTTGAATCGGGTAACCCATTTTTTTCGACAGCTGAGAAATTTTATGGCAGGTATCAGCAGAATCACCACCACCATTATAGAAGAAGTAACCGATGTTATGCGCTTCGAAGACTTCGATTAAACGCTCGTATTCGCGCTGGTTATCTTCCAGACTTTTCAGTTTGAAGCGGCAGGAGCCAAAGGCACCGGAAGGTGTGTGGCGCAGTGCCTTGATGGCGGCAGCCGAGTCTTTGCTGGTATCAATCAGATCTTCGGTCAGTGCACCGATGATGCCGTTACGACCGGCATAGACTTTGCCAATTTTATTTTTGTGTTGGCGTGCGGTTTCAATCAGGCCACAGGCGCTAGCATTGATCACAGCAGTGACACCGCCTGATTGTGCATAAAACGCGTTCATGGGTTTTGCTTTGCTTGTTGCTTTCTTTTTTACAGCCATGGAATTGCTCCCTTTCTGGTTAATTTTAAAAAAGTTGTATTCGTAAATCGTTGTGGGATAAAAAACGAAACCTGCAATAGCAGGTTTATTTAATATTATTCATCATTCATCTGCCGATCCCGTTCATGATCGGCCTGCACCTGTAATAGTGTTGTGATGCAGGTAAACAGATCATCGTAACGTTCGCGACCGGTGCCGAATTGTTCTCGGCTGCCATAAAAAAACTGGCAGAAATATTCTTCATTGCCGGTTTTGGCAAGAATGAAATGGCATTCATCGTACTCCCAGTAATGGGCAGGACAGTCTGTCAGTTCACGATCACCAGGATAAATGCGTAGCTCAACATCGGCTATATTTGTTTCGATGTCCTTCGCATAACGTTCACGCAGGGTGTCGAGGATAAGTTTGGTTTCATCGTTAGTAAAATCAGGAATGGAACTCATAGGCATAGCTCTATAATCAAGTAATATAGCAGGCTGGCAAGGATACTCGATCAGCGCAAAAATTACTATTTTTGTACCGCACGTTCTAGCCCCCTTCGACTTCGCTCAGGAGAGCCCCTTCGGCGTTGCTCAGGAGAGCCCCTTCGACTTCGCTCAGGGCGAACGGATAAAATAGTAAACCGTTTAAAAACACATCGTTCGTCCTGAGCCTGTCGAAGGACGTTTAGATTATTGAGATAAATGGCGGATGCGTGCATCCAGTTGATCCAGATCCCCGCGCAGGGTATATCGACCTCGGACATAAATACAGACAGCTCAGCGGCCTCAGGTTCGCTCAGGAGAGCCCCTTCGACT
>UOFY01000008.1_pt1 | contig 204075 bp, 180 predicted proteins | sample 1990141 | NCBI WGS metagenome assembly UOFY01 (sample SAMEA4728526, study PRJEB27164) | hydrothermal vent metagenome | biome: marine basaltic hydrothermal vent biome; feature: marine hydrothermal vent; material: mineral | place: Pacific Ocean | collected 2011-06-14/2011-07-23 | depth 1741 m | reverse complement strand
TAGATAGCGTTTAAGGCACACAATAACCTCGCTATTAATGCTTCTATGGTGTTGTTTTGCAATGTTTTTTAACTCATCGTAGAGATCATCGGGGATATTTTTTATGGTCAAAGCAGGCATAATACAGTTCTCCATCAACTACACATGGTTGCGAAATGCAATCTAGTCAAGTGGCAAATATGCCCTAACGAATAAGGTTAGATTGTGAGAGCGAACCGAACCGAACTACAATCTAAACACGAGCAGCAGTAGCTGGGAGCAGGAGATACAGAATAATACACCTGAGTTCCAGAGTTTGATTTCAGCTTATTGGCAACCGGCGGCGTAAAATTGTAGGGATGGCTGTAGATACTCGACTTCAGCCCTACCAGTATGGCTGAGGTCGAACAATAATGATGCGTCAGCTAGTCTTCCAGCAACTCCAGTATTTTTTCATTGATACACACTATTTGTTCTTCATCATTAACCGGCTGGTTCAGGGCGTCGGTGATGAAGAAAATATCTTCTGCGCGTTCGCCATAAGTGGCGATTTTGGCATTTTGTATTTGTACATCACATTGACTCAAGGCGGTGGCGATACGTGAGAGCAGGCCGGGGCGATCGTAGGCGGTGATGGTGAGCATGCTGCGTTGAGTCTGCATATCGGTTTCAATATTGATGCGAGTGGCAAACTTGAAATGTTTGGCCTGACGCGGGAGGTTAACAGCCATAGGTTTGATCGCGGAATCACTCGCACGAATTTCATCCTGCAACTTGCTTTTCAATTTTTCAATTATTTTTATATCCTGTAGTGGCTCGTTATTAGCATCAAGGATGAGAAAAGTATCCAGGGTAAAATCACTGGACGATGAAAAAATACGTGCGTCGACAATATTCATTCCCTGTTGTTCCATTATCAGGGTGATGGTGGCGAACAGGTTACGACGATTGTGGGTGTAAATGAATATTTCAGTGCTGCCACGTTGACTGGTGCGGCGACAAAGAATTAACGGTAATTCATCTTCTTTTGCACGAAGAATATCACGGGTGTGCCAGCTAATTTCATCGGCATCATAACGTAGAAAATATTCATCGCCGAGTTTGTCCCAGAGTTGTTTGATTGCCGGTTTTTCCAGATTGTCATTGACCAATAAATCACAGGCCTGCTGTTGCACTTTGTGTATATGTTCGGCATGTTGCAGAGGATTATCCAGTCCTCGGCGCAGGGTTCGGCGGGTGGCATGATAAAGTTGTTTCAGTAAGGAATCCTTCCAGGCATTCCAGACTGAATCGCTGGTGGCACGAATGTCGGCCACAGTGAGCAGGTAGAGATAATTCAGGCGGTGAAGATCGCCTATCTGCTGGGCAAACTGATGTACCACATCGGGATCGCTAATATCTTTTCGCTGGGCAGTGGCGGACATCAGCAGATGACTTTCTACCAGCCAGGAAACCAGCTTGCTGTCATAGTCACTGAGCTGATGTTGCTGGCAGAATTCAAGTGCATCAATGGCTCCCAGTTCAGCATGGCCACCGCCTCGGCCTTTGGCGATATCATGAAATAATCCGGCCAGCAGCAGGAGTTCTTGCTTGGGTATGTGTTCGATAATTTCGCTGCACAGGGCAAACTCATTGCGAAATTCAGGTACGGTGAAACGGCGCAGGTTACGTATTAATCGCAGCGTATGTTCATCAACCGTATAGGCATGAAAAAGATCGTGTTGCATTTGGCCGACGATGTTGCTGAAGGCTGGAATATAGGCAGCAAGAATACCATAAAGGTTCATCTGCCGTAGTTGGTGAGTGAGACCGTAGCGTTGCCGGAAAATTTCCATGAACAGGCTGCGGCAGCGTAGATCCTCCCGAAATTGATCATCGATAAGATAACGGTGATCACGAATCAAGCGAATGGTATTGGCGCGCACGCCCTTGATCTCAGGATGCTGTTGCAGCAGTAAAAATATTTCCAGCAGGGCAAAAGGATATTTTTGAAAGACGTTTTCATGGCTGACTTCAATGAAACCTTTACGCAACTGAAAACGATTATTGAGTGTGATCGGCTTAGCTGAATCTTCAGCATAAAGTATTTCTTCTTTGAACAGTTGCAACAGCATTTCGTTCAGTCGGCTGAGTTCCATGACGGTGATGTAGTACTGTTTCATGAATTGCTCAACGGCAAGGCGATTATGTTTATCACGGTAGCCAAACTGCCGGGCAAGGCTGCGCTGGTGATCAAAGAGCAGACGATCTTCACGGCGGCCGGTGAGCACATGCAGGCCGAAGCGGATCTGCCAGAGGAAGGTCTGGCCTTCATGCAGGGTTTTATATTCCTGCTCGGTGAGAAATTGATGCTGAACCAGTTCGTGCAGGGTCTCCACACCAAAGTGGCGTTTGGCGACCCAGCCGACCATCTGGATATCACGCAGTCCCCCCGGCCCTTCTTTGACGTTGGGTTCGAGATTGTAGGCGGTTTCGTGATATTTCAGGTGGCGGGCATTTTGCTCTTCCAGTTTTACCCGGAAATAATCCGGTCCCGGCCAGACTTTATCCGGGGCATTCAGCTCAGACAGGGCGGTGAACAGATCCTCGGGGCCGGTGAGCCGGCGTGCTTCCTGAATATTGGTGGCGACGGTGATGTCCTGACTGGCTTCGTCGGCACATTCGGCAATATTTCGCACGCTGTGGCCAACTTCCAGACCGATGTCCCAGAGAAACAGCAGGAAGCTGCCAATGGCATCTTTATAGATAGCATCGGAATTACGCAGGAGAATCAGCAGATCGATGTCCGATCCGGGGTGCAGCTCATGGCGGCCATAACCGCCTACGGCGACCAGGGCAATGTCATCCTGATTCAAATCATCGAAATGCAGTTGCCAGACACGGGCAATGAGCAAATCAACCAGATGGGCGCGGGCAATGACCAGCTCGGTGGAGACACGACCGGCGAGAAACAGTTCTTTGAGGGTATTGGAAGCCTCTTTTAGGGTTTTACGAAACAGGGGCAGGGGGGCAGTATTATTTGCCAGTACCTGTTCAAGCTCATGATCAAAGGCATTTAAATCAAATAGTTCAGTAACAATTTGGCGGGAGGAATCGAGCTGCTGCTGGAAACGATGCATTCAGAAATTTTCCTCGTGGCGGCAAGTTAGCACTTCGTGGCCGTCGGCGGTGACCAGAATAGTGTGCTCCCATTGAGCCGATTGAGCGTGATCTTTGGTGACCACGGTCCAGCCGTCTTTGAGTAGTTTGACCTGACGTTTACCAGCGTTAATCATCGGCTCAATGGTAAAAATCATCCCGGGTTCAAGCACGGCTCCGGTTCCGGCTGAGCCGTAATGCAGGACCTGGGGTTCCTCATGGAAAGCTGCACCGATGCCATGGCCGCAATACTCGCGCACCACCGAGCAACGTTGAGATTCGGCATGTTTCTGGATGGCGTGGCCAATATCACCCAATTGAGCACCGGGTTTGACCATATTGATACCGATAGTCAGGCATTCATAGCTGATTTTTGCCAGACGCAGTGCCTGCACCGAGGCTTCGCCAACATGAAACATTTTGCTGGTATCACCGTGATAGCCATCTTTTATGACGGTGATATCAATATTAATATTATCGCCATTCTTCAACTTTTTATCGTTGGGAATGCCGTGGCAGACCACATGATTGAGAGAGGTACAGATGGATTTGGGAAAGCCGTGATAATTCAGCGGAGCAGGAATCGCCTGCTGCTCATTGACGATATAGTCGTGACAGAGGCTGTCCAGCTCGTTAGTGGTGATACCGGCCTGTACATGGGGTTCAATCATTTCCAGTACCTCAGCAGCCAGACGACCTGCGATATACATTTTTTCGATTTCTTCGGCAGTTTTAATAGTAATGCTCATATTTTATGTGCTTCAGTTACCCGACACAGCCACTAGGGCATGTTAATGTTAGACCAGTTTCTATGCGGGGTTGGGGGCTGAGATCCTCTGATTTTGGGTGATTTCATTGTTGTAGCTAGCGCTTTATGGTATAAAGCGCGCGCGTATTTAGCAAACTAATCTGAATATGATTCGCTGAATATCAATCCGGCTCGCAGAATATAAATTTTTGTTATCTGGAATAACGACCCCCCGCATTAGCGGGGTTAATCCGCGCATACACCGACACATCGGCTCGGGTGCTGCCTGTCTTGAGCTTTATCGCCTGACAGGTGGTTGGCTGATGGGGTGTATGCAAGGCAAAACCCTAACAGGAGAAACACAAATGACTGACGTAAGCATGCGACAGATGCTTGAAGCGGGTGTCCACTTTGGCCATCAGACTCGTTTCTGGAACCCTAAAATGGCGCCATATATTTTCGGCGACCGCAATAAAATCCATATTATTAACCTTGAAAAAACCCTGCCTTTATATAATGAAGCCATGAATTTTATCGGTTCATTGGCGAGCAAAAAAGGCAAGATCCTGTTCGTGGGCACCAAACGTTCCGCACAGAAAGTGGTTAGCGAAGAAGCCTCTCGTTGTGGCATGCCTTATGTGAACCACCGCTGGTTGGGTGGCATGTTGACTAACTACAAAACGGTTAAGCAGTCCATCAACCGTTTGAAAGAATTGGAAGGCATGAGTGATGGTGGAAATTTTGAGGGTCTGAACAAGAAAGAAATCCTGACTCTGACCCGTGAACTGGCCAAGCTGGATCGCAGCCTGGGTGGTATTAAAGATATGAATGGCTTGCCCGATGCGCTGTTTGTTATTGACGTAGGCTATGAGCACATTGCTGTGAGTGAAGCCGTGAAACTGGGTATCCCGGTTATTGGTGTGGTGGATTCCAATCACTCACCTAAAAATATTGATTACGTCATCCCCGGTAATGACGATGCAATCCGCTCAATTACTTTATATGCACAGGGTGTTTCCGCTGCCATTCTTGATGGTCGTGCCAGCCACTCAATGGGTGACAAGACAGGCAAGGATGAGTTTGTTGCAGTAGAAGAAAGCGTAAGCGAATAAGCCGTTCGGCTTAGATTAAAGCTGAGTGTATTTAAGTTACACTCAGTAAGTATAAAAAGGGGGCGTGGCCCCCTTTTTTGAATAAACAGATTTTACTGTCCTGCAACGCGAACATAGTTTTGCAGGATGTTTTTAAGAGGAATGAAAAATGGCAATTACTGCTGCACTGGTTAAAGAACTGCGTGAACGCACAGGCGCGGGCATGATGGAATGTAAGAAGGCGCTGGTTGAAACTGATGGTGACATCGATGCTTCAATTGAAAATATGCGTAAATCCGGCATGGCCAAGGCGGACAAAAAAGCCGGTCGCGTTGCCGCAGAAGGTCTGGTTTCAATCAAGATTGATGATGCCGGTAAGTTTGCCGCTATCGCTGAAGTAAACTGCGAAACCGATTTTGTCACCAAAGGTGATGACTTCAAAAACTTTGTTGATGCCATTGCTCAATGTGTACTCGATAATAAACCTGCCGATCTGAATGCCTTACTTGCATGTAGCTTGAGCGATGGTGTGAGTGTTGAGGATTCGCGTAAAAACCTGATCGCCAAAGTTGGTGAAAATATGTCAGTGCGCCGGTTTGAAGTGATTGAAGGCAAAGGTCAACTGGCGGCTTATAAACATGGTGAGCGCATTGGTGTTGTGGTCAATCTGACTGGTGGTGATGATGCACTGGGCAAGGACATTGCGATGCATATTGCGGCGAGCAATCCAGTTTGTGTGGGTGAAGATGATGTCGATCCTGCTCTGATCGAAAAAGAACGTGAAATTTTCTCTGCACAGGCAGCCGAAAGCGGTAAACCACCTGAAATCGTTGAGAAAATGGTGACTGGCAGGATTAAAAAATACCTGAAAGAAGTGACCTTACTGGGTCAGCCTTTTGTTAAAGATCCGGATCAAACGATTGACCAATTAGTTAACAAAGCCGGAGTGGAAGTTGCGGGCTTCATTCGTTATCAGGTCGGTGAAGGTATCGAGAAAAAGAGCGAAAATTTTGCTGAAGAAGTTGCCGCACAAATGAAAGGCTAATATCTACGGCTACAGGATGTTTAGAAGTAGAAGCCGCCACCACTTAACTTTAATATGTAAGAGCAAAAGAATATGACAGGAACAACCACGTATAAACGCATTTTATTAAAGCTCAGTGGTGAAGCCTTAATGGGGGAGCAGGATTTTGGTATTTCACCTGAGATTCTTTCCCGCGTTGCGGTTGAAGTTAAATCACTGATTGACGCGGGTATTCAGGTTGCGATGGTTATCGGTGGCGGCAATATCTTCCGCGGTGTGAGTCTGGCCTCTAGTGGCATGGATAGAACCTCAGCCGATCACATGGGCATGCTGGCGACGGTGATTAATGCTCTGGCCATGCAGGATGCTATTGAACAGCAGGGGATGAAAGTGCGGGTGATGTCTGCTTTTTCAATCCATAGCGTTTGTGAAGATTACATTCGTCGCCGTGCAGTGCGTCATCTGGAAAAAGGTCGCGTTGTTATTTTTGCAGCGGGCACGGGCAATCCATTTTTTACCACCGACTCGGCCGCAAGTTTACGCGGTATTGAAATTAATGCCGATGTGGTCATTAAAGGCACCAAGGTGGATGGTGTTTATAATGCAGATCCCATGAAAGATAAAACAGCCGTTCGTTATGAACAGCTCAGTTACGATCAGGTGATTGAAGGGAAGCTGGGGGTAATGGACACCACGGCAATTGTTCTTTGCAGGGATAATAAAATGCCAATTCGTGTTTACGATATGAGCGAAAAAGGCGCTTTGCTGCGGATGATGCAAGGTGAGCATATAGGGACTCTTGTTGAGTAGTTGGCCGTAAATATAGAACATTCCAGGCAGAGGCAAAAACATGATTAACGAATTAAAACAAGATGCAGAAACCCGTATGGGTAAAAGTGTCGAAGCACTAAAAAATGATCTCACCAAAATTAGAACTGGTCGGGCGCACACCAGTCTACTGGATCATATTACCGTTGATTATTACGGTGCTGCCGTACCTTTAAGTCAGGTTGCAAATGTTTCCGTTTCTGATGCGCGTACACTGGTCGTTACTCCCTGGGAAAAACCCATGGTCGCACCTATTGAAAAAGCGATCATGACCTCGGATATGGGTTTAAACCCGATGACTGCAGGTGAAGTGATTCGTGTACCCTTACCCCCCCTGACCGAAGAACGGCGCAGGGACATGATTAAAATTGTTCGCAATGAAGGCGAGGGCGCTAAAGTTGCTGTTCGTAATATTCGCCGTGATGTATTAAGTGATTTTAAATCACTGCAAAAAGACAAGGAAATCACTGAAGATGAAGAACGCAATGCTCAGGATGATGTGCAGAAAATAACGGATAAGCACGTTGCCATCATTGATGAGATGTTGAAAGAGAAAGAAAAAGATTTGATGGAAATCTAGAAATGTTTGCTGTTGCTGTTTTAAATAGCAAAGTGACCATCAGGGCTCGAATTGAGACCGAGGAAAAAGTTTAGTGAGCGATACCGTTTCCCATGACCATGAGGTTGATGTACTCAAGCCGGTCGAACTTAGTGGAGAGATTCCGCGCCACGTTGCCATTATTATGGATGGCAATGGACGCTGGGCTAAGGCGCAAAAGAAACTTCGTATCATTGGTCATCGTCGTGGTGTGGAAACCGTGCGTGAAGTGGTTAAGGCCTGCCGTGAACTTAAGATCGAAGTGCTGACTTTATTTGCGTTTTCCAGTGAAAACTGGCGGCGTCCAGCAAAGGAAGTCAGCTTGCTAATGGATTTGTTTTTTACCGCGCTGGATCGAGAAGTTAAAAGACTGCATCGCAATAATATTCAATTGCGCATTATTGGCGATCACTCGGCGTTCCCAGAACGAATTCAAAAACGTATAATTAAAGCGCAGGTATTGACTGCAAATAACGATGGCATGATTCTGAATGTTGCCGCCAACTATGGTGGCAAATGGGATATTATTCAGGCGGCTCAGAAGCTGGCAGCAAAAGCGGCACGCGGAGAAATTGAGGCTGAGTCAATCAGTGATAAAATGATCTCAGCCGAATTGTCGATGAGTGAATTGCCGGACCCTGATTTATTTATTCGCACCGGTGGTGAAGAGCGTATTAGTAACTTTTTGATTTGGCAACTTGCCTATACTGAACTGTATTTTACCGATACGCTCTGGCCTGCATTTGATCGTGGTGAGTTTAATAAAGCCCTGTCTTCCTTTTCTGGCCGTCAACGTCGCTTCGGGCACACCGGTGAACAGATCGAAAAGCTGCGTAATGCTTAAGCAACGTATTGCTACGGCCCTCATCCTTATTCCCCTGGTTATCTGGGGGATTTTCAGTTTATCTGATACCGGTTTTGCTGCTCTTCTAAGCGGCTTTGTGATGTTGGGTGCCTGGGAGTGGACGCGGATTTGTGAAATTAAAAACACTGTTTTGCGAGTTGTTTACCTGCTTGTGTTTTCATGTTGTATGTACTTTCTCTGGAAAAGTAATGATCCGGATTTGATTCGACTGGTTCTGCAGTTATCCATCACCTGGTGGGTAGTTGCAATCTGGTTGTTGCTGGCCTATTCCCGGGGGCGTGATGTGCTCAGGGGGCAACGGATAATTAAAGCCTTAACGGGGTTTGTATTATTACTCCCAGCGTTTGCTGCCCTGATTAGCCTGCGATCTGATTCGGATTTTGGCCCCGCTTATGTGATGTTGTTATTACTTCTTATCTGGACGGCTGATAGTGCCGCTTATTTTTCAGGCCGGAAATTTGGGCGCAACAAATTGTTGCCCAAAGTGAGTCCGGGTAAAAGCTGGGAAGGCGTATTCGGCGCACTTATTGCCAGCATCCTGCTGGCGGTTGTTGCGGCATTCTATTTTGAACTCCCGTTACTGAACTTTGTCTTTTTGAGCATAGTCATTACCGCAATTTCTATCGTCGGTGATTTAACCGAAAGCCTGTTTAAACGGCAGGTGAATATAAAGGACAGTGGTGTTCTGTTACCGGGACACGGGGGTATGCTGGATAGAATTGACAGCCTGACCTCGGCTGCGCCCTTTTTCCTTGCCGGTATGCTGTTAATAGTGGGGACTATATGACGGGCATTAGTATTCTTGGTTCTACCGGTTCTATTGGCATGAGCACGCTGGACGTTATTGCTGAGCAAAGAGATCGTTTTCAGGTGGTGGCATTAACCGCAAATACTCAGGTGGATCGTCTGTTTCAGCAATGCAAAACATTTGAACCTGAATTTGCGGTGATGGTAGATGCCGATGCAGCGCAGCAACTGCAGAAAAAAGTAAAACAGGCAGGCTTGAAGACCAAGATTCGACAGGGACTTGACGGTTTGATTGAGATTGTTCGCCTGCCACAGACTGATCAGGTCATGGCCGCTATTGTTGGTGCGGCGGGCTTATTGCCGACACTGGCAGCGGCGGAGGCCGGTAAACGGGTGTTACTGGCCAACAAGGAAGCGTTGGTGATGTCCGGCCAGTTGTTTATGGATGCGGTAAAGAAAAATGGAGCCGAACTCCTACCTATCGACAGCGAACATAATGCCATTTTTCAATGTCTTCCTGATAACTATCAGGCGGGTTTTAAAAAACTGGGTATACGTAAAATTCTGTTAACTGGTTCTGGCGGGCCATTCAGAAACACGCCGCTTGCTGAGCTGAACACAGTAACGCCGGATCAGGCATGTGCACATCCTAACTGGAGTATGGGACGTAAAATTTCAGTTGATTCTGCGACTATGATGAATAAAGGACTGGAGTTGATTGAGGCCTGCTGGTTATTCAATACCACACCTGACAATATTAAAATTGTAGTGCACCCGCAGAGTATTATTCATTCCATGGTGGAATATGTAGATGGCTCGGTGTTATCACAGATGGGCATGCCAGATATGCGTACTCCCATTGCCCATGCGATGGCCTGGCCTCAGCGAATGAGTTCCGGGGTTGAGCGACTGGATTTTCTCAGTGGCATACAACTGGACTTTGAAAAACCGGACTATGTGCGCTTTCCATGTTTACGCTTGAGTGAAGAGGCTATTCGTACGGGCGGGACGATGCCTGCAATATTAAACGCCGCGAATGAAGTTGCTGTGCAGGCGTTTCTGGATGAGAAGCTTGCCTTTACAGCGATAGCCGGTTTAGTTGAACAGGTTATGGAAAATATATCGTCATCTGCGGCAATGTCGCTAGATGTGATTCTTAAAAATGATGCCGAGGCACGCAAAGTTGCGAATAGTCTTGTAGGTAGGAAATAGCAATGTTTGATATTTTATATACAGTGGGTGCATTTCTGCTCGCCATTAGCCTGCTGGTGGCGGTTCATGAATTCGGCCATTATTGGGTGGCGCGTCGCCTTGGTGTAAAAATTCTGCGTTTTTCCATTGGTTTTGGTAAACCCCTGTGGAAAAAAACCTTTGGTGAAGATCAAACCGAGTTTGTGATTGCCAGTCTGCCCCTGGGCGGGTATGTGAAAATGCTGGATGGCCGTGAAGGTGATGTGGCTGAGGATGAGGCGCACCGTGCTTTTGATCGGCAGTCATTGCGTACTCGTTTTGCGATTGTTTTCGCCGGCCCGGCTTTTAACTTTATATTCGCCATTGTCGCCTACTGGATGATGTTTGTCATCGGCATTCAGGGCGTAGTTCCTGTGGTGGGTGAGGTTAGTGAGAATACACCGGCAGCGCAGGCAGGGTTGGCCACGGGACAGAAAATTATAGCGATAGGCGGGAAAGATACGCCCATCTGGGATGTGGCGCTGGAATCGATACTCCCGGTGATAGTGGATAGAAGCCGGGTAGAAATGTTTCTGGAAAATAAAGACGGTACAACATTTACCACCGAGTTAGATCTATCGCAAACAACGCAGGAAATGGAGCCGGGCAAGCTGTTTGATATTCTCGGCTTCCTGCCTTTTCGGGAAGAATTAAAAGCCATTATCGGACGGGTGGTGGATGACTCGGCGGCGGCGAAGGCCGGGTTGCAGGAAAACGACAAGATCATACGGATTGATGAGCATGCTATTAATAACTGGACAGATCTTGTCGAAGTTGTCAGTGTGCGACCAGATGAAGATATGCTGTTGTTGATTGAACGTGACGGTAGAGAGATGGAAATACCGACTCATACCATGTCCGCTGAGCAAGACGGTAAAATGGTAGGCAAGTTAGGTATTGGGCCTTTCGTCAGTGATGCGAATCGCGTGCTCTATCGCTATGATGCTTTTGCTGCATTGAGCCAGGGCTGGGATAAATGCTGGAGCAATGCCTGGCTGACTTTAAAAATGCTGGGGAAAATAATCAGCGGTGAAGTCTCGGTAAAAAATCTGAGCGGCCCCTTAAATATTGCGGTGTATGCTGGATATTCGGCCAATGCTGGTTTTGCCCGCTTTCTTGATTTTCTGGCGATAGTCAGTATCAGCCTGGGTATTTTAAATCTGCTGCCTGTCCCCGTGCTGGATGGTGGACATTTAATGTTTTACCTGATTGAAGCTATTAAAGGCAGCCCGGTATCCGAGAAGGTAGAACTTATCGGTCAGCAAATTGGAATTGCGGCACTGGTATTGCTGATGAGTGTGGCACTGTACAATGATTTTGTACGTTTGCTAAGTTAAGAACTAACCCTACAAAGAACTTAGAAGTTACCCGTTTAATGAAAAAAAAGTTTGCTTTGATATTGCTAGGTTGTCTCGTAGGAAAGGTTGCTTCTGCCTATGATGCTTTTGTTATTAAAGATATTCGGCTCGAAGGTTTGCAACGAATCACCGTGGGGACAGTGTTCAACTACCTGCCGGTAAAAATAGGTGACACACTGGATGAAAAACTAGGGGCACAGTTAATTCGCAGTCTCTACCAGAGCAGTTATTTTAAAGATGTACGGCTTGAGCGCGAAGGTGATGTGCTGGTGGTGTTTGTTGCAGAGCGTTCTGCCATTGCCAATGTTAAGTATGAAGGCAACTCTGATATCACCACCGAGCAACTTGAAACCTCACTCAAGCAACTGGGGCTTGCCAAAGGCCGGGTACTGGATCGTTCCTTGCTAGACAAAATTGAACAGGAACTTAAACGCCAATATTATGGCCTGGGTAAATACGGGGTTAAAGTTAGCGCCGATACCAAACAACTGGAACGCAATCGCGTCGATGTCACCATTAATATTGCTGAAGGTGATCCGGCTGAGATTGCCGCAATTACGATTATTGGTAACCAGAAGTACAACAGCCGCAGGTTACTGAATCAGATGCAGTTAGGTGAAACCTCGATGTTTGGCGGACGAAATAAATATTCCAAGCAGCTATTGGGTGCGGATCTGGAAACGCTTAAATCCTATTATCTCGATACTGGTTATATTAATTTCAAAATTGATTCCACCCAGGTTTCACTGACTCCTGACAAAGAAGATGTTTATATCACAGTAAACCTGACTGAAGGTGAACAGTATAAAGTTCGTAGCATTAAATTTGCTGGTGATTTGATTATCGAAGAAAAAGAATTCTGGCCACTGGTAAGCCTGAAAGAAGACGATATTTTTTCACGCCGTAAAAGTCTCGACACCAGCGAACGGGTTTCCAATCGATTGGCCGAAGAAGGTTATGCTTTTGCCAATGTCAATATTGTGCCAGATGTCGATAAAGATACCCGTACCGTTGGTCTGACTATCTTTGTTGATCCGGGACGGCGAGTTTATGTTCGTAAGGTGAATATCACCGGAAATAGTAAGTCAAAGGACCGCGTTATTCGGCGCGAAGTTCGACAGATGGAAGGTGACTGGATGTCGACTAAACTGGTCTCCTTGTCACGTACCCGTCTTGATCGGCTGGGCTTCTTTGAGCAGGTTAATGTAGAAACACCTTCGGTACCGGGAACCACCGATCAGGTGGATGTCAATCTATCCGTTTCTGAACGGCCAACGGGAAATCTGACTGCAGGTGTGGGTTATTCTGATAGCCAGGGAGCCATGATTAATATGGCTATTACCCAGCAAAATTTTGTGGGTACCGGCAAACAGGTTGGATTATCGATTGACCGTAGTAGTGTGAGTTCCAATATAAGTTTGAATTACACCGACCCTTACTACACTCAGGATGGTATTAGTCGCGGCTTCAGGCTTTATTATCGCAAGATTGATACGCGCAGCATTACCGTGACAAACTTTCTGACCGAAAGCCGCGGTTTATCAGTCAGTTATGGCCTGCCATTAAATGAAACTGATCGTTCTCTGTTTACCCTGGGTTATGACAATACCAAGTTATTTGTGGAAGAGAGCACGACCTCACAGGATATACTTGATTTTGTTGAGGAAAATGGTAATGTTTATGATAATTTAAATGCTGGAACGTCGTGGTCGAGGGACAGAAGAAACCGCCGAATTTTGCCAACTGCCGGCTCCTATTCTCGGGCCGGGGTTGATATGACGATACCTGGCAGTGATTTGCAATATTACAAACTGAATTTACGACACACGCGTTATTTTGCATTTGGCGAGCTGACTACCCTGATGTTGAAAGGTGTCGTGGGTTACGGTGAAGGTTATGGCAAGACCAGTTCATTGCCGCCGTTCCAGCGTTATTATGCCGGTGGCAGCAACTCGGTGCGTGGTTATGACAGTAACTCACTGGGGCCGAGGGATTCAAAAACTAATAATACAATTGGTGGCGATAAAAAATTAATTGGCAATATTGAATTGATTTTACCGAATCCATTTACTGAAAAATCAGGTTCAACCCGAATCAGTGCTTTCTTTGATATTGGTAATGTGTTTGCCGCTGATACTTCATTTGATTTTAATGAACTTCGGCAATCAGCCGGACTGGCATTCCTGTGGTTAGCACCAGTTGGTGCCATGCGATTCAGTTATGCGATCCCGTTAAATGATCAGGAAGGTGATCGGATACAGAACTTCCAGTTTACAATGGGAACACCTTTTTAAAATACTAATTTTTATAGCTGGTAGATAGATATGGCCAGCTAAATACACGAAATACATAGAGAGTCACATTAATGTTAAATAGACAAATTTTTATAAGATCTTTGTTTTTACTGGCCGTTGTTTTTTCTATGTCATTTAAAGCTGTCGTTGCTCAGGAAGTTAAAATAGGCTTCGTCAATAGCGCACAGGTTTTACAGGAAGCACCACAGGCTGAACAGGCAAGAGTAAAATTACAGTCAGAATTTGAGCCGCGCGACAAAAAAATTGTTTTTATGCAAAAGGCTTTGAAAAAGCTGGAAGATGAAATGAGTCGTAATTCAGCGGTGATGAGCGAGTCAGTAAGGAAGAAAAAAGAGCGCAATGTCCTGGCGATGAAGCGGGATGTAAAACGCGCGCAGGAAGAATTCAATGAAGATTTAAATCTACGCCGAAATGAAGAGCTGAATACCTTACAACAGAAAGTTTATGATGCCATTGTCTCATTAGCAGAAGAAGAAAATTATGATGTTATTCTTGGCGATAGCGTTATGTTTGCTAGCAAGCGTGTGGATATTACCGACAAGGTTATTAAACGTTTAAATAAATAAGTGTCAGATAGTTTATAAAAATATGCAGGAGATGGTTTGTGAATTCAATGGATATCAATGAAGTACTTAAATATCTACCCCATCGTTATCCATTTTTACTGATTGACCGGGTACTGGATTATCAGGTCGGAGAGTATCTAGAAGCCTTAAAAAACGTATCCCACAATGAACCCCACTTTACCGGGCATTTTCCCCGGCGGCCAGTCATGCCCGGTGTCCTGATTACAGAAAGTCTGGCACAGGCCACATCGATTCTGGCGACACTGAGTTCAAGTAATACTACCGATGACAGCCTTTTTTATCTCGCCGGTATCGATAATGCACGTTTCAAACGTCAGGTTGAACCGGGTGATCAATTACACTTGCGGGTAGATTTTATTAAAGAAAAACGTGGTATCTGGAAATTTGCAACAAAGGCTAGTGTTGAAGGCCAGCTGGCCTGCAGTGCGGAAATTATCTGTGCAGAGCGGACAATTTGATGAGTATTGATCCTCGTGCGGTCATCGATCCCGGCGCGCATTTAGCTGAGGATGTCACCGTGGGACCTTTTTCTGTCATCGGCGCAAACGTCGAGATAGGTGAGGGCTGCTGGATTGGCCCGCATGTTGTTATAAACGGGCCGACCATAATTGGCCGCGAAAATCGAATCTTTCAGTTTGCTTCTGTTGGTGAAACACCGCAGGATAAAAAATTCCACGGTGAAAATTCCAAATTAGTTATCGGTGACAGTAATACTATTCGGGAATTTGTCACTATCCATCGTGGCACCGAAGACGGAGGAGGGACAACGTCTATCGGTAATGATAACTGGTTGATGGCCTATATTCATATTGCCCATGATTGCATCATTGGTGATCACACTATTTTTTCAAATGGCGCATCACTAGCAGGACATGTGCAGGTTGATGATTATGCCATACTCGGCGGTTTCACTCTGGTACATCAGTTTTGTCATATCGGTACTCAGGCTTTTTGCGGAATGGGCAGCGCGATTAGCAAAGATGTTACACCCTATACTTTGGTTAACGGAAATCCAGCACATCCACATGGCTTGAATGTGGAAGGTTTGAAACGCCAAGGTTATTCCAGTGAGTTGATTCGTGAGCTGCGCGATGCTTATAAAACGGTTTACCGTATGGGAATTACCGCAGAAGAAGCGCGTTCACGTTTGAGTGAAGCGGCGGAAAAATACAAAGAGCTGCAATTGTTTGTTGATTTTATTAAGAACTCCAGCCGCGGAATTCTACGTTAAATTATTATCATACTGCCATGCAGAAATTGGCGACATTATTTAATCTCTTAGAATGTGAATTCCCGCTGCCTGCGAGGAGTCCTGTAGGTTCGACTTTAGTCGAACATATTCAACTCATTCATTCAGGTAAATAAAATGGCAGATAAAAACAATAAACCCTCGACACTATTCGCCATTAGCATTTTAGCCATGGCCGCGTCCTTAGCTTATTTCACCTTTGAATTCTCACAGTTTGTTCGGCAGGTACCGGATATTCTGGAGAATGTACGCATTACCAGTGAAAAAATTGAACCGGTACTGGATGAAGTCGCTCAAATACGTGATTTGATTCCAGCAATACTGGTCGAGGTGAGTGCAACCCGTGAGGCCATTCCCCCAATACTTGGAGAAGTGAAAAATATACGGGAAAGTATTCCGCCAATTTTAACTGAAGTTAGTAAAACACGAGAACAAATCCCTGCGATACTTGATGAAGTCGCTGCCGTGCGTGAACAACTTCCTGCGACACTGGCTACTGCAGACAAGGCCTCCGATGCCGTTGTCTCTGTATCAACAGAAATGAAAGCCTATCAACCGATAGCAACGGATGCTTTAGTACAAATGGAAGGTGTTAGAAAAGAAGTGCCAGTAATCCTGGATCGGGTTGATGCAATGATTGGCCAGGCACGTGTTGCCGCCAGAGATGCTAGTTCTGGAATGATAACCGGTTTCTTAGGGGGGGTTATTACGGCACCCTTCCGGCTCGTGGGTAATTTCGGTAGTAGTGTTATGGGCTTGTCGAAGTCTGAGGTCGATGACTATACAGATGAAGACATCGCCCTGGTTGAAGAGCATGGTAAAGATCTTATTACCTCAGGAATTCTAGATGAATCACGTAAATGGAAAAATTTTGACAGGGATCAAAATTTCGAAGTTAGTTTGGTTAAAATATATGTGCAAAATAATCGGGAGTGCCGTGATCTTAGAATACAAGCATGGAAACAAACAAATCAGGTGTTAGATACAGAAGTTAAAATATGCCTGAATGAAAAGGGTGAATGGGATTATGAATAAACTTTTATACCAACTATTAATCGTTGCATAAATATTTGCATCATAACCCCCTCTCCCTCTGGGAGAGGGTTGGGGTGAGGGGATAAAACACATGCAAATACTTATGCAACGATTAATACTTACCCCATAAATGGCTGAATAGTCTCTCTTTATCATTCCAGTATGATTTTAGCTGGAAACCCGTGCTAGCAGCAACATAGATTTCGGCTGAAATTATGCCTGAACGATGGTTATCAGAGGGAGTATGAGCAGTTACCATTGAACTTTCAGTTTGGCATATTTCACTGTGCTATCCTGTTACCGTCTTTTCCTCATAGGGGAGAAGACGGTAGAATTCCAGGGGGAGGGGGATTAATCTGTTTTGGATAATATTTTCTGCTCAGCCTGGTTTGCAACATCCAATATCAGCTCAATATACTCCAGCCAGTTATTGACAGCACCTCGATGAGAGAAAACCACAACCCCATTGGTGTCGATAACGTAACTACTGGGGAATAGCCGGGCAATCTCTCTGTCGGCAATCGTTTCTCCATTAGCCAACTCAAAATTAGTATTATCACCTGAGTCAGCTCCGGAATCATATAGCATCAGATCAGTGAACCCATTTTTGTCGGCCCACTGGCGTGAATCAGAAAAAGATTCTCTTGCCTGCAGAATAATAAATTCAACATTGGTATTTTTATTTTTCTTAATCATGTTCTGTAGGCGTTGTAAGGAGGGTAATTCCATCATGCAGGAAGGACACCATGAGCCCCAAAAATGCAGGAATATTACTTTGCCACGATAGTTTGATAATTTTAGCCGTTTGCCATTCTCATTTTTAAAGGCAAGATCATAAAAGCGTTGGCCTCGTTTATTTCCTTCTGTTAGTTTTCTGGCTTCGCTTTTTGTAAAATAAGGCCCCCATAACGTTGTCCACTGTTTAACATCAAATACCAGTTTATTATTCAGTGCGTAGGTAACACAACGCTGCTGAGTGTAGCGCTGGCAATATTCAATCGCGTCCCGTTGAGCCTCTTCTTCACTACTCAAACTTTCCCGCCAGGCCCATGCACCTCCAGGACCAATTGCAAAGGCCTTGTGTTCGGTGGCATATAGATAGGAAATATAACTTTCCCGTGCACGACTACCAACATGGGGAATCGCATCGGGATCATTTAAATCGCCTGCAAAAATAGATGAAGTACTGAACACTGAAACAAAAAACAGACAAGCCACAAGCAGCTTGAGGCTTGTCTGTTTTATCACGTTACTGCTTAAATCAATGATAATTATTTTTAACATCATGAATTTTAGTCTGTTTCTTCCCAACCCGTAATCATGGCCTTGATATGCGCGGTTGGTGTATGACCCGCTGTGGCCAGATAAATATGGGCAATAAAGAAAATCAGAATCATGAAGGCAGCCAAGACATGGAAAAATGCAACCCATTCCAGACTTAGCCAGCCAACCCCCCAGTCCTGCCATGAACTATAGAACAGATAGAACCAGCCGCTAATCCAGATCAGTGGGTTGATGACTACCAATACCAATAGGTAGGCCAGCAGTTGCAATGGGTTATGTTTATGTAGCCTCGTCTGCTTGAAGGGATGCGGTGCATTGGTAAAAATCCCTATTAAATAGAATTTAAACATTGCCTCTGCTTTGTCCAGAGTTGGAATATATTGCTTCCATTCTCCGGTAGTGAAATGCCAGAAGACAGCAAACACCCAAAGTGCCATCAGCGTCCAGGCTGCTGTGGTGTGATAGGCCACCGCATTCTCGAAACCGAAGAACTTATATGCACCATGAACCTCAAACCCACTCAACATCATAAACATAATGAGTGCGGCCTGAGACCAATGCCAGAACCGTTCAAAACGTTTGAATATATAGATTCTTTCAGCCATTGTCTTATCCTCTCTTGCTCATAATGATACGAATAGCACCGTGAATCAAAACACCAATCAGAGCCAGCAGGGCAATTGCAAAACCCAGCATATCCAATATAGGTGTATTGTTTCGACCCGGCATATAAACATCGGTGATGGCCTGTAAGCGTCCCGCTTCCTTGTGGCACTGATGACACTCCAGTGCATCTTCCTTGGGTGCAACCATATGGGTAATCGGCCAGCTCATTTCCGTATTTACAAACTTCATTTCACCGCTGTATTCAACCCCCATGGCTTTCATCCCCCAGCTCATGGCTTTGTCCCAGTCATAATTGCCCCAGTAAGCCGAATCATCCTTGCCTGCAGTATGAAATACGCCCAGGGTATTGTTGCCAACATCATAGGGTTGTTTCCCTCGGAAAACTTTTACCGGCCAGATGCGAGCATCAGGATCGTCCGCACTGCCCTGGAACTCATTAATCTTGACAACATCTTTCCCGGCAACTTTGTCACCAAAGAGGGTGTATTTAACAATACCGTTAAACCAGACATATTCAGGAATAACATAACGATCATAGGTAAAGTCACCTTTTTTACTGTCATAGATAACCCGACCATTACTACCCTTGATACGCAGACGTTCACCCTTATCATCAAAGGTACCCGCCGTTGACCAGTCCCAGGTCATCTTGGTGGCATAATCACCTCGGGCAAAGGCGGGAATGTGGCAAGTCTGACAGGCTACCTTGTCGGTATGCTCGTTCAGTTTTGCGGAAACATTCGCACTATGGGGACGATCACTGTGACAGGCCTGACAGGTTGATGGGTTGCGATCACCTTTTGCACCTCGTATTAATGCACCTTCTGTGTCAGACGCGGTTGGTGCATAACGGCTGCCAGTAACTTCATGTGAATTACTCAGATGGCATTTACCACAACTGAAATTCAAACCATCGGCATCCATGTGAACATCCAGATAACGCTGTGGATTATTCAATGAACTGTCCAGATCACCGTGTTTAACCGCATTGCCGCCGCCACCGTAGAAGTGACAGCCACCGCAGGTTTTCCGACTGGTTTTACCAACATTCTGAGCAATATTCTTTAAGTCCGTGGCCGGACGAAACTTACCTGAATGAGGTGGCCACTCCATTGACTTGTAATTGGGATGGCCTGACAGGCCCGGTAATTTTTTATATTTACCCGTAGTATCATGACAAACGATACAATCCACATTTTCCTCTGAGCTAAAATCAAAACTGTCATCACTCCAACCATAACCGACATGGCAGGCACTACAGAAAGTCTGATTAGAGGTTACTGAGGTACAGAAGTTATTAATCACATTTTTCTTACCCAGTTTTTGCTTAGTCACCGGATTCAGGTATTCCCAGGTCCAGTGTTTGGTTTTATGAACTTGTTTCGCCGCTTCGGTATGACATTCCAGGCAGGCTCGGGTAACTTCCGGGCCGGTTTTAAAATCAGCCTGCAAGGCTTTGAACTTGGAATGATCAGCGGTTGAATTACGTTTAGCTTTTTTCTCTTTAGCCGCTTGAACTGCGACTGCGGTGACTACAGTTTTCTTTTGTGCAGTCACAGCTTCAGGTGGGGCAGCATTGGCCCACACCTGACTGCTGGCCAATATGCCGAAAGCCAAACCCATACCTGCAATAAAGATGGATCTGATGGTGTGCATGATGTTCTCCTCAAATAACATTCAAATTTGTGTTGTTACTATCTGCTCTGGCAGCGTTCTGGGTTACAGGCTCCGCCAGAGCCTGTTGTTTAGCACCCACCCACGTCTTTACCGCCTGCACCACCACCAGGTCTAATTTTGATCAGCGGAGGAGCTGGTTTTGAGGGATCAAAGTCAATAAACTTCATTTGATCCTCAGCAACATGCCCCATAATTTCAGCCACTTTTGAGCCAAACATTTGCCCCATCAATCCGGCATTCATCATGCCAACATAGGTTTTACCATTGTCTTTTTTGAACACCGTAATGGTGCAGGGCATAAGTATGGAAAGAATACGGGTATCATCATCTTTGAGCATGGGGCCAGAATATTTTGTACTGCAGGCCTCCACTAGCAACACAGGCGGTACATTGCCGCCGGCTGCCGCAACGGCTTTAGCCGGATTGCGAATACCTGATAATTTCCAGCCATGATCAGACAAGGCCTGAATATTGGCTTGAATTCTTGCTGCCGTTTCTTCCACGCCAAAGGGACTCTCATGTTCGTGAAACATAAATTGTCCGGCAAAAAGGATCGCAAGTATTCCAACAACAACAACACCGGCTATAAAACTACTGATTATCTTTAACATGGTCGTCTCCAAAGTTTGCTAACTAAGTATTAGAGTTCTCTTATATTGATGTTTAATAAGATACTGTTAACTAATCAAGAAAACAGGCGTGATTAGCTAAGTATTTAACTGATCTGAATTAACTAAGTGGTATTTAAAAACTGACTGTCTGCATGTTTTATGATTTCGGTATAAGAGTCTCCAATCCAAAATAATATTTTTAAAATGTAATTCTCTTATCGGTGATAACCTGTTTTTCTAAAGGTTTATTAGCTGTTTATTTTGGGAGTCAGTTATTTATGCGAAGACTATTTTTTAAGGTTGGTTAAGGACAGAGAATAAACTACCCCGCGGCAAGCAGCGGGGAATTAAACCAGAAGGGATTAAAATGTTGGTGCGTTTTGAGAAACCCTTAGTAAGGGGGGATAGTCGTGTTAATGATGGCGGTGATTGTGGATGAAGGGACGGCAGGATATGACTAAATTCGCAGCTACAAGAATGGTAGCTTCGTATACTTTCGGTCTACGTATTTAGAATTATTTCGCCAGCAGCTCGATAGTCAAACGGGCAAGATCAGTGGTTTCATTATTTGAACTGAGTTTAGCTCTAACTTTCTGTAATTTATTTTTTATCGATTGACTATAATCAGGTTGGCTGAGTATGTTTATAATTTCAGCGCTGATTTTATCCGGCGTGGCTTCATATTGGATGAATTCAGGGACAATGCGCTTGCCGGCAACGATGTTACACAGGCCGATGTGATCGACCTTGATCAGTTGTTTAGCGACCTGATAAGAAAATCCGGAAATTCGGTTGATGATGATCATCGGTGTACCGATCAAGGCAATCTCAAGAGTGACGGTTCCGGATACAGTGACAATGGCATCGCAGCTGGCCATGACATCGTAGCTGCGATTTTCGATCATCGTGATCTCGGGTGTTGCGGCATCAAGATAGTTGCTGAATATTTCCGGCTTCAGTGTTGAGGCAACCGGTAACAAAAACTGGATATCCGGTTTTTGTTTTTTTAACTGTTTTGCTGTTTCTACAATAATTGGCATCAGGCGTTTCACTTCACTTTGCCGGCTACCGGGAAACAGCCCTACGACAGGCCTCTCAGGATCAAGGCCAAACTCAGCACAAAGGTAATCTCGGTCGGCACTGGCATGGGCTTCCTCGGCCAGTGGATGGCCGACAAAGCGCACGGGCACATTGTGCTGATGATAGAAATCAAGTTCGAAGGGAAAGATCACCGCCATCATGTCAACAAGCTTGCGGATCTTCTTTACCCGCCATTGACGCCAGGCCCAGATTTGCGGGCTGATATAAAATAAAACTTTTATGCCAAGCTGTTTAGCCGTTTTCGCAAGGCGTAAATTAAACTCGGGATAGTCGGTGAGAAATAAAAGATCCGGTGGATCATTTTTTAGAATCTCACGCATTTTAGCCAGTGCGCCAAAAATAACTTTTCGATGCGCCCAGATTTCCACCAGACCGACGACTGCCATTTCTGCCGAGTCCACGAGTATCTCGACTCCGGCTTGTCGCATGCTCTCTCCACCGATGCCAAAAAATTCAATCGATGGATCGATGGCGTGTACGGATTTAACCAGACGGGCAGAGTGTTGATCGCCGGAGGCTTCGCCAGCGATGATCATCACGCGCATGTTATTGGCCTAAAGTGCGGACTCAATAACACTGACAATTTCTTTTACCTGTGCATCATTGAGTTCAGGAAAGACCGGCAATGACAGACAGTGTTTAACGACATCATCGGTCACCGGCAGATTGACATCGGCACAGAGTTCGGCAAAGACTTTCTGTTTATGCAGGGCAATAGGATAGTAAATCGCACAGCCAATTTGCGCTTCTTGCAGCTTCTGCATAATCGCATCACGTTTGTCGCTGAGCAGGGTGTATTGGTGATAAACATGTTCACCCTTGCCATCTTCGTGTGGCGGGCTAACCAGGTTTTTGAGTAAATCACTGTACTGATGTGCGGCACGACGACGACCGTCGTTATACGCCTTCATGCGTTTAAGTTTAACCCGAAGAATGGTCGCCTGAATTTCATCAAGACGGCTGTTATAACCGATGATGTCATGATGATAACGTTCGCTACTGCCGTGGTTACGTAAGGTTTTTATTTGCGCGGCAATGTCATCATCATTGGTGGTGATCATGCCACCATCACCGTAGCAGCCAAGATTTTTACTGGGAAAGAAGCTGTGGCAACCGGCAATGCCGATGCCGCCGGTCATTCTCCCATTAATCGCCGCACCAAAGGATTGAGCGCAATCTTCAACCACCTTGAGTTTGTGTTTGTTGGCAATGGCCATGATGGTATCCATATCGGCAGGCTGGCCAAACAGATGTACTGGAATAATGGCCGTGGTTTTATCCGTAATGGCCGCTTCGATTTTAGTCGGATCAATATTAAAAGTATCGGCTTCTATATCAACAAAGACTGGGGTCGCCCCCACATAATCTATGGCTTCGGCGGTGGCAATGAAAGTAAAGGCAGTGGTAATGACTTCATCGCCCTTGCCAATGCCGGCGGCAAGTAAAGCAAGATGCAGCGCATCGGTGCCGGAGGCGCAACTGATTGCATGTTTAACACCCAGATAATTGGCCGCTTCTTTTTCAAAGGCCTGAACATTGGGGCCGAGAATAAAATGGGTATTATCAAAAGTTTCTGCTAATGCTGTTTGAATCTCATCTTTTAGTAGCTGATACTGACCTTTGAGATCGACCATTGGGATCATCGTAAGTGCCTCTTTAAATTATTGGATTTACCTGGGCGGTTTGTCCGGTTTAATCTCTTTGGGTTTAATTCTCCACCGCTTGCGGCTGTAGGTGTGGCTGCTGCAACACCAGTACGGCTGAAGCCGCACCTACAAAAACAGATACCATCCCGCTTGCGGTGGGGTAATTTATTTATTGGCCTGTTGTGCATTTAGCAGCCGGGTAATTTCAATGGCAGTATCCAGTGCACGCATACCGGCTTTACCACTGACCACCGGTTCTTTATTATTTTTAATGCAGTCAAGAAATGAGCTGATTTCACTTAACAGGGCATCGCCTTGTTCAAAGGTACATTCTTCGCTATTCACATCGGAAATGCCGGGAAACATTTCGCCGCTGCCTTTGCGGTGAATCGCCAGTTTTTTGTCCTGAAAATCAATCGAAATATAAGCATCCTGTTGAAACAGGCGCATTTTGCGTTCGCTTTTGGTACTGACCCGGCTGGAAGTCACATTGGCGACACAGCCGCTTTCGAACTCAATTCGTGCATTGGCAATATCAACATCCTGAGAAAGCACCTTCACGCCATTGGCACTGATGTGTTTAACCGGTGAGGCGACAAAATCAAGAATAATATCGATATCATGAATCATTAGATCCAGCACTACGTTGACATCAGCTCCACGAGGATTAAAGGGAGCAATGCGATTGGACTCAATAAATAGTGGCTGCTTGAGAATATCTTCCAGCGCCATAATCGCTGGGTTGAAACGCTCCAGATGACCGATCTGAAAAATCAGATTATTTGCTTCCGCCAGCTCGACCAACTTAGCGGCTTCGTCCACGGTGGAAGTAATGGGTTTTTCCAGCAGCACATGAATATTGTTTTGCAGAAAAAAGCTGGCGACTTCGAAGTGTTTCTGAGTGGGGACAACAATGCTGACCGCATCCACTTTGCCCAATAATAGCTGATAATCGTGGAAAACCTCGATGCCATGTTCTTCAGCAATGCTGCGAGCAACATCCTGACTGGTATCACATACCGCAACTAACTGAGAGTCTTCAAGTGAGGCATATTTCTGTGCGTGAAATTTGCCTAGATAACCAACGCCAATTACGGCAGTTTTTAATTTTGTCATGATGAGATTTTTGTCATTGTTAGGGAGTAGGCATCCTGCTCGTTTTTCAGGCAGTCAAAGAAAGAAGAATTTTCTCATTCTGCCATTGATAAATCAATGCGATATACTGGTTGGGATCAGTCGAATGGCAGTGAAACAGGAGAAAAGGGTGGAAGTATTGAAAGTAGAGGGTCGGGTGGCCGGTGTTGATGAAGTCGGGCGGGGGCCCTTAGCCGGGCCGGTGGTGGCGGCGGCAGTGATTCTTGATCCTGATCGACCCATTGAAGGTCTGGTTGATTCTAAAAAAATCAGCGCAAAAAAGCGTGAAAAACTGGCTATCGAAATTCGTGAAAAGGCACTGGCATGGGCGCTGGGTCGCGCCGAGGTCGAAGAAATTGATGAGATCAATATTCTTCAGGCCAGCCTGCTAGCCATGAAACGCGCCGTTGAGCAATTACAGCCGGCAGCGGATAGGGCCCTGATCGATGGCAATCGCTGCCCCGCGCTGGCCTGTCCGGCCGAAGCGATTATAAAGGGCGATGAAAAAGTCGAGGCCATCAGTGCCGCATCCATCATTGCCAAGGTTGCACGAGATCAGGAAATGGTAGAACTGGATGCACAATATCCCGGTTATGGGCTGGCTCAACATAAAGGCTATCCCACTAAAATGCACATTGAGGCCTTGCAGGTATTAGGGGTAACGCACATTCATCGGCGTAGTTTCGGGCCGGTGAAAAAACTGCTGCCCTGAGAGGTGATCATGCTGCTGTCATCGCCATTTCACGGGTATTTGTTTTAATAAGAAAATCAGGTTATAAAGGTAGAAGTGATGCCCTGGACACTTAATCTCTGTGTCGCCCTGGTATCGTTGAAGTTGAGTTGTATCACTTTGTGAGGACAGCATGAACTTACCCTTGATTTTAAGGCTGGATGTCTCCGGGCAACCGGTAAGCTGGGTTCCCTGGCAGGAAGCCGTTTGTCTGTATGCTCGTGGCCGGGTGGCCTGGACAGCGGGAGAGAACAAGTTTGCCTTGCATGGTGGTTCCAATCGGCTAACCGGCGAGACCAGCATTGTCGAAATTAATTCTATTATCGCGGTTAAAGGTGAAAACCGCCGCCATCTGCGTCGCCTTGCCCCGCCTTTAAATAACATTGAACTGTTCCGCCGTGATCATCATCTTTGCCTTTATTGTGGTAAGGATGTGAAGGTCTCTTTGTTGACGCGTGATCATGTAAAGCCGCTTTCACGGGGCGGCAAAAATCACTGGCTTAACGTTGTCACCGCCTGCAAACGCTGTAATACCCGCAAAGGTAGTAAGACACCGGAAGAGGCAGGCATGCCGCTCCTGGCGATTCCCTATGTGCCGAATGTGGCCGAATATCTGGTACTGCGCAATCGCCGCATTCTTGGTGATCAGATGGAGTTTCTTAAAATGCAATTTAATGAAATTGATCGCAAATGGAAAATGTAAAAACTTAATTCTCGATATATATTCTGAATTCCAGGTTCGGCTTCAGCCGAATCTGGCATAACGGATACCCCTTCTATTTTCAAAATGTTAATTTTTCCCGGTTTTCTTAAAAGAGAGTCGTAAAGCTATGGATGTATGTGGCCGATAGCATTAATCAAACAATGGTTTTTTATTTTCATTGAAAAGGAATCTGTAAATGGCGTCTTTTCACAAGGAAGAACATGAGTACTTAATGAAGGAATTACAGGAAAACAGCTATCTTTTCAGCGCCAATGCGCCTTTTGTTGAAGCGCAGTATGCCGAGTATCTACGCGATCCAAAAGCAGTGAGTGAAGACTGGCAGGATTATTTTCAGCAACTGCAAAATTCCGCAGTAGGTGAGGAGCCGGATCATCAAGCTATTCGTGCCCAATTTGCCCATTTAGCGCAGCATTCGCAAACGCGCTGTACAAGCCTTGAATCATCAGAGTCACATCAGGTGGCCGTATTACAGCTGATTAATGCCTATCGTTTTCGAGGACATCAGAATGCCAATATTGATCCTCTACCGCTGCGGGAGCAAGTGCCGGTAGCCGAGTTGGATCCGACTTTTCACAAACTCGGCAATGATGACATGAACACGCGGTTTAATACCGGCTCATTAGTCGGGCCAGCGGAAGCCCCTTTAAGTGAAATTCTGGCAATCTTGCGGCGCAGTTATTGTGAGCATATCGGCGTTGAATACATGCACATCACTGATACTCAGCAGAAGCGCTGGTTGCAGCAGCGGCTGGAAGGCGGGGCAGATCAAACGACGGTTTCAGCTACCGAACAGCGTAATTTATTAGAACAACTCGTGGCGGCCAGTGAATTTGAAAAGTATCTGCATACGCGTTATGTAGGGCAAAAACGATTTTCGCTTGAAGGTGCTGAGAGCCTGATTCCGATGCTGCAACAATTGGTGCATCAGTCGGGTGAACAGGGGGCTACCGAAGTTGTACTGGGTATGGCGCATCGTGGTCGCCTGAATGTGTTAACCAACATTCTTGGAAAATCACCCGCTTCTTTATTTGAAGAGTTTGAAGGTACCAACGGAGCTGATGATGCCCAGGGTTCCGGTGATGTTAAATATCATCAGGGATTTTCTTCCGATATTCAAACGGCCGGGGGTATTGTGCATCTGGCTTTATTATTTAACCCCTCACATCTGGAAATTATCGGCCCGGTTGTGGGAGGCTCAGTGCGTGCACGTCAGCATTTGCGTAATGACAGTACCGGAGGCAAGGTTTTACCGGTATTGATTCATGGTGATGCCGCTTTTTCCGGGCAGGGCGTGGTGATGGAAAACTTCAACATGTCACAGGCCCGGGGTTTTAGCACCGGTGGCACGTTGCATATTATTATTAATAATCAAATTGGATTCACTACCAGTAATCCGCTGGATTCCCGTTCAACCACGTATTGCACCGAGGTTGCGCGACTGGTTCAAGCTCCGATTTGGCATGTCAACGGTGATGATCCCGAGGCTGTCATTCGGGTGATAAAAATGGCACTGGATTTTCGTATGGTCTACCGCAAGGATGTGGTGGTGGATCTGGTTTGTTATCGTCGCCACGGACACAGTGAAGCCGATGAACCGGCGGCAACTCAGCCGATCATGTATCAAAAAATCCGCAAGCACTCACCAGTGAGTCGTCTTTATGCCGAACAGTTGATCGGACAAGCCGTGGTCAGTGTGGATGATGTCGATGAAATGATCAGTCGTTATCGTGCTCGTCTTGATGCCGGTGAGACCGTTGCGCCTCAGATAGTAACTTCCAGCTTTGAAAAACCCTACTGGGTGGACTGGACACCTTATGCTGACGCCGATCGAAATGAGCAGGTTAAAACAGCGCTTGATACAAAAAAAATAAGCCTGTTGGTAGAGAAAATGCTGAGCTTGCCCGAGTCCCTGACCGTACATAAGCAGGTGCGGCGCATTTATGATGAGCGTCGGAAAATGGCAGCCGCAGAATTACCACTAGACTGGGGGTTCGCTGAGACCCTGGCCTATGCCTCACTGGTGGATGAAGGCTATCCGGTGCGCTTATCGGGTCAGGATAGTGGACGGGGGACTTTCTTTCATCGCCATGCCATTATTCATGATCAAAAAGATGGTTCCAGCTATACCCCGTTGCAACACTTGTCAGAGGAGCAGGCTGACTTCATTGTGATCGATTCACTCCTGTCTGAAGAAGCGGTATTGGGATTTGAATATGGTTACAGTACTGCAGCACCTTATTCGCTGGTGGTTTGGGAAGCGCAGTTTGGTGACTTTGCCAATGGGGCACAGGTGGTTATCGATCAATTCATTACATCAGGGATGGCGAAATGGGCACGTTTAAGCGGGTTGGTTCTGTTTCTGCCGCACGGTTTTGACGGGCAGGGACCCGAGCATTCCTCGGCACGGCTGGAACGCTATTTACAGTTATGCGCCGAAAATAATATTCAGGTGTGCGTACCCAGTGAACCGGCACAAATGTTTCATTTGCTGCGCAGGCAGATGTTACGCAAGTTGCGGATACCGCTGATAATAATGACCCCAAAAAGTTTACTGCGGCATAAATTATCGACATCACAGAAGAGTGTTATTAGTGAAGGTGAATTCCATTCAGTTATTTTAGATTTTAATGTGTCATCAGAACAATCAGTTCGCCGTGTGGTTATTTGCACCGGCAAAGTGTTTTACGACCTTTATGAAACCCGCAGTAAACGTGAGTTAAAAAATATCGCTATTCTTAGAGTGGAGCAGCTTTACCCGTTTCCGGCTGACACATTGCGAGAAGCTGTTGCTCAGTATACGCAGGCAGATAGCATTGTCTGGTGTCAGGAAGAGCCGGAAAATCAGGGTGCCTGGCTTTATATCCAGCCCTTGCTAAAATCTATTTTAAGTAAGGGGCAAACATTGTCATTTGCTGGTCGCCCTGCTTCAGCTTCGCCAGCGGTGGGCTATCATAAAAAACATATCGCGCAGTTACAGGCGCTGGTAGATACCGCCCTAACGATCTAATTTAATGTAGGTTCGACTTCAATCGAACAAGGCGAGTGAAACACCTGGGGGGCTTCGAACTTGTATGACTGAAGCCGTACCTACCGTAAGGAGTCCCCGTTTGTTTACAGCGGGTAGAATCATTTATTAATGGAGAAAACAAACATGCAGATTGAGGTGAAAGTTCCCAACCTGCCGGAGTCGGTGGCCGATGCCACCTTAATCAACTGGCACAAAAAAGCCGGTGATTCGGTTGTACGCGATGAAAATCTGGTCGATCTGGAAACCGATAAAGTGGTACTGGAAATCACGGCACCACACTCTGGTGTACTTGCCACCATTAAGCGTAGTGATGGTGACACGGTCATCAGTGATGAATTGATTGCACTGATAGATACCGAAGCACAGACGACGACACCGGCAGCAGAAACCGTAGTAGCTTCGGAACCGGTAAAACAAGCGCCGGAAACTGATATTCGTCCGCAACTTAGTCCGGCAGCCGCTAAGCTGACACGGGAAAATAATTTAAATCCCTCGCATATAAAAGGTAGTGGTCGGGATCATCGCATTACCAAAGCCGATGTTATTGACTACCTTGATAAGCGTCATGCACCATCTTTGGCGCAAACAGATCCTGCCTCGGATATCCGTGCTGAACGTCCCGAACAACGGGTGCCGATGAGTCGCCTGCGTGCCAGAGTTGCCGAGCGTTTAAAGCAGGCGCAGAACACAGCGGCTATCCTCACCACCTTTAATGAAGTCAATATGAAGGCAGTGATGGATCTGCGGAAAAAATATAAAGTGCAATTTGAAAAGAAACATGACACCCGCCTGGGTTTTATGTCTTTCTTTACCCGTGCGGTAGTAGAAGCCTTAAAACAGTTTCCGGTGATCAATGCTTCTATTGATGGCGAAGATATTATTTATCACGGTTATTTTGATATCGGCATTGCGGTGGGTTCACCGCGTGGTTTAGTGGTGCCGATTTTGCGTGATGCCGATCAAAAAAGTTTTGCTGAACTTGAAAATAGTATCCGTGAATTTGGTGCGCGCGCAAAGGATGGTAAGTTGACGCTGGAGGAACTCACCGGCGGTACTTTCAGCATTACTAACGGTGGAGTCTTCGGCTCACTCTTATCGACGCCGATTCTTAATCCGCCGCAGAGTGCGATTCTGGGTATGCATAAAATAGAAGACAAGCCGGTGGTTGAAAATGGCGAAATCGTGATTCGGCCGATGATGTATCTTGCTCTGTCCTATGATCATCGCATCGTTGATGGACAGGATGCTGTGTTATTTCTGGTAGCGATAAAAGATGCGCTGGAAGATCCTTCGCGGATGTTGCTGGAGATTTAAAAAACATTCTACCGCAGAGAGTGCAGAATACGCAGATAAGAAGGTTAATTTTTTGTGGGTGTTGCCAGGAAGTATATTTGCTGCAGAGTATGGCAAAGAAAATAAATTATTTCTCTGCGTCCTCTGCGCTCTCTGCGGTAAAAAATCCATAGCCGGATAAGTGCCCATACAAATAGTTTCACTGGAGTAATTCATGTCAGATTACGATGTTATTGTTATAGGTGCGGGTCCCGGCGGTTATGAGGCGGCGATTCGCTGTGCCCAGTTGGGAATGAAGACGGCCTGCATTGACGACCAGCTTGATGAACAGGGTCAGCCTTCGCTGGGCGGAGTCTGTCTTAATATCGGTTGTATCCCCTCCAAAGCACTGTTAGATAGCTCGCATCATTATCATCGTGCGCAACACGAGTTTGCCAACCATGGGATCAATACGGGTAAAGTTTCTATTGATGTTGCCACCATGATGCAACGTAAACAGCAGGTGGTGCAGACGCTCACTGGCGGCATTGCCATGCTTTTTACTAAATATAAAATTGACTGGTTACCGGGGCGCGGGCAACTGGTGGGCGAGCATCGGGTACGGGTAGATGGTCATGGCGATAAGGAACATCAGGAAATCACTGTCGATAATATTATTATTGCGACAGGCTCTTCGGTGGTTGAACTGGAACTGGCTCCCTTTGATCATGAGCGCATCGTTGATTCTACCGGTGCATTATCTTTTACTGAGGTGCCTGCTCGTCTGGGAATTATTGGCGGTGGGGTTGTTGGTCTGGAACTGGGTAGCGTCTGGTCGCGTCTTGGATCGAAAACAACCATGCTGATACGCAGCGAAACATTTATGAGTCATGCCGATCGAGATATTGCCGCCGCCTTGCAGCAGGATATTTCGGCCACTGAAAATCTAGATCTTCAACTCGGTGCACAACTAAAGTCAGTAAAAAAGACCCGCAAACAAATCACGGTAAACTGGGGAAATGCGGAAGGAGAACATACATTACAGCTGGATAAGTTACTGATTGCGGCGGGTCGATATCCTAATAGTGTCAACATTGGCGCTGAAACAGTGGGACTGGGACTTGATGCGCGCGGTTTTATTGAAGTGGATGCGGAGTGTCGTACTAATTTGCCGGGAGTGTTTGCTATCGGTGACGTGGTGCGGGGAATGATGCTGGCACATAAGGCTTCAGCGGAAGGGGTGGCGGTTGCCGAGCGACTTGCCGGTCAACAGCCTGTGCTTAATTACAAAACTATTCCGCTGGTTATTTATACCTGGCCGGAAGTGGCATGGGTGGGATTGAATGCCGAACAATTACAGGCTGATGGCATTGAATTTAAGGCTGGCGTGTTTCCACTAATCGCCAATGGTCGTGCCCACGCCGCAGGGGAGACGTCAGGCCTGGTGAAAATTCTCAGCGATGCTCGTACCGATACAATTTTAGGTGTGCATATTTATGGAGCCAATGCATCAGAGCTGATTGCCGAGGCGGTGCTGGCTATGGAGTTTACGGCCTCAGCTGAAGATCTGGCACGGACAATTCACGCCCATCCCACCTTTTCAGAAGCCATACATGAAGCTGCGCTGGCGGTGGGTGGACAGTCCTTACATATATAAGGAAGAGTTATTACGGAGTGACGTGAATAATAGCTGAAACATGATTCTCAACGATGGTAAAAATAACTTTATCACCAACCTTAAAATCATGACCATGCACCAGGCAATCGTATTCTTTTCCATCACTATTTTTTGGTAGAACTACAAGCCTGGGTAAGAGCAATTAGAATTGCAAATAGAGCTATATGTAATATTTTCATTTGGCACTCCCTGTAATGATGATTTTGTAGTGTTGGGCTTCATTTCATTCAGCACCAACCTCAATAATTTATACTAAAAACTAACCCTGCTGTCCTGAAATTTAAAAATGCGGGCCACTGACCACCCGATACACACTATTTTGTTTCAGGCTCGAATATCCATAACCAAGATATATTGTGCCCAACACTGTATCTGCTCCCCAAAACACACTACCGGAGGTGATTATCTCCCAGGGATTCACCAGAAAGGGATCATCTATTCTGCCCGCCTCAAGTGATAGGCCAAGGTATACGCCATTGCCAGGTTGTGATGCCATTTTGGTATACTGGTGGTAGTAATTGAGACTTGCAAGGTTATAGCGGGTTCCAGTTAATTGATCCAGATAACGATCTGAAAGACGGTTAGGCCCCCCAGCTTGAAGGCATCATAAATCGGTAAATCATTGACACCACTCACTTCATCTCCCCATTCTAAATGTCCAAATACACTGTGCTTTCCCTGTGTATGGACAGCCAGCGTTGATAATCGTCTGCTGACAGGGCAAGTTTTGACAGCGCCTCTTTTTGAGCCTGTGCTACTGCTTTTCCCTGTTGAATGATTTCCTGATACTGGAAAAAATTGGCTAAATCAAATTCATGTAAGTCGGGTGTAATCGCGTTTAAGTTTTTGAGGAATCTCAGATCGCGGAGGCTGGTCGTTAAAAAATGAGGCTAAATCATTTTCGCTTATGATCTGCTGTATTTGTTGAGAGTTCAATCCCGTTGCGTAAATTCCGTCAATCCGCGCGCCCATACTGGTACCAACAACGCAATCAACAGGGACGCGAAGTTGCTCCAGTTAACTGAGTACACCGATATGAGCCAGTCCCGGTGCACCACCAGCAGAGAGCATCAGAGCAATTTTTGGACGTTCTAGCACGCTTGCATCCTGTTGTGCAGCATGCCCATGTGCAGGCATGAAAGTAAGGATGATAAATAACAGCGGTAAAGTATTAATATTCATTGATTGTATCTACGTATGGGGTTCCCACACTGGGGTGGGGAAGTAGAAAATATGTTATTGATTAGGGTACAATCAATATCGAGAGAAAATTCAGATGCATTCATTGCGCTGAATATTAAAAAGCAACGTAACAGTTATTAATTTATTATTAATAGACATAAATCAGGATCAAAATCATAATGATGAATAAACAACGTGGCAAAACGCGTTTATTGATTACGATATTTTTAATTAATTTAGCTTATGTAATAAACCTGTCATACGCAAATGCTAGCGGTGATGAATTCCCAGGACGGAAGCTATATCCTGCGGTTAAATATATTACAATTAAAGATTTGAAAAATAAGTTAAATGAGGTTGTTGTAGTTGATGTTCGTTCTAAATATGAGTACCAAACATTAAGAATTAAAGGGGCAAGACATATAGCTATTTCGAACAAAAAATTTGTTCATGAAATGAAACAATTAAGGGCTAAAGTAGGCGATAAGGATATTGTTGTTTATTGTAATGGAAAAACATGCATGAAATCGTATAAAGCAGCAAGTAAGTGCCAGGATTATGATGTAAATGGTGTTGTCGCCTACGATGCAGGGATTATGGACTGGGCAAAAATTTACCCACACGACTCCGTTTTACTAGGTAAGTCTCCAATTGATACGGATGATTTGATCATCAGGAAAAAATTTAATTCCTATTTATTAACGCCAGATGAATTCGAAAAACAATTTTCAAAGAAAAAATCAATTGTTGTAGATTTGCGTGATTCATTTCAACGTGATGCAACGGGTATTTATGTTGGATTGGAAGTTCGTATTAATATCGATGATAAAAAAGCATTAAAGACAATAATTGAAAAAGCTAAAAAAGAGGAAAAAGCATTATTTATCTATGATGCCGCAGGTAAACAAATTCGCTGGCTAATGTATTTTTTGGAAGCTAATAACACAAAAGAATATTATTTTATGAAAGGTGGTGCGCGTGGTTACTTTAAATCCTTACAAGAAAAATATACCAGTTAACAAATGGGTAAAATATTGAAATTACATCTGACGGACTTTCAGAGACACTCTATTTATTTACATTTGCAAAAAATGCTGCGTCCTTTTATGCTAGTAGCTCCGGCTCTTCAGTAGAATTTGTGGGTTGCCACTGACTAACGCCTTCTCCCTCCGGGAGAGGGATCCTTCGTTACAGATCGAACCATGATTCACGCTCCTGTGTATTTTTGGAAGCCAAACTAAAGGGTACTCAAAAAATGTATCCGTCTTAGTATGTTAATCTATCACAACATCAATAACTTACAATGTCTCTGCAACAATTTACACCCACAAACTCTGCTTAAGAGCTGTAGTTTCTAATAATGTTTTATTGGTAAACCCTACATCCTGCGCTTTTTGTAAAGTTCCATCTGTAACTAGACCACGATTTCTTACAACTTCGTTAATAAAGTCCAATAATGCTTGGGTTTATTATCATCTGATTAACCTTTCATCGCTAAATAGCGATTCTAAATGCCAGTGCACTTTTGGAATAACCGTTCGTCCTGAGCTTGTCGAAGGAAGCTTGTCGAAGGATTCAGCACGAACGTGGAAGCTCACAAGTGAGCAGGAATTTGGAACGCATGTTTAGACTTTATAAACACAGCCACAAGCTTTTAATCAACGTTCCAGTTGGGCATTGTTTATTTCTTTTTTGCGGCAAGCTTGCCGGATGTTTTATGCGGGGTAAATATAATCAGCATACCCACTACAGGATGATCAAGATAATGCAGCTCGGTGCTACGAATACGTCTGCGAAGTTGTTGTATATGAAAATAGCGGGGTTCAGGAATGGCCTCTATTTCATTTTCTGGCGCACTATTTTCGTTCTGCGTAGTTTCCTCGATAGGCGACGAGCTATCCAGCATGAACACCACATCAGTTTCTACCCGTAAGTAACGAGCCAGGCTGATGCGAATTAAAGCATCCAGCGTGCCGCTACCGGGGACAGATGCATCTGTCGTTGGAGTCAACGGTGATTCTATTTCACCTGTGTCTGGGGATGCTGCAATGGTTCGGTTGAAGTGAACACTGATGGCCTTTTCCTGAGATAATCCCGGTTGCACCCAGGCAACATGTGCGAGAACCCGACGGGAGATGGATGAATCTATTTTCTCAGCTTCGGTTTTTAGTCGCCACTGGCTTGCTGGCAGACGCATAAAACTGAGTTTAGGATTGTAGCCTTTGGGTATATCACCCGGCCAGGCACCGCTAATTTCAACCAGCCTTTCTGGGGTTTCACGCTCCATCTTTTTCGACCACTGCTCGGCATTACGATTGTCAGCTGATAAATTTTCATAAATAATAATTTCAGTATCATAATAGCGAACTTCATCCGCATGCAGGGTGAAGCTGAATAACATAAGTATCAGTGATAGTCGTGATCTCAAAATCTTAATCCTGTGATAGGCGTGAATTCGGGGTAAATAGTTTTCAATACCGGGACTCTGTTGTAAAGTGCAGAGCCTACAAATATACCTGAAATATGGAGGAGGAGGTATCGTGGCAGTAAAAGAAATTCTAAAAATGGGCGATCCACTCTTGCAACGGGTGGCTGAAGCGGTCACTGAGTTTAATACACCGGCACTGGATGCGCTAGTTTCAGATATGTTTGAAACCATGTCGGCATCGGATGGGGCAGGACTGGCGGCACCACAAATTGGAGTTAACCTTCGAGTGGTTATTTTTGCCGTCGGTGAAAACCCACGTTATCCGGAAGTTGAAACCGTCCCCTCTACCGTATTAATTAACCCGCAAATTCGTACTCTCGATGATTCGATGGAGGAGGGTTGGGAAGGCTGCCTGAGCATTCCGGGTTTACGCGGGCAGGTTCCCCGCTATCAAGCGATTCAATACCGTGGTCATGACCAGGCCGGTGAGTTGATTGAACGGGTTGCACGGGATTTTCATGCTCGCGTGGTACAACATGAAGTGGATCATCTCGATGGAATTCTCTATCCGCAGCGAATTCGTGATTTGCGCAATTTTGGCTTCGAGTCTGCCTTATTCCCAGAACCCAAGAAATAATCACCTACTATATACAGGTTATATGTTTTCAGTTTTTTAGTCTCAGTTTTACATTACAGTATTCAGTATTGATCATTTTATGGCATAATTCCGGTTTGATTTTTATACGATATTTGTGCTGAGGTAGAAACAATGATCAAAGTAATACGCTGGATACTGGGTAAAATAATCCTTTTTATTGATTGGGTATTTACTCCCCGTAGCCTTAAACGCAGTCCTGAAACTCAAATGCAGATTGTGCAACAAACGCAGATGCTAAAATTGTATCAATATAAAGCCTGCCCTTTTTGTGTAAAGGTCAGACGGACTATGAAGCGGCTTAATTTGCCTATTGAAACGCGGGATGCCAAACGACAGGCTAGTCGGCGTGAAGAGCTGGAAAAAGAGGGGGGCGAAGTAAAAGTACCCTGTTTACGAATTGCTGATGAAAATGGTAGCGTTAAATGGATGTACGAATCATCTGATATTATTAATTATCTGGAGCAGCGTTTTTCCCCGTCCTCATCAACCGTTTAGAAATGAGCGACACTTATTCATTAGTAAAAATAATTCATGTTTCAACGGTAAGTTTTACCGGCATTTATTTTTTTATCCGCGGACTATCACAGCTCAACCATCGGCGATGGTTTAAAAAGAAATGGGCGCGAAAAATATCGCAATATAATGATGTTGCTTTGTTATTCAGCGGTATAAGTATGGCGGCCATGATAAAGCAGTATCCTTTTGCAAATAGCTGGCTTACTGCAAAGTTTTTAATGTTACTTGTTTATATAATTTGCGGAATGCTGGCATTTTACTGGTTAAAAAAGCAGGAACATAAAACCATGGCCTGGATTGCAGCCTTACTGGTTTATGCCTATATCGTCGGCGTGGCAATGAACAAAAACCCAGCCTGGTTAGAGCCTGTTTTTAATACCTTATTTTAGTTAAAAAATATTTTAGGAAGTAAGTATATGGAAAAAAAAGATAATATACCTCTCTGGGTTTTTCTGGCCTTTTCAAGCATACAGACTCGCAAGGGTGCATTAATTTTAATTTGGGTATGTGCCGTATTTAGCGTGTTGTGTGTTCCTGTCTCATGGTATCCCTGGCGTGAGTGGATAGACTGGAGCTGGGCCGGGATGATGATTGCGGTTACTACCTGGTACTGGCTGGCACTAAAATGGACAGATAAGAATTCTGCCTGGGAATAAACATGCAGGCTCGCAGAAATGCGAATCTGCATGCTTGATATTGTCGCTATTGATTACGCGACCATAATTTCTTTTCCCAGTTTAATGATGTACGTACAATCTCTTCGAGATCATCGTAACGAGGAGTCCAGTTCAATATTTTGCGAATTTTGTCGGTATTTGCAACCAGGCTGGGTGGATCACCAAGACGACGATCTTCTTCGATAATGTTCAAAGGTTTACCATCCACTTTTTCTACCATGTCCAGCACTTCACGCACACTATAGCCGTGACTGTAGCCACAGTTAACCACGGTAGATTCGCCGCCTTTGCGCAGATAATCCAGTGCTTTCAGATGGGCATCGGCCAAATCTTCCACATGAATATAATCACGAATGCCGGTGCCGTCAGGGGTTGGGTAATCGGTGCCGAAAATAAATATCTTATCGCGTTTCCCCACCGCTGCTTCGCAGGCTACCTTGATCAGTAAGGTAGCTTTGGGTGTGGACTGACCAATACGATTTTCAGGATCACAACCGGCAACATTGAAATAGCGTAAGGCAACATAGTTAAGCTCCGTGGCAGCTGAAAGATCACGCATCATCCATTCCGTCATCAATTTTGAGGTACCATAAGCATTGATGGGAGCCAGTGTTGTATCCTCTTTAGCCTCGCCGTCTTCCGGTAGACCATAGACAGCCGCAGTCGAAGAAAAAATAAAGTTCTTCACACCATGGTTCTGACAGCACTCTAATAAATTGCGGCTGTTGCAGGTATTGTTGCCATAATATTTCAGCGGATTGGTCACTGATTCAGGAACAATGGTATGGGCGGCAAAATGCAGCACGGTATCAACGTCATAATCTTTAAGAATACGGCTGACCAGTTCACGATCGCCGGTATCACCTTCGATTAGATCACCATAGAGCACGGCGTCGGCAAAACCGGTGGATAAATTATCCAATGTGACTACACGTTCGCCGGCTTCTCCAAGTTGTCGTACTATATGACTGCCAATATAGCCCGCCCCGCCGGATACCAGAACACCTTTATTCGACATTGAATTCCCCTGTCTTTTGTCTAATTTTTTAGTCACGCAAGCGCATGAATTAACTCAATAAATAACCGCGCATATCCCAGCACGAGAATTTTCACGGTGGTATAATACACCAATTCCACGACATAAATAGTATGCATAAATGCATAGTTGTCACTAAATTAAGCAAGCTACAAGAGGAAAACAGGTATGACCCAGTATGATGTGTTTAATGGTGATGCGGATGGTATCTGCGCCTTACAACAATTACGCTTACATACTCCGCAAAACAGCACTCTGATAACCGGCGTAAAACGGGATATTAAACTACTGGATCGGGTACAGGCGGTTCAAGGTGATTGCATTACTGTACTTGATATATCCCTGGACAAAAACCGGGAAGAGTTGCTGCGAGTCTTGGCCGAAGGTGCAAAAGTTGAATATTTTGATCATCATTTTGCTGGTGAAATTCCTCAGCATGAACATTTTGACGCACACATCAATACCGCCCCGACAACCTGTACTAGCTTATTAGTAAATGCCTATCTGGATAACCAGCATTCAGCCTGGGCAGTTGCCGGTGCTTATGGTGACAATATGTATGAGAGCGCGGATCGATTGGCTCGCGCAACCGGCCTTTGTGTGGATGACTCGGAAGCACTGAAAGAGTTGGGTACCTACCTCAATTATAATGGCTATGGGAGTGCGCTGGAAGATTTGTATTTCACCCCGGATAAGTTATTCCTGCGCATTAACCCATACCGTTCACCGCTGGATTTTATTGCCAGTGACGATGCTTTTAGCACCTTGAAAAAGGGTTATGCAGAAGATATGGTTCAGGGGCGGGCGGCAAAGGCCGATATTAAAACCGCGACACATTCATTAATACTGCTACCCGATGGAGCCTGGGCTCGCCGGGTCAGTGGTGTGCTGGCAAATGAAATGGCACGCAGTGCACCGGATCGCGCTCATGCCTTAGTGAATACCATGGCAGACGGAACTTTACGGGTCAGCGTACGTGCACCATTAAATAATCGTGCCGGTGCAGAAATCTTATGCATGGCATTTCCAACCGGAGGTGGACGTGCAGCGGCGGCAGGGATCAATAACTTGCCACAGGATCAATATGACGCCTTCGTTGAAAAATTTACTCAGTCATTTAATCAAGCTTAATTTATATATTTTACGGATAATACCGTGACTCTGATTTCTCATATTTAATCGAGGTTCTCTGTGAAATTCCTGCCAATTTTTATGAACGTTGAAGGCCAGTCTTGTCTGGTTGTAGGGGGCGGACAGGTTGCGTCCCGTAAAGTTTTTATGTTGCAACGTGCAAATGCACGAGTCACTGTGATTTCCCCCGAGCTGTGTACTGAGTTACAGGAGCATGCCGATAGCGGTGATATTGAATATCTGGCACGTGAATTTCAATCAGCTGATGTGAATGAGCGCGTAGTTATTATTGCCGCCACCAATAATCGTGAAGTCAATAAACAGGTTTTTGAATCGGCTAGCACCAAAGGTATTCCGGTCAACGTCGTTGATGATCCCGAACTATGCCGTTTTATCACACCTTCAATTATTGATCGCTCACCGGTACAAATTGCAATTTCCACCGGTGGCGCATCACCCGTGCTTGCTCGCCTTTTACGGGCACGTCTAGAAACTTATATTCCTGCTGCTTATGGTCGTCTTGCTTTACTGGTGGAAAATTTTCGTGACCGGGTTAAACAACGCTTTTCCAGCAGCAATGAAATTCGCCTTTTCTGGGAAGGCATTCTTGAAGGCCCCGTGGCCGATAAACTGGTAGCCGGTAAAGACAGTGAAGCCCGTGAATTGCTGGAACAGGCCGTAGAAACAGGTGAAGCGCCGGATATGCAGGGCGAGGTGTTTCTGGTAGGGGCGGGTCCAGGTGATCCGGATTTATTAACCTTCAAAGCATTACGGCTGATGCAGCAGGCGGACGTTGTTGTATATGATCGACTGGTCTCACAGGGCATCATGGATCTGGTGCGCCGTGATGCCGAATTTATTTATGCCGGCAAAGAACGCGACAAACATACCATTGCTCAGGAAAATATAAATACCTTGCTGGTGCGTCTGGCTAAACAGGGTAAGAAAGTATTGCGTCTTAAAGGCGGTGATCCATTCATCTTCGGTCGTGGTGGTGAAGAAATTGAAACCCTGATGGAAGAGGGCGTGCCCTTTCAGGTAGTGCCGGGAATTACCGCCGCAGCAGGTTGTGCCTCCTATGCTGGGATTCCACTGACACACCGAGACTATGTTCAGTCCTGCATGTTTGTTACTGGTCATCTCAAGGATGGCAGCAGCGATCTTAACTGGAAAGCTATCGCTCATCCCAACCAGACCATTGTTTTTTATATGGGACTGCACAGCATTAATAATTTGTGTAGCAAGCTAATTGAACATGGTATGCCAGATACCATGCCGGCAGCATTAATTGAAAAAGGCACTAGCCCAGATCAGCGTGTCCATGTGGGCACACTGAAAACTCTGCCACAGTTAGTGCATGACAATAAAGTTAAGCCGCCAACGCTGATTATTGTGGGCGAGGTTGTCAACCTGCATGAAAAGCTCGACTGGTATAAGCCCTGACAGGGCATGCATTATTGTAGGTTCGATTTCAATCGAACATGTGCGAGCAATGATGTTTGAGAAGTTTCTAGCTTGTACGGCTGAAGCCGTACATAAGCCAAGCCGGATTAAGCTACGCTGGCGGGTTAGAATCGGCCCTACAATGCCTACATTAATGGGGCATTAAAACCAGATAGGTTGAATATTTTATTGATCTATATTTCTAAACACATCAGCTAATGGAATGGGCATATTAACCACACTGCCCTGAACATAATCAATTCCAAATTTTTCAAGTAACCGTCTGGATTCTTCAGTTTCAACATATTCTGCAATGGTCTCCAGTTTCAGTGCCTGGGCAATTTGGGTGATTGCTTCAACGATGGATTGATTGATTTTACTAACTTCGATATTACGAATGAAGTGACCATCTATCTTTAAATAATTTATCGGCAGTTCTTTTAAGTAACGGAAAGAGCTAATACCACTACCAAAATCATCAAGTGCGAAGGCACAGCCCAATTTCTGTAACCGGGTTATGAGTTTAATGGCAGCATCATAATTATGAATCGCAACCGTCTCCGTAATTTCAAATATTATTAATCCCGGATTGACGGCGCTTGTTTTAAGTAGACTAATTACAAAATCATGGAAGTCATCACTGCAAATAGACTGACCAGAAAGATTAACACTGAACATATGCTTGTTATTCTTAAAATTCGAAAAATTATTTTTCTCCAGCATTTTCACAAACGTCGTGATCACCCAGCGATCAATTTCAGGCATCAGACTATAATGTTCGGCGGCAGGTAAGAAATCACTGGGCAGAATAATTTCCTCAGAATCACTCAGCCTAATCAGAATTTCATATTTCTTCAGGCTGGAATTGTTATTTATCGGTATGATGGTCTGAGCATAAAGTTCAAAGCCATCTGAATCTAGCGCTTTATTTATTTTTTGTAGCCAGCGAATCTCATTATGCCGATGAAGAAAATTATGATCCGTGGTTTGATAAACATGCACCTGATTCTTTCCATTATCCTTGGCAATATAGCAAGCCGTATCCGCATTAATCATTAATTCCGCCGAACTACAGTCCGTTGATGAGACAGGTATCAGACCAATACTGACACCCACATTAAAGACATGTAGATCCCACTTACACTGGTGCTGCTTGATGGTTTCCTTTATATTTTCAGCGATAAGGACGGCCTGTTTAATGGTGCAATTTACCAGGATAATACCAAACTCATCACCGCCTAATCGTGCAACTAAGTCATCATGTCGAACCTGAGAATGAATCAGTCGAGAAACTTCTTTTAATAAGGCATCACCGGCAACATGGCCGCAGGTATCATTGACGATTTTAAAACGATCAAGATCAAGAAAGCATAATGCATGTTCCTGAGTTTCAAAATCACTGGTTTCAATAAGTTCTTTAAGCGTCCTTTCAAATTCCCGTCTATTTTTAAGACCGGTTAACTCATCATGCGTAGCCTGAAAAGTTAGCTGGTCAGATATTCTTTGAATATGAGTGAAATCATTAAACACCAGCACCATGCCGGTAATTTTTCCGTCACGACTGAGTAGTGGGGTCGCATTATCTCTTATTATGTATTCAGTATTACTTGCACCAATCAAAATCATTGGATCATCGTGGCGCATCGATTTACCCTCTTCAAGGCAAGTCGAGACTGGATAGCAAATGCTTGTATTCCCGGAGATACTCTTTAGTCTGAAAATATCATGCAGGTGCATGCCTTCTGTATTTGTCATTCCTACCCCGAGAAGGTTTTCCGCTGCGGGGTTCAAATAAGTAATGAAACCATTAGTGTCGGTGGTGATTACACCATCGCCAATCGCTTCAAGCGTGATCTGTGCTTTTGACTTCTCTATAAAAAGAGTATCATCAGCCCGTTGCTTTTCCTTGATTTGAGCAAGCTGTAATGAGGCTGACATATTATTAATTCCAATCTCAAGAATTGCGATTTCACCACCGGCACCGGTATAGATTCTTTCACCAAGTATGCCTTTACGGATCTGATGGATACCCCGGGTCAACAGGCGAATCGGAGAGACAACTGTATTCGAAAAATACAGCGCCAATATTATAGTGAATAAAATAGACGACAGAGTAATCAGTATTCCGTTCCGAATAATTTCTTTTTGAGCTAGATTTATCCCCTTACGTGACATTTCGACAACAAGAACACCAATTATTTCTTTATCTGCTTCTATTCTATTTGTATCATAATCATTAATATTGATTTCTGAACGGTATATTTGTGTGGAAAAGAGCGTACCGTTTGAATGGTTTTCATGTGCTGTATTGTACTCAGTATTATCTATGCTTTGATGTGTAATGATATGCTGATTTGCATCGAGAACGGTTATGGAACTTACGTTGGATATCGACAATGAGTTTTTAATTAAAGAATCTATATGATTTTTATTGCCCGACAAAAGACTGTATTCCAATGCTGGCGCAAGATATTTTGAAACCGTCCAGCCTTTTTCGTTTAATACCCGTTCGGTATCTTTCAATCTTTCTTTTACAAAAGAAAAAGAAAGTAAACACGCCGTAATTAGTACCGGGATAATCGTGATTAACAGAACTTTAGTTTTAATACTCAGATTATTCATATGACAATCTCATCGCTTGTCCAACATTGCATCATTAAAGTTTATTTTCCCACGCACTGAACGCAGCACGGCCGGGTTAATATCAATGGTATATAAATTCGGTGGTTCAGACGCCGGAAGAATATTTTCTGATGAAGACATCAGCCGCATCAGCATCATGCCTGTTTGTTTCGCTATTTGTTCCGGTGTTGAATAAATGCTGAACAGTGCACCGGCATGGACAAAGCCTTTTGAATAGGCAATTAAGGGGGTATTATTTTTATAACTGCTGAGCAACAGGCCTTTTGCTGTTTTTCGGTTGTAGATGTCAGGATCGGGGATAGCCAATAACGCATCTGAAATTTTTCCCAGCTTATCCGACAGGACAATTAGATTGTCATCTTTCTCAGCCTCAGCGATGTGGACATCAAGTTTATACTTTTTTGCGGCCTGTAAAATAGACGCCTTCATGGTTAATGAAGTCGGACCAAGAATAATTCCTAGATGCCTGAGGTCGGGCAAGCCTTTTTTAATTAAGCGAAATTGTCTGTTAATAGGCTGATCCAAATAAATTGCGCTACAGTGCGTTTTGGTTTTGCAATAAGGGCTATGTTGTATGTTGTTCTGGTAACTGGAAGCGGGAATCAGGGAAAATATTGTCGGCGCGCTGACATTAGTACTGATAAGCTGGTGTGCTGCTTGAGTTCCAGCGGTGACAATATAATCAGGATGAACACCGGATTCATAGAGTGCTGATATTGAAGCAGCAATATCTGTGTCAATAAGGTGAAATTTGATCTTAGGTAATGGTGAGGAATACAGTGTCTGTTGGAATTGTGTCTTGAATTGTTGGTAGGGCTGGGTGTTCTTACTTAATACCACAAAGATATTAATATTATTATTCGCGCAGACGACAGTAGGCAGTGCCAAACTGACAAAAAAGAAAAGTAACAGGCCGACACCGCTGAACAACGGCCGAATTTTGTCTAACAATGACATTGTAGTTACAGGTTATCTGAATTCCAGTTTCAAGGAAAGATAGCTCCTTCTTTCGGATACATTTTTTAATCGGGTATCTTCAAATTCATTAAGCAAGTTCAGCACAACAACGGCAAACTCTGCCTGATTTCCTGAAAAAGTGAATGTTTTTCCGAGGCGAAAATTCACGCGGGTATTGCGTGCACGCATATCTTCTGTTTCCAGTTGTTTCATGGTTGAGTTATAAAAAACATTCAGACTACCCTGAAAATCATGTGGGAAGCGTTGAATGATCTGTAAGCTGAAGCTATTGTCCGGAGAACTGTTGCTATATTGAGTTGTATTGCGAACATCCGTGGCTTCAATTCGTGCATAGGAATAACTCAACGCCATACGAAATTTTTGATTCGGGCTAAGCCCAAGAGTCGCCTCAAATCCCCGTGTTTTAGCATTGTCCAAATTTGCAAAATGGTAGGGCAGATTCCCCTCTGAATCGGCTGCGGCCAGAGTAATTAAATTACGAATATTTTCACGATATAGTTTTAAATCCAGACTGGCCCCATATCGCGGAAAACGCCCGAGATAACCAATTTCATAGGCATTAATTCTTTCCGGCTCCAGAGTCCCTGCATCATAAACAATCGGGGTGCCAAAAACCTGTACATTGGTAAATTCCTCCAGCAGGCCCGGTGAGCGAATAGCGGTAGACGCGGAAACGCGAAGGGTATCGGTATTAGTCAGATGATGATTGAGGGACAACATGGGAGAGAGCTCGGTATTGCTAATCTCGTAATCTTCCAGCATCAGGCCGGCATTTAATAAGGTACTATCGGTTATATTCCAGGCAAGATTGCTGAATACGCGATATATTTTGTTGGTGCCCACCGGCTCCTGTGAGCCAAGATGGAATGCGGAAATCACTTTGTCATTACGAATACCGGCACCCCAGGCCATGTTCAGATTATCGAGTGGTGCAAGGGTATGCAGGAACTCAATATCATCCCGCTCTGAACGATGACCTTCATCCAGATACATGCCGGTTTCAGCGTAGTCATAGCGATTTTGTTTTTCAAAGCTCTGTCGATAGAACTGGAATTTAAAATCTTCACTGGCTGAAAAGCTGTGCGTCCAGCCAACTTGAAATGAACGGGTGTAGACATAAGATGGGTATTTGGGAATTGCACTGTCAAAGGTATTGTCTTCCTGCACCTTGCCATTATTCATGCCGGCATTAAATACCAGAGTGTCATTGTCGCTGGCCTGATAATCCGCGCGTGCATTTATTTGCCGGAATTGGGCACTGTCATAACGCTGACTAAAGCCATCATTCTGCCGGTAGGCCGCGGTAACTCTGGCATCAAAATTTTCGCTACCACCACCTGCACGCACATAAGTTTCAGCCAGGTTGTTATTCCCCACATTGACCCTGGTCATGAGACCTTTATCCTGCGAGGCATGCCGGGTAATAATACTGATTGCACCAAGCAGGGAATTAGAGCCGTAGCTAGCGGCATTGGGGCCACGAATAACTTCTATGCGTTCAATGTCCTCGATGGTAATTCCCAGTGAATTCCATTGTACTCCCAACGTGGATGGGGTATAGACCGAACGTCCATCTACCAGTACCTGCATGCGCCGGGCAAGTTTATTGTTCAACATGCGGTAACTGGCAACCGGGAAATGACCGCTGTCGTAATTGACCATAAAGCCGGGAACGTAGCGGAGTAAATCAGAAATTTCAGTAAAACCGGAGGCATCGATCATTTCCCGATCGATCACAGTGGTTGCAACTGGGGCATCGCGCTTGTCCTGTACTAAACGCGTGGCGCTGAGCACAATCGGTAATTCCTGTAAAAAATCATCTTCGGACAATTCCGTTGCCGGTGATGGTGGCGATCCTGCCAGCAGTATTATCAGGCCTATCAGGCCATGCCGATAGCCACCGTGTTTTCGCATTTTGCCCCCGTTATGTTGAAATCGTAACTGTTCGGACAGTCGTTATTATTAAGGTAGATATTAATCGTTGCACGAGTATTTGAATGTATTTTATCCCCTCACCCCAACCCTCTCCCAGAGGGAGAGGGGGGTTATGGTGCAAATACTAATCAACGATTTATATTAACAAAAATTATGATAGTTTTTCCAATATTCGAAGCCGCTGTGGTATGGCTGTTCGACTTCAGCCGTAAAGACTCAAACCTCGATAGCACTTTAAAGTCATTTAAGTTCCTCTGTTAACTATATGATATATATTGGGAATAATAATCAAGCTCACCAGGGTTGAGAAGCTCAACCCAAACACAATCACCAGTGCCAACGGTTTTAACATTTCCGCTCCTTCACCGAAACCTAAGGCCAGAGGCAGCATGCCGATCACGGTGGTGAGCACGGTCATGAGGATGGGACGCAGGCGCAGACTGGCCGCCTGAATAATCGCGGCTTGCAAATTCGTCTCCTGTTGACGTTGAATTTCAATCTGTTCAACCAGAATAATAGCATTATTGACCACGATGCCCGCGAGCATAATCAACCCCAGCCACACGGGCATGGATATGGGCATATCCAGAATATAAAGCCCCAGTGCCACGCCAATGATTGCAAAGGGAACGCCAAGCATAATAATCAGCGGATTACGCAAAGATTCGTACTGCACGGCCATCACCACAAAAACCAGAAAAAGTGCCAGTGACAGTAGAATGGAAAACATGTCCTGACCTTCACGCAAAACTTTACGCAGGCCCCCATCGTATAGAGTGTAGCCATCGGGTAATTCCAGTTTGCTCAGACGGGCATCAATGTCATCCATAACTTGAGTAATACTGACACCGGTATTGAGTGAGGCACCAATTTCAACGATCCGGCGTTGACTATCGCGTTTAATGCGCGCCGGTGAAAGCATCAGCCGGGTTCCAGCCACTTCGTGCAGCCGGATCGTCTGACCGTTGTTTACCCCAACTAAAACATTACCGAGTTGATCTGGCGTGGTGATCGTATTCTGCGGTAAGCGCAGCCGAATATTGTACTGGCGATCGCCTTCAAGATAGTCCGATACTATGCGCCCATCCAGAGCTACCTGTACCGCACGGCCAATATCTTCGGCACTCACGCCCAATAATGCTGCGCGTTCACGATCGACTTCCACCACCAATTCTTCGCGGGTTTCTTCGTAGTTGTGCTCAATATTGCGAATGCCGGGAGTGCCGCGCAGCAGGCTCACGGCTTCATCACCGAGTCGCGCCAGAGTATCCAGATCCTCGCCCTGAATACGCAGACTAATGTCGTCATCACCGCGACTCATTTGCATTCCACGTACCCCGCGCACGCGCATGTAAACGCGATAGCCCACCAGTTTCATTTCTTTAACACTGGCCTGCATTTGAGTCATCCAGGCCTGACTGCCCAGTACACGCTGAGTCAGTGGCAGCAATTGCACATTGATGCCACTGTGACTACTGGACTCAAAAGTGGAACGGCCAAAGACAAAGCCGCCGGAAGAAGTAAACACGCTGGCAACATTTTCATCGGCCTGAAACAGCGCTTCCAGTTGGCGCACGACCTTGTCCATATCATCCAGTTGGGTGCCGGAATCCGCATTCACGCTGATCGAAATCTGACCTTCGTCCATGGATGGCAGGAAGATCTGTTTGGCATCCTTGAGGCCATAGCCAGACAATAATAAAAACGGCAATAGCACCAGTGCAACTAACCATGAATGGCGAAGTAGGCGAGTAAGAAGATTTTGATAAGCGGCTTGCAGGCGACCCATTATAATAGTCATGCCACGCTGCAATCTATTTTCTGTTTCCGCGCTGCGTACCCGAGCCGCCAGTGCCGGCACCAGGGTCAGGGCTACGATCAGAGAAGACAGAATCGCGGCGGAGAGCGTGAATATCAATTCATTGAACAATAAGCCCACCAGCCCGCCAATAAACAGGAAGGGCAGGATCGCAGCAAGATTGGTGCTGGTCGCGGCAAGAATGGCGCTGTTCACTTCTTTTGCCGCATTGATGGCGGCTTCTCGCGGATTTTCACTATGCTGATGCCGGGAGATATTTTCCAGCATAACGATGGTGTTATCCACCAGCATGCCGACCCCCAGCGCCAGTCCGCCAAGGGTCATGATATTCAGGGTCAGTCCCCCAAAGGCCATCAGCGTAAAGGTGAAGAAAATGGCCATCGGAATCGCACTGCCGATAATCAGCGTGCGGCGCAGGTTGCCCAGAAACAGGTAGACCACCAGCATAGCCAGCAGTGCACCACTGATGACGGCGGTGCTGGCATTGCGCAGGGCATGGCGTACATACACGGACTGATCGCTCACCGTGTCCATACCAATATCCTCAGGAATCAACTTCTGAGATTCCAGCCAGTGAATACGCTCTTTCACTGCGGCGACTACATCGATGGTATTGGCATCAGGCTGCTTCTGAATCGAGAGTTTGATCCCCGGCGCACCGTCGAGACGAATGCGCAGGCGCTCATCTTCATGGGTGTCCATGACCTGGGCAACATCGCCAAGGTGCAGGGTGTCGATCGATCCATACAGATCCAGTGCACTAGCCGGTGGTAGCGGTAATTGCGCCAAATCTTCCAGACTGGAAAAGCGGCCATTGGTGCGACTGCTAAGTTCACGTTGCGCCAGATTAAAGCGACCACCGGATAATTCCTGATTTTCTGACTGGATGATGCGGCTCAGATCACGAAAGTCCAGCCCATAATCTGCCAACCGATCCTGATCAATAATGAGCTGTATCTCACGGGTTAAACCACCGCCGACTTCGGTTGAAGCCACCCCGGGCAGGTTCAGAAACCAGTTTGAAAAATGATAATCCACCCAGTCGCGAAGAGCGACGATATCACGCTGGTTGGAACTGATTGCCAGTTCCAGTACCGGAATTTGCGAAGGATCACGCTTATAAATCGTGGCCGGTTCAACTGTATCCGGTAAAAAACGTTTAGCGCGATCTAGCCGGTTGCTGGCTTCACGCAGGGCCACATCAATATCAGCACCATAGGCAAAGCTGAGGTTAACCGCACTACGTCCTTCGCTGGTGTTGGATTGTATGGAAATTACACCTTCAGTAATCGCCAGCTGTTCTTCCAGCTGTCGGGTTATTTTGTCTTCCATTATTCGAGCCGGCACACCGGGATCGGTAATGCGAACACGCACGTCGGGGTAAATAATATGGGGCAGTAAGTCCACCCCCAGACGTTCAAAAGAAAATAGTCCCAGCACTAGCACACTCAGGGCCAGCATCAGCACACTCACGGGACGGCGAATAGACCAGGCCGCGAGGCCACCTGTTCGAAGTTGATCACGCATAATCAGGACTCAGTCGGGGTCACGGTTTTACTGTCACGCAATCCCTGGAAACCTCGGGTGACCACACGATCATTAGGAACCAGACCTTCCAGCACTTCTATTTGTTCGCCAATCAGCAAGCCTGTATGGATGCGACTCAGACGAACTTTGTTATCGCTTTGCAGCACAAAAACATACTGCCCCTGATTATCATGACGCAATGCAGCAAAGGGCATTACCAACCGGGGGCGGGTGGGAATTTTCAAATGAATACGGCAGAGTAGGCCGGGGCGTGCGCCTTCAATTGATTCCTGTAGGTGCACTTCAATCTTGCCTTTGTGAGTACGGGCATTGATGGCCGGGTAAATCCGGTATATCTGCCCCGGCCAGCGTTGGCTGCCAAGGGCATCAATGCGCACCTGTACCATATCCCCTTTGTTCAACTGACCAATCAGCAACTCGGATACGGATAATTCAATTTTTAAATCTTCCGGTGCATACATGCTAAGAATCAGGCTATGCAAAGGCGCGACATCACCGGGTTCAAAGTTACGTTCACTGATCACACCGGTAAAGGGCGCGCGAATGCGAGTGTGACTCAGGCGGGTTTCCAGGATACTTTTTTCAGCCTCGGCCAGTTTCATCAAGGTACGTGCTCGGGTGAGCTCTTCTTCTGAAGCCAGCTTGCGCGGCATTAATTTTAATATCCGGTGCAGTTCTAGCTGGGTTTGCGCCAGGGTAGCTTCAATTTTATCCAGCTCGCTTTGCAACAGACGATCATCAATCTGAATGAGTAAATTACCTTTTTTAACTTTGTCACCGGGATAAAAGGGCAGGGCAATAATACGTCCAGACTCCTGATTAAAAATTCGCACATGCTGCTTGGCCTGAAGTGCACCAAGTAAAGTCTGCTCGGCTTCAAGCGGGGCATTGCGAACCGTGCCCAGTTCGACCCGGCTAGTGGACTTGGGTCGATGTCCGGCCTGAGGGGCGGGTTCTTTATTGCAGGCAAACATAAAGACACTGAGTATCAGCAGCGTTGCCCAGCGTAACAGGGGCGCGGGGTGAAAAGTGGAATCATGATTCAAAGATTGCATTGGGGGCCGTCGAGGTCGATGTAAATGAATTGCCATAATAGCATTTTATATCCGGAATCACTGCCGCCCGGTTAAAATTATCCCGTGTTCCTGTAGGTACGCCTTCCGTCGTGCGCTATCTCGCAGGCAAAGAATGATGCGTTTCGTTTTACTCAGCAAATCCTACCGATCTATTTGTTACTGTTCTTTCCCATTACAGTTTCAGGGGAATTAACCGATTCCAGTGTTCACGGTAGTCTGTGTTAATATCCGATTTTAAACTATAAGATATAAAACCCATGCATCACCTACGTTATACCGCCGCCCCGGAAACACACCGCAAAGATTTACATAATCTCAAACGCATGCTGCCCTACATCTGGGCTTACAAGGGGCGTGTCCTGTTCGCGCTGCTGGCACTGATTATGGCTAAAGTGGCAACCGTGGGTGTGCCACTTATTTTCAAAGAAATAGTCGATGCACTGGATAGTAGCAATACCAATCTGACCGGACAGGACGGTATTGTGCTGCCTGTCGTTTTGTTTCTCGCTTATGGTGCGCTGCGCCTGGCTAGTTCCCTGTTTAACGAGTTACGTGATGCGGTTTTTGCACAGGTGCGCTATGGTGCCATGCATCGACTTTCACGTCAGGTACTGGAGCATCTCTATAAACTGTCCTTACGCTTTCATCTTGAACGACGCACCGGTAATATCAGCCGGGACATTGAACGCGGCGCAATGAGTGTCAGCTCGATTCTTAATTATCTGGTATTTAATATACTGCCGACCATCGCCGAGTTTATGATGGTTGCCTTTATTCTTTTGCATCAGTATGAAATGCATTTTACCGTGATCACCTTTAGTACCGTCGCGGTTTATATTGCTTTCACTTTCTCCGTTACCAACTGGCGCATGCACTACCGGCACAATATGAATGCACTGGATTCCAAAGCCAGTGGTCAGGCCGTGGATGGCCTGCTGAATTATGAAACAGTTAAATATTTTAATAACGAAGCCTATGAGCTGCATCGCTATGATGAAACTTTAGATGAGTGGGAACGTTCGGCAGTAAAAAGTCAAACCTCCATGTCATTGTTGAATTTTGGGCAGGGCACCATCATTGCTATTGGACTCACCTTGATCATGATTTCAGCCGGGCAAGGTGTTGCGGCCGGTGAACTGAGTCTGGGAGATCTGGTGCTGGTGAATACGCTGATGTTGCAATTATTTATTCCGCTGGGTTTTCTGGGCATTATCTATCGCATGCTTAAACATACACTGGCGGACATGCAACAGGTGATGTTACTGCTGGATAGAGAAATAGAAGTAAAAGATAAAACCGGTGCGCCAGAGATAAATATTAAAGCCGGTGAAGTACGATTTGAAAATGTTGATTTTTCATATCAAACCGAGCGATCGATATTGCATGATGTTAGTTTCACCATTCATCCGGGAAAAAAGGTGGCGGTGGTTGGGCCTTCCGGCGCCGGTAAATCCACCTTGTCCAGATTGCTGTTTCGTTTTTATGATGTTAACGCCGGTCAGATCCTGATTGATGGACAGGCAATCAATAGCGTGGCACAGGATAGTTTACGTCGCACCATTGGCATCGTACCGCAAGATACCGTGCTATTTAATGAATCTATCTATTACAATCTTTCCTATGCGAACCCAAAAGCCAAACGGGACGAAATTATTCACGCCGCAAAGCTGGCACATATTCATGACTTAATCGAAAGTCTGCCACAGGGCTATGATACGGTTGTTGGTGAACGTGGGTTAAAACTTTCGGGAGGAGAAAAGCAGCGAGTTGCTATCGCCCGTGTAATTCTAAAAAATCCACCCATTCTAATTTTTGATGAAGCCACGTCATCATTGGACTCACATTCTGAACAGGCCATTACTCAATCATTAAGTGAGCTGTCTGAGCAACACTCAACCCTGGTTATTGCCCATCGTTTGTCTACTATCGTTGATGCTGATGAAATTTTGGTGATGGAGCAGGGGCGCATTGTTGAACGCGGCAGCCACACAGAGCTGTTAGCAACGGATAGCCTTTATTCACAAATGTGGGCATTGCAGCAACAGGAAGAGAAAACCACGCTCAGTTCAAAATAATACATCAAGCTTTCATAAACCCCGTAATCATTTAGGACGGGGTTTAACCCGCCAACCACGTTAAACAAAAAAATATCATTCTCCAGTATGTGCCTATATAAATTCGAGCCACTTGTAGCCACTCCAGCAGATGCCAGAGTCCAAGGGCAATATAATAATAACCTGATTTCAATATCTCCCTTTGTTTACTTGTTATTGGTGAGCCATCTTTTTGTAGGTGCGGCTTCAGCCGTTGTAGAGTGGGCATGATTTTTTGTGACCAACGGCACATTCTCCGCACATTCTCCGCACGATGTACGGCAGAGCCTTTTTGAATCTCACTTCATGTGGCAGTGAATTACCTGTATTAAATTCATTAAGCAGACATAGATCCTGATGAAATATTTAGAATATTTGGAGTATTAATCGTTGCATAATCGTAGCGGAGGATGGGATGCCTTAATAGACAGCTTTAAGATGCCATTCAACCATGTATTGAACAAGGTTATATTTAAGGAAATAAACGATGAAATCAAATATGGAAGCAGGTCTTTCCATGCCATTCCAGAGTGTTCAAAGTTTTATATATGCCAACGACCTTGCCCGGTTTACCTGTTCGGAAAGTGGCGGATCTTGCAGGAGATTGATAAAAAAATAAAACCCAGGTTTTCCAAAAACAAACGTAAATATGCAAATTTTTGTGTTTGTGCGCCTACGGCACACACCACTAAAATAAATGTTTTTGCTTTTATTTGAGTATGTTCGCGTTCATTTGCGGATTTTCTCTTATCTTTTTGATTTAGTACTTTATTTTGCAGGGATATCTCAGATTTAAGACTATTAAGCAGCTGACGTGATGCCGGTAGCCGCGTATAATTAGCAGCCTGTAAATTTACGAATGATGAAATATGTCTGAATCTGATATTAAAGCACAAGTCGAAGCTCAGCTAGCGCAGGGCAGTTGCGCCGCCAGTGAACTCATTGCTCTGCAGGTGATTGGTGATAGCATGGAACCTGAATTTAAAGATGGTGCCATCATCGTCATTGATCAGGATGCAGTGCTACGAGATCGCGTGTATGTTCTAGCCGTGATCGAGGGTGGTATGGTATTGCGTCAACTGTTTATTGAAAATGAACAGTATTATGTCCAGCCCTTAAATGAGGACTATATGCACGAACGTCAGAGCATAGATAAAAATGATCTTAAAGGCGTTATCGTACAACAAACCCCACCTAAAGGCCGACGCAAAGATCGCATCACCTATAACTACCAATAGTAGTTAAAACCAAAATTAAAATCGTAGTGACAGGGAATGATTTGGTAGGTTCGGTTTCAACCATCGAATTGCCTCAACGACTTCCTTTCTATTAGTGCTCGGTATCCTTATAAAATTCTGGAGCCCGTCAGTGCTTCAATAAATTTGACTCTAACACCTTGATCAAGCTTCCAGCACCAAACAAACTTCATCACCGTTAAATTCAATTATATCGCCGGCAATCATTTTTTTTCGTTTACGGGTTTCAACTTTACCGTTGACGAGCACATCACCAGATTCAATAGCAAGTTTTGCAATACCACCACTTGCGACCATGCCTTCGAATTTTAATATTTTATATAATTCTACCGGCTGTGTTTTTAAAATAACTTCTTTCATATTGCTCAAATATTTATGTAGATATTAGCTGTAATGGTATGACTGATGTCGTAGCTACATTCTATTCAGGGCTCATCTGCTCTGGACGAAGTTTTGGGGTGAAGTATTCATCGGCATCATCTTCATCAATTAGCTGTTCATTCTCATCCACCAGTGGCAGCTCATAATCAACCCAGCCCCGCAGGCCTGTTTTCAATGAGACCACGTTTTTAAAGCCCATATTCTTCATCACTTCAGCGGCGAATATGCTTCGATTTCCTGAGCGGCAAATCACCACTATTTCCTTCTCCCGCGCTTCAACAAGCTCGGGAACCGTTTCTTCGAAATCATATTCACAGGCATTTTCTAAAATGCCTCGTGGGACATTGAGTGAATCTTTTACATGCATAGCATCATATTCATAGGGTTCACGAATATCTAGTAGTATAGGGGGTTTATCTGTTTTGTCTTCTAAATCCCAGGGAAATATTTCATCAATATTTTTGGCGCTCTCAGCAACCAGTTGTGTGAACGTTTTCATAATTTAAACCTTCAAAAATAAATTAATGTGATGCTGAATTTTTTGACATACCATATTCGACGGCCATCACCGCAGCTTCAACCCGTGAATGAACCTCCAGTTTTCGTAATATTGCTTTTACATGTAATTTAACCGTGCCATCTGAAATGCCTAGATTTCGGGCGATAGCTTTATTGCTTTGGCCTTCGGCAAGCAGTCCGAGTATTTCAGTTTCTCTCGGCGTTAAATCAGAGAAGGGTGTGCTGACCGGCTCTTTCTTTTCACTCACATTGCCTTGCACGGCGCGGGCTAAAATAGGAGCAAGATCCGGGGCGACAACGGTTTCACCATTAACGATATCGCGCAGCGCTAACACTAATTCATCCGGTTCCATGTCTTTTAATAAATAACCCTGTGCACCTTCACGTAGCGATTCAAGTAGATCGTTTTCTTCGGTACTAGTGGTCAACATAACAATAGGCAGAGCCAATTTGTTTTGCCGCAGTAGTTTGAGTACTCCTAGCCCATCGATGCCGGGCATGCGCATATCCAGTAGCACGATGTCCGGATTGAGTTCTTCAACCAGTCGTAAACATTCCTGACCGGAACCCACTGAAGCTACAATTTCGATGCCTCGGCTTTCAAGTAAAGCCTCAAGGCCGACACGAAACAGGGTATGATCGTCAATCAGAAGAACACGTAAACTTATCATCGTTATTTCACCGGTGCCTGTACGTTGATTTCTGTAGTATCCTGCGCAGAGATTTCAGGATAATGAAAATGCAAAAATATGCGCGTACCCTCGCCCGGTTCACTTTCAATTTGAACCGTACCGCCAAAACGTTTGGCACGCTCTTCCATAATACTGAGTCCGAGATGATCACCCGAAGTGCGATCTGATTTAGGTGCGATATTCATGCCTACACCATCATCTTCAATCAGAATGCTGCAATCACCCTGGGTGTCACTACGCATGAAAACACGCACGGCATGCGCCTGGCTGTGTTTGCGAATATTGTTCAATGATTCTTGAATAATTCGAAGTGCCTGCATTTCAATACTTGCAGGTAACTGCAATACATTCCAGTCTTTTTGCAGGAAGATAGATATTTCACATTGATTGCGGAAACGATCGACTAAATGTTCCACTGCAGGTATGAGCCCGCGTTTATCAATGGGGGCGCGGAAATGGGTAATTAATTCACGCAACTCGGCATAGGCTTCATCGAGATTATTTTCGATTTTTTCCATCTCCGACCAGATTTCTGGTTCCTGTCCCTGACGCAAGGTTTCATCCAGTACCCGCACCTGAAAACGTAAACTGGCAAGCGTCTGTGCCAGTGAGTCATGCAACTCATGTGCAAGGCGGGTGCGCTCTTCCATAATTGATAGGCGTTTTGATTCGTTATCTGAGCGTGCTTTATCAATCGCCATCCCCAGATGCCGCCCGATATTAGTCAGAAGTATGGTCATGTCTTCGGGGTTGGGCAGGTCGCTATTTTCAACAAACAGATTATAAACCCCCAGCGTTTTGTCTCGATATTGAAGCGGCACGGCAATCATGCCAATGTCATCGCTATCAAAGAAGGCGCGACCGATAATTTTGTCACATTTACCAATCTTCTGATAAAACACCTCATCTTCACGATAGGCACTACCACAAAGGCATTGCTCTGAAGGAAGCAGCTGTTCTTTTTTCATTAATTCTTCATCCAGTCCCAGACTGGAGATCAAACGCATTTGCCCATCATCGGTGATTAAGCGAACCACTGCTGCGCGCGCGTTCACGACATTAGTCAGTGTACTCAGGAAGCGAGTAAGGAGTTCATCAAGATCGCGGGAACTATTGATACTGGCCGCAACATCATAAACAATTTCCAGAGTATGATCTTTTTGTTCAATATCTTCTAAATGCTGTTCAACCAACTCATTCATATTGTGAGTCAGGTTTTCCAGCTTACCACCGATGTTATTAATATTTTTCCGCAGCCTGCGTTCAAACGGATTGTTTTCATTCAGGGGCAGGGCAGGGATGCGTGCCTGCAGTCTTCCCTCGAGTATATCTGCTGCCCACTTATTAACCGATAGTAGTGATTGATTCATAGGTTTATTCAGTTGTAAATAAAGGTGGATCAGTAGAGCACTGGCAAGCCCGCCGATAGATACAAATAAAGCTGTGAACCACGTAGAGTCAATCTGATGGGTAAGCAAGCCGGTTAATAACAATGCAATAATGAGAAACAGCAGGATGCCGGTCTCAAGTTTAAGATGTGACAAACTGGACATTGTCGGCTCTACGGCGAGCCGCTCCCCTGCTGCCTGATTTAGAGTGGAGGACATTTTTTCTGAAATGCTGGATGACAAAACTTTGCTCACTAAAACAATATGAATGGTTCATTATATGGCATCTGCCAGCAGGCGACGAGAAATGTCTTACCCTGAAAATTCTGACGCGCATGCTGAAGATCACAGCATGAACAACAGAATCGCATAATTTCTTTACAAATTACTACTAAACCATTGTATTTAATGCATTAATTAGACTTTTCGTGATGTGGGTCATTGGGATTGGTAAAAATAAAGTTTTTCTCACCTGGCTCTATTTCCACAAAATCCATCACGGTACCTTTTAATAATAGCGCACTGGTTGGGGCAAGCACGACATCGACACCTTCACTATTGAAGCTGAGATCATCAACACCGGTCTGATCGGCAAAGCCCATGGCATACTCAATGCTGCCATCATCTGCTTTTTTAGCGGCAATTCGCAGCGGTAAATTTTCAATTTCCTGCTCGTTTGCCGAAGCCAGAATTTGCTCAGCCGCAGCTGGGGTTATGGTTATCATGCTATCTCTCCTTGCCTGGCGGCAATTTTATTTTTTACTGGATTTTAAATTTTTATGAATAAATGCGACAAATCGTTGCGCCCAGTGATTAGCAGAAGTATCACGTAAATGGGCATAATTAGCCTGTAAGTTTTTATAAACAATACCATCATTTTCACCATCAATACCTGCGCCACGAACTACCCGATAGGCAAACTTTAAATCATCGGCATTTTCAAGTGTGGAATAATGAAATTCATGACCGGGGATTATAACCGGCTCACTGGATTCTGCCGAGGCAGGCCAGAGGCTATGTCCGGTTTCAGTCAGTTGAATATAACCACGTCCCTGTGGGGTTTTATACATTCGTGTATCGGCCGGAATGACACCGACCATATCATGGCGTTGCTCATTCCAGTGAATACAGCGGCTCAGATACATCAGGCCGCCACATTCAGCATAGGCGGGCATACCATTCTCAATCGCATTATAAATTTTCTCACGCAGAGACTGGTTATCTGCAAGCGCCTGCATGTTGGCTTCGGGAAAGCCGCCGCCAATAAACAGGGCATCACAGTCAGGCAAATCAGTATCCTGCAGGGTGTCAAAAAACACCAGGCTAGCACCGGCTGTTTCCAGTGCTTCGAAATCTTCCGGGTAGTAAAAACCAAAGGCAGCATCGCGAGCAATGGCAATACGTACGCTTGTGATGGGTTTAGGAAGTGGCTCACGTTTAAATTGATAGTCTGGTAGAGTTGATGCACTTGTCGCAATTTGCATAATTTTATCTAGCTCTACCTGCTCAGCAATCAACTGACCAATCTGGGCTACCTTGTCATCGGCTTCCTGAGTCTCGTTACTGGGTATCAGTCCGAGATGACGCTCGGTAATTTGCAAATCCGGATTGTGGTACACCGCACCAACTACCGGGACATCGGTATAATAGTCGATCACCGCACGAAGTTTACTTTCATGACGACTGCCCCGGATCTGATTTAAGATCACACCCGCAATATTGATATCGGGCTCAAAATTCTGATAGCCCAGTATCAATGGCGCAATCCCACGTGTTACTCCTTGTACGTTGATCACCAGTAATACCGGTGATTGAGTTAATTGCGCCAGCGCAGCATTGCTATTACTGCCTTCAATGTCCAGGCCGTCATAGAGCCCCTTGTTGCCCTCGATAATGGAAATATCACTGGCAGCTGAATATTTGTCCAGGGTTGCGAGAATTTCATCGTGCTGCATGGTATAAAAATCAAGGTTGTGGCAGTCACGCCCGCAGGCACGACTTAGCCACATGGGATCAATATAGTCCGGGCCTTTTTTGAACGACTGAACTATTTTTCCCTGTGTGCGAAAAGCCGCACAGAGGCCAACACTCAGCGTTGTTTTGCCTGAGGACTTATGTGCCGCAGAGATAAGCAGTCGATTAATTGTCACAGGATAACCTAACAAAAAAGGGGGCACAGCAATGCTGGCCCCCTGAGAGTAAATCACATGGCCGCGTAGAAAGCAGCGATGTGATTTTTATTTATGGTGCGGATCAATAACCTCATCAGCCAGACTTTCTGGCAGGAAGCGTAAGACTTTAATTGCCAATGCAACGGTAATCATTGCTGTTGCCACGCCACCCAGACCTAACATGATTTCCGGCAAAGTCGGTGCGTAGTGGTTGACCATGCCATCGAAGAAGCTGCTTTCAACTTCCATACCGGGGAACAGTACTAACGGGAATGCCTGTCCACCAACAATGATGACATACATTTGCGCCATACCACCCAGTATGATTAGTGCTGATGCCAGGCCAATCATATTTCTTGATTTGCCCCATGTGGGATGATAAATCAACGCCAGAGGTATCAGACTACCCATCAAAACCTGACCAATCCAGAACAGTTTGGTATAAATACCCCCCTCCATCAGAATGAAGGTTTCAATAGCATAATGTTCAGCCGCATAGATGTTAGTCAGATGTTTGATAATAACCAGGAACAGGACACCGGCAACAAATACACCCAATAGATTTTTCAGTCGATTGAAAATCAAATCGCCTAGTGGCCGATCCGTCCAGTTACAGGATGCCAGCAAAACTAACAAGAAGATTGCCAGACCGAAGGAGAAGGACATTACAATAAACATCGGTGCCATAATAGCGGCATCATAGGCCTGACGTGCGACCAGGAATCCAAAGATAGAGCCAGTACCGGTTGTCAGCATAAGTCGCCAGGTAAATGCAGCAAAGCCTGCGTATTTACTATATTGATTCAGGTTACGCTGCATCATGGTCCAGATGTAAACACCGACGATGACAAAGAAACCATTATACAGAAGCATGTTCCAGGCAAAGATTGACTTAAAGTTATACATGGTCATGGCAACAATCAGTCGATCAGGTCGGCCTAAATCAAGCACCAGAACCATCAAACCACCAATCAATAATGAAAGCGCCAGTAATCCTGACATCCGAGCCAGAGGCTTGTAGGCCGCTTTGCGGAACACGGAAGAAATAGAGGCGATGTTTAGCGCACCGGATGCGGCGACAATCAGGAATACGGCAAATACATGCGGCATGCCCCAGACTATCTGATTCGTCATGCCTGTTACATGGTGGCCGTGATGCTCCATGTATAAGGTTGAACCCAGCGCAGCGAGTATGAAAATACCCAGGAAGCCGAGCAGAGCAAGATAACCTGCGCTGTTGCCTTCAATTTCCACAAAATTTGCTTTTTTCATTATGCCGTTAACCCACTGTAAAAATGTTATTAGATGCCCTGATAACGAACGCCGGGATTCAAACCAAGATCCGCACGGATCTGTTTGCCACCATATTTGGCGAGTTGTTTAGATATTTCACTTTCGGGATTGTTCAGATCACCAAACAGCATCGCGCCATGTTCAGCCTTGCTACAGGCTTCAACGCAGGCGGGTGTGCCATCACGATCAACCCGGTGAACACACATGGTGCAGGCTTCAACGGTGCCCTTACCTCGTGGTGCATGTACTTTTTGATCTTTGACTTCTTCATGTTCGAATGAGCGAGCCTTATAAGGGCAGGCCATCATGCAGTAACGACAACCGATACAGATATGCTTATCAACCAGTACAATACCATCGACACGCTTAAAAGAAGCACCTGTTGGGCAAACATCAACACATGGCGGATGCTCACAATGCTGACACATCATCGGCAATGACATAACGTAACCGGTTTGTGTGTCGGTAACCTTAAGTTTACGAATCCACTGTACGTCAGTTTCAGGGCGATCATGACCCTGCAATCCATTTTCGGTATTACAGGCAGTCACACAATCGTTGCAGCCGGTTGAACATTTATTGCTATCAATCAGCATGCCCCAACGAACTTTGCTGGTAACGGCTTCATCTGCTGGTTTGGCCTGTGCAACTTCATAAAGCAGTACACCGGGAACAATGGTTAGTCCAGCCGTTGCCGTTGCCGTACTCAGAAACTTACGGCGTGACAAATCTGTATTTTGGCTTGATTCATTATGAGACATTATTTTGCATCTCCAGATGGCAGGACATCATTCGAAGCAACGTTTTCATGACCTTCCGGTAATGTTTGGATGCTTGAATTTTGCGACAAACCTGCACTTTCCGGCTTATCATTATGACACTGGAAACAGTCGATCGTGACCGCAGCATAATTATGACAGCTGCTACAGAAGTGTTCGCTTTCGCCAAACTCTGCATAGTTGCCGTTATCATCTGCTGAAACATGACATTCAACACACTCCGCCAGACTGTATTTCGTCGTGCGAATGCCTCTGTGCATGGTATCGTCACGCTGATGGAGAAGATATTCCATATGATTTCTACGCATATCATCAATCGGATTGACGCACCCGTATTCAGCAGTTGCATTAGCCTTTGCTTTAGGTACCGTTGGCAGGTTACCTTCAGCAAAGAGACTAAGAGGCAGGGTTAAAAATAACCCTGCCAGCAACAGTTTTAGCTTCTTTTTCTGTAGTCCAACTGACACTGTTCAGCCCTCAGTTTGATTATTCACCCATGGCCATGTCGATGTAACCGGTAGGGCATACATCAGCACAGATGTGACAACCAATACATTTTGAATAATCGGTTGCAACATAACGACCCATTGTCTTTTCGTCTTTCTTAACACGGAAGACGGCATCTTGTGGGCAGTAAATGACACAGTTATCACACTCGAAGCACATACCACAACTCATGCAACGATCGGCTTCAGCAACAGCATCCTCATCATTCAAGCCTTTCATACGTTCCTGGAAGTGACCCAATACTTCATTGGTATCTGGAACATCTTCAGAACGTACATGACGTGCTGAGAATTCGAAATGACCGAGGAATAACCTGTCAGCTGGAATAATTTCATGTGCAGAACGATCATCGAAATTATGTACCGCAAAATTTTCTTCAGCGGTTCCCCATTCACTGTCATGGCTATAGTTTTCAGGCTCTAAGCCAGCTTCAACCATTTTTTGTAACAGACTAAAGTGATGCTTATCCACTTTAGGACGTTTGCCAAGATTCGCGTGTTTGAGATAGTGATCAATGCTTTCAACAGCAATCGAAGCCTGACCAATCGCGGTTGTCAGCAGGTGAGGGCGAATAATATCACCAGCCACAAAATGACCTTCTTTACCGGGAACCTGATAATTAGCATCGGCATCAATCAGACCGCGGTCATTGCCCATGTCTTCGAAGCCATCAAGTTTACCACCCTGACCAATAGCAGAAACGATGAGATCACAGGGGATATCATATTCGCTGCCCTCAACCGGAGTCTTACCATCGTCTTCCAGCTTAACAACACGCAGTGCAGTAGCACGGCCATCGTTACCCAGAATAACTTCAATCGGACTGACGCAGCCTACGATTTCCACACCTTCACGTTTTGCATCATCAATTTCATGTTGCGCAGCTGGCATGTGTTCAACCGCAGAGCGGGATAACAACATGACATTAGCACCCTGACGGACAGCGGAAGAAGCAACATCATGCGCTGTCTGACCCATAATAATATTTTCAGGACGATCTTTTTCAGCAACCTCAGTGATATGACCAAGGCGACGGGCAACAGAGGCCACATCGATTGAGGTATCGCCACCACCGATAACCACAACCTTGTCAGAAACAAGTTTCAGGCGACCATCGTTAAAGGCTTCAAGAAAATCTACACCCGTTAAAGCATTGCTTGCTTTATCTGCGCCCGGTACGGGGATTTGACGACCGGCTTGTGCACCAATGGCCCACAACACAGCATCATAATCTTTTTCAATTTGTTCAACAGTAATGTCTTTGCCAATCCAGGTGTTGAGTTTAACTTCAACGCCCATATCTGTAATACGGTTGATTTCACCGTCAAGCACATCACGTGGGGTACGATATCCTGGAATACCGTATTTCATCATGCCGCCCAGTGTTTCATGGTTATCAAACACGGTACAGGCATGACCGATGCGACGCAGCTGGTATGCGGCAGCCAGACCTGCTGGACCACCACCGATGATGGCAACTTTTTTGCCGGATTCTTTTTCGGCAACAGCGAAAGTATATTTTTCAGCTAAGGCAGAATCACCAATGAACTGTTCAACCGAGTTGATACCAACATGGTCTTCAACTTCATTCCGGTTACAACCATCTTCACAGGGTGCAGGACAAACACGACCCATTACAGAAGGGAAAGGATTGGCATCAGTTGAACGACGGAAAGCATATTCTTTCATGCTTACGCCTTCAGGTGGCTGTTCAATGCCACGCACAATGTCAAGCCAGCCGCGAATATCTTCACCAGAGGGACAGCTGCCCTGACAGGGTGGAGTACGATTCACATAGGTGGGGCATTTATGAGTAGTATCTTCTTTGAAGATCATAGTCGCCATTGATCCCCATTCGTGATCACCCTCTTTGTAACGACGGTACGTTAGTTTTTCATTTTGCATATCATCACGGGACGTTGCCATGCCTGTTCTCCTGTGCAATTAATACGGTACTGTTTACCGTACATTAAGTTTAATTCCGGTTATTTATCGTCACTGCTTTGGGCAGCATCTTCAGGTTCATCTTCGCTCGGTGCATCACTTAATATGATGGCATCGCTGACGAGTTGATGAACACTGACAATTTGATCCATCGAGAATCCATAATAGGGAAGCATCTTGGTAAACTGACTCTTACAAATCGCGCAGATTGCCGCAATATGAGTAACCCCACCTTCATCCGTAGCTGTTTTCAATGCCTGCATACGGGGCAGGGCACCTTTAACGCGAATTTCCATCAGATCATCGGTTAATAGACCACCACCACCGCCGCAGCAGAAAGTGACTTCGCCAATGGTATCGGCGGGCATATCAACATAGTTGTTACAGACCGCTTTGATAACATCACGCGGTAACTTAATCTGACCACCCGGTTTGTCACCCATGCGGGTAGCACGCGCAACATTACATGAATCATGGAAGGTCAACGTCATGTGATCATTTTCAGATTTATCAAACTTCAGTTTGTTATTCTCAATCAGATCATGGGTATATTCAATGATGTGCTGCGGTACTGGATAACGCGGATCAAGAAAATCAAACGGCCCGGCCAGGGTATTGAGGAAAGCATAAGCAACACGCCAGGCATGACCACACTCCCCAAAGACAATACGTTTAACCCCTAAGTCGATAGCGGCCTTACGAATACGCAAAGCGATTTTTTGCATGTTTTCATAACTACCGATAAACATACCGAAGTTACCCGCTTCTGAAGCATAGGAGCTCATGGTCCAGCTAGCACCGACTTCGTGGAAGACTTTGGCATAACCAATTAAGCCATCAACATGGGGTTCGGCAAAGAAATCAGCAGACGGTGTAACCAGCAGGATTTCAGCGCCTTTTTGATCAAGGGGGAATTTAACCGCAACTCCGGTATCTTCTTCAACTTCTTCTTCCAGTCCTTCGAGCGTATCGACTAATGCGCGCTGGGGCAGACCAAGGTTATTACCAATTTTGTAAACCTTGCCCATAATTTCATTACAGTACTTCTGACCAATACCGACACTATCCAGGATTTCACGGGCAGCCATGGATATTTCTGCGGTATCAATACCGTAGGGACAGAATACTGAACAGCGGCGACACTGTGAGCACTGGTGGAAATAGCTATACCAGTCATCCAGAACATCTTTAGTAAGATCAACCGCACCGACTAATTTAGGAAAATATTTGCCGGCGAATGTGAAATAACGGCGATAAACTTTGCGCAACAGATCCTGTCGTGCAACCGGCATATTTTTTGGATCTGCCGTACCGATATAATAATGACACTTATCAGTACAGGCACCACACTTGACGCAGATATCCAGAAAAACCTGGAACGAGCGGTAGCGCGTTCTCAGATCAGTCATTTTATCCAGTGCCACTTGCTGCCAGTTATCTACCAGCTCACCGGGAAAACCGAGAGCTTCCTGAAATTCTGCCTTGGCGATGTAGGGCGACGAGCCCTTCATTACATCATCAACATATTTCGGAATATCAAGTGTTTCTTTTAATTCAGGTACTTCAAAATCTGCCACATCAATGTCCTCAAACGTATGCGTAAGAAGGTTTTAACAATTTATTTAGCCTTCTCTGCTTCAAGTTCAGCAGCCCAGGGTGCCAGGTGACGTTTTTCACGTGGATTGTCAATCTGGTTACGAGTCGGACTAAAGAACATACCCGGTGCGTGTAACAGCTTGCTGATAGGGAAAATAATCATCAAACTTGCAACCAGTCCCAGATGCACGAGCAAAATAGGATCTTCTGGGAGAGGCTGAAAACTAAAGGTCATCAAGCCTGAGAAAAATGCTTTAACGCCGACAATATCGGTATGACTGACAAACTTCATCAGTGCACCACTGCTGGCGATAGCTACGAGCAGGGCGAGCATCAGATGATCCGATGGGGATGAAATATAGCGTACACGGTCAACTAATATGCGACGTGCCCAGAGCCCCCCCAAACCTGCAAGCATCGCAAAAGCAGCATACTTACCAAACGGTTGAATCAGGGGAACCCAGAACCAGATAATGCTGGTGTTATCAACAAAATAGCGGAAGTGTCGCAGCAGGATTAGTAGCAGCGCCACATGGAACATCCAGCCAAAAATCCAGATCCATTTGTTGGATTTAAAAAGACTGGCAAACAGCACAACTTCGCGTGCCATTCTGAGTACAACGCCGGTCTGCGTAACAGGCGCAGGCGTCGTGGCAATCTTTAGTGGAGCAGGCGTACGCCAGTACTGACGAATCTTATAAAACAGGCCACCAACAAGTATTGTGGTCGCGAGATAAAATAGTATCGCATAGGATACGGACAAAGCCGACATGCCAGCGCCCCTCTACATTTAAATTCAGAAGAAAATAGTACAGTTTTTTAAAGCAGGGCAGGCGTTATATAACGCCTGCCCGAAGGTCTACGATTTATACGCAGCCAGTAGGCTTAGGCAGACCGGCATATTTACATGCCTGTTTACCTGGGCCATAAGGGAACAGTTCGTACAGGTACTTGCTGTTGCCTTTGTCTTTACCCAGCTTCTTACCAATAGCCTTGGTCAGAACACGGACGGCAGGAGCAATCTGATACTCTTCATAGTATTCACGCAGGAAGTTAATGACTTCCCAGTGATTGTCATCAAGCGTAGTATCTTCAAGCGCAGCCATCACGTTAGCAACTTCAGGTTCCCATTCGTTCAAATTAGCCAGGTAACCTTCTTCGTCGGTTTCCATTGTTTTACCGTTTACTTCAATACTCATAATGAGTTCTCCTCGTTCAAATTACAAAAATAAAATTAAAGCCAGGACTGGACTTTGTCATTTTCAACAGTCAGTTTTACAAAACCGTTGTAATCAACAACGGTGATACCATCAATCAGACGACTTTCATCCACGCCACGGGCTTTCAGGTCAGAACCCAGAACATAAAAATCTAGATTTTTCATGGCACCTTCAACCATGACAGTGGCAGCGCCACCTTTGGTTGCGCCATAAACGCCATCTTCAATTAACAGGACAGAACTGCCCTTTATTGCCAGGCGAATACAGGATTCGAGTGCACCACGTTCAAAGGGTGATTTATTTACTGTGTGTAACATAGGCATAATATTTCCCCTCTAGAAGCTCAAGACAACGTCTTGTTGATCCATGATTTCGACCAACTCAGCTGATGAAACAACATGAATGGAATCTTTTTCTGCCCAGTCATCATCTTCGTCTTCATAAGTCAGTTTCATAAGATCATCAACAGTCAACCCACGTGCTTCCAGAGATTCTTTTTCAACATAAATCTTGTTGATGTCATAATCACCGAGAGCATTATAAGTAGGGGAAAAGTTTTTGACACCAAGCTCAGTAGTATCCTGACCTTTGGCGATTTGAAACACGCCATCGTCTACGAATACCAGACTTACGTCCTGCTCAAAAGCAGCACTAATCAAAATAACTTCAAGGGATTCCCAGGCGTAGACCGTACCGTATGGTGCTTTACGATTTACAAAGAGAAATCTTTTTGTTTCTGACATTTCGTTTCTCCTTTAATCGCCGAACACGACGAGACGCTCACTCTGGATGCCCGCTTCAATTAACTGACCAAGACCAGAAATACGGAAACCGGGGGCAATATTATTGCCATCTTTACCGTTACGTTCCTGTTCACCTTCATCGACGATGCCACGACGTTGTGCCGCGGCAACACAAACCACGAGATCAATATTGTGTTTTTCTGCCAGTTCAGACCATGCATTAACAATGTTACGGTCATCCTGAGGTGGGGTGGTATAACGAGTACCGTTATTCACACCATCATGGTAGAAGAAAACACGAAAGATTTCATGACCTGCCTCAACCGCAGCACTAACAAAATTCAGCGCCGTAGTTGAAGCCTCATGGGTATAAGGGCCTTCATTAATCTGTATACCAAACTTCATATCAGATTCCCTTAGAAACGGATGTGGGTAGAAGCGTTTAAGCTGTTACGAGCGCCGCGCCAGTTATCAATGTGATACTTGGTGAAAGGCAGTCCAGTAACATCGAAGAACTTCGGCCAACCGATGCGTTCAATCCAGTCGTTAATGCGTTCCCAGTCTTTAGCACCTTCTTTGTAAGCTTTAAGAATCTGCTTAACAATGGCGGTGGCTTCAGGCCAGCGCGGTGGGTTATTTGGAATACCGGCGGCAACCAGACGTTGGAAAGTCGGTTTGCTACGTGCGTTTGAGTGATTACCACCCACCCAGATAGCCAGCTTGGAATGCTCAGGATGATTGATCTGCATGGGAGGGCAAGGAGGGAAACACGCGCCACAACAAATACATTTCTTCTCATCAACTTCCAAAGAAGGTTTGCCATCAACCATCGCAGGGCGAATGGCGGCAACCGGGCAACGCGCCACAACAGTTGGACGTTCACAGATGTTACCCACCATGTCATGGTTAATCTTAGGTGGCTTGGTGTGCTGAACATTAATCGCGATATCACCCTGGCCACCACAGTTAATCTGGCAGCAAGATGTGGTGATATGTACACGGTTAGGCATATTACAGCTGGTAAATTCACCAATCAGCTCATCCATCATAGATTTAACTACGCCTGATGCATCCGTACCGGGAATATCACAGTGCAACCAACCCTGGGTATGGGAAATCATTGCCACTGAGTTAGCGGTACCGCCAACGATGAAGCCTGCATCACCCAGAGCTTTAATCAATGGCTGAACTTTACTTTCGTCATCGGTCATGTATTCGACGTTACTACGCAGCGTAAAGTGAATATAACCATCAGCGAACTTGTCGCCAATTTCAGTCAGCTTCCGCAGTGTAAACGTATCAAGAATACGCTGAGTACCACATTTGACAGTCCAGACTTTGTCACCATTGATAGCAACGTGAAGTAAGACACCTGGCTGTGGATGCTCATGATATTTCCACAAACCAAAGTTTCTGCGCATCACAGGATGCATGTACTGAAATCCGTCAGGACATCCGGATTCAATTGGCGAACGCATATCTGCTAGTGCCATGTTTATCTCCTGATTTCGTTAATTATTAAATAAGTGTATAGGGTTTCAGCTATGGATTAACCGGCAGCCTGTTCGGCTTTGCGGGCAAACCATTTTTCAGCTTCTTCGTCCCAGCCATCCATACGGACATAGGAACACTGACGCGGAGCAGAAATCATGTTGGGATCAACTTCAACACCAACGCCTTCAAGGTAGTTAACCAGACCGATACGCTCGATCATTTCACCGGTACGCTCATGTTCCAGCGCATTTTCAGCAAAAAAGTCAATCATTTCACCAGCCAGTTCAACCAGCTCCTCATGATCTTCCAGGGTATCCATCTTTTTGAAAGGAATCACGACAGTACCCATCAAATCACCAATCTTCAGAGTACGTTTACCACCGATAAGAACGGTAACGCCCTTGTCATCACCTGGAGACAGCGCCTTGGTCATAACATTCAGACAATGCATGCAGCGCACACACTCATGATTATCAACGGTCATGGTGTCATCATCATTCAGTTTGATGCAGTTAGTGGGGCAACGGCTGGTGACGTTATCTAATACGTAGTCACGGCCTTTAAGCTCAACGAAAGCTTTAACTTCAGCCTGGTCGATCTTCATTTCATCACGCCATGTACCGATAACAGCGAAATCGGCACGTTCAATAGCGTTCTGACAGTCATTCGGGCAACCCGAGACTTTGAACTTAAATTTATAGGGAAGGGCAGGGCGATGAACGTCATCAGTAAATTCATTTACCAGGTGACGGTGAATGCCGTGTTCGTTACAGCAGGACTGTTCACAACGAGCCGCACCCACACAGGACATAGCAGTACGAACACAAGGACCCGCACCCCCCATATCCCAACCGTAGTCATTGATTTCGTCAAAGAAATCCTGGGTATTTTCAGTGTCAACACCAATGAACATGACATTACCAGTTTGACCGTGGAAGGTTACCAGACCAGAACCGTATTTTTCCCAGCTATCACAAAGCTGGTTCAGCATATCGGTGGTGTAATGGTTACCTGCTGGTGGCTGAATACGAACAGTGTGGAATTCTTTTGATTCTGGAAATGCATCCGCAACTTCGGAGAAACGCGGAATAATACCGCCGCCATAACCAAAGACAGAAACCGTACCACCTTTCCAGTAACCCTTGCGAGTTTCATAAGAATGTTCCAATTGACCCAGGAGGCCACTAACTACCGTGTTAATGCGCTCATCAGGGTGTTCGTCTCTAAGACGTTTGAAACCGGAAATAAAGCTGGGCCAAGGACCTTTTTCCAGCTCGTCCAGCATCGGTGTGTCATAAATCTTTTTCGCCATGGTGTTCTCCTTAAAAGGGGTAACCTGTATTTAAAGTTGTATAGACAAATCTTCTCTTAAACAAAAACCTCACAAGTTGCGGGGTTGAGTAATCTGTTTTATTGGCCGCAAGTTTATTGCGCTAACCGGTCTTCTGAAACCACACTGATGGGGTGAATTTCACATCATCGTTTATCCCAAAGGGGATATGGTGAATTGATGACATGTCCGAGTTTGCGCGATCAATGTTTTCAAAAGTTGTCCGATATACAATATAAGTGTTTGTTAATGTTCAGGATTCTGCTTATATAGCAAGCTGGATATTCAGTTTATTGCCGGTGAGTGTTCTAATCTCCCCTACAAAACCAGTATGCCTATGGCATACATTTACAAAGTGAATATCATGGTTTAACGGCTACATAACTGGAATACACGACATTTACGACTGACATGCGACCGATAGTATAGTTCGTACGTTGAATAGATCGAATGTAATTAAGCGAACACTCGGGTTCCGCCGCACTGTGGCTTCACCCTGCACTTTGTGCGTGTATCATACTCAGGAATCAGATAAATGCAAATATTGAAACCCCATCAGGGATCATCCCCGAAAATGTTGGGTATGCCTAAAACCGGGCATTTCAATATGAATGACGAGGAAGCCTATAAAATCTGGCGAGACAAAAAATTATCGACTTACCCGATCCGTATATCAGAACAACGGGTGGAAATAGAAAATCCGGAAAAGCTGACGACGGCAGAAAGAAAGCTTCTGATCCAGCATTGCCAGAAAACAAATATGGTTTTTTATCAGCTAAAACACGCCAATGGTGATCCTGCGGACAAAATACGAGTTAAACGACTTGGTGAACAGCTGGGACTCTCCCGCCTAGACAGTAATCTGTGCGCAGACAATGATAGCATTAGTTCGCTTAAAGTTGTTCAGGGAGGACGGCGGCAAACGTATATACCCTATTCAAATCTGAAGATTAGCTGGCACACCGATGGCTATTATAATTCAGCGGTTCAACAAATCCGGGGTATGTTATTGCACTGCATCAACCCAGCGGCGCAGGGCGGTGAAAATGGCATCCTGGATCCAGAAATTGCCTATATACACTTGAGAGACAGTAATCCTAACTATATATATGCGCTGATGCATCCTCAGGTCATGACTATTCCGGCCAATGAGGAAAACGGTAAGTTAATTCGTACTGCCCAGACCGGCCCCATTTTTTCTATTAATGCCACAGGCAAGCTACATATGCGTTATACCGCAAGGACTCGCAGCATCGAATGGAGAGATGACGAGACAACTCTCGCGGCCCTAAAATGCCTGGCAAGTTTTTTAAAGACGGAGAGTGAATATATTTTTCAGCACAAGCTCGAAGCCGGGCAGGGGCTGATTTGTAATAACATTCTGCATAATCGCAGTGCCTTTGAAGAGGAGGGGGCGCCGCGCTTACTCTATCGGGCACGCTATATCGACCGCATTCAGGGTACCTGATAGCGAGTTAAATAATTTTAATGAAGCTATACATAGCTTTATGAATCATTCATCAACAAATACGGATAATATACATGCTCTGGTTAAGTGAATTATTAATGCAACGCCACGATCTGGATAATTTCGACGGTCTGGTCAGCGCTATTGAAGAAAAAGCCCAACAGGGCGAACGGTTTTTTAGTATGGATGTAAAGCCACCCTATGCTGACACCCCTGAAAACTGGGAAGAGCGGCTTGAGGCTATTTTCACCAGCGTAAAAACCTGAGGAGCCGCAATTTATGCAAAACTTCTGGACAGAAGATAAAGATAGTCAGGTACAAAACACCATTTCTGATGAGGTTATGGATTTTGTTTTTACGATTAACTGCAAATGCCTGCCGTATGAGCACATGTACGCGTTATATCAAGCATTGCAGCACGTTCTACCCTGGCTGGAAGAAGAAAAGCTGGCGGCTATCCATCCCATATACGGTGCTGAATCCGGTAATGGCTGGCTGCGCCCCGAGGGAGATCCGGATGAGCTAATGTTTATTTCACGGCGGCAGAAATTAGTTCTGCGGATGCCGAAAACCCGGCAGGCGGCCATAGAAGAACTGGCCGGCAAGACACTGGATATTGGCGGACATACCCTGACACTAGGAAAAGTGGAAGCCCGCCTGTTAAGTGATTCACCGATCATCTTTGCCCGTTTCGTGGTCAGTGACGAAGGTCTCGATGAAACCGCTTTTTTGGAGCAGACGGTATCACAGATACAGGAACTGGGTATCCAGATAAGGAAAATGCTAGCGGGCAAAGAAAGACAGATTATTACGCCCAAGGGCATTTTGCACACCCGTAGTTTAATGCTGGCTGATCTACAACAGGAAGAATCTGTTCGTTTGCAGCAATATGGGCTGGGAACGCACCGACGGCTTGGATGTGGTCTATTTTTACCACAAAAGGGGATTAAACCTGTTAACCCTGATGGCTAAGCCGACACCGGCTTCACTATTTTAGTTTGTCAGATTAGCTTGGGGCCAATCTGATTTTTTTCAATTTAATCTTTAAAATTGTAAAGGAGTAAAGTATGGGAATTGAAGTAAATGGCAGCACCGTTGAAACCACCGAGACTGGTTACCTAACTGATCACAATGCATGGAGCGAAGATGTCGCGAAAGCACTGGCTGAATCAGAGGGTCTTGAGTTAACCGAAAAACATATGGACGTTGTTAACTATCTGCGTGACGAATACATCAACAACAACGCTAACCAGCCTAATGACCGCAATATGAACAAGGCGATGACGGATAAATGGGGCCACAAAGTCTCGTCCAAAGAACTGTATGATCTGTTCCCCGGCAAACCCAGCAAACAGGCAGGCATGATTGCTGGCCTGCCTGAAACCCGCCGTAAAGGTGGTTACTAAACAAAAAAAGGCCACATAGACCAAAGTGGATATAGATGTAGGGTGAGCAGGCTGGTAAATTTCGCCCCACGGAATAAATTCCACCTAAATTTTTTAATACTTGATATTCAGGGGTTATAACATGAGTGAGAAATCAAAACTGATCGCCCAGATGTTGGAAATGCAGAAAAAATTCATTGCCTACGAACAGGCTAATGGCGTCACAATGGCAGATATGTATATTGCTAAAGATGGCGATACACTGCAGAACTACCGTGAAGAATTCGCCAAATTATCCGATAAAGTTAATGCTCTGGCACACGAAGAAAAAGGTTCCAAGCGTTTCTATTAATTTTTGCTTGAAACTGGAATTTAAAAAAGCCGTCATCTCTGACGGCTTTTTTTCTGTCTGCTACCTTCCGGTACTCTGCGGCGAACCTACCGTCGTTCCGACACGTTTTCACCCCAGACAGCAGCGAATTAAACCTCGGCCCACATCCTGAACAAATTCGCGTAACTGATATCCACCTGCTTACTTTCCTGTGCCTCCGGGTTTTGGCGTAACAGGGTTTCACGAGCCTCATTGAGACCATAGAGCAACTCCCTTTTTGCCGCATCCCGAATCATGCTTTGCACCCAGGTGACCGCCACTATTCGCTCACCCGTCGTGACTTCCGCTACATGATGCAGGCTTGCTGAGGGATAAACCAGGGCATCCCCTGCGGCCAGTTTCACTTTTTGTTCCCCAAAAGCAGTATGTATTACCAGTTCACCGCCCTCATACTCGTCTACCTGATTGAGAAAAACTGTGATAGATACATCCGAGCGATAATATTCACTCTTACCCATAATCGGATCATCAACATGATCTCCATAGGTCATCCCCGGTCGATAACGGGCATAAAAAGGAGCCGCTACCCGGTAGGGCAGGGCAGCCTGTTTGAACATCGGATTCGACACTAGAGAACCCATGACAATATTATTAAGCTGGCTTACCTGGGCGTCACTACTGGCAACTTCTTCATTATTCTTGACACTTTTCGCGGCCATCCCGGCCGACAGTTTTCCGTCAACAAACTGCGCCTTATCCAGTAAATCTTTTACTTTTCTAAGTCGGAACTTATCTAATACCGAGGGAATTTGTAACATCATTTTAGCTGCCGTCCCGTGTTGATTTCAGGTAAACTATGTAATTGATTAATTTGGATTAAACGCACCTATTTAAAGGTATAAGCATGATACTGAATGTTGTAATCGATGGCCAATCCATGCGCCTAAAGATAGAAAAAGAAACGATCAACGAGGCTCGGGACTTTTTTCATAAAATGGATACGGACATGGACAATGGCTGGCAAATGAGTTTTACCTGGGTGGATAATCCAAACCCGGTGCAACGCTGCCAGATTGCCGCTGATAAACTTTACGGAGCCTATGAAATGGAAAACCAGAAGCTGATGACTCTGATGGGCGCGTATATACTTTTCAAGCTTCCCGGCATCAGCGAAATCCATATATCCACTAATGGCGATATGAATGAAACGGAAGTGGTCATTTCTGAGCCAGCCACTCGATAGAATATTTCTACGCTGTCACCTCTTTATGCCGCCTCTAACATTTCGGTTCAGTACTCCTTAAGCATATACAACCTTAATGGCTGTGCCGGCATCATGCCGACTCAAATCTGCGCTCTTCAATGCAATTTGTCAGATTTACTTAAGTTCAAAAATCTGGTTATTAGCAAATAATAATTAAACAATCATCCCTATATGCCGATAAATAGTGCAGCAAATCTCGTTAATAGGGGCATTAATCACGAGTAAAAATGAGGGGTTTCCGGGAAACTTTTAGAATCAATAAACAAGTGAAGTAGATCATGAAGTTAAGTGTGAAAGATGAAGTAAATAATCTTAATACAGGACATCGAATATCTAGAATAAGAGTCTATTCAGCGGGCTTGTCACTGATTGAATTAATCGTTGTTCTGGCCGTTTTTGCCCTGGTAACAACCCTGGCCGTTCCAAATTTCCGTAATTTTGTACAAAATAATCAAATGTCCGCAAGTGCGAACAATTTAATGGGAAGCCTTGCGCTTGCCCGTAGTGAAGCGATCAAACGTAATCAGCAAGTGAGTGTTTGCGCCAGCAACAATCAAACTAGCTGCACCGGTGTTGACTGGAATAATGGCTGGATTGTTTTTGTTGACTCGGATAATCCGGGGGTTGTCGATGGCACCGATGAAATTATTAATGTGGTTCAGGGACTGCCCGGCGGCATGGACTTATCCTCAACCGACCCTTATATACAATTCAAACCCAATGGTTCCCTCGCGGCATGTGGAGCGTGCCTGTTAGACATAGGTACACTTCAGCTTGCTTCACTCGCAGAAGCAATGCGTGGCTGGGTTGCAGGTGTTATTTATCACTTAATCCCGGTGAATGATGTTTTGGCAGGACGTAGTGATGGAGGGAAAAGTGGCTGTAAGAGAAAGGGAAAACATGCTTGCCCGGAAGAGGCCACACCTGATACGGGTACTGTACCAGCTGAGACCGCGCCAACAACAGCATCAGAAGACCCCGTGATTGTCCAGGCACAGACGGGTGTTGAAATGATTCTCTGTGATGATGAACGCACCAATGAAACAGGACGTCGATTCTTTATTTCAATCAGCGGCCACATCAATGTTGCAACCTACGCCTGTAATTAAGCTAAAATTTAAGCAAGGTTGGGGCTGAACAAAGTGAATCCCAACATGATGCGTGTAAGTAATAGGAAATGTTTGTGACGAGTCATTAAGTTTCACCTCTAATAATCACTCATTCCAATACCACGCCAAACGGCATCAATTATTATTTTGAGGTATCACAGCTATATTCAATTACGCTTTATCTGCCGGTGCATCCGTCACATAGGTATTTCGCCCTGATTCCTTAGCAACATATAGTGCCATATCGGCACGGTGGATCAATGACTCTGGCACACAATCAATATCAATCTTCAATTCGGCCAGCCCCATACTGACGCTAATATATTTATCTGCAACTTCTGAATATTCATGCCGCAACTGTAATGCACTGATAGACTGTTTAATGCGCTCTGCAATATTAGTCGCTCCCTTCATGCCCGTGCCAGGTAAAACAACGACAAACTCTTCACCGCCATAGCGTGCAGCAAGATCCATGGGGCGAGTTAATGCCTCTGCAATAGCCCGGGCAACTTTAGCCAGGGCATCATCACCGGCAAGATGACCATAGTTGTCGTTATAAAGCTTGAAGAAATCAATATCAATCAGAATAATAGTAAGCGCGTTATGGTCACGCTGTGATTGTTGTATCTCACGCTCAAGGAAGTAAGCAAAATGCCGGCGATTAGCCAGACCGGTTAATGAATCTGTTGACGATAATGCGGCTAATTTTTCATTGGCCTGCTTTAAATCTTCATTGGAATTTTCAATTCGATGTTTTAACTGTAGATTTCGTTGCTGATAAATCACGCCACGAATAAAATGTCGGTAGTGCATAAGTGACATAAAGCCTGCCACGATCATGTAAATGATTAACATAATTCCCGTGGCGAGCATTAAAGGATTGGCGTAATATAATAAGCAGCTCAGGGTGAATGGAAATATCAGGGGATAGAAAAACATAAATACCGCACGCAAATCACTGGATAAAGAAATAAATCCAATTGCGCTGACAATAATTGTCACTGTGAGAATAATAAAGTAATCAATTCCGCCGAGATAATTGGCAATAAAGGCCAGACCCAGCCCCCAGGTCAAACCACTCATGGTGCTGCCGACTAAATACATTCGAGACCAGTGTTCATGATCTCGCATATTTTCTGCAGTTTGAGTAAAGAGCCGAAAGAAAATATAACGCAGGGTTGAGATTGCCATAACAATCGTACTCAGCGTACCGACTAACAGTGGTTCACGTTGCCAGTAGACGTAGGCAAGAATCAGTGCAATAACCACATTCGAAAAATAAGCCGGTATCCCCATATAAAACAAATAGGAGAGCTGCGCTTCTATCACAACATTTTTAAGTCTCGGCCTGGCGATAATATTTTTCATATTAACCCTGAGTGTAAATCCCTTTTAAGTATTGTCTATCCGCTATTGGTTGCAGAGCATAATATTATTACGCTTTATATCGGCCGGATAAGATAGAGATTTAAACTTGTTTTATTTGCCACTTGCGACGAAGTATATTCGGTGGGCAGAATTTTTGTGCCCACGCGGAAGACTTACCGCAAGCACCTGTAGATACGGCTTCAGCGTACCTAATATCATGTCCGCTTGTGACCGGGAGATCCATTCATACTAAATAAGGATTGCTAATTATAGACGACTGTTTTCTATTCTTTGCTCAATGGATTCAGCCAGTGATGCCCCTGCTTTTTCTGTGAGTGATAAAACTTCCTCACATAAGGCAAGCCAGTGTGCTTTCCCATCCAGCATTTGTTTTCGTAACTGAGCAAATGCCTCGCCTTCACACCAGGCGTTGTATGCTGTCATCAATGCAGGGTAGAGGTATTTACGCATGCTGCTTAGATTTGCAAAATAAAAGTGAATAGAGGCCGTTTCCTGCCGCTGAAGTAGGGCGGGCAGGGTAGACAGGGCGTCAGCCAGATGGTCACGCACTGCACGCAGCATAATTTCGGCTTTGGAGTGGGGCAGGTGGGCTAACAGGATTTCCCAGGCTTCCCCCAGTTGATCCTGCACCATAATTTCACCCATTTCATGATCCAGTGCAGATTGCAATTCAGCATCGGTGAGTTGTTCCAGCGCCTGCTCAGTATTTGCATCACTAAAATCGTATTCAGCCAACGTGCGTTGCATCGCATTGTGAGGACGATTCCAACGCCATTCTTCAATTTTTTCCCACAACATCCGACGCAAAGACTCACGCCGGATATAGATAGTTCGTCCCTGTGACATGGCGGGCGGAGCGGCCAGATCCCGCGCATATTCATGTCCGGAAATTAGCACAGTGTAGTCACCATGTTCCATCTTTCGCAATTGTTCCGCGAGAAAAAAATGGGGCTGTGCACTGCGCCCAAACCCCCCGCTGTAAACCAGGTTGTGCCCCTGTAATTGCCAGTTAATATCATCACTTTCAAACGGATCAAGACGATGCCCTGCAATATCCAGTGGCTGAAAGGCTTGCCCCTCACACTCACTCCACAGGGCTTCCCGTTGTTTAAGCCAGTTTCCCACCTCATCCCGATTCAAACTTGCAGTGAAAGCCTGTTGTGTTTCCCAGCGGCAAAATTCACGCATTTTTAACAGGTAGATACACAGGGTGTAATTACCGGCAAATTGGGCATCAGAGATATGGCAGTTTAGTTGTACGCGATGGCGAAGTGCTTTCAATTCGGGACTAGCTAATTCGGGATACATATATTTTTCGCAGTTACGTTAAAATAGGGAATATTATCTATACCTCAGTAAAATACTGCATCATTATGCAAGTGTTGTTTTTTTGAGCCAGCGTTATTTAGCTGTCATTAATGCTAGATTTAATGTTTATTGTTAACTTCTTATATAACATGATCTTGCAGATAATATATATATTATACTTTAACTTTTAAGACTGAGGATTATCCGTTTTGCGAATTAAAAGCCGTTGGAGTAAAAAAAATAAAACCCATTCTGTTGAAGAAATTGCCGGAGCCGTGGCCTTTATTCTCTGGCGTATTGCTACCAATGGAGTTCTGAGCCTGGAAAATGAAGATTATCAGACCGACTCTCAGCAACAACGTCTGGATGTGATTACTGAATTTCTCGCTTTTTCTGTACATATGACCGATCGCATTACCATTGAGCGATTCGATGAAAATGAGCGGGTACGTTTTATTACTGAATTAGCCTCAAAGTGCGCCAAACACCTGGAAGACAATTTACGTGATGTACAAGGTAAAGGAGATTACCGACAGGCCTTTATAGATACATTGAATCGGCGAATGGCCGATTACGTTGATTTCAGTTACAGCCATGAAGAAGGCCCGAGTTTTAACATGAAACGCTTTTTCGGTGAGCAGATCACCAAGGTGCTGGGTGAAAGACACAGTAAGTGGGTCAGCTCACAGGTGATGGATATTGAGGTGCCGGAGATCATGTCTCATATCAAACGGGCGATACCGAATTTGTTTAAGTAGGTGGATTTTAATCCACCAATGGCTGGTTAAAGTCGACTCTACTCATTTGTTTAAGTCATATTGATAGACGGAATCCGGCCGAGCTGAATCCAGGGCATAAAAAAAGCGGGCTAAAAGCCCGCTTTTTTACTGAATAACCGACACTGTCAGGTATTTACTTAGCCCATTTGCCGAAGTTATCAGTGGTCTGACTTTTGCCATCTTCGAAACCGGCACTGTAGGCTTCGTTTACGCGCTGTTCTTCACGTTCAGGGTTGTGTAAAAAACCACCCTGCCAGCCCTGTAAGTACTCAGAATTTACACCCATTTCTTCCATTTTCACTACTGCATCGTAATAAGCCTGGTTCATCAGAATCTCCTATGTTTCAGCTAAAAGTTAATCAAAATCAAATTTAAAAAATAGTCAGTCTCTGGCCGCTTCAAGCCTTGCCATCGCTGCACCGGAATCCAGTATCTCGCGAACAGTGTTTGCTGCTTCAGCCAACGTCTCACTGCGCGCCAAGGCGATTAAGACAAATTGATGCGAAATATAGCAGACAATCGCGTGCAGATCCCGCTTTTCCTTGTCCTGCCTGTAAGCCCATCTCGGCGGCAGCTTTCGCGACCATATCGACGTCAAAATCCGTTTTACTCCCCGTTGCAGCAGTGGGCAGATTTTTGTCAAGGTGACTGCCCGAGTAATCTGTTGAATAAACAAATCAGCCGAATGAAGTCGTATTGGCCATTGCTGTTTGTTTTTTACCATTATCCGATTGTTGCGGATAAATTTTACACAGCAGGGAGTATACCGATCTGCCTGTATGGCCTGTATATCCCTATAGAGGGAGGGGATCGATAGTGTCTATCCCTCATCAGTAATACCTTACTTGCTTTGTCGGATAATAAAATCAGGATATACTGGGGCTTCTAAATTCGAGCCAATAACGCCAGCCAGAAGCTGAGCGGGAGTAAAGTATGACAGACAGCAACAACTTTGACAGTAACCAGGAAGTAGAATTTAACAGTGCAATGGCGGCGTTTGAGTCAAAACAATTTGCCCTTGCCGCCCAGCTACTTGGTCCCTTTGCCCATGATGGAAATGCAGAAGCCCAGCATCGACTGGCCATCATGTATCAGAATGGTCTGGGCGTGGCTCAGAACGATACTGAAGCAATGAAATGGATGCAGGCCGCTGCCGAGCAGAATCATGCACTGGCACAACACGGTATGGGCTTTATGTATATGGAAGGCGAGTGTACCGAAAAAGATCCGGCTGCCGCTATCAAATGGTTCACGCTGGCAGCCGAGCAGGGACTGGCCGGTTCACAGACCACCCTGGCCATGATGTACGAGCAGGGCAATGGGGTGGAACAAAATCAGGAAGAAGCTAAAAAGTGGTATGCCAAAGCTGGCTTCTGATATTAAGATAGATAAACCGCCTCACGGGGTATCCCTTATTGTAGCTACGGCTTCAGCCATACTAATACAGCTGAATTGATACCGTATTTTCCGGTTATAAAAAGATAATAAATCTATGCGTCCAGCCCACCTTAATACTGTCATTGAAGTCGAATTTTCCAGCGCCCGTGAAGGTCACCACACCCCGGTGATGATCTGGGGCGCGCCAGGTATCGGCAAATCACAAATCGTCGCTCAGGTGGCAAAACACCATAAAGTGCCCCTGCTAGATATTCGTCTTTCACAAATGGAACCCAGCGATTTGCGCGGCATTCCGTTTCGTGATGGTGATAAAGTCGAGTGGGCCGTACCCGGTATGCTGCCAGATGCAGAACGTCATGGCAGTGAAGGCATTTTGTTTCTGGATGAAATCACTTCAGCGCCGCCCAGTGTTTCTGCTGCAGCTTATCAATTAATTCTCGATCGTCGTTTAGGTGATTATGAAGTCCCAAAAGGCTGGGCTATTATCGCAGCCGGTAACCGACAGGGGGATCGCGGAGTTACCTACAGCATGCCAGCTCCCCTGGCTAACCGCTTTTCCCATTTTGAATTTGAGCTGAATCTTGATGACTGGGTGGCATGGGCCTATCAGAATAATATTGATGATCGGATCATTGCCTTTTTGCGTTTTCGACCTGAGATGTTATTTGAGTTTGATCCCACGCATAACCCGGTTGCGTTTCCATCGCCACGTTCATGGGAATTCACTCATCGTGCCCTGAAAAAATTTGAACACAATAACGAACTGCGACTCGGTACCTTACAGGCCTGCGTCGGTCAGGCCGCCGGGATTGAGCTGGATGCTTTTATTCGCAACCTGGATCAACTCCCCGACATCAATGCCATCATTAAGGGTGAAAAGCTGCCGGCACCAAAAGAAATTGATCTGCAATATGCAGTTGCCGCTGCATTGGTAGGCCATGCGATTCGCAGCAAGGGAAGCAGTGAAGCTGCAAAAGTGCACGGCAATATTCTTGATTACGCCAGCGTCTTTCCGCAAAAAGAAATGGGGGTGATGCTGGTAACCGATATGCATCGAGCCATTGGTCAGGATCTTTTTGAACTTCCGCAATTTACCCAGTGGTCGAATGCCGTTGCTGACATCATGTTATACAGTTAAGCCCCAGGCTAATGAAAACTGTTGTAAAAGAAAATCCTACTGAACTAAAACTCAGCGCCGCACGCACCCGCTTGATTATCGACAAGCCATTTTTAGGTGCGCTGGTATTACGCCTGCCACTACTGGTGGGCGATCCCAGTTGGTGTCGTACCACCGCAACCGATGCGCGAAAAGTTTTTTACAATGCGGACTATATTGATCAATTAAGCCTCGAAGAAACACAGTTTGTGCTCGCCCATGAAGCCCTGCATTGTGCCCTGTCGCATTTTGCCCGCCGTGGTCACCGCATTAAAATGCGCTGGGATCTTGCCTGTGACTATGCCATCAACCCCTTATTGATAAATGATGGACTAAAGCCTCCACCGAACACCCTGGTGGAAAAAAGCTATGAAGGCATGAGCGCCGAAGAAATATATCCCTTCATTGATGAGTTCGACAACAATGAACCGATGGATGATCATATTTATGATGACAGCTCTGATTCAGGCAATAATGATCAGGGTCAAAGTGACAGTGCGCCTCCGGATGACATGCCTGAAGGGGATGAAGGCCAAAAAAAAGGCCAAGACAAAAACGAGCAGTCTAAAGGCCGCCAGTCACAGGCCGATGAGTCATCGACAAAAGGCGGCGGCAAGGCCGAGGTTAGTCCAAAAGAGCAGGGCGCGGCACAACCTCCTCCTTTATCCATGCAAGAACGAGAGACTCTCAATACGCAGTGGAAGCAGCGTATGGCCGGTGCTGCACAACAAGCCATGCAGGCCGGTAAGTTGGGCGATGACATGGCCCGGCTGGTTGATTTTTTGCTGCAGCCGGAATTGCCCTGGCGCAACCTGCTGGCACATTTTATGACCCAGACCGCGCGCGATGACTACAGCTATACCCGGCCATCATCCCGTCGTGGTGATCCGGCTATTTATCCCAGCCTGCGCAGCGCGCATATAAATATTGTTGTTGCCGTCGATACCAGTGGCTCTATCAGTGAAGCTGAAATCGAACAATTTATTTCTGAGATCGATGCGATTAAAAGTTTAATCCGCGCGCGTATCACACTGCTGGCCTGCGATGCAGAAATGGCCTCGGACTGCCCCTGGGTGTTTGAATCCTGGGACGAATTTAGCTTACCACGTAAAATTATCGGGGGGGGGGGCACCCGTTTCACCCCGGTATTTGACTGGGCTGAAATGCAGGATGGTCAACCTGATCTGCTGGTTTATTTTACCGATGCCGATGGTCAATTTCCTGAGCAGATGCCACAATATCCGGTATTATGGCTGGTCAAAGGTAAAAGTCCGGTGCCCTGGGGGCAGCGGGTACAACTAAATTAAATTACAGCGGTTCCGTTAACGCCCTCTCTCCAATGGGGAGAGGGGTCAGAATTAGAGATGTTATGCCATTATCCAGTGAAGACAGTTTGCGCCTGAATGTTCTGTTAACACAGAATTTGCAAGCACTGCGAATCGATGAATCAAAAATGATTGTCTATGGCTTGTCGGAAAAGGGCGAAGCTAAAATCCAGCTGAATCCTAACTGTCGAGATGATCGCTATTTAAAAATTATAAAAGAATTAATTTCAAGCAAAGTACTGGGATCCCCCGGTGGTTATCCTGTCTTTCTACGTCGCTGGACCCGCATGGGACAGGCTAAAGATGAAAGCCTTGGCCGTTTATTACAACTTGGCGAACCTGAAGCGGTGGTGGCGGTTGTCCATGCCAGTGGTCTGACCGATGAGTTGGCTCGGCGAGCCTGGTGGGCCATGCCCAGCGCCGCGAATGCCCGATGCATGCTACAGAAAAAGGCCGTGGTAGAAGGGCAAATGGGGACAGAGTTGGCCGACTTCCTGATTGAATTTTTACCCTTTGAAGAAGAAGCTCGAGATATTATTGAATCCGTTCGTCTGGTACTACAGGATGATCTGATCTCGACCGAGCGACGTCAAAATCTGTGGGACCGGGGACAACGTAAAAATGCTTTTCTGGTGGGCTTTCTATTTGTCGAAGCTGACAAACTTCCACTTGAAAAACAGGCCCATCCCGCTTTAAATGACTATCAGGAAAAACTATCGTCACTTATAAATAAGGGCAACCCGATAGCTCAACAATTGCAGCGCCTGCTCGAAGCACCTGGACAGGCTTTTTTATCCACCGTTAATACGGTCATAAAAAAGCCCGGCAATCAGGATATTGTGATTGCACTACTCAACGCGATCAATGATTATTTTTCTGAGATCCAGTTTATGCCAGGTAAAGAAGAAAATATTCAGGCTATTATCGACTCAACAACACACTTTATTGATGATAATAATAATGAGCCTCTTACCGAAATTCTCAATACCATGCCGGATAGCCGAAATATGTTACAGGCCTTACTGGTTTTATCCGCCATTAGTGAACAGGTAGTTAATCCCGTTTTCTCACGCAGTGATGCTATTGGAACTCTGATGCGTAAAAAACTTGAGCCTGTCTTCGGCCCCCTTAACGAACAGATCAAGCAACTCACCGTTACCGTCTGATGAGCATTCCACCCGGACAAAAAATATCTCTGTGTATTGATTTGAAAATAGTGCACAGCATTATTGAACAACATATTGCCGCCTCACCTTATGTTGTGGGTATCGAATTGGCTCGCCAGATTGACCGCTACGTACGCGAACAGAAACTCGGTTATTATCCTGCCCTGGAATATTTTCAGGGAACGAGCATCGTTGATTCAGATTTATACAACACAGCGGAAAGCATCGCCTGGTTACTGGAAAATCTTACCCAGCAATCCTTGCACGAATATTTACGCAGTGTAATCAACGAAATCACCTTTGATTCTATCCACGTGCAAATATTCATACTCCCGCATATTCGACCTGGCCAGAACAATGCCACCCATAATCTCAGCACCCATTTAACCCCCGATCACCTGCGCGTATCACTCACTGGCAAGCTGATGTTTGGAGCTGAAAACAAAAAATCACTTATTCAAAAACTTATTGATGAATTAAATGCCGCATTGGAAAAGCATTTTTCCTTACACGATGTTAACGGCATAAAACTTTTAGACTAACTTATTTAAACAGGAAATCACCTATGCCAGAAATCACCATGTACTGTACTGCAAGCTGTCCGTTCTGTACCCGCGCAGAAAAGTTACTCATCAAAAAAGGAATGAAAATTAACAAAATTCGTGTCGATGGCGATAAAGCCATGCTCAAAGAAATGATTAAGCGAACAGGTCAAAATACTGTTCCACAAATTTACATTGGCAACAAACATGTTGGTGGTTTCGATGATCTATCAGAACTGGATATCATGGATGAATTAGATCCACTGTTGGGTATTAAAAGCGAATAACTTAGCTTATGAAACCTCATTTTTAAAAAATGGAGCTGAATAGTAAGCGTAATGAAATCAATACCAAGCAACATCCGGCCATGGTTATTACCTATAATAATCATGGCTAGTGCCATTTTATTTCAGTCATCAGGTCAACCAGGATTTGACACTCTACGCTATAGTCGTGAACTAATATTTTCCGGACAATGGTGGCGTTTTTTCACAGGGCATCTAGTACATCTAAGCTGGATGCACTTATTTATGAATATGAGCGGACTGGTTCTGCTTAATGTGTTATTCAAAAATATCTTCAGCCCACTGCAGTGGTTTGCACTGATACTGGTATCAATGTTAGGAATTGATCTTGGTTTAATTATTTTCAACCCTGAAATCGCATGGTATGTCGGCTTTTCCGGTGTTTTACATGGAATCATTGCTGTTGTGTCTTTGATGCTAATTTTAAATCATGGCGTGAAAGGCGCCGGAATGCTGATATTACTTTTATTTAAGTTGATCTGGGAGCAACTTTCCGGACCACTTCCCGGCACAGAAGACTGGACGGGCGGGGCAGTTATTACCGAGGCCCACTTGTATGGAGCTATTAGCGGTGGAATATTCTTTATTTTCGGCGCCGTTTCTTCTTCCATCTGGGAGAAAAGGCCAGGATGATGAGGGGGTAAATAAAACAGGAGTTTCAATTTAAATTTATTTCAAGGTTTAACTGCCAGGCACTCATCTCTAAACAATGATTCTTGACCTACAACAAGAATAAAGGAATTTTTTTATGTAAACTTTATATGAATTTACCATTAAATTTTTGTGGCAAGGATTGTCCTAAATATGTTGGTTCGGTTTTTTTAACAGAGCAGTTATTGTTAGCGAGATTAAATATGAAGGTAAAGAGCATTCTTTATGTTCGTTTCCCATGCTGGAAAATATACCCTGGCGGTGTAATTTATGTTGCTGATTTTATTCATAAACAATCCCCTGATATTAAACAGGAAATTCTTGATCTTGCCATTATCCCCAAGGCACAGAGAAAACAGGCATTAAAAACACGTCTATTAGCACTAGATCCAGATATAGTCGCTTTTTCCTGGCGCAATATGCAGTCGTTTGGCCCCCATCCAGAAGATGATGCGCTGGATGTAGTAATGAATTTTGATCACTCCCCCAAACCCTGGCAACGAATAAAAGCAGGGTTCAGTGCAGTTCCAATTATATATGAATATACCGCTAATCGAATACGCAATTTTTCATTGATGAAACTGGTTCGCAAGTTAAAACCTGAAACAAAAATTGTTGTCGGTGGAACAGCAGTATCAATCTTTGCCAAATATGTTATCAAAAACTGTCCGGTCAATACCGTCGTCGTCGTTGGTGAAGGTGAACCTGCCATGCTTTCAGTGATTAACGGCGAAAATACTACAATAGGGGAATGTTATTGCAAAAATGCTCAGGGAGTGATTAGTCATACTATCAGAACGGATAACTTTAATCTGTCAGAATTAAGTGCGGTTGATTTTGAATACATAGAATCAATTTTTCCGGAAATAACTGAATATACTGATGATTACATTGGTGTTCATACTAAACGAGGCTGTCCATATCAGTGTCATTTTTGTCTTTATAATCAAATTGAAGGGCATGAGCAACGTTATCGTGATCCTGTAGAAGTCGTAAACGAAATTGAGTCATTAAATAAACGCTATGGTGTCAAAAAGATATGGTTTACCGATGCACAGTTTTGTTCGACCCTGCGTAGCACACGCCATGTTGAAAAGATACTCGATGAAATAATCAAACGTAAATTAAAAATACAATGGACAGGTTATTTACGCCTGAACTATCTCAATGTGGATTTGGCTAGAAAGATGTTGCTAAGTGGCCTGGCCAGTCTTGATTTGTCATTTACAGGAACACAGGAAATCATCAACACATTAACACTGGGATATTCACTTGAACAGCAAATGAAAGCTTTTCAAATGTTTAAGGATGCTGGATATACCAATCAGAAGGTTAAGTTGTATATGCCACTTAATGCTCCCGGAGAAACAACACAAACGCTTCAGAAAACAATTGTTCGTATTAAGGAGCTCTACCAGATGTTTGGTCGAGACAATGTATTACCGTTTATATTTTTTATTGGCATTCAGCCAGGAACCCCGGTAGAAAAATTACTCATCGAAAATGGATACCTAAATAAAAATTATAACCCACTCACATTTAATCCATTTATAATTAAACGATTATTGTATAACCCGAAGCCATTAGGTAGAGTAATTGCGCGAAGCTATCTTGAAGCGGTGGATTCAATGAATGGTGATTGTGAGTATATTGGTCGTGCGACCATGGATATTATAGAACGTGAACTGATAAGCTTAGATTCTGCAGTTTGAAAAACATGACAGTGGTGTTTGATGGCGCGATCACGATTGAAGGTTCGACTTCAGTCGTATCGACCGCAAAATTCACATAATAACAAACAAGAACTTACCCTTAGCTATGGAAAATTTTAAAATAATTGTTTTCTCTGCGCTCTCGGGAGTTCAATATATTGAAGAGAATCACCAAAAACATAGATTCTTGAGATGCTGGCAGCACTAGTAGAAAAACTGGTAAAGATAAATAATAAGGTTAACAAATATTTAGCTTTTATCAGTTGCAATCCATTTTTCATTATATACATTTTGTGGTTTATATTGAAGTGACTGCGACTGTTGCAGCTCAATATTCATCACGCAATTTAACATAATATGTATTATACGAAGTTTCCGGATATACTCTTAGTCTGGCTCCGTCGGCCACCTAACGACGAAATTAAATACTGGTTTGGCGTTGAATGGATTGAGCATGGTGCCCCGATCCCCGTGTATTAATCGTTGCATAAGTATTTGCATGTATTTTATCCCATCACCCCAGCCCTGTTCCAGAGAGTGAGGGGGGGGGGGAGAAGAAGCGGGTTCCCACGGTCTCCGTGGGAACCCATATCTCGCATCACCTTGTCACCATCGTATGCATTCCCACGCAGAGCATGGGAACGAGCTTAAATATAACAGCAGAGGGAGGGGAGATTATGGTGCGAATACTTATGCAACGATTAATATATTACGATACGTGAAATAAATGCCCCTAAAATTTGGATCATCCCTTTCCCCGATCCTCATTCAGAACATTGTAAGACCGCGCATGATTTTCCTCTGCTCGGCTTTATCTGGCTAATATCATTCTCACTGGCAATTATATTTTCATCATCGGGTGATAATTTTCTTGCACAACGTATGGCTTCACGAGCACCTTGTGTACATTGTCGCGCCATTAACACATAGGCCAGATTATTCCAGACAGAAGCGGTAGTGGGATTGACGGTAATAGCCTGTCGAAATGCTGATTCGGCCTCTGCAAAAGCACCTTGTTCAAACTCACTGTTTCCCCATGCTTGCAAAACAGTTATGTTTTGTGGCCAGCGTGTTGCTGCTTTTCGATATGCCTGAGCGGCGGTCTCAATATGCCCACTGGTTTCCAGTGCATTTACGGCTTTAATAAATTTCAATGCTGTTGCAGTAACTGGAATTTTATCTGCTGCAACAACCACACGAGCCCAGTAATCTGTGCGTCGCCAGGTCTGTTCAAAGGTAGACAGGTTAATCACATAACGTTTTATTGTTCCCGAACGTAATATGATTTCTCCCTGTTCAAGATCAAAACCAATCACCACAGCATAATGCCAGCGGGGATACCATGACAGGCCCAGGTTTTGAAATACCAGCACGGGATTACCCGCAGAAACTTCTGTTAGCAAATCAGAAATATTTCCTGATAAGGGGTAGGAGAGCATTTCGAAACTCCGTGCAGTGGCATCCATTTCAATTTGTAGGCTGCCTTCTCGCTGTGGCAAGTAAAGTAACTCACCCAGTTCGGAGATAGTTACCGCCCTGCCCTGTGCCTGTAACACTGTTGCTAATGCAGCTGGGCCACAATAATTTTCAGTCTGAGAAATAAAAGGCGTGCTTGTTAGCTCTATTTCTATCGGTAAGGAAGAAGGAGGCGTTGCCAGTAACTGATGTGTTTGCGGACTGTTAGCACAGCCCAGCAGCAGAAATAGTAGTGAATTTAAATAAATGATTCCACGAAATGTCGTGAACATTATTAAGCACCTTATATACAGGATTTAGTGCCCTAATGCTTAAAGTATGGCTAATCATTACATACCAGCCAGTTAGCATTTATGCACAATAGTATAACCCGAATCACGCACGGGACAAGTTCAACCAATTCTACACCAATAACATTAGATAGGCCGACACATGATCGAGAATGCTTCATGAATGGTTAACCGGCAGACTCAAGTGTGCCATAAATAGCCATTCGATTATTTATAAAAACTGGAAATAATTACTCTAATACAGACAATGAAATAGATATACTGTTTCCTGAATTACCCATTAACGCTCTATGTTTAAATGTTTTTGCAAATCGTCGCCAACGGCAAACAGACAGGGAATAAGAAAGAGCACGTAAATCGTGGAACTGATCATACCACCAACACTAGGTGCAGCAATTGGCCGAGTCACATCCATGCCCGAGCCGCTGGCAAGAATAATTGGAACCAGGCCGAATACTGTCGTAGCCACGGTCATTAGCTTGGGGCGCAGGCGTGCAAGTGAACCCTCAATTACGGCCTCCATATAAGGCTGTTTCTCGGGTCTACGCGCTAGTGCCTCACGAATAAACTCGATCATAATAATGCCGGTCTGGATAGCGACAGCCAGAACTGCGATATAGCCGATAACTACGGCGGTGGTCATCGCATACCCCTGAAACCACTGTAGGATCACTCCACCGATCAATGCAAACGGCGCAGACAATAGAACAAGAAAGCTGATGCTTATTGATTTAAATGCCAGCATGAGCAGACTGAACATAATGACCAGGGTTAATGGCATAATCCATAAAAGTCGGGCTTGCGCCTGTTCAGCATAACGGTAAGTTCCCGTCCATTCCAGCGAGTAGCCAGCGGGTAAATTTAGCTGCTGATCCAGATGTTTTCTTGCTCCCTGCACATAGTCGCTCGCGGTGATATCGCCGGGGTTAATATAAATATAGGCGGCCAACAAGCCATTATCATTGCGAATCATCTCGGGCATTTTTTTCACTCTGACATCGGCAATAGCGCCAAGCGCAATACTCTGGCCATTGGCCGTTATCACTGGTGTACTTTTCACCTTTTCCAGCGTATCAATGTACTCGGGAGAATACTGCATGCTCATAGAGACAAGCGTATTATCAGTCTGTGTGATATTAACAATATTCTCGCCTCCAATGCCGTAACGAACGGTCAACATCGCTTCCTCAATCGTTACGTTATATTCAGCAAGGCGTTGTAAATCATTTTCCACATTGATGAAATAGCCTTGAGATATCCGCTCTGCAATCACGGAGGCCGTACCCGGGAAATTACGCAATAATATTTCCACCTGTTTTGAAATGTCCTCAATTACAGCGATATCATGTCCCTTAACCTTGATGCCAACCGGCGTTTGAATGCCAGTACCCTGCATGATCACTCGCCCCGCAATTGGTTGAGTCCAACTATTGACATAGCCGATAATTTTTAACGCCTCATCCATCTCAGAGATTAGCTGTTTCTTTGTTAAACCTTGACGCCATTCGGACTCTGGTTTTAACAAAATAGTGGTTTCAATCATAGTGATAGGAGCCGGATCTGTCGAGGTATCGGCTCGCCCTAACTTGCCAAAAACACGTTCCACTTCAGGAAAGGCTTTTATTTTTCGATCAATCTGTTGCAGAATCCAACCTGCTTCACGAATCGGCAGACCGGGCAACGTTGTCGGCATATACAGAATAGAACCCTCTTCCATTTCTGGCATATAGTCTTTCTGAAAATGACTCATTAACAACACTGACAACATCAGTAATACCAAACTAAGACCAAGAAACAAATAACGCCGGCGTATTGTTGCACGCAGCATAATGGCATACGCCTGCACAAAACGGGAATCCTGTTGACTTCGAACAGGAGTTGACTGTCCTTTAAAGATCCAGACAATAAGAATGGGAAGAAGGAACAGGGTTAATAATGTTGAAAATCCCATGGCAAAAGTTTTGCTGAAAGCCAGAGGGTCAAACAAACGTCCTTCCCGATCATCAAGAAAAAATACAGGCAAAAAAGAAGCCAGAATGATCAGCAGGGAAAACAAAAGCGGGCGCATCATTCTGGCAGTTGCACGAATAATGGTTTCAAGCCTGGATCGAATATCCTGTTTTTTCTGATGGGCAAGTTCAGCACTGCAATTTTCAACAATAACAATGGTCGCATCGGCCATTTCACCCATCGCAATCGCCAGACCGGCAAGGGAGAGTAAATTGATGGTTTGTCCAAAAAAGGAAAGTGACAGCAGCGTATACAAACAGCCGAGAAGAATCACCAGCACCGGAGCGACTGCAGCGCGACCATTGCGTAAGGCCCATATAATCACCAGTATGACCACCAGCAACTCGTAGGCCAGTGCGGTTGAGAAATTTTTCAGGGTTGCCCAGATCAGTGACGATCGATCATAGGTGGTAACGATTTCTATTCCATCAGGTAATGCGCGTTTAACCTTTTCCAATTTTGTTTCAAAAGCATGACTAACGGTTACCACGTTCTGATCTTGATCCATAATAACAATAGCACCGACGACTTCGCCTTCGCCGTCAAGATCGGCAATGCCACGGCGAAGATCATAATTCACCTGAAAATAACCGATGTCTTTCAATAATACGGGTTGGCCATCGACACCGCGCGCCACGATGAGGTATTCCAGTTTATCCAGATCGCCGAAATTAACGACGCCACGCAAATGGTAGTCACGATTGGTCAGCTCAATGGTGCGCCCGCCCACCTGCTCAAATACGCCTTTCAATGCTGTGATAATCTGGCTCAGACTAATACCGGCTTCGGCCAGTAAGGGAGGAAATATTTTCAGTTCAACCTGTCTTTCCAGACCGCCGACGGTAGCAATTTCGGCCACACCTGCGACCATCTGCAACGCTGGTTTAACTATATTTTCATTTAGCAGTCTTAGTTCACGCAGATCCCGTGTCTGGCTATGATCAACCAGAGCATATTGATAGATCCAGCCCATGCTGCTGGCGTTCGGGCCAAGTGTGATCTCGGCATCCACAGGAAGCTGAGACCGGAGACTATTCAGCCTGTCGAGAACATATTGTCGTATCTGTTTGCGTTGGCTGCGATCCTGAAAAATAACATAGATAAAAGAATAACCCAGATGAGATGTTGCGCGAACGCTTTGTATCTCGGTTGAACCAAGCAGAGATTGAATAACAGGCCGGGTGATTTTATTTTCCAGTTGTTCTGGGCTACGCGCCCATTTCACATAGACAACAACTTGTGAATCTGAAATGTCTGGTAGCGCATCCAGCGGCGCCGTTCGGATCGTATAGAGACTGTATGTTGTGGCTGCTACCAGCAGAAAAAGCACAACAAGAGGATGCCGGATAACGGCTCTAATGATGGTGGTGAGCATGGCCACCCCCACTTTGTTCCGTAGATTTTAATTTGTATTCTGCATCAATAAAAAAACTGCCAAAGGTCACCACCTGATCGCTTTCATTCAATCCATGCAGGATCTCGGTATAGAGTTCACCTTTAAGACCACTGTGTATTTGTTGTGGCACATAGTGTCCGGGATGTCGCTGCACATAGACGATTTGTCTGTCCCCCTCCTCGATAATGGCTTCCTTTGGAATAGCCATAAATGGCCCGCGCGGGACAATGATTTCCATGACATAGCGACGACTTTGTTCCTGTACGTTTGCGGATAAACGCGCTTTCACTGTGATGCAATTTTTATGCGTCTCAACCCGGATCACTCTTGCTCGGTATATGGATGACTTGGAGTCAGGAGGAAATGCGCGCACCCGTTGTCCTGTACGAATCAGTCGCGCATCGGAAGAACAGCGCCTGGCAGACAGGTATCGACCTGAGCTATCAATCGTCGCCGCCAGACGAACCCAGGTCTGTAAATATTGCCTGCCGGCCTGAACCAGCGTCAACGTCAATTCGTCTGCCTGTGATTTATTAATACGGGTTCCACGCACGTAATCTGGACGGGTATAATCACGAATGCCATCGGCTTTGACCAGTCCTATGGCCAAAACCGAGCACAACATTCCCATGATGAGAGGGTTCATTGTTCCAGCGTTAATGACAGTAGTTATCTTTACTATCCAGAATATATGTGCCCCAGGGATAGAGACCAACATTGGCGACACGGGTAACAACTTCCGTTTTGCCGTCAATAATATAGACCGAGTTATCTGTTGAACTGGCCAGATAGATTTTTTCACCGGCGGTATCCGTGGTTGCCGTTTCTATCTGTAAATTGGCGCCAATTTTAATCCGACCTGCAGCTTTCAATTGCGTCATGTCATAGACATATAGAAATCCACTACTCGAACTAATCACAAAGGCTTTGCCATCGGCAAAGTTAACGCCCATCATATCCGGGCCGGATTCAAGCGTTGCCGCCACTTCATTTTTATCCAGATCAATAATCGAAATCGTTTCATCACCATTATTGACGGTCACGGCATAACGCCCGTCATGGCTCATATATGTTCGCCACGGATCGGCGCCGACCTTGATTTGTTTGATAAGCCGATCTTCTCGCGAATCAATCACGCTGACGATGCCCAGATCGCCATCGGCCGCATAAAGATAACGTCCGTCATTACTGATGCTGACATTTGAAATACCTTTTATTCCTCCCAGATACCTTTCCGGATCCAGCGCCGCGATGCCCGGTGCTGCGCCGACATGAATTTTCTTCAGCAATTCGTGGCGGGTAACATCAATGACTCCCACCCAATGCGCACCGTAGTTGCCAATGTACGCCTTGCTTCCATCCGGGGTGAAGGTGATGTTGAGCGGTTCGACAAGGCCATGAATTCGTTTGATTTCGGTCATGGAAACCATATCAATTACCGAAATGGAGTCGCCGTCAGGATTGCCCTGATAGTAATAACGACCATCCGGGGTCATGGCCAGATGCTCCGGTGCAAAATCAACCGGGATCTCTTTTATTAGCGTCATGGTTGCGAGATCAATAATGTAGGCCTTGTTGGAACGCGTGCCACCGGTGACAACCCAGCGACCATCTCGTGACATCATGGCCATATGCGGATTGACATTTTTACCAAGGAAAACCCGGCCGATGATTTGGTTGCTCTTAATATCCATGAAAGCAATATCATTTGAGTCGCGATTCACAATGACCACTACTGAAGTGGGATCGGTAATTTTAATTTTTTTTTCCGCCAGCGTGACGCCTGTCAACATAAGAAAACTAAACATTATCGCGACAAACTGAAATATTATATTTAACGGATTTTTTATATTATTCATTTTCATACTCCTGAATTTAGAAACTAGCCTGCAAACGTACGCCGGAAATAACATAAGCATCTGTTGTGGAATCTACTCGTTCTTCTTCCAGAAAGGTCAGATGAAAGCTAAGCCGCAATTTCTCAGTCATTGCCAGGTTGTAATAACTTTCAAACAAGGTTTCTTTCTCTTTTGTAGCAAGTGAGGAATGGGCATAACCGATACCAAATGCATCTTCCGGATTAAATCCCAGGCCCGTATCAAACTGCAGCCCGGTGCTGTAATAATTATCACGTTCGCTTGATGGGGTATTTTCCGCCGATCCGTAACGGCCAAACAGGGTGACGCCCGCCTTCAATCTTTGATCAAAACTAATACCGAAAGCGCTACTACCCTTTTCTGTATTATCTTCACGGTACCAGAGGCGATAATTTCCCTCGCCCATATGAAAAGGGTTGGCCTGATAACCGGCTTCAATCAACTGAAATAATGAATCAGATAGGTTGGTCGCCGTGCTGGTGCTTTGCTGATAACCCAGTCTGAAATTAAAGGCGCTTTTGGGATCGTAAACAACGGCCATGCCTGCGCCATTTTCACTGAGTCCCAGAGCTGGATTATTCACTAGCGCATCACTGAGAAACTGACTGGTTTCATCATTCGCGGCAGCGTTGGCATCAAAATAGTTAGTAAGATCAAGTCGACCAACAACCAGTGATAATTTTTGATCCCACAACTCAGTCATCAACCAGGCTTCTCGCAAGCTAAGATCATTTTGTTTCACCAGACGAGCGGCATAGCCGTTAACCAGTGTTAGTCCGTTAATTTCATTATCGGGCGGCGTACCGCTCAAACCCACGATGTCGGCAAAAAACACAGTGTATTGGGCAATACCTGCGGTAAAATATAAATCGGTCGAAGCCAGTTGATAAAAATTTCCATCTGCCGTTTTATCATCACCAAGGGGTTGTTGCACATTTTGTATAATAATCGCGGCATCAACACCAAGCTGCACATTTCGACTAGCAGCATCATCCAGGGCTTCTTCTATTTTTTCATTGATGGTTTGTCGTCGGTAGACACGTTCACGTTGATAGGTGATAACACGTTTACTACCGGGAACTTTCGTCCCGTGTTCAATTCCCCTGTCATCAATAAACACATCAATTTTTTTGACCCGTGTTTCGGGATCAGAGAGCACTGTTGTCGTCTCCAACTCAATTACCCGCTGTTCGAGCCCTTCGATGCGTTGCAGTAATTGTTCACGATTGTTCTCTGCCTTTACACCAAACGGAAGAACCAGAAGAAATACAAACATTAATTTAAAAATAAGGACTTGCGAGATGAATCGTAGCCTGAATAAATACAGGCCATATTTCATTTTTGATAAATAAAACAAGGTTTCTTCTCCATATAAATAGATTAATAAATCGGATTTATATGTGAGAAAAGAGAGGGGAAAACAAAAAAAGGGGGCCACGAAACGGCGTTCGTTAACCGACCTGCTTTCAATAGCCCCACGCTATCTCACAGCATTATATTTTTCAGGCCGGTATACGGACTTATGATGCGAACGAATCTAAATCAAATGACTTAGTTAGCTCGACCGTCTCACCTTCCCATGTAAAAAACACAGTGGCTGGAATAATCATCCTGAGACAGCTTGGCATCAATCACCGTTGCGTGGGCAGTACTGGATTAGCGCAAATGCGCGCACCTGTTTCCCGTTTAACAATGTATGCACCTGAAAAACTGGAATGCAGACTACCCACTAATTGCAGGGTTGTCAATTATTTTGAAAATGATTTGAAGGAAGGAAAGTGGGGAAAAATGGTCTCATAAAGAGGGCAAGTCTTACAAATGCAACAAATATGTTACTGCAAGACCTGATCTCTTTATTCTTTTAACTTAATTATTAATGGATTTCACAAATGGGAAAATATCAGTTGCACCCAACATATCGGTAATCAATAAGATAATAAAGATCAACACGGCTAATTCAAGTACACCGGCACCGGCGGGTAACTGGGCTAAATTCTGGTTCAGTTGTGCAACTTCGGCATCGGTCATGTTTGAAACCCGCATTTTTGCAGTTTCCGGTTCAACGCCCATTTCAGTCAGTTGCTGGCGAACATCACTGCGATCTAGCATCACTAACAACTGTTCACGATCAACCCGACTTTGAGCCTGTTGTACTAAATCAGAATTTGTAATCATGGCCGCATGCAGGGGGGCAAGCTGCGCGAAAAACATTGCCAGCAAGCTTACACTTACGCCGAAGTGTTTGAGACATTTTTTAAATAGCATAATTTTATATTCCTTAAAGGTTGGAGTTATTGAATCGTTTGTAGTGTGCCCATATAGGGTTTTAATACTTCGGGTATACTAATGCTGCCATCTTCATTCTGATAGTTTTCCAGTACCGCAACCAGGGTACGGCCAATGGCCAGTCCTGATCCATTGACGGTATGTACCAGCTCAGGTTTTCCGGTTTGCGGATTGCGCCAGCGGGCTTTCATACGCCGGGCTTGAAAGTCTTCAAAGTTACTGCAGGATGAAATTTCCCGATAGGCCTGTTGGCCGGGCAACCAGACTTCCAGATCCAGTGTTTTTGCTGCTGAGAAGCCGACATCTCCGGCACATAAGGCCACAACTCGATAAGGTAATTCCAGCCGTTTTAACACTTCTTCGGCATTGGCCGTGAGTACATCCAGTGCCTTATAGGAATCTTGCGGGCGGACTATTTGCACCATTTCAACTTTTTCAAATTGATGCTGACGAATCATGCCGCGAGTATCCTTGCCATAAGAACCTGCTTCACTGCGAAAACAGGGAGTATGACAAACAAATTTACGCGGCATAACATTATCTTCAACTATCACATCCCGGACAATATTGGTCACCGGTACTTCGGCGGTTGGAATTAAATAAACATCATGCTCATGGCGCAGTTTAAATAAATCTTCTTCAAACTTGGGCAACTGACCCGTACCGCGCAGACTCTCGGCATTCACAATATAAGGTACGCTGGTTTCGGTATAGCCGTGTTCCTGTGAATGCAGATCCAGCATAAATTGAATCAGCGCACGATGCAGGCGGGCAATACCACCACTCATTACCGCATAACGTGAGCCGGTAATTTTAGCCGCAGTTTCAAAATCCAACAGGCCAGTAGCCTCGCCTAAATCCACATGATCACGCGGTTCAAAATCCAGTTTACGAGGCTCACCCCAGCGACGGATTTCCTGGTTATCATTTTCATCACGGCCTTCGGGAACACTTTCATGAAGAAGGTTAGGAATGCCCATTAAAAAATCATTCAGTTCACTTTGTACCGTCGCTAATTTTTCTTCATTGGCTTTAAGCTTGTCTCCAATGGCAGCCACGGCAGTAAAGAACTCAGAAGCATCTTCACCTTTGCCTTTAGCCTGACCGATGGCTTTGGATTTTGTATTACGTTCACTTTGTAATTGCTGGGTTTCTACCTGCAATTGTTTGCGTTGTGATTCCAGTTTTTCAAAAAGTTCGGTATTGAGGGTGTAACCGCGAAACCCTAAACGCTCGGCGCAGTTTTGTAGGTCATTGCGTAATAATTTTGGATCTAACATACGGGTCCTTGAAAATTTGTTTAAATCAGTTATTAATTAATGCAGCTGTCCTGTTAACCCCCTCTCCCTAACCTTCTTCCCGCCGGGGAGAGGGGGTTAACTGATTTATTTACTAAATATTAACACTGGCATTCCAGGTCAACATGTGGCCGGGTTTAATATGATCAGACAGGTGCTGAATTGTTTCTTCAATTTTCTCTGGCGTATCAAAAAATTCCACTACCAGAGGCAGGTTGAGTGAAAGATCCAGCAGTTCAATTCCGTGAATCTCACCGGAGTCACCATAGCCGGAAATGCCCCGAAACACCGTCAGGCCACGCAGTTTTTCCCAGTCATGCAAACGCTTAACCAGATTCTTCAACTGACGTTCACCTTCAGTCAGGTAAATACGCACTACCGTTACATTCGTATTGCTCATAATTGTCGTCCAAGAATTATGCCTGCCCAACAGGCGATCAAACAGGTGCTCACGCTGAGTAAAATATTCAGCATGGCACGAAACAATTCACCGCTTTCCACCAGGTTCAGCGTTTCGATAGAAAAGGTCGAAAAGGTGGTGAATGCACCAAGAAAGCCAATCAGCAACAAGGGTCGCCAATGCGCCCCCGGATCCACGCGCTCCAGCAGCATAATATAAAAGAAGCCCATTAACAGTGAACCCAGTACATTAACGCTTAGGGTACCGTAAGGAAATCCCCGCCCCAGCAAGCTATGTACCCCGTTGGAAACTAGATAGCGCGACACCGCGCCCAGGGCACCGCCGGTGGCAATAAGCAGCAAATTATTCATGCACCGATTATACCGTAATTAATGACGAATACATGATAGTGAATTATTCAGGTTTGCCTGCTTTTTTATCCAGCGCGCGCAGATGTGCCAGCTTTTCGGCGATTTTGATTTCCAGACCACGAGGAACCGGCTCATAGTAATGCGGCTCGCCGAGTTGTTCAGGAAAATAGTTTTCTCCAGCAGCATAGGCTTCCGGCTCATCATGGGCATAGCGATACTCGCGGCCATAGCCAAGTTCTTTCATCAAGCGAGTGGGGGCATTGTGTAAATGCACCGGAATTTCAGCCGAGCCGCCCTCCTTCACCTGCGCCATAGCAGTGTTAAAAGCCTTGTAAACCGCATTACTTTTCGCGGCGCAGGCCAAGTACAACACCGCTTGGGCAATGGCCAGCTCACCCTCGGGACTGCCGAGGCGTTCCTGCACATCCCAGGCATTCAGCGCCAGGGTCAGCGCACGGGGATCAGCATTGCCGATATCTTCACTGGCCATGCGTACCACGCGCCTGGCTATATAGAGGGGATCACAGCCACCATCGAGCATGCGAACCAGCCAGTACAGGGCGGCATCGGGAGCCGAGCCACGTACTGATTTATGCAGGGCAGAAATTTGATCATAAAAGGCCTCGCCCTGTTTATCGAATCGACGCACGCCGGTGGAGAGAACGTCGTTGAGCACGGCCTCATTAATGACCAGCCTGCCCTCCTCTTCGGTACCAAGATCGCAGGCAATCTCCAACAGGTTTAGCGCCCGGCGGGCATCACCATCGGCAACCTGAGCCAGCTTGTGAATCAGCACATCATCGATACTGATATGACGCAGACCAAAACCTAAATCATTATCGGCTAAAGCCCGTTTCATCACTTCAAGCAGATCTTCTGTTTGCAATGATTTAAGCACATATACCCGGGCCCGGGAGAGTAAGGCGTTGTTTAATTCAAACGAAGGATTTTCAGTAGTCGCACCGATAAACGTAATGGTGCCATCTTCGACAAAGGGCAAAAAAGCATCCTGCTGAGACTTGTTAAAACGATGCACCTCATCGACAAACAAAATACTGGCGCGGTTTTTTGCTTTGAATATTTTGGCCTTGTTCACGGCCTCACGAATATCTTTTACCCCCGACAGTACCGCTGACAAACTCAGAAATTCGGCATCGCAATAGCGAGCAATGAGTCTCGATAAGGTAGTCTTGCCAGTGCCGGGCGGCCCCCAGAAAATCATCGAATGCAGACGACCTGACTCGATGGCCTGACGCAGCGGTTTATCAGCAGCTAACAAATGTGATTGACCGACAATCTCATCCAGCATTTGCGGACGCATGCGATCGGCTAATGGCCGCCATGCCGCGTCTTTTGAATCGGGCCTGGATTCAGAGGCTGCAAAAAGATCGGGCGCGTCAGTCATGATCCTGATTATTGACCAATAACATCAACGCCCTTGGGAGGAATGAACTTGAATGTTTCAGGCTTCATTGAGTTATTCACTTTCATATCCGTAAATTCTAGTCGCGTGGTCTGCCCGAAACTGTCGAGCATTTCCATCACACTCAGCTGGTTATTTTTAAAGGCCAGAAACACCGACTCAAACCCACCGTCACTCTGTAACGGTTTAAGCTTGAACCAATCCATGCCCTGCTCCTGTCCCTGATGGCTGACCTGATAATGATCGCGCAGAATTTTTACATTGCTGAGGATCATCGCCGGTGAATTAGCCAGCGCCTCGGTTTGTGGCTTAACGATGATTTGCTCCAAATCTTCATCATAAGACCAGAGTTTTTTACCGTCGGCCAGATAAAGTTGCTGATAGGGTTTATTGTATTGCAGACGGAATTTATCCGGGCGCTGAACCTGAATATTGCCACTGCTGCTCTGTATCAATTTTTGATCCGCATCGAATTGGGTCTGGGTGAAGCGGGCGTTGAAGTTACGGGTGTGAGCAAAAAAATCATCCAGCGAACTAGCCTGTGCCGATGACAGGCAGAGCAACATGATTAGTGATGAAAGAAATATAATGAATTTATTCATGGGCGTGATAGTAATAAAATTAGAGCTCATGTAGGTTGGGTTGAGCAACGCGAAGCCCAACAGTATTGTGACATCTTGTTGGGCTTCTCTTTGTTCAGCCCAACAAGATATGTGTATAAGTTAATCTTTCGGTGGCGGTGGAGCTAATACTTCACGACTGCCGTTATTCTCCAGCGGGCCAACAATGCCGGACATTTCCATGGCTTCGACCATCCGTGCGGCGCGATTATAGCCTATTTTCAAGCGCCGCTGGACTCCTGAAATAGAAGCCTTGCGGGTCTGGGTCACTATCTGTACCGCCTGATCATAGAGCGGATCAGATTCTGAATCACTGTCCACACCCATTCCACCACCGGCATCCGATTCCTCGATGCCTGCGAGAATTTCATCAATATATTGCGGCTGGCCACTGGCTTTCAAATTCTCGACCACATTATGGACTTCGTGATCATCCACAAAGGCACCATGAATACGGGTAGGCACGGCGGTTCCGGCCGGCATATACAGCATGTCACCGTGACCAAGTAATTGCTCTGCGCCCATTTGATCGAGAATGGTACGGGAATCTACCCGGGAAGAAACCTGAAAGGCAATACGTGCTGGAATGTTTGATTTAATCAGACCGGTCAGCACATCTACTGAAGGCCGCTGAGTGGCCAGAATTAAATGTATACCGGAGGCGCGGGCTTTTTGCGCTAAACGTGCGATCAACTCTTCAACTTTCTTACCCACCAACATCATCATGTCGGCCAGCTCATCGACCACCACGACGATATATGGCAGGGTTGATAGTTCTTGAGCTGGCAGAGCGGAATCTTCGGGGTGCAGAGGATCGAGAATGGGATTGCCAGCAGCGATGGCTTCTTTCACCTTACGATTGTAGCCAGCAATATTACGCACCTTGAGTGCCGCCATTAAACGATAACGATTGTCCATTTCTGCCACACACCAGCGCAAGGCATTGGCGGCTTCTTTCATATCGGTAACCACCGGAGTGAGCAAATGCGGGATGCCGTCATAAATCGACAGCTCCAGCATTTTAGGATCAATCATAATCAGACGCACATCATTGGGTGTAGCGTTATACAACATGCTTAAAATCATGGCATTTAGCGCCACGGATTTACCTGCGCCGGTGGTCCCGGCTACCAGTAAATGCGGCATACGCACCAGATCGGCCACTGCCGGTGTGCCACTAATATCTTTGCCCAGTGCCAGGGTCAATGGGGATTGGGCATCGGCAAACTGCGGGGCCTTTAAATTATCCAGCAGACGCACAACTTCACGCTGCTCATTAGGAATTTCCAGTCCCACCGTGGTCTTGCCCGGAATCACTTCCACCACACGCACGCTAATGGCGGATAATGCGCGCGCCAGATCCTTGGCCAGATTGGTAATCTTGCTGACTTTAACGCCGGGGGCGGGCTGCAATTCATAGCGGGTAATCACCGGCCCTGGATGCACGGCCACCACCTGAACTTCTACGCCGAAGTCCATTAACTTCAATTCAACTTGACGGGAAATGGCTTCCAGTGCTTCTTTGGACAGGCTGTATTTATTCGGGGTTGATTCATCCAGTAAAGATAATGGCGGCAAGGTGCTATCACCCTCAGTAACAAACAGGGGGATCTGTTTTTCCTTTTCTAGCCGACGACTGGGTTTAACGGCTTTCTCCTGAGTATTGATCACCGGCGGTTTGTGCTCAAAATATACTGGCTCTCGGCGCTTTTCTACTTTGATCTTTTTCGCAGCCACCGCCGTCTGTCGCCGTGCTTGCCAGCGTTCAAACAGGTTTCCCAGAGCGTTACGCAAATGCATCAATAAATGAAATAACTTACCTACTAACAATAAGGTCAGTGCGCCAGTGGCATCGATCAATTTTATCCATGAAAGATTTACAAACAGGGTCACACCACTGAGAAACAGTGCCAGCAATAACAGGGTCGCGCCCATAATATTAAACGCGCCTTCCATCATTTGGCCCACCAGATCACCGAGAATACCACCCGCATTTACAGGCAATAAACTTATTACCGAATTATCATGCAGACTGGCCAGCCCGCAACCGGCAATCAGGGTCAGAACAAAACCGCCAAAACGCAACATGAAACCGCGGATATCAAATATTGCATCGGGCTCCTGCTCGCGTCCCTGATAGAGCTGCCAGCCAGCAAAGGCCACCATCAGCGGAAATAGATAGGCGAGATAACCGAACAAGGTCAGAAAAACATCGGCAAACCAGGCCCCGGTAGGCCCGCCAAGATTCGCAACCTGCCCGGCCATAGTGGCACTATTGCCCGAGCCGCTGTGCGTCCAGCCGGGATCGACGGGCTGGTAACTGAGCAGGGCGAGAAGGAAATACAAGGCGCTGAATCCGAAGATAAACAGCGCACCTTCACGCAAACCACGACGTAAATGACCGGCCAGTGGTGCGCGAACAACCAGTTTTTGACTTGCCTGGGACATATCCTTAAACCTTATTCTTAGATAAAAGTTCTAAACACTTAATTATATAGAACATTTATATTTTATAATCCGCCATTTTGCAAGCTGAAAAGGCGAATTTCTCCTTCGGAAACATTAATACCGGCAACCAGATCCGGCTCGGCTATCCAGTCCTGCCCGCACAAACGCAAAATATAGGGCACCAGTGCGGCCGATAAAGCCTGGGAGGCGGTGCGGGGTACGGCTCCGGGCATGTTCGTCACCCCAAAATGCAGCACGCCTTCCCAAACAAAAGTCGGATCTTCATAATTGGTGGGACGGGTGGTTTCGATACAGCCGCCCTGATCCACGGAGATATCCACTATTACGCTGCCTGGGCGCATCTGCTTAACCGTCTCCGCATCCACCAGATGCGGGGCTTTTTCACCCGGAAGCAGTACCGCGCCAATGAGCAGATCGGCCTCACAGACCGCCGCATGAATACTTTGTTTAAACGGGTGCAGGGCGGTGACGTTATGGCCTAAAGTGCGCATTTGCTCCAGTTTTTCACGATTAGTATCGAACACCGTTACCTGAGCACCCATGGCCGCCACCAGCGAAGCCGCATTGCCCCCGGCCACCCCGGCTCCCAGAATTACCACATGCCCCCGCTCAGTTGCCGGTACGCCGCCAAGTAGAACCCCCCGCCCGCCCTGGGGAAGATGCAATAAATGGGTTCCTGCCTGCACCGCAATTCGACCAGCAATATCACTCATGGGGGCTAATAGTGGTAGGCGACCTTTATCCGTCACCGTTTCAAAGGCCACCGCCGTAAGGCCGATATTTAACAAGGCTTTGGTCAGCGCCGGTTCGGCCGCCAGATGCAAATAAGAAAACAGCAGATGATCGGCGCGCAACAGAGGCCATTCTTCTGGTTGCGGTTCTTTTACTTTTACGATTAACTCGGCCTCGGCATACAGGCTGCTCGCATCCTCAAGAATATCCACCCCCAATGCGCGGTAATCTTCATCACCATAACCACTCAACGTGCCCGCACCGCGTTGCAGATAAACCTGCTGTCCCTGTCGAACCAGTTCCGCCGCCGCATCGGGGATTAAAGCCACACGGCCTTCATGGATTTTAACTTCTGTTGGAATTCCGATTTTCATTTTATTGTTTAACCCTTTAACATTAGTATCTGTTTGCAAGTACGGCTGAAGCCATACTTACATCAGTAGAGGTTTATCTATTTTCTATTATTTCTGGAGTTTAGCACCATGAGTGAAAGCAAACATTGTCGCCTGTTGATACTGGGTTCAGGACCCGCCGGTTATGCGGCAGCCGTTTATGCGGCGCGTGCCAATCTGAACCCTGTGCTAATCACCGGTATGGAACAGGGTGGCCAGCTCATGACCACCACCGAAATCGATAACTGGCCCGGTGATCCCGAAGGTCTGCAAGGCCCAGATCTAATGGAACGTATGCGTCAACATGCCGAACGCTTCGAGACTGAAATTATACTTGATCACATTAACAAGGTTGATTTCAGCAAGCGGCCTTTTATTCTCACAGGTGACAGCGGCAGTTACACCTGCGACGCGCTGATCATTGCCACCGGTGCCTCGGCCATGTATCTGGGGATCGAATCAGAAGAAGCCTTCAAAGGCAAAGGCGTATCCGGCTGCGCCACCTGTGACGGATTTTTCTACCGAGATAAACCCGTTGCCGTGGTCGGTGGCGGTAACACCGCAGTGGAAGAAGCGATTTATCTTTCCAATATTGCCTCGCATGTCACTGTGATTCATCGTCGTGATAAATTCCGCTCAGAAAAGATCCTCGCCGATCAACTGATGGAAAAAGCCAAAAACGGTAACGTCACCATTGAATGGAATGCCGCAGTCGATGAAGTACTCGGTGATAACTCCGGCGTGACCGGTGTACGCATCAAAAACACCCAGGATGAAAGTACTAAAGACATCGACATCCACGGTATTTTCATCGCCATTGGTCATAAACCCAATACCGCTATCTTTGATGGCCAGCTGGAGATGAACCACGGCTATCTTAAAGTTAAAAGTGGCACCGATGGCAATGCCACCGCAACTAGCGTCGAAGGTGTTTTTGCGGCGGGTGATGTCGCTGATCACATTTATCGACAGGCCATCACTTCTGCCGGTTCCGGTTGCATGGCCGCACTGGATGTTGAACGCTATCTGGATAGTCAGGAATAAATCACCTCTCTGTAGGTTCGATTTCAATCGAACGGGCGCGAGTGAAACGGCTGGGGAGGCTTCGGTCTTGTACGGCTGAAGCCGTACCTACAGCCGCACCAACACCGAAAAGATTCAAATGAATATTTCCATACACACCAGCCTCAAAGACATCCCCTCTGCACACTGGAATGCGCTGGTTGATGCCGACAATCCCTTTGCCCGATATGAATTTCTGATCGCGCTTGAACGCCATCAGGCGGTGGGTGAAAAATTCGGCTGGCTGCCTCAATATATTACCGCTTATAAAAACGGTGAGCTATTGGGGGCGGCGCCCATGTATCTTAAAGATAATTCTTATGGCGAATTTGTGTTTGACTGGGACTGGGCCGATGCCTGGCAGCGCAGTGGTCTGGAATATTATCCCAAGCTGGTGGTGGCCATCCCCTACACACCGGCGACCGGCCAACGTCTGTTATTGCGTGATGCCGATGACGAGCAAACCGCAAATACATTAATTGATTCTGCAACAGCACATGCCCGCAAATTAAACGTCTCGTCCCTGCACTGGTTGTTTACCGATAAACAGGACACGCCACGGTTCCAGAAACATGCTGATTATATGTTGCGCTTAGGTTGCCAGTTTCACTGGCAGAATCAAAACTACAAAAGTTTTGATGACTACCTTTCACATCTAACCTCAAAAAAACGTAAACTGATCAAACGTGAACGCCGACAGGTGCGCGATCAAAATATTGGGCTGGAAGTATTGCACGGCCATGAAATTAACGATGAACAATGGCAAATATTCCATGCCTTTTATTGCAGCACCTTTGATAAAAAAAGTGGCTACGCTACCTTGTCACTCGGGTTTTTTCAGGAAATCAGTCGTACCATCCCTGAAAATATTGTTTTAGTGATGGCAAAATTCAAGGGCGAATATGTTGCCAGTGCCTTTAATATTCGGGGTGAAAACACACTCTACGGTCGCCACTGGGGATGCAGCGAAGATTTCCACAGTCTGCATTTTGAAGCCTGTTATTATCAGGGGCTGGAGTATTGTATTGCTCACGGCCTGCAATGCTTTGAACCCGGCGCACAGGGTGAGCACAAAATCAGTCGTGGCTTCCTCCCTACTCCCACCTGGTCCGCCCACTGGATCGCCCATCCACAATTTCGTCAGGCTATCGATCAATTCCTGACGCGTGAAACCGTAGGCATGCAAGATTATATTGATAATCTTTCCCTGCGTTCACCGTTTAAATCCTGCGCCAGTTAAGTCTCGCAAACAAACAGAAATCATTCTACACTTGAGCTTATGGACACAGAACATATACTCGGAAAAAGTGACTCGGCAATACAGGTCACCGACTTTGCACGCTGCCAGTCACTTATTAACGAACTGGTACAGCAAGCAACGAGCAGTTTGCATATTTTTGATATTAATCTATCCACTGAGCTATTTAATTCCACAATCTTTATTGAGGCATTACGCCATCTACTCAGCAGTAATAGCCACTCAAGCATTGACGTTTTAGTAGCCGATACTGAACGCAGCCGCCGCAATGCCCCTCAATTATTCCAGCTTGCGCGCCGCAGTCCCAGCCATGTGCAAATACGTCAGTCTGATCGTGCTTACCATCACGCCTTTGTAGTGGCCGATACCACCGGCTATCTTGATCACCGTATGGGTACCGGCCATGAGGCTGAAGTTAATTTTAATCATCCTGCCCAGGCACGCAGCCTGGTAGGTTTTTTTAAAGATGTATGGAATCGCAGTCCTGTACCGGCAGATGCTCAGGGGCTTAATTTATAAAACTTGCGGCCAGAGCGACTGAAGCCGAACAACTAAAAAAAACAATCATGACAAAAGCATCCTCTTTCCATAATGAATTCCCGCTCAACGACGACTTAATTTATCTCAACCATGCGGCGGTATCGCCCTGGCCGCAACGTAGCGGTCTGGCGGTTAAGCGTTTTGCTGAAGAGAATGTTCATCAGGGAGCCTATCTGTACCCTGAATGGATGAAGCAGGAAGCCTGTTTGCGCGAACAACTCCGCCAGTTAATCAATGCACAAAGTGCTGACGATATTGCCTTACTTAAAAATACATCGGAAGCCTTATCGGTGGTGGCACACGGTTTAGACTGGTCAACAGGCGACAATATTATTATTAGTGATCAGGAGTTTCCTTCGAATCGCATGGTCTGGGAGTCATTACACTCGCAGGGAGTACAACTGCGCCAGGTTGAACTCACTACGGCAGAATCTCCCGAGCAGGCCCTGATTGCGGCAATCGATTCTCAAACCCGACTGCTATCTATCAGCTCCGTACAATATGCCAGTGGCCTGCGTATGGATCTGGTAAAACTGGGTGAAGCCTGTGCCAGGCATAATGTTCTGTTCTGTGTTGATGCTATTCAAAGTGTTGGCGCATTACAAATTGATGTGCAGGAAATACAGGCAGATTTTGTTATGGCCGATGGTCATAAATGGATGCTGGGGCCAGAGGGTCTGGCTTTTTTTTATAGCCGGGCCAGTGTACGGGAACAATTAAAGCTGCATCAATTTGGCTGGCATATGGCCGAAGATTATCTTAACTTCGATAACCGGGACTGGCAGATTGCAAAAAGCGCCCGCCGGTTTGAATGCGGCAGTCCGAACATGCTCGGTATTTACGCCCTCAGTGCCAGCCTCTCGCTATTACTTGAAACCGGCATGCATCTTATTGAACATCAGGTACTGGATAACAGTCGGCATCTGTTTGCTGAGATCAAAGCCACAAAAAATTTGCAGATTCTTTCTAATACCGATGAAGGCCGCTTTGCCGGGATCGTGCTGTTTCAACATTCACAACTTCCCGCGCAGGAACTTTATGCCAGCTTAATGCAAAAAGGTGTGGTCTGTGCCGCACGGGGTTTAGGCGTGCGGTTTTCCCCACATTTTTATACTTCAAAGAAACAAATCAGTGAAGCCGTCAGCATGGCTGACAGTCTCGATTGATTAATATTTAACCTTCTGTTCTCAAATCCCATCTTTCTTTGCCGGCGTTCCCATTTCTATTTGATTTTTCTACTAGAATTAAAACAGGCAACATACTTGCCGATAACATAATTCAATTGACGAATCATCAAACAAGACGCTATGGCCGCTATCAGCATCAGAAAACGCGCACTGAATCTAATCACCCGCTGGTTGAACCATGAAACCGCGCCGGATCACGATCTTGCCCCGCTGACCAGCTTTAACCGCCTGTGTTATGAAATCCGTCCCGGTGACGTTATTCTGGTGGAAGGTCGCACCCGCATATCCGAGGTCATCAAGTTAATTACCCAAAGTCCCTGGACACATTCTGCCCTTTACATTGGCCGCCTCTATGAGCTTGAAGACCGGCCACTACAAAATAAACTGGTCAGTGAGTACCGGCTGGACATGGACAAGCCTTATATTATTGAGGCACTGTTAGGTGAAGGTACCGTGATCTATCCACTGGATAAATATTCAGAAGAGCATTTGCGTATCTGTCGTCCCAAGGGACTATCACCCGAAGATACACATAAGGTGATCAACTACGCGGTTAAAAGACTGGGTAACGATTATGACATTCGTCAACTACTGGATCTGGCACGTTTCATGTTGCCCTACAGTTTTATTCCCCGTCGCTGGCGTTCCAGCCTGTTCTCACACAATGCCGGTATTCAAACCCGTACCGTCTGCTCCAGTATGATTGGTGAAGCCTTTCAGGCGGTACGTTTTCCTATTCTACCTTTCGCTGAAAAAACCCAGGATAATAAGATTCATCTTTATCAACGTAACCCGCGTTTGATGACACCACGGGATTTTGATTTTTCTCCTTATTTCGATATCGTTAAATACCCATTTTTCAACCTGGATGATCTTTCACTTTATCGCCATCTTCCCTGGGCAAATTCGGATATGTATTGCAATAACCCAAATGACTGTTACATCACCGAGACCGGGATGGTGAGCAATAGCGATACTGGGAACTCATCTCCTCAATCACACTCAAACAAGATAACAACCGCAAAACCGACCAGGTCACAAGGAAAAGCATCATGAGTGAGGAAGTCAAACAACCACGCAACTGGCGACTACGCTGGATTTCAGAACCCCTATTAACTATATTTCGGCGCATCACGCCACGCATGTCTCAGACTGAACGCGAAGCACTGGATGCTGGTTCAGTCTGGTGGGACGGTGAACTATTCAGTGGCCGGCCTAAATGGAAAAAACTTCGTCAACTTCCTGCACCCCAATTAAGTGCTGAAGAACAGGCTTTTTTAGATGGCCCGGTAGATAAACTCTGCGACATGCTCAACGACTGGGAAATAACCGAAGAGCGTGAAGATCTACCGCCTGAAGTCTGGGCCTTTCTAAAATCCAATGGCTTCTTCAGCCTGATTATTCCCAAATCTTACGGTGGACTGGATTACTCTGCCCTCGCCCACTCTGCAACGGTAATGAAGATTGCCACCCGCAGCATTACGGCTGCCGTTTCAGTGATGGTACCCAATTCATTAGGCCCGGCCAAACTATTACTGGAATACGGTACCGAAGAACAAAAAAACCATTATCTTCCACGCCTGGCAACCGGTGAAGAAGTCCCCTGCTTTGCCCTGACCAGTCCGCATGCCGGCAGTGATGCCGGTGCCATTCCTGATTACGGCATTGTATGCCGACAAGATTTTCAGGGTGAAAAAGATGTGCTCGGCATGCGCCTGACCTGGGAAAAACGCTACATCACGTTAGGCCCGGTTGCATCCCTGCTGGGACTGGCATTTAAACTTTATGATCCTGAACAATTACTCAGTGATGAAAAAGATCGTGGCATTACTCTGGCCTTAATTCCCACGGATACTAAAGGTGTGAATATTGGTCGCCGCCATAATCCTCTCAACATTCCTTTTATGACCGGGCCGAATAGCGGCAAAGATGTGTTCGTACCGCTGGACTGGATCATCGGTGGCGAAGAACGCATCGGTCAGGGCTGGCGCATGTTAATGGAGTGTCTGGCCGATGGTCGCGGCATTTCCCTGCCTGCCCTGAGTACCGGCGCAGGTAAACTGGCCGCGCGCGGTATCGGGGCCTATGCGCGTATTCGCACCCAGTTCAAGTTACCCATTGGTCGTTTTGAAGGGGTCGAAGAAGCCCTGGCTCGAATCGGTGGCTATACCTATATGATGGACGCCGCACGAACCCTGACGGCCATCGCGCTGGATCGCGGTGAAAAGCCCTCCGTGATCTCGGCGATTGTTAAATACCACCTCACCGAACGCATGCGTAAAGTGGTCAATGATGCGATGGATATCCTCGGTGGTGCCGGCATCTGCCTCGGCCCACGCAACATTATTGGACGCGCTTATCAGGGCATCCCTATCAGCATTACCGTTGAAGGTGCCAACATACTTACGCGCAGTATGATTATATTCGGTCAGGGTGCCATCCGCAGCCATCCTTATGTATTTAAAGAAATGGAAGCATTGGGTGAGGAGGATCCTGAACTGTCACTGGAAAAATTTGATCGCGCCCTGTTTGGTCATATTCGTTTTGTCATGATGAATAGCTTGCGTACGCTGTTTCATGCTTTAAGCAGTTCCTTCTTTATTTTTGCACCTGGACGCAACCCAACCCGACGCTACTATCAGCACCTGACCCGGATGAGCGCGGCTTTTGCTTTACTCACCGATGCATCCTTAATGACTCTGGGCGGTAGCCTCAAACGTCGGGAAAGTCTTTCCGGCCGTCTTGGAGATATACTCAGTAATTTGTATCTTGCTTCAGCCGTGCTTAAACGCTTTGAAGATCAGAGCAGCCCGAAATCGGATCGACCCCTTTTGCATTGGAGTTGTCAGCATAGTCTGTCTGAAATTCAACTGGCAATAGATGGCCTGCTACAAAATTTCCCCAACCGCCCGGTGGCTTTTTTATTGCGCTGGATGATCTTCCCCTTAGGTCGGCATTTTTCACCACCATCCGATAAACTCGGCCATCAAATTGCCGAGCAATTATTGATTCCCTCCAATTCACGGGATCGTTTAACCGATGGCATATATATTCCCAGCGACGAAAATGAAGCTATCGCCCGGCTCGAAGATGCGCTGGAAAAAGTAATTCGAGCCGATCATGCTGAACGCAAATTGCGCCAGGGACTTCACGATTATAAAATTGATCATCGTGGTCTTGCAGGCATGCTTAAAGTGGCTCTTGAAAAAGGTATTATCAATGAACAGGATGCTGAACTGATTCGTGTTGCCGATGCCGCACGTACCGAAGTCATCCGCGTCGATGATTTCCCCCCTAACCCAGATAACTGAGCAAACAGGAAACTAAGATGGCCGAAACTGACAGCAACAGTGCTGACATTGAAACTGGCAAAAAGAAAAAAGTGGTACGTCGTAAACGTAGCAGTAGTAATGGACGCGCCGTATATATTATTGATGGCAGTCGCACACCGCAACTTAAAGCCCGCAATAAACCCGGCCCTTTTCATGCCGCCGAGCTAGCTATCGGTTGTGGTCGTCCCCTGCTGGCACGCCAGCCTTTTGAGCCGGACGCTTTCGATGAAGTCATCATGGGCTGCGTCATGCCCGGACCTAATGAAATTAATATCGGTCGAGTCATTAGTCTACGCCTGGGCTGCGGCAAAGATATTCCTGCCTGGACGGTGCAACGCAATTGCGCCTCCGGTATGCAGGCACTGGACTGTGCGGCAAAAAATATCAGCAACGGTCATGCCGATCTTATTCTCGCCGGTGGCGTTGAAGCTATGAGTCACGCACCTATTTTATTCAGCACCGCAATGGCCGGCTGGTTAGGTGCCTGGATGACCGCAAAGACCCTGCCCCTGCGCTTAAAAGCACTGGCTCAACTGCGTCCGGCGCATTTTAAACCAGTGATTGGTTTACTGCACGGACTCACCGATCCGGTGGTTGGACTATCCATGGGACAAACCGCCGAAAATCTGGCTTACCGCTTTAATATCAGTCGTGAAGAAATGGATGGCTATGCAGTACGCAGTCATCAACGTCTGGCTACCGCCATTGAAGAAGGTTGTCTCGATGAAGTGGAAACCCTCTACGATACACGCGGCAGAATTTACGCTAAGGATGATGGTGTTCGTGCCGATTCTTCAATGGAAAAACTGGCTAAATTACGTCCCGTTTTTGATCGCCCCTTCGGCGCGGTTACCGCAGGTAACAGCGCCCAGGTGACTGATGGCGCGGCAATGTTAATTTTAGCCAGTGAAGAGGCGGTTAAAAAACATGGGCTCAAGGTTCGAGGTGAAATTAAAGCATGTCAGTGGATCGGATTGGAACCGGAACAGATGGGACTCGGCCCGGTGCATGCCATTACCCCGCTGCTGAAAAAGAAACGGCTAAAGCTCGAGGATATCGACTACTGGGAAATCAATGAAGCTTTTGCCGCCCAGGTTATTGGCTGCCTGCGTGCATGGGAAGATGATGATTACTGTTGTGAACATCTGGGATTGAAAACAGCCTTGGGCACACTCGATCAGGAACGACTTAATATTGATGGTGGCGGTATCAGCCTGGGACATCCGGTGGGAGCCAGTGGTGCACGTATTGTGTTGCATTTACTCTCCGTGTTGGAACGCAAACAGGCCAAACGTGGTATTGCCAGTCTTTGCATTGGCGGTGGTCAGGGTGGGGCTATGTTGATTGAACGGGGTTAATTGAATTGTTCTCCCCTCTCCCCAGCCCCCGCTGGGGAGGGGTGTAATAAAATTTTAAACATAAATTATGGATACCAGAATGACAGACGAAACCTACACCCACTGGCAGCTTGAACAGGATGACGAAAACGTTGTCTGGCTGGCTCTGGATAAAGCCGATAGCAGTACGAATACGCTGTCTGCAACCGTATTGACCGAGCTGGAAGCTATCCTCAATCACCTGCATCATCATCTCCCCCGTGGACTGGTGATTCGTTCCGCCAAAGAAAATGGTTTTATTGCCGGTGCAGATATAGGCGAATTTACTCACTTTGAAACCCAACATACCGCACTGGAGGCCATTCAGCGTGGTCAGCGTGTTTTCAAATTACTGGAAGATCTCAATTGCACCACCATCGCACTGATTCATGGTTATTGTCTGGGCGGCGGCATGGAACTGGCACTGGCCTGCCACTATCGTGTTGCCGAGGATAACCCCGACACCCGCCTCGGCCTACCGGAAGTCCGCCTCGGTATTCATCCTGGCTTCGGCGGTACAGTGCGCTCATTGGAAGCCGCCGGTCCACTAACCGCCTTAAATATCATGCTCACCGGTCGCAGTTTTTCAGCTCGGGCAGCAAAAAAAATGCGCCTGGTTGATTATGCGGTGCCTAAACGTCATCTATTCAATGCCGCACGTAGCATCCTGCGTAAACCCTCAAAAAAGAAACCACTGCCCCGATGGTTAAATTTACTTAATCACAAACTGCTACGTCCCTGGATTGCAAAATACATGGTAAAAACTGTGGCTAAAAAAGCCGCACGTGCTCACTACCCTGCACCCTATGCCCTGATCGATCTCTGGCAGCATTATGCCGATGATCGCGAACAAATGCTGCGTGAAGAAGCCGTGTCTGTTGCCAGTTTACTGGTGGGTAAAACCGCACAAAATCTTATTCGGGTTTTCAAATTGCAGGAAACCTTAAAAAGCCTTGGTCGCACGCTGAATAACAAACCCAAATATGTTCATGTTATCGGTGGCGGAGTCATGGGCGGTGACATCGCAGCCTGGTGCACCTTGCAAGGCTATCATGTCAGCATTCAGGATCGTGAACATGAGACTCTGGGACGGGTAATTAAACGTGCGTACATACTTTATAAAAAACGTTTAAAAGTGCCACGTCTGGTGGCCACGACACTGGATAGATTAATGCCGGATCTACCCGGTCATGCACTGGCTCGCGCCGATGTGGTGATCGAAGCCATCTTTGAAGATGCTGAAGTCAAACGACAGCTGTTCCGTGAAATCGAACCACAGATGAAAACGGCTGCCCTGCTCTGCACCAACACCTCCAGTATTCCCCTGGAAGAGCTGGCCGAAGCACTGGAAAAACCAGAACGACTGGTTGGCCTGCACTTTTTTAATCCGGTTGCCAAAATGCCCCTGATTGAAATTGTCTGCGGTAAAAACAGCAGTGATGAAAACGTGCAACGCGCCAATGCTTTTGCAAAATCTATCAGCCGCCTGCCATTGCCGGTGAGCAGCAGCCCCGGCTTTCTTGTGAACCGCGTGCTCATGCCCTATCTGATCGAAGCGGTGATACTGGCCGAGGAAGGGGTGCCATTGAAAGTGATTGATGATGAAGCGGTTGAATTTGGCATGCCCATGGGACCGATTGAACTGGCCGATACAGTGGGCCTTGATATCTGCCTGAAAGTTGCCGATATTCTTTCACAAAACATGGATATTAGCGTTCCCGATAAACTTAAAAACCTGGTTACTCGCGGCAAACTGGGAAAGAAAAGCGGACAGGGTTTTTATACTTTTAAAAAAGGCAAGCCGATAAAAACACCGGCAGACAAAGATTACACCCCGCCAACCGATATTCAGGAACGTCTGATCTTACGCATGGTCAACGAAGTCATTGCCTGTCTGCATGACGGCGTCATCGAGAATGCCGATCTAGCCGATGCGGGCATTATTTTTGGCACTGGTTTTGCCCCTTTCCGGGGTGGCCCCATGCGCTACCTTCATGATCGCGGCGTACAGCAGGTTCATAAAATGCTGGAACAATTACAACAACGTTATGGTCAGCGCTTTGCCCCCGATGCGGGCTGGCAACAATGGCTTGAAGCCGACATTGATCAGGACAAAAACAATGACTGATGCAACGCAGGATATCATCCCCCCAAAATCCGTTGGTAATCTGCACAATCTGTTACTGGAAAGGATACGACGCAGCCCCGATGTACTGGCTTATCGTTGTTTTAATACTGAGAAAAATCAGTGGGGTGAATTAAGCTGGCAACAGGTTGCCGATGAAGTGGCCTGCTGGAAAGCCGCACTGGCCGCTGAAGATTTACAGATCGGTGATCGGGTCGCGGTGATGGCACAGAATTGCCCCAAGTGGGTTATGTTTGAACAGGCCGCCCTGTCCTTACAACTGGTTCTCGTCCCCCTCTACGCCAACGATCGGCCTGATAATATTGGCTACATAATACAAGATGCCGGGATCAAATTAATCCTGATTGAAAATGAAAACCACTGGCAGGTATTATGCGAAGCCTATAATAGTATGCAGGATGTGCAACGTATCATCAGTTTAAAAACAGTCGATAGTGCTCATGACGTGCGACTTAAAAATCTTGCCGACTGGTTACCCACAAAAAGTATACCGTTGGAGAAGCTGGACGTCGCCAATGATACCCTGGCGACCATCGTCTACACCTCGGGTACTACCGGCAACCCCAAAGGGGTCATGCTCAGTCATGCTAATATTCTCTGGAATGCCGATAGTGCTCAACGCTGCGATCATTTTTACACCGACGATGTGTTCCTTTCCTTCCTGCCACTGTCACACATGTTTGAACGTACGGCCGGTTATTACATGCCGATGCAGGTAGGTGCCAGCATTTCCTTCTCCCGTTCAATCGAAAAACTAGCCGAAGACATGTTGTACATCCGCCCAACCATTCTGGTCACCGTGCCTCGAATCTTTGAGCGGGTTTATAATAAGATTCAATTGCAACTGGCCGATAAACCGGCCTTTGCCCGCAAACTGTTTGATAAAACGGTTGATGTTGGCTGGCAGCGTTTTCTCATTTCTCAGGGACGTGCAAGCCGCTCAGCATCGCAACTACTCTGGCCGCTGCTTGATGCATTGGTGGCGAAAAAGATCCGCGCCAAATTAGGCGGTCGCCTGCGTCTGGCCGTCTGTGGGGGCGCGGCTTTATCTAACGACATTGCCCGCACCTTCATGGGCCTTGGCATCACCATCACTCAGGGCTATGGCATGACCGAACTTAGCCCAGTGGTATCCACCAATCGGCTTGATGACAATGATCCTTTCAGCGTCGGTCAACCCCTGCCCGAAGTTGAAGCCCGTATTGGTGAGAATGGTGAGTTACTGGTACGCAGTCCCGGTATCATGCTGGGCTATTATAAAAATGAAAAAGCCACGGCGGAAATGATTGATGAAGAAGGCTGGCTGCATACCGGTGATGTGGCTGAAATTCGTGAAGGACGTATTTATATTACTGGACGTTTAAAAGATATTATCGTTCTTTCCAATGGTGAAAAGATCCCCCCCGCCGATATGGAGCTGGCTATCAGTACTGATCCGCTATTCGAGCAGGCAATGATCATCGGCGAAGGCCGTTCATTCCTATCCGCCATTGTCGTTATTAATCAGGATAAATGGCTAACACTGGCACGCAGCTTGTCGCTGGATCCCGAGGACAGTACAAACCTTGATAATGACAAGGTTCAACAGATACTGATGGAACATATTGCCGTTAAACTTGCCCACTTTCCCGGTTATGCCAAACTCTATGCGATCAAGGCAACGCTGGAACCCTGGAGCATCGAAAACGGCCTGATCACCCCGACCATGAAAGTTAAACGCTCACGCGTCGAAGATTACTTTCAGGATACCATTAGCGCCTTTTATGCTGGGCATTGAAACAAAGGATCTCGTATAGCTTCACTTTCCACCCTTTGGGTGCCATGAGGCGAACAGGTATGGCTGAAGCCGCCAGGAATTAAACCCTGCGAGGTTAAATGCGCAAATAAACCATTGATATTTAAAGTTCATCCACAAATCTACCGATAAAAGAGAATACTCGTATCTCCGATGGATGGCCGCACGTGTGGAATAGCTTTGTTCAAATACAAATCAGGCGCAGTTCGGCTTCATTCTTTACGTGGACATTATCTGGCCATTGCCGGTATTCTGGCTATTGTCATTCTTAGTGCGGCCTTCACTGCCCAGATTTATCTCTCCCGTGCCGAAGCCCAGAGCCGTATCAATATCAAGGTTCGCAATGAAGTAATCGAATACAGCCGCCAGATCCGTAATGCTATCTGGCAGGCTGAGAATATGCAAAAAGCCTTTCTCCTGAGCCCGTTGCAAAAATATCAGCATGCATTCAATACCCATCTTGAGTCTGCTCTTCGCAATACCTTAGCACTGAAAAAAATATCCTGGGTTCAGCATGTGGGGCTTGAAAGTGATATCAGGCAGCTTCACAGTAATATAAGTACACTGAAACAGGCCTCCACCGAGCTGGCCGGGATACGCAGCCGGGTCGAACGTCTATTCCCGGCAAACCCCATCCTCCAGGAAATCATGTCCGCTGACAACCTGGGCTTCTATACCGCCGCGACTCTGGGCTTGAACGAGGTCAGCAATACCAACATAGATCAGAGCCATATTAAAATCCACGAACTATTCGAAGCATGTCAGCTCGAATGGGTGCGCATGATCAACAATTTCCGCCTCTACCTGTTAAGCCTCTCTGGCATCTTTGGCAATCCGGAAAGCGGACTCCGGATACATGCTAACAATATCAAAATACAGTATCAGCAAATCCGGCACCTGCTGGAAATGCTGAATGAAAAGGAACAGCAGGGACAACTCGGCTTGCAAGGCAGTCAATCATTCCTTGATATGAAACATAGCGCCAGTGAGTGGTGGGCAGCATATAACAAGATGAAAGCGGCACATAAATCTGGTGAATGGCGCGCAGATGTCCCGTTTATAAAAAACACCATCAGCCCCCTTTATGACAAAATCTGGAGACACCTGCTATTGCTTGATCGTCATCTGGAAAAATCATTTTCCGAAGATCTAAATAACCTGACCCATGTCGCCAGAAGTAGCACCTATACGCTTTGGGGGCTGGTTATGCTATTGCTACTGGCTATTGCTGCCAGTTACTACTACATGCAACGCAAAATTCTGCAGCCTGTGAGCACGGTTACCCGTGCATTGAGATCAGAAAATTGGGGATCAGAAAACTGGGAGCAAGACATTAAAAACCTGCGGTCGGTACAACTGGAGGAAACCCGAGATCTGATCCAGGCGTTTACCGCAACATCACAGAAAATCCTCGATCGCCAGCGTCAACTGGAATACCAGTCTACCCATGATGCGCTCACCCAACTGCCCAATCGCATTCAGCTCAAGAGTCATCTGGAAAAAGAAATCACCCGCCTAAGCCCCTGTAATTTATCCATTGGTCTGCTGTTGCTGGATTTGGATCATTTCAAGGAAATAAACGACACGTTGGGGCATCAACTGGGTGATAAGGTTTTACAAGAAGTCTCAGCACGCCTGCTCAACTGTCTTCGGAAAGCAGACTTCACCGCCCGCCTGGGCGGTGATGAATTTGCTATGCTGTTATCCGGTGCGACGATAAGTTATGCCGAAGAAATTGCCCAGAAGATTGCCCTGGCTCTACAGGAGTCACTGGAAGTTGATCACTTTAATTTACGTATTGGCGGCAGTATCGGCATTGCCATGTACCCTTTGCACGGTGAAGATCCCGACACCTTGATTCGTTGTGCCGATGTCGCGATGTATGAGAGTAAACGACGGGCATGTAACTATATAATTTATAATCCGGATCAGGATCCCAACAGCATTAGCCAGCTTTCCCTGATCAATGATTTCCATAATTCCCTTGAGCAAAATAAACTCTGCCTCTTTTACCAGCCAAAGATTAATGTCAAAACAGGCCGGGTCATCGGTTTTGAGGCGCTATTGCGCTGGCAACATCCCGAACACGGTTTTATTCCACCGGATGTATTAATTCCGCTGGCTGAAAAAACCGGGATGATAAAAGATCTCACACGTTGGGTTTTAAAAACTGCGATCCAGCAATGCGCTGACTGGATTCAAAATGGTCATGAACTCAATGTTGCTGTCAACCTGTCCGCATGGGATCTCCAGAATCCGCAACTTGCTGATTACATTAAGTCACTTCTTGAAGAATATGCTATTGGCCCACAACACCTGCTCCTGGAAATAACGGAAAGTGCGATGATGGCTGATCCTGAGTATGCAATTGAAACTTTGAATCTGCTTGCCGCAATGGAGATCAAACTGGCGGTGGATGACTTTGGCACGGGTTTCTCATCGCTAAGTTACCTTAAAAGGCTACCGATTAACGAATTAAAAATTGATAAATCCTTTGTCATTGATATGAATAATAACGACCACGATGCCATCCTCGTGCGTTCCACTATTGATCTTTCCCATAACCTCGGATTAACGGTTGTTGCTGAGGGTGTGGAAGATCAGGAAATTTTGGATCTACTGGAAATTCTAGGTTGTGATAAATTACAGGGCTACTTTATTTCCAGACCAATGGCGGCTGATCAGGTTGAAAGCTGGCTGCAGAGCTGGATCATCTATCCCACCTTTACCCGCCACCGGGCACTTTTGATGACGGAGGTTTCCTAAAATTCAAATATTCTGACCATGATCTGAAAATATAACAAACTCTTGGAGTTCGGCAAAAAAGCAGGAATATACGCCGCATTTAAAGCCGCATAATCATTACCAACTGATACAAAGGGACCGGCAATCGGGAAAGGTTGATTATCTTTATAATCATACCGAGTCATCACCACACCAGTTAATCCTATATCAAGATAAAGACGGGCAAAGCTGGGAGTCAATGGAATGCGGTACTTACCCCCCCCCGCCAGATAATTAGAGTCCTGATTATTACTATCCCGAAAGGTACCACCGGCTATAAAGGGAACCCAGTTACCAATATGATCGAAATCATATTCCAGACCGGGCCCCAGATTAGTCTCATTGTATTTCTGACTGCGATCAAAATGATAGGAAATACCATTAAAAGCAAAATATAAGTTGCCTGCCAGTAAAATGCCGGGGAAGAGCAAACATACCAGCAGAATTGAAATACGCATAGACATATCCTTTAAGTTTCACTTATAGGATATGTATCGACGTATTGGAATTAAACTAAAGACCCAAATTTATTATTTTTTAACCCAGGTCACAAGTATTGACTATGTTTCACCAAGGCTAAGACATGGCGCACAAATTGTGAAGTTTTTATTTGCTTTACTTAGGCTCAGTTTTTATTATTTAAATTCTGGAATTTTTGAATCCAGATACCAGCGTTCTTCTTCCTCATCATAAATCCATTTCTGAGCATCCGTAATAGTACGCACAACCACGCTGGCATCTTTGGTGTATTTAATTTCCACCACCTGATCAAGGCCTTCCTTGGTCGTAGTTCGACTCAGAATATAATAGCCATTGACCTGAATTTTTTTCAGCTTATCATGGCGCGTGGCTGAAAAATCGCCAGGTTCTTTAAGAAACCCCGTGGCCTTTTCCAGATCTCCCCAACGAATAGTCTGTTCATAAGAGCGCATAGTTGCATCAAAACTCAGACTTTTTTTATTATTTCCGGCACAACCACTGAGTAATAAAATAAAAATCAACAGTAGTATCGATATTATATTTTTCATTATCCTTATTTCCCCGTAATATTCTATTCTAGATACATTAGTAGTATAAAGATAATTCAGCTTCAAACACAGGCAATACGTTATAATTTATTTAATATGGTTTTTCAGTAACTGGTTTTTATGAGCAAAAGCACATTTTCTCTCGCCCTGATTCAGCATGAATGCAGCCATGATTATCAACAAAATCTGGATTGCAGCATTGCTGGCATTCGTGATGCTGCGGCAAAGGGAGCCCGGTTAATCTTGCTACAGGAACTGCATAGCGCACATTATTTTTGTCAGCAGGAAAATACCGACTATTTTGATCTGGGTGAATCGATCCCCGGCCCCACCACCGATCAGCTCGCCAGCATAGCCGCCGAACTGAATATCGTCATCGTGGCCTCGGTGTTTGAAAAACGTGCAACTGGACTTTATCACAACACCGCCGTAGTACTGGAACAAGATGGCTCCATCGCCGGTACCTATCGCAAAATGCATATTCCGGATGATCCCGGATACCACGAAAAATTCTACTTTAGTCCCGGCGATACTGGTTTTACCCCCATACAAACCTCGCTAGGCAAGCTAGGCATCCTGATCTGCTGGGATCAATGGTTCCCCGAGGCAGCGCGTTTAATGGCTCTGGCCGGAGCCGAACTACTTCTCTATCCCACCGCTATTGGCTGGGATGCCATGGATGATACTGAAGAACAACACCGTCAACAAAATGCCTGGCGCACGGTGCAACAGGCCCATGCCATCGCCAACGGCATTCCAGTCGCGGCCTGTAATCGTTGTGGCAGCGAGTCGGCCGATGATAACAGCAGCCAGATCCATTTCTGGGGAAACAGTTTCATTACCGGGCCACAAGGTGAAATACTGGCGGAAGCGGCTACCGATAAAGCCTGTGTACTCATCACTGAAATCGATCTGTCACGCAGTGAAAATATACGCCGTATCTGGCCCTATTTCCGGGATCGGCGCATTGATGCCTATGCCGATTTAAGCCTGCGTTATCGGGATGACAGTCATGGCTCCTGAAGATGAACAAAAACGTATGGGCAAATATATGCTCATCGGCATGTGGATTCTGCTGGTAGCCCTGTTAACCATGATGTTCGGGAATATTCTGCAGCGTCAGTACAACCCCAATACTCAACTCTCGACCGAGCCGGGCGTAAGCCGAGAAGTCAGCTTAAAACGCAATAAATATGGTCATTATATCGCCACAGGGATGATTAACGGTGAGTCCGTTATTTTCATGATCGATACCGGTGCCAGTGATATTGCTGTTCCGGCCAGAGTAGCAGACAAACTGGGGCTCGAACGGGGACGAAAAGTTATTTACCAGACAGCCAAAGGTCCTGCTACTGCTTATGCAACGATTATTACTCAGGTTAGTTTGGGGGACATCCAGTTACATAATGTGCGTGCTTCGATCAATCCGTATATGAAGAATGAGGAAATATTACTAGGCATGAGCTTTCTTAAACAATTAGAGTTTAGCCAGCGCGGTAATGTTCTGACATTACGCCAATATTAACGACCCGTAAGTTCGTCTTTAGACGAACATCGGCAACTAATTATCCGGTTTAGTGATTCGGTTACTTGTTTTTTTCTGCAATTCACTAAAACTTATTATCATCCAGCCGATAAAGACATTAATCTGACAGATCTAAAAACGAAGGAAACAAGCACATGAAACCACAGCATTTATCCCTTGCACTACTCGCAGGACTTTCTCTTTCCGCCTTTTCATTTTCTGCTCAGGCTGATTTCATCGGCCTGCAAATTGGCGGTGGTGCCTGGAACCATGATCCTAGTGGGGATTTTCGTTATAAAAGCACCAATACGATCTCTGCCGATCTCAAAGATGATTTACATATGACGGATAAAACGGAAGGATATTACTATATCAGTTTTGAGCACCCCATTCCGCTGCTGCCGAATGTTCGTTTAATGGGCACCAAACTGGAAAACAGTGGCAGCGGTCAACTCAGTAAAGAAATTGTTTTTGATGGTGTTACCTATCCGGTTACAGACACATTGACCAGCACACTCAACCTGAATCAACTCGATCTGACTTTTTACTGGGAATTACTGGATAATGTTGTCTCTTTCGATGTTGGCCTGAACATTAAAAAGATTGATGGCGAAGCCATTCTTATCGGTGATACCACCGGTACCACCAAGTCCACATTTTCACAAACTATCCCTATGCTCTATCTTATGGCAGGTGTTTCCCCCTGGGAAGGCATCTTCATCGGTGCCGAAGGCAGCATGGTGAAATACAATGGCAGTACCATCAGTGACTTCACCGCCAAAGTTTCTTACACCACCAGTTTTCTACTCGGGGTGGAAGGTGGCTACCGCACCCAGGTTTATACCCTCGATGATCTTGATAACGCCTATGCCGATATGAAGTTTTCCGGGCCCTTCCTCGGTGCTTATCTGAAGTTCTAATTGTAGGTTTGATTTTAATCAAACATGTTACGGGTTCCCACGCTCTGCGTGGGAGCCCCTATCTCGCACCATAAACAGTCGTCGTATGCAAACGAAGTACGAAGTATTCCCGCATGACTTTAGCCGGAATCCAGCTGCTCGGACGATAGATTCCGGCTAAAATCATGCCGGAATGACGATATCTGACATTTCATTCCTCTTTTTTGCCGTGCCTGGCTTATCCCGAGTTCAGGTTAAGGTAGAATACGCAGCTTTAAAGCCAAGCCGTTTTCTACACAATGCCTGAATCTGAACATTTAAACCCTCTCCTTCCCCCTGCGCCATTGGCCGCTGGAAAAATAACCCACTGGGGACAATTGTATGGCAGCAGCTTTGCGCTGGTTATTGCGCAAATGGCACAGCAACATGCCGGCCCACTGCTGATTACCACCCCTGATGCCGGCAGTGCGCAACGACTGGAATACGGCATCCAATTTTATCTGGGTAAAAATTCGGTTCCCATTTTGTCATTCCCCGATCGGGAAACCCTGCCCTGGGATCATTTTTCACCGCATCAGGACATTATTTCCGAGCGACTGGCTAGTCTCTACCGTTTGCCCAATCTAGATAAGGGTATTTTGATTATCCCCACCCCGACGCTCATGCACCGCCTGCCCCCCCGGCAATTTCTGGACAGCCACGCCCTGCTGCTGGAAACCGGACAGATCCTGGATCTGGAAGCCATGCGACTGCGCCTGGAAACCAGTGGTTACCACTGCGTGTCCACGGTGATGGAACACGGCGAATTTGCGGTGCGCGGCAGTCTACTGGATCTCTATCCCATGGGTAGTCGCGAGGCTTTCCGGATTGAACTGTTCGACGACGAAATAGAAAGTATCCGCATATTCGATCCCGAGACCCAGCGTTCCAGTGATAAAGTCGAGCAGATTCGCCTGCTACCAGCACGTGAATTTCCTCTGAATAAGGATGGCATCAGCCATTTTCGACAGGCCTTTCGAGCGAAATTTACCGGCGAGTCACAATCGGGTGGCGTGCAAAACTGTCCCCTTTACCGTGACATCAGCAACGGCATGGCCACCCCCGGCATTGAGTATTATTTGCCCTTGTTTTTTGAACAGACGGCAAGTCTGTTTGACTATTTGCCGGATAGCACTCTGTTGCTAAATCTGGAAAATATCGAAGCCGCCGCCGAAACTTTTCAGGAAGAAATCAACGAACGCTATGAGCAGATGCGCCACGATCAGGAACGTCCCCTGCTCAGTCCCCACGAGGTTTTTCTGCCGGTCAATGAAGTCTTCGCCGCCTTCAAACGTTATCCCCGAATTGAGCTGCAACACTTCAAATTATTGCCCGAAAGCACGCCCAGCGGTAGCATGCAGTTTGCCACCGCCGCCCCGCCTGAGCTGCAAATGGACATCCGTGCCAATGTGGAAGCCGGGGATCCGCTTAGCAGCCTGAAAAATTTCCTCAGCGGATTTAATGGCCGAGTTCTGTTTGCCGCCGAAACCAGTGGCCGCCGTGAATACCTGCTTGAATTGCTGCATGGCCATGACATTTTCCCGGCCACGGTGGAAAGCTGGGCTGATTTTCTGACTAACGACAATCCACTGGCCATCACCGTTGCGCCACTGGAACAGGGACTGCTGCTAAGTAATCCTGAACTTGCGGTGATAGCCGAACCCCAGATATTCGGTGCGCGGGTAATGCAACGACGGCGACGGCAGAAATCGATTCGTGATGCCGACAGCATTGTGCGTAACCTGGCCGAACTCACCGTAGGTTCCCCCGTGGTGCATGAGGAGCATGGTGTCGGTCGCTATCTGGGCCTGCAGGCACTGGATATTGCTGGCCAGGCCACCGAATTTCTTACCCTTGAATATGCCGCTAATGACAAACTTTACGTCCCAGTCAGTTCCCTGCATCTAATCAGCCGCTATACCGGGGCGGATCCCGAACACGCACCTCTGCATCGCCTCGGCAGCGGCCAGTGGGAACGCGCCCGGCGCAAGGCCAGCGAGCGGGTACGCGATGTGGCGGCCGAGTTGCTGGATATTTACGCCCGCCGCGAGGCGCGCACAGGTTTCAGTTATCCGCTGGACGAAACCCAGTATCATGCCTTTGTCGCCGGTTTTCCATTCGAGGAAACCCCGGATCAGCAAACCTCCATCGACAAAGTGCTGGAAAATATGCGCTCAGACAAGCCCATGGATCACCTGGTCTGCGGGGATGTCGGCTTCGGCAAAACCGAAGTCGCCATGCGCGCTGCCTTTGTCGCGGTACAGGCCAATCGTCAGGTCGCCGTGCTGGTGCCCACCACCCTACTCACCCGCCAGCACGTGGAAAACTTCCGCGACCGTTTTGCTGACTGGCCGGTACGAATCGAATCCCTGTCACGCTTCAACTCAGCCAAAGAACAAAAACACATTCTGGCTGAACTGGAAACAGGCCATATCGATATCATTATTGGCACTCACAAGCTGCTGCAAAAAGATCTCAAATACAAAAATCTGGGGCTGGTGATCATTGATGAAGAACATCGTTTTGGTGTGCGCCAGAAGGAAACCTTCAAAGCCATGCGCGCCGAGGTGGATATTCTCACCCTCACCGCCACCCCGATTCCCCGAACGCTGAATATGGCCATGTCCGGGCTGCGTGATCTGTCTATTATCGCCACCCCTCCCGCTAAACGCCTGGCGATCAAAACTTTCGTCACCGAATGGAAATCGGCTTTAATCAAGGAAGCCTGCCTGCGCGAACTCAAACGCGGCGGGCAGGTGTATTTTCTGCACAATGATGTAAAAACCATTGAAAAAGAGGTTACTAAATTACAGGAGTTGCTCCCCGAGGCCCTCATTCGCCACGCCCACGGGCAAATGCGCGAACGCGAGCTGGAACAGGTGATGTCAGATTTCTATCACCAACGTTTCAATATTCTGGTCTGCTCGACCATCATTGAAACCGGCATCGACATACCCTCAGCCAATACCATTATTATGAACCGCGCCGATCGTTTCGGCCTCGCCCAGCTCTATCAGCTGCGTGGCCGGGTCGGTCGTTCTCATCATCGCGCCTATGCCTATCTGATTATTCCTCCACGCAAGACCATCAGCGCCGATGCGCGCAAGCGACTGGAAGCCATCGAATCCATCGAAACCCTGGGTACCGGTTTCACCCTCGCCAGCCACGACATGGAAATCCGTGGAGCCGGTGAACTGCTGGGGGATGAACAAAGCGGACAGATGATCGAAATCGGCTTCACCCTCTACAGTGAATTGCTGGAACGCGCGGTCAAGGCCTTAAAAGAAGGCAAAGAACCCGATCTGGACAAACCCCTGTTCCACGGCGCTGAAATCGATCTGCATGCCCCGGCGCTGATCCCGGAAGACTACCTGCCCGATATTCATGAGCGGCTGATCATGTACAAACGCATCGCCAACGCTGCCGATAAAGATGCTCTATGGGAATTGCAGGTAGAGATGATCGACCGCTTCGGCCTGCTGCCTGACGCCGTGAAAACCCTGTTCAGCATCACCGAACTTAAACTCCGCGCCACCCAGCTTGGGATCAAGAAAGTCGATCTGGGGGACTCGGGTGGACGAATTTTGTTCGTCGAACAACCCGATATCGATCCCATGACCATAATCAAGCTGATTCAGGGGCAGCCCGATCGCTACAAACTGGATGGCAGCGACAAGCTACGAATTATCCGAGACCTGCCCGATACCCAGACCCGTATGAATGCGGCTAACGGGTTGTTTGATCGATTGCAACCCGAGGGTGTGCGCTGAGATCGCGGTAGGTGCGGCTTCAGCCATGCCTGAACTTAGTACTATAGTCTTATACTCTCAGGCGCTATCTGATATATAATTCACGGTTAATCTGGGTAAAACAAAAATACACATCAGGGATATCAAAACATGTTTGAACTCGCTACCTCACGCATCGCCATTATCGGCCTTGGCTATGTTGGCCTGCCACTGGCCGTGGAATTCGGGAAAAAATTCAATTGCCTTGGCTTTGACATCAATAGTAGCCGCGTTAATGAATTAAAATCCGGCAAGGACAGCACGCTGGAAGTTGAACCTGAGTTGCTAAAAGAAGCCGATAAACTCAGCTTCAGTGATCAAGCCGAGGATCTTAAAGACTGCAATGTTTTTATTGTCACCGTGCCCACCCCGATTGACCAGCATCGTCGCCCGGATTTAAGTCCGCTGGAAGGCGCCAGCCGCATGCTCGGTAAAATCCTGAAAAAGAACGATGTGGTGATATTTGAATCCACCGTATATCCCGGCGCATCCGAAGAAGTCTGTGTGCCGATTATGGAAGACATCTCCGGTCTCACCTATAACAAAGATTTCTTTCTTGGCTACAGCCCTGAACGTATTAATCCAGGTGACAAGGAACACCGTGTCACTACCATCAAAAAAGTCACCGCCGGTTCCAACCCGCAAATCGCAGATTATGTAGATGATATTTACAAGTCTATCATCACCGCCGGTACGCATAAAGCCAGCAGCATTCGCGTTGCCGAAGCCGCCAAGGTGATTGAAAACACCCAACGTGATTTGAACATCGCACTGATAAATGAACTGGCGCTTATTTTTAATAAGCTCGGCATTGATACCGAAGAAGTGCTGGAAGCCGCTGGCACCAAATGGAACTTTCTACCCTTCCGTCCAGGTCTTGTCGGAGGGCACTGCATCAGCGTCGATCCCTACTACCTGACTCACAAGGCGCAGGAAATTGGTTACAACCCGGAAATCATTCTCGCCGGTCGACGTATCAATGACAGCATGGGTGCTTATGTAACAGAAAGCGTGATCAAACTCATGACTCAGCAACGCATCCATGTGGTAGATGCACGCATTCTTATTCTCGGACTAACCTTCAAGGAAAACTGTCCTGATTTGCGTAATACCCGTGTGGTTGACATTATCGGTGAATTTGAAGCCTATCATGCCACCGTTGATGTCTATGATCCCTGGGTCGATGCAGCGGAAGCTAAACATGAATATGGACTGGATGTCATATCTGCCCCTGAAGCCGGAATCTATGATGCGATTATTCTCGCAGTAGGGCATCATCAGTTCATTGAAATGGGCGTGGACAAAATTCGAAAATTTGGTAAGTCTGATAATATTCTTTATGACGTAAAATATGCCTTGCCCAAAGATCAGGTGGATGGCCGTCTCTAAATAAAATTAAAGAAACTCTGATTAATTCCATTCGTGGTGAGCTTGTAGAACCATGAACGGAATTAATCAGAGTTTCCTTAAATTAAATTTCACTTTTACAAAACGTATGGAAGAAAAATTATGAAAGTTTTAATTACCGGTACGGCCGGTTTTATTGGCTCGGCATTGGCGATGCGCCTGCTGGAACGTGGCGATGAAGTTATCGGTATTGACAACCTCAATGACTATTATGACGTTAACCTGAAAAAAGCCCGACTCGAACGCGTTAAAGCCTATAAAGGTTTCACCGATGTACGCATCAATCTCGAAGACCGCGAAGCCGTGGCAGAAACTTTTGCTAAACATAAGCCCGATCGCGTGGTCAACCTGGCGGCTCAGGCCGGAGTGCGTTATTCACTGGAAAACCCGCATGCCTATGTTGATACCAATATTGTTGGTTTCGTAAATGTACTTGAAGGTTGCCGCCATAATGATATTGAACATTTGGTTTATGCCTCCAGCAGTTCGGTCTACGGTTCCAACACTAACATGCCCTTCTCCGTGCATGACAACGTTGATCATCCGGTCAGCCTCTATGCGGCAAGTAAAAAAGCCAACGAACTAATGGCGCATACTTATAGTCATTTGTTCCGTCTGCCAACTACCGGTCTGCGTTTTTTTACCGTATATGGCCCCTGGGGTCGTCCTGATATGGCCTTGTTCATGTTTACCAAAAACATTCTCGCCGGCAAGCCCATTGATGTATTTAACTATGGCAAGCACCGGCGTGACTTTACCTATATTTATGATATCGTTGAAGGTGTGGTGCGAGTACTGGATCGTGTTCCCACCGCCAACCCTGAATGGAATAGCGATGCCCCGGATTCGGCCACCAGTAATGCCCCATTCCAGTTATATAATATCGGTAATAACAATCCAGTTGAACTGATGCACTATATTAAAGTACTAGAAGACTGTCTGGGCAAGAAAGCAGAAATGAATATGCTGCCATTACAAAACGGTGACGTACCTGCGACTTACGCCAATGTAGAAGATTTAATTCGTGATGTAGATTACAAACCGGATACCTCAGTCGAAGAAGGTATTGCCAAATTTGTAGAATGGTATAAAGATTATTTCAATATTTAGGTAAGACATGTAGGTTGGTGCTGAATGAAATGAAGCCCAACAGCTTGGGCTTAAGATTGTGTTGGGTTTCATTTCATTCAGCACCAACCTACCTCAATAATTCATAACAAGAGGAATAAAAATGTCAGATACCATCATTCCGCAACCAATTTTGCAACGATACGATTATTCATCTGCGCAATTCGATTCCATTGCCCGGCCGTCACATCCGCTGTCGTTGACGGATATTCATACAACGATTGTTCTCTGGGAAGATTAATAACTTCTAATTTAATACTTCTATAATCTGTCGTCGCCATTGCCAAAAAATTAGCAAACTCTACCGACTGCTGCATGGAGACCAGATCAGAACTCTGTGCAGGATTAATAATTTCATCACAGCGATTCAAGGGTAAATCGGCTGCGGCCAGTTGATAGCCTTCTTCCACATTCCCACGTAAACAAAATTCACCGATATGGGTTTGCAAAACGATCTTACCTTTAAAGCCTGCGGCCTCGGCTATTTTTAATAGTTGCCGTATCTGTATAAGACGCTGCCTGCCTAAAGCTAGCTCATTATACGGAAATATAAGATTCTGATTCACCGCCCATTCTGCCAAATTCCAGTTATGGCTTGATTCAGGTATATCGGTGTCAACACGACTACGCTGCTGTACACTCAGTTCATTCAACATCGATTTTACCGTGTCTTCATTCACGGCTGAATTTGCAGCTATATCTATATCAATAATTTTGTTCTGCAAGCTATAATTCCAGAACAGCGAAATAAATAATAAAAGCAATAGAAGTAGTAGCGGGAAGTCAGATCGTTTTTCCGGTTTAACTTGTAAAGTTTGTAATAGCTGGGTTTTCTCTTCCAGTTTTTCTGCAAATGACTTATATAATTTGCCACTGTATAAACGCAGTGAAGCCTGAATATTCTGGTGCTGTGTTTCCGTCTGATCAGAAAGATATCGGCGTAAAGACTGTAATTCACCGATAACTTTTTCATCTGTTTCGGATTTTTTATTCGGGCGCAGAAAATCGCTGGTTAATGCACGTATCGATCGATCGGCATTTTTTTCTTTAGTCGCTGTACTTTCCGGAACATCAACGGTTTCAACGGCCTTCTTCAATAAACCCAAACGCCGCAATGATTCATACAACTCAGTCGATGCTGTCGCCTTGGGCAAAATATCAACCGCTCCCAGAGCCCGTGCCTGACTGAGATACAGTTCACCGCTCTGCGAGGTAAACATGATGATTGGAATGGTCGCGGTATCCAGATTTTTCTTGATATGCTTAACCGCTTCAAAACCATCCATGCCCGGCATCAGATGATCCATGAAAATCACATCTGGCCGATGACGTAACAAATAGTCCAGCGCATCTTCTGCTGAAGCTACCGTATGTGCATTGACTCCGTATTTTTTCAGCATCCGCTGCAATACCAGCCGTGCTGAACGGGAATCATCGACTATCAGGGCATGTTTTTCTTTCATACGCGCATCCGCAATTCTGCTGGGCTATATCTCACGTTTGAGATTACAGCCCGAATTCTGTTAGGGAGGCCCTGATTAATTCCGTTTGCCCTGAAGTCCTGAGCCTGACGAAGGATCGAAGGGGGCAGGCACACAAGATAATGATTCTATGGTGGTTCCCATTCATGGCTCGACAAGCTCACCACGAACGGCGGAATTAATTAGAGCTTCCTTAGCAGTTTAGCTTTGCCAGCCATAAAGGGCAATCACCCCTTAGCCACCTACCTGTTCTGTATCAAAGCGATAGGTGGCATGGCAAGCAACACAATTGTTCATAAGTTCTGCCAACTGTTTCAAAGTATGCTCAGGATCACCCAGTTGCTCTGCATCCAGTGCAATCATGTCAAATTTCCTGTGCGTGTCAAAACCAAGCTTTTTGAATGATAAGGGCAACTTACCGATGAGTGATGCAGGAACGTCCTGTTGTGCCGCCGCACCAACCACACGCGCAGCTTCTGCCACTTTATTCATGTCATCATTGCTCAAACCATCGGTAATCGCCTGTACGCTAGCCAGAAATATTCGCATTTCAGACAATATCATGTCGCGCTCCCCTGTTTTCAGTAGCAGTGCTTCTCGTCCATCAGCAGCAGGGACGACACTCCCTGCAATAATGAATTTATATCCCATAATTATCAGAACCACGAACAAAAGACCGGAAATAGACCAGCTTAATTTACACATTTATTACTCCACTTTGTATATTTAAAGATAAAAAAGGCATCCGTTATTTGTAGATATGGCTGACGCTGTATCTACAAATAACGGAGCACGGCACGCGAAAAGATTAAACGCGCAGACTCGCATAAATAAAACGCCAGAGTGCATCGGACTCATCGGCGAGATCAAATCCAAAATCAAAAATCGACCAACGCATAATTAACCCCTGAATTAATGCTGCCACATAACGGCCTGTTTCTTCTGCATCCAGATCTGCGCGAAAACAACCACTATCTAGACCATCCTGAATAATCATCGCTACCCGTTCGACATAACGACTCATTATTTTCTGTACAGATGTTTTTAATGCCGGTGACTCTAAATGCAGACGATCCGAAAACAGTAAACGCGGTAAACCTTTATGCTTACTGATAAAGAGCAGTTGTTTTTGGATCAATTGTTGTAAACGTACATCAGCAGGTTCATTGCTAGTGAATACCACATTCAGCACACTAAAAAGATTGCGTGCCAGAAAATCAATTGCCGATGAAAAAATGGCATCACGTGTTTTAAAATGTCGAAAAACCGTAGGCTGGGCAATGCCCACCCGATCGGCAATCGCCTGCGTCGTCACCTTTTTAACTCCCTGCTCCGCCGCCAACTCCATTGCGGCTTCGATAATTTCCTGCTTGCGCTCTTCGTGCGACTTACCCATGATTTTTTTGAACCTTCTATGTAAAAGTAACGTATTTCATACGATTATAATTTAACAGTATTGTTTTCTGGTCTCACGATCTCCGTGGGAACCCATATCTCACATCACCTTATTTGAGTAAGGTTTAATCATACAAACGCAGTTAAATATTTTCAAACTTACTTTGTGAAATTGAATTTTTTTCCAATAACATAAATATAACCGGAATCACGATCAAAGTAAGAAAAGTCGCTGCCAGTACCCCGCCAATCACCACCGTGGCCAGCGGTGAGAAACGTTCAGAACCTACGGCCATTTCCATCGCCAGTGGTAGCATACCCGCCACATCAGAAAGTGCAGTCATCATTATAGGCCGATAACGTACCGACACGGATTCAAGAATCGCCTCACGCAAGTCCGCCCCATTTCGTCGACGCTGCAGTATATAATCAATCAAAACAATACTATTATTCACCACCGTTCCGGTGAGTAGAATAATCCCCAGCATCGCTGGCATGGATAAGTATTTACCGGCCACCAGCAAGCCTGCCGCTACCCCGATAAACTGCAAAGGCACGGCAACCATAATAGTCACCGGATGTTTGAAGGATCGAAATTGCGCCACTAAGACCAGATAAACCGCCAGCACACCCAGACCCAATGCCCGGATCATACGCATTTTTGCTTCTTCAAAATCACGTTGTTCGCCGGTGATATCAACCTGATATCCACGCGGTACATCAAGTCCTGTGAGTGCTGCATTGATATCGGCAATAGTATCGGACAAGGGCCGCCCGAAATGAAAAGCCAAAACATCCTGGGTCTGACGCAGGTCTTCACGGGTCACTATTCGTGGGCCAAAGTGTGATTCCAGTGTTGCCACCTCTCGCAAGGGTAGTTGACGACCATCGGCAGCACTGATGATGACATCTTCCAGATCGGATATATGGATACGCTCAGGACCGGCATAACGTAGGAACACATCAAGGTCACGATTGTAAGGCTGGCGAAAAGGTGTCACCACATGGCCTTCCAGTGCCTGATAGACGGCCTGTGAAACCGCTTTTCCGGTTAAACCCAGCTCACTCACCCGTTCGCGATTAATGACTACCCGCGTTTCCGGGGTATCCAGTGCCCAGTTCTTGTAAGGACTACGCACACCGGGTACCCGTTGTATGATCTCAAGTACCTCAGAACCCAGGCGATCCAGTACCTCAATATCGGGCCCACTAATTCGCACATCAATCGGGGCGCTGGTGGTTGAGCGTGCGGTGCCGCCTTTTTCTTTTGCCACCGCCAGGGTAAGGCCGGGAATCTTACTGGTGACGGCTTCAATGTCGTTCATCACCTCCCAGAGAGTCACATTGCGCTCTGTGCGCGGTGTGAGATTAACGGTGATGCTGGCTTGATTAACATCCAGTGCGCCACGATCACCCAGGAAATGAACGCCGGGTTCAAAACCAACCTGGGTACTCACCGTCACCACACCGGGCTGATTGATCAGGGATTGTTCAACTGTTGATACTGCCGCTAAGGTTTTCTCAAGTTGTGTCCCCGGTATGGTATCCAGACTAAACTGAAAATTACCCGAATCAAATCGTGGCAACATCTCACTGCCAATAAAGACCATAGCACGGGCACTGACTACTAAAAGAATGAATGCGGTCAACAAGGTCTTTTTCGGGTTATTTAACGCCCATTGCAACAGGGACAGATAGCCTTCCCGCAAACCTTCCATAAAAGACGTAAACGGAGTAATTATTTTTTCCAGACGACTCACTTCATCCTGTTTATGTGGATGCAACCAGAGGGCGGAGAGTAAGGGGATCAAGGTTACCGAAACGATAAAAGATGAGGCAAGAGCAAAGCCAAGTGTAAAGGCCAGCGGTGAAAATAATTTACCGACAAAACCACCCAGAAACATCAGCGGGATTAACACCGATAATGTCGTCACTGTACCGGCCAGATCCGCGAGAAATATTTCTTCAGTACCCTCAATCGCCGCCTGAGTCGGTGTTTTACCGGGCATCTGTAGATGCCGGTGTACATTCTCCAGCACCACAATACTGTCATCGACCAACAAACCAATCGACAGAATAATAGCCGACATGGTGATCATATTAAGATCGATCCCCGTCAACCACATCAGCGAGAAGGTCATTAAAAATGAAACAGGAATGGAGATGGCAATAATAATGGCCTGACGAAAATTTGCCAGAAATAAAAACACCACACTAATCGTCAAAAATATGGCAATGATAATCGATGAGGTCATATTGTTAATCACCAGTTCCGTAAAACTGGAATCATCATCAGCAATATTAAAATTAATCTGTGGGAACGCTACATTTAAATCAGCCAGCGCATGGCGTACTTTTTCAGCCACTTCAACAGTATTGGCTTCTTTTCGTTTTAGTACCTGCACCGCAATCGCCGCTTCATTATTAAAATGATAAGCCGAACGCGCTTCTTTTTCCGTTTCACTCACCGTTGCCACATCGGACAAACGCACCAGATAATCGGCCTTACGATATATAATAATCTCGGCAACTTGTTGTGCATTTGTTAAGGGCGAATCAAAACGAACGACTGTCTCCTGTGAACCCAGATCAATACGGCCACCTGACTCGGTTAAATTCCAGCCATCCAGCGCCATGCTCACCTGTTCCATGGTCAGCTTAAAAGCTCGTAACTTATCACGATGCACCGCCACTTCCAGTTGCCGTTTATGCGCACCGAAAACATCAACTGTGGCCACGCCTGTTATTAGCTGAATACGATCACGTATATCATTATCCGCAAGTTCACGGATCTGTTGTAACGAAAGCGTGTCACTACTCAGGGCAATAGTTAGAAAAGGTTTATCAGCAGAGGAAAACTGCATCACCTGGGGTTCACCCATCGAGGTAGGCAAACGATCACGAATACGGGTAATGGCATTCTGCACTTCAACTGCGGCTTCTTCGACTCGTCGGCTAAAGTTAAACTGAACTTTAACCACAGAAAGTCCGGTTTGACTGCTCGAACTTACCCGCGTCACGCCATCAATACCGGCAAATTCTTCTTCCATAGGTTTACTCAGATTTTTACTCACATCACGTGCAGCTACACCGGGATAGGTAGTCAGTACGGTAACAACAGGGGGATCGGTATCCGGAAACAAACGTACCGGCAGTGAAAACCGCGCCACCAACCCCACCACAACGATGCCGATTAATACGGCAAAAACCGTATAGCGATAATCAATTGAAAACCGCGGCCAACTCATAATTGTTCACTCTGATTAGCCGCTACCTCAGCAACATCAAGGCCATCCTTCAAGCGGGGATCCGGTGTTACAATAATTTTCTCACCCGTTTTTAAACCTGAAATAATCAATACACGTCCTGTATTGGTATCGACCGCACCATATCTAACCTGACGCCATTTAGCCACGCCATTAATATAAACAAATACACCAGCACCCTGTTTGTTTTTATGTACGGCATGATGAGGAATAAGCAATGCGGCCTCATCTTGCTGTAATTCAACCAGGGCTTCAGCAACCATGCCGGGATAAAGCGGGGCATGGTCGCCCGCGTGTTGCACCGTAAAGTATGCTTCAAATGTTGCATTACGAGTTGCCGGATCCAGTGCCGGATAAATCTTCTCTATCTTTGTCTGTTGCAATAAACCGGTGGCAGGAGTGCTCAACTTAACCATCAGGCCGACTTGCAACTGTCCAAGATCTGCTTGAGGAACGGAAATGACAGCTTTCATTTTCTGCATGGATACCAGTTCAAATAATACTTTACCCGGCGCTGCCTGCTCACCAACCTCAGTCATGACGGCCTGTATACGTGCAGTAAAGGGTGCCATTATTTTTGTATAGCCAAGACGAATTTTTGCATTTTTCATGGCCTCGGTATTTTCTTTAATGGATGCTTTTAAACTTTCCTGCATACGCAAACTTTTTTCAAGCTGACTATCTGAAATCATTTTTTGCTTTATCAATTTTATATTACGGCGGTGCTGATTAGTCCAATAATGAAGTTCGGCTCGCAACCGCTGCTCACTAGCGAGTAAACGATTCACTTCATTTACCAGTTCCCGTGCATCAAGGCGAACAAGTAAATGATCCTGTTTTACATAGGCCCCTTCACGAAAGTAAAGGTTGCTAACACGGGCATTAACCTGCGCTGAAACCTGTACGCGTTGTACGGCTACGACACTCCCCGTGTAACGGCGAGTATGAAAAAATGGGCCAGGCATAAGCGTCAATGTTTCCACCGCAAGGTGTGGATGGCTGACTACCGGAATAGGACTAAGTCGCTGAACTATGCGTTGTACTGCAAAAAAAAGAACCAGCACCACAAGAACCAACAACAATAAGGCCGATAATTTTTTCCGGTCATTTAGAATTTTACTCAACATCATCACCACTCACTTACTTACTTACCCACAACTATAAAGTGATTAATCACTCACTTTACAGTTCAAAAAATAGCACTCAATTTAAAATCAGCGCTAGTATCGACAGGCTCACGTTGCAAACATAGAAATAGTGAGTAATCAATCACATTCATTATAGCTAATATTGAAAACAAAGCAATAAACAAGCTCGTAACAAAATACAGGATACGTGCAAATTCAGATTCTACGCTTCTGTGTAAGTAACGCCTGTCGCTACACGATGTGGCAAAGATGTACCGCCACCTGCCGATGCCTCCCCATAAACCCTTGAATTATGGGGATAAGCCTGACAAAAAGACGATTACACTTAGTCCCCTGACATGCTAATATTCTTTATTACCCTAATGTATGGTGTTCAGTATTCAACGCCAGATAGCACTGACCTCAGGAGGCCGCCATGTCCGCAGTCCAGTTTAAAAGTGAATTAACCGATGAAATCAAGGTGTCCGCCGCCGCCGCTGAGCAGTTGCTGGCCATCACCAATAATGAAGAAGGTGTGAATGGAATTCGTATTTTCGTCTCCGGCGGTGGCTGTAGTGGCATGACCTACGGCATGACCTTTGTTGATCGCCCCAGCGAATTTGATGCGGTATTCGTAAAAGATGATGTCAGTATTTATATTGATGCCGTGGCACTGGGATTCCTTGAAGGCGTGGAAATCGATTATCAAACAGAAGGGCTTAACCAAAGCTTTGTGTTTAAAAACGTCTTTGCTAACTCGGGAAGTTCTGGAGGTAGCTGTGGCGGCTGCGGCTCTGCCGGGGGTGGTTGAGGCTAAATCAGTCCGGTTGTAAAGATTTTAACTAAAAATCTTTACAACCAATTTCCACGCTACATCTCCCCTCTTCCCTGCTACGGCTTGACACTATTTCTTCGCACATACTCCTTATCGCCCAGCCCGGTAGTTATCGCATTGCACCTTATCTAAATGCGGCCAAACGCATGGGGCTCAGCGTGCAAATTGCCTCTCGGGGTGAACATTCCTTAATCTCAGAAGTGCATGATGGACTTCATGTTGATCTTGAAAATCCGGATAGTGCGCTGATAGATATCTTACAACAGGCGAAAAAAACACCCTACGCTGCGGTTATGGGCAGTGATGATAGTACGGTGGAATTAGCCGCCTATGCCGCTGCTCGACTTGGACTGCCACATAATCCGCCTACAGCGGCGAAACTAACCCGGCGCAAAGATCTGGCACGCGCACATCTTGCCCGTCACGGCTGTGCGGTTCCTCCGCATTGGCTTGTCCATCTTGAACAGGAACTGGAGCCACAAATTAGCGAAATTCACTGGCCCTGTGTGCTCAAGCCCACCAACCTCTCAGCCAGTCGTGGGGTGATTCGCGCAAATAATCAGAACGAATTTCTAGCCGCCCTCGCCCGTATTAAAAATATTATTGCTGAGGCATCCGATGAATTTGAGCGACAACATGTTTTAGTAGAAAAATATATCGACGGTATCGAAGTTGCCTATGAAGGCTATCTACAAAATGGCCGTTTGACCATGCTGAGTATTTTCGACAAACCCGATCCCCTTACCGGCCCCTATTTTGCGGAAACGATTTATGTCACTCCTTCGCAATTGCCGGAAACGACTCAAAAGAAAATTCAACAAGGTGTTACTGAAGCCTGTCAAGCCTATGGCTTAACCACCGGGCCGGTGCACGCGGAACTGCGTATCGATGAACGGGATGTCTGGATACTGGAAGTGGCCTGCCGCACTATTGGCGGCGATTGTGCCCGCAGTCTGGATCAGGATGATTTTAATCTTGAAGAAATGACGCTGGCACTGGCAATGGGGAAAAGTGTCCAGGCTCATCCACCTGCAGACGCACGCGGTGTGATGATGATTCCTATCACACAGACCGGAATGTTAAGGCGTGTAGAAGGCCTGAGCAGCGCACAAAAAATAGAGCACATTGAAACGGTCGACATTATTATGCGCGAGGGCCATAAGCTTATTCCTCTGCCCGAAGGCAACCAGTATCTCGGTTATATTTTTGCTCGCGCGGCCACATCCACTGACGTTATTCAGGCTTTACGCAGTGCCCGTGAAAAACTAAATATAGTCTCCGCCCCGCTCATCCATTTGCAGGTACGATAAAAACCGCCTTACTTTTTACCACCGCCACCACCAGCCTGAAAACCAGCCGGCATCTGACCATGATCGCCTTCATTAAAAAAGAAACCCAGCATGTGTTCTTCAATTAACACAAGGTTACGCGTATCCGCTGTTGATAGACCATTTTCATTAATAATAATCGTCAGACGTTCCAGCCATTTTTTCCAGCCTTCTTTAGAAACATTTTCATAAATACGGATACCCAGATCTCCCGGATGTGGAGGCTGTTCCATGCCTTCCGCTTTTGATTTTAAAACGACACATTCAACCATTCTTGTCATAACTTACCTCAATATATTATTTACTTAATACTATTCAAATTTTTTCAGTAAAACACCATCATCACCGCAACAGTCCGCGGCACAGTGTTTAAGCTGATGTATCTCTTCCCGGCTGCCCGTGAGATACACCTCAACCGGCATATTTTCTTTCGCACAATCACAACCTTTGTCATTATACACATAAACGTGTCTGAGTCCGGCACGTTGTGCGGCCTCTTCTGCCGCAAACAGGGTCGCATCACTGGTGGTCGGCAAATGACTTAATTTATAAGCCGGGAAAAATTTCGTAATATGCCAGGGGCTATCCTGCCCCAGATTATCCCGAATCCAGCAGGCCATCTGGTAATGCTCTTCCGGATCATCATTTTTTCCGGGAATAATATTGGTCCGCGTTTCAACGTGTATGCCTAATTCAGCCGCGCGTTTAATTGAACTTAATACCTGCTCGACCTTTGCGGGCTTGCAGATTTCCTGATAAAAATCATCACGCATACTTTTGATATCGGAGCACAGCACATCAATATGCGGAGCCGCCAGTTCCAGTGCCTCATCGGTTACATAACTATTCGAAACATATACCGTGTAGAGCCCGGCTTCATGAGCCAACTGACTGACATCAATAATATATTCCAGCCAGACTGCCGGTTCTGAATAAGTAAATGCAATCCCGTCTACTTCAGCGCGCAGAGCGGCTTCAACTAATGTTTCCGGAGCGACCCAGGCTTCGGTGGATTGTCCTTTGGCCAGCTGATCGAGTGCCTCAACCCCCCATGAGATTTCCAGGTTATGACAACCATCACAACGAAAACTACAGCCATAACTTCCGACTGACATCACCTGAGTTCCCGGACGATAATGTTTGACCGGTTTATCTTCAATCGCCCCAATTTCAATAGCCGATAAAATGCCATAGGACAGATTATACAAAATACCATTACGGTTGACATGCGCCTGACAAAAACCACGTTGACCATGACCAATTTTGCAACGCCACAGGCACAAATGACAGCGCGTAATGCCATTATCCAGTTTTTCCTGCAGGCGTGTTTCAACTAACTGGTACTGGCGGGGAGATGTATTTCGGAAATGTTCCAAGATTAAACCTGTAAAAAATCGGTGTATTTTAGTTCACACCTGCCGTTAAATATGTCCATTATTATAGCAGAACTCCGACCTCAACCGATCCATCATTACAGGGAGGTGTCATTCGTGGCCTTCAGTTTTCAACGCTTTTATCAGTCCCGTTTGGAATGAATAGGCTTCGGTTAAAAGATACCAATGTCCATTATGAATGCATGGGAAATAAGCAGTACATTTCTGCATCGCACAAATAAAGTTATACCGGCCTCTCGCCGTCCAGTCACGACTTAGAGCCTTGTCGAAGGGTGAGCAGCATTAAATATTGCTATTTCAGGCTTTGCATCATGGTTCGACAAGCTCACCACGAACGTGATTTATATAGTGGATAGGAATTTGGAACAGCTATTTAGACTGTTCGCAACATACCTTCCTGCTTGAGAAACGAAATAACCGTCTCCAGTCCTTCACCGCTTTTTAACTGTGTAAAGACAAAGAGCTTATCACCGCGCATACGGCGACTGTCAGTTTCCATCACCTTGAGTGAGGCGCCAACATGGTCAGCCAGATCCATTTTATTAATGACCAATAGATTGGATTTGGTAATGCCGGGGCCTCCTTTGCGTGGAATTTTTTCACCCGAGGCGACATCGATAACATAGATAGTCAGATCGGCCAGTTCCGGACTAAAGGTCGCGCTAAGATTATCACCCCCGCTTTCGATAAAAATTATATCCAGATCATCAAACTGCTGCGATAGATCCTCAACCGCAGCAAGATTCATCGATGCATCTTCACGAATTGCCGTGTGTGGGCAACCGCCGGTTTCCACCCCCACGATGCGCTCGGCTTCCAGCGCCTGCGCTTCGGTCAGGATGCGCTGATCTTCCCGGGTATAAATATCATTGGTGACCACGGCAAGGCTGTAATCATCACGCATTGCCTTGCATAATTGCTCCAGCAAGGCGGTCTTGCCAGAGCCCACCGGGCCACCGACACCAACCCGTAAAGGTGCTTTACGATTCATGCTTTCTCCTAAGATCTAAATAAACGACTGTACTGTGTTTCATGCAGGCTGCTGGCTATCGCCAGTGCCGGTGTACTGGCACCGATAGCCGCATCCTCAAGCACCTGGGCACAAGCAACAAGTGCAGCAATCTCAGCGCTAAGTTCATACAATAAACGCTGGCCCTGAGTCTGTCCCAGCGGTACCAGTTTAATGGCAACAGCAACGGCGTTTTCTAACCAGCTCCAGCAATAGCTGTTGAGTAGTTCGCTTAAACCAATCTGCCAGTGATAGGCGGCTAAGGCATAACCGGCAAGCTGGCTGTTTAATAAGGCCGCGTGACAGCTTTTCAGCTCTGGCCAACACTGCGCGTCCGGTAATTTTTTTAACACATTAAACAGCGCCCGCGCGCGCTGCTTTTCTTCATCGCGCAGTTCACGGGTTTCACGGCTGGCGTACAGTCGCTGACTCCAATGACTAACGCTATCGTAATCCCTGTTTTTAAACGCCGCATACAAACGAATCAGCAGCGGCAATTCCAGATATTGCAAGCTGTCCTTGAAGACCGACTGCAACCAGTCATAAGTATCTTTTTCATTCTTTAGCCAGGCACATTCCACCGCCCACTCCATCCCCTGTGAATAGGTAAAGGCACCGGTCGGCAGGTTAGGACTGAATAACTGCAACAGGCGCAAGCCGGGCAAAGCGACGTCAGGCATGAGGGTTCATCATCAATATTTCAATCCCATCAGTGTCCGTAGCAATTTATAACCCCGGTTCATAGTAAATGCCTTAATCGTGTTGGTGTGAATGTGAATGTTGGTGAGTATGTTGATGCGCCGCCTGCTGATAAGCACCGGCTTCGGGTTCAAAGGGAGCCTGTTCAACCACGACCTCAAGATCCATCTGTTGCAACATCTCATCGAGAACATGATCATGCAGATAGCGTAGCCAGCCTTTTTCGACTTGCAAGGGAATATGACGGTTACCCAGATGATAAGCGGCGCGCGTCAGCAGGATAGAATCATCGGTGTGAACTGTGGACACCGTTTCATTGGCCGCAAGAATGGCGATCACCAGCCCATCATCACTGCCCAATCGATCACCTCCACGCAACAGTGCTCCGCGTGGCAAGAACAAACCTGCGTCGCGACCGTCATCCAGCGTCACCCGCAGACGGCTGCGAACGCGCTGTTCGATGGGCAAGGTCAGACTCGCCTCTGCATCGAGATTTTTATCCAGTATTTGGGTTAATTCAATCATGGCTTAAAACAGAAAATAACGTTGCGCCAGCGGTAACACCTCAGCCGGTTCACAAATCAGTAACTCGCCGTCGGCGCGGACTTCATAGGTTTGTGAATCGACTTCAATCTGTGGCGTATAGGCATTATGAATCAGATCCTGCTTTTTAATACTCCGGCAGTTTTTTACCACGCCAATTCGTTTTTGCAGACGGAGTTGTTCGACCACCCCGGCAGACATGGCTGCCGCAGAAATAAAGCTCATACTGGTTGCACTCAAGGCTCGACCGAAGCTGCCAAACATAGGCCGGTAATGCACCGGTTGCGGCGTCGGAATCGAGGCATTGGCATCGCCCATCAAGGCATGGGCAATCATCCCCCCCTTTAATATCAACGTCGGTTTCACGCCAAAGAAGGCTGGTGACCAGAGCACCAGATCGGCCAGCTTACCAACTTCCACCGAGCCAACTTCATGGGCAATACCGTGTGAGATAGCCGGATTAATAGTGTACTTGGCGATATACCGTTTAACCCGGTTGTTGTCGTTATTGCGGGTGTCACCCTTTAGCGCACCCCGTTGAACTTTCATCTTGTGCGCGGTTTGCCAGGTACGGATAATCACTTCCCCGACTCGCCCCATGGCCTGCGAATCAGATGAGATCATTGAAAAGGCCCCGAGATCATGCAAAATATCTTCTGCCGCAATGGTCTCGCGGCGAATGCGCGATTCGGCAAAGGCCACGTCTTCAGCGATGTTCGGATCAAGATGATGACAAACCATCAGCATGTCCAAATGTTCATCAATGGTATTCACCGTGTAGGGCCGGGTGGGATTGGTCGAGGATGGCAACACATTATCCAGACCACAGGCACGGATAATATCCGGCGCATGACCGCCCCCTGCGCCTTCAGTATGATAGGTATGAATGGTTCTACCTTCAAAGGCAGCAAGGGTATCCTCGACAAAACCAGACTCGTTCAGGGTATCGGTATGGATCGCCACCTGTACATCGCAGTCCTCGGCCACACTCAGACAGTTGCGAATCGTCGCCGGCGTCGTGCCCCAGTCTTCGTGGAGTTTCAATCCCATTGCCCCCGCTTCCACCTGTTCCTGCAAGGGACCCGGCTGACTGGCATTGCCCTTGCCCATAAAACCAAGGTTCATCGGAAAAGCTTCAGCGGCTTCCAGCATGCGCTGGATATTCCACGGCCCCGGCGTACAGGTGGTGGCATTGGTGCCGGTAGACGGCCCCGTGCCCCCGCCGAGCATGGTGGTAATGCCTGAGGCCAGGGCTTCTTCGATTTGTTGCGGACAGATAAAATGAATATGCGCGTCGATGCCGCCTGCGGTTATAATTTTACCTTCGCCGCCAATTACATCGGTACCGGGGCCAATAATAATATCCACCCCGTCCTGCACATCAGGATTCCCGGCCTTGCCTATTCCGGCAATGCGACCCGCTTTAATACCGATGTCAGCTTTAACAATACCCCAGTGATCGATGATCAAGGCATTGGTAATCACCAGATCAGCCACCTCGGCTGCCATCGCCTGCGACTGACCCATGCCATCACGAATTACCTTGCCACCGCCGAACTTGACTTCATCACCATAGACCGTGAAATCTTTTTCCACTTCGATCCATAATTCTGTATCAGCCAGCCGCAACCTGTCGCCCGTAGTGGGGCCGAACATTTCCGCATAGGCCTGCCGGCTCATTGTCGCCATTAATCTTCCTCTCTTGACGCAGTTTCAAGCGGCCCCATGATTTTCCCCTGAAAACCATAGATCTCCCGTTTGCCCGCATAGGCAACTAACTCAACCGTGCGACTTTGTCCTGGCTCAAATCGTACTGCGGTACCGGCGGGAATATTGAGCCGGTAACCGCGGCTTTGCTCACGCGCAAACAGCAGGGCCGTGTTAGACTCATAAAAGTGATAATGTGAACCGATCTGGATTGGCCGATCACCGCTATTGGCCACTTCAATACGCAAAGTTGCACGCCCGCAATTAATTTCAATATCACCCTTGCCGATTTTTATTTCGCCGGGAATCATCTCCTGCTCCTGGGTATTATTTATATGTTAAGTAAATTTTTAAATGAAATCCTACGCTGTACGCGAACGGAGTTTCGGTTATGTTTGATCTGTTCAACTTCACTCGTATTGTGGGTAGTAGTACGACTGAAGTCGAACCTACCGTCGAACCCAACAATAGAAGCGACGCTGCAAACTGCCGGGAATGACAGCAAACACATAATCACCTCAAGCCGTATCAGCTAATGGGTTGATGTACGGTAACCAGTTTGCTGCCATCGGGAAAGGTGGCTTCAACCTGCACTTCATCAATCATTTCCGCAATACCGTCCATCACCTGATCGGCACGTAAAATATGGCGGCTTTCATTCATCAGTTCAGCCACGGTTTTGCCATCGCGTGCACCTTCCATGATTGCCGCGCTGATATAAGCCATGGCTTCGGGATGATTAAGTTTCACCCCACGCGCCAGTCGACGTTCAGCCAGTAGTGCGGCGGTAAACAATAACAATTTGTCTTTTTCTCGCGGGGTTAAATCCATAGGTTTTTCCTGTACTCGATAGATTACTTAATACAAATAACTTCATCAGCCGATTTCATCATCGCTATCTGTACTATGTTGCCCAGATGCGCGGCAATACGGCAGGGCGTTCCAGCAGCATAGGTCGCAATGCCCGCCAAACCGATACCAGTTTCTGTTTTAATAACTCGCCCTTGCTGCCCATCGCCCGTACTATCAGCAGGCCATCTACCAGGGTCACACCCGCGAGCAAGGTATCGCCGTCCAGTTGATGACGGATGCATTCAAGCTGCTTATCCGTGCAGGGATAGGCCAACAAACTTGCCTGCAGGGGCTGGCTGCGTAAACCTGCCGTGGCATCCAGACTTTGCGCATCTAGTACGCGCAGGTTTTCCAACAACAGTAATTCCTGATTGTGATAAATCTCAAGCTGCGAATCAAGTTGGCCATGGTCAAAGCGTTCCGCGCAACCCGGACGGCCAAGACAGATGATGTCCCAACCGATAAAGACGGCATCATCTTCCAGTTCGATACGGGTGCGAGCATGCAGACGTGCGCCATCGAATAAAATATTTTCCTGCGGCAGCCATTCCAGACTCGCCCCCGCTTTAACATGCAGGTGCTGTTTCAGCTCAGCCCAACCACCGGCCGTTAAATAAAATTTACCGGAACCAGGTGTGGTACATAAAACCTGCGCCGTCTCATTCACCTCCACCTCAATATTCAGTTGATCGCCCCCCACCACCCCCCCGGGGGGATGCAAAATATAAACATGGGCAAGATCGCCTTCCGGATAAAATGGACGCTGCACGCGTAGTGGTCCTGCATGCCGACAGATGCCCATGATCGTGCGTGATCTAGTGTTTTCAAAACGCAGTTGCAGCTCGGCCTGCCAACCTTCATTGACGGCATCATCGTTCGTCCCGGTGAGTGGCTCTGCATTCATACGGTCAGATATTCTTTTACCAGTGAATCGGAAAGTTCATCTACCCTACCCTGAGCCACCTTGCGTCCTCGGTCAAGAATATAAAATCGATCGGCCACTTTTTTTACAAAATGCAGCTTCTGCTCTACCAGTAATACAGTCATCCCGATTTCCCGATTTAATTGACGTATCACATCCCCAATTTCAGCGACGATGTTGGGTTGAATACCTTCAGTCGGTTCATCCAGGATCAATAACTTCGGATCGATCACCAGGGCCCGACCTATCGCCAGTTGCTGTTGCTGACCGCCGGACAAATCACCGCCGCGACGATGCCGCATTTCTTTTAATACCGGAAACAATTCATAGATAAAATCCGGTATTTTACGCGCCCCATCAGGCCGTGCAGGCAGGCCGATTTGTAGATTCTCTTCCACACTTAATAAAGAGAAAATCTGCCGTCCCTGCGGCACATAGCCTATGCCCAGCTTGGCCCTTTTCTCCATCGATAAAGTATGCAGCGCAGCACCCTGATAGTTAATGGTTCCGGATTGCAGCGGCAAAGCCCCCATAATGCAATCAAGCATGGTAGTCTTGCCAACGCCGTTGCGTCCCATCAAACAGGTGCACTCGCCTTTTGCTACACTAAAATCAATATCCCACAGGGTATGGCTTTGTCCGTAAAACTGGTTGAGCCCATCAACTTCCAGCATTTTATTCTCCCAGATAAACTTCGATGACGCGGGGATCATTTTGTACGTCGCTCATGCTGCCTTCAGCCAATACCCCCCCTTGATGCAATACGGTAACTTTATTGGCAATAGAGCGAACAAAATCCATATCATGCTCCACCACAATCACCGAATGTTTACCTGCCAGCGAGGTCAGTAACTCAGCCGTTCGTTCCATTTCCTGATGGGTCATCCCGGCAACGGGTTCATCCACCAGCAACAAGGTTGGTTTTTGCATCAGCAACATGCCGATCTCCAGCCATTGTTTCTGACCGTGAGAAAGTTTACCCGCTGAACTTTGTGCCAGTGCTTCAAGCCCGATGATCCCCAGCACTTCATCAATCAGCGCCTGTTGTTCACCATTCAAAGCTGCCGTTAACAACGGCCAGACACGCTTGTTCTGTGCCATCGCCAGTTCAAGGTTCTGCAATACATTTAAATTTTCAAACACCGTTGGTTTCTGAAATTTACGACCAATGCCCGCCTCGGCGATCTCTGGTTCATCCATAGTGAGTAGATCAAGCTTTTGACCAAACCAGGCCTGACCACTGTCCGGGTGGGTCTTGCCAGTAATGATATCCATCATCGTAGATTTACCCGCGCCATTGGGGCCGATAATACAGCGCAGCTCACCGGTTTCGATATACAAATTGAGGTTATTGATCGCCTTGAAACCATCAAAACTTTTATTCAAGCCTTCCAGATAAAGAATAATGTTGTGGCTAAGATCTAGACTCGGCGGTTGTGCTTGCAGCAGAAAATCAAACACTTGATCTCGGCGTGAAAACGCACGTATTGCCTCGAGTGATTTCATGCCTTGGCCCCCCGCAGATTTCGCAGCCCGATAATGCCCTTAGGCAGATACAGTGTGACCAGAACAAATAAGGCACCCAAAGCATAAAGCCAAACTTCCGGTAATGCGGCAGTGAAATAGGTCTTCGCATAATTCACCAGCAATGCGCCAAGAATCGCACCATACAAGGTGTTTCGTCCGCCAATGGCGACCCAGATAATTAGCTCGATCGAGTTCAGCGGTGAAAATTCACCGGGGTTGATAATACCCACCTGCGGCACATAGAGCGCTCCGGCAACACCGGCCACCACGGCAGAAAAAACAAACACCCAGAGTTTAATATTTTCCACCCGGTAGCCAATGAAACGACTGCGACTTTCTGCATCACGAATCGCCACGCAGGCCAGTCCCAAACGTGAACTGACGATATAACGGCTGATAACATACGCCACGGCCAGTGCAAGTGTCGAGGCCAGAAACAGGCCAATGCGGGTGCTGTCGGTACGCAAATCAAAACCCAGAATATCTTTAAAATCAGTCAGTCCATTATTGCCGCCAAAGCCCATTTCATTACGAAAAAATGCCAACATCAGTGCATAGGTCATGGCCTGTGTGATAATCGACAAATACACGCCAGTGACCCGTGAACGAAAAGCCAGATAGCCAAAGACATAGGCCAGGGCCCCAGGAACCAGAACAACCATCAGTGCCGCGAACCAGAATTGATCAAAGCCATGCCAGAACCACGGCAATTCACTCCAGTTTAAAAACACCATAAAGTCCGGCAACAGGGGATCACCATAGACACCACGCTCACCAATCTGACGCATCAGATACATGCCCATGGCATAACCACCTAACGCGAAAAATGCACCGTGGCCCAGACTGAGAATGCCGAGATATCCCCAGACCAGATCTGCTGCCAGAGCCAGTAAGGCATAAGTCAGATATTTTCCTAACAGGGTGACCGTATAAGTTGAGAGGTGAAAGGCACTACCTTCAGGCACCACCAGATTCAATAAGGGCACGAACACACTGGCCAGCAGCAGGCCAGCCAACAGATAAAGACCGGGCCGATCGTTTTTCATGATCTGTATCATCATCATTATTTAATCCTCCGCTGCTCGGCCACGTTGAGGAAACAAGCCTTTGGGACGCTTTTGAATAAATAGAATAATAAAAATCAAGACTATAATTTTCGCCAATACCGCGCCGGCCCAGGGTTCCAACACCTTGTTGATTATCCCAAGACTCATCCCGGCCACCAGCGTGCCCCATAAATTGCCAACACCGCCAAAGACCACCACCATGAATGAATCGATAATATAAGCCTGTCCCAGATTCGGCCCGACATTGGTAAGCAGGCTAAGTGCCACTCCCGCCAATCCGGCAATCCCTGAGCCCAGACCAAAGGTCAGAGCATCCACCCATTCCGAGCGCACCCCCATCGCCCGTGCCATTTTTCGGTTTTGTGATACGGCGCGTACCTGCAAGCCCAGTGAGGTTTTCTTCATCACCAGCACCAATGCCACAAACACCGCGAGGCAAAAAATAATGATATAGAAACGATTCCACGTCAGTGCCAGCACTTCATTAATATGCCAGGCACCGGACATCCACTGCGGGGTGATGACACTACGGTTCAACGGCGAGAAAATCGAACGCACCGCCTGTTGCAGAATCAGGCTCACCCCGAAAGTCGCCAGCAGGGTTTCCAGTGGACGACCATAAAGATGGCGAATCACACTCCGTTCAATCGCAATACCCACCAGAGCCGAGACAAGAAAGGCCGCCGGTATCGCCACGACGATGGAAATACCAATATGATCCGGCATCAACAATTGAACCACATAGGTGGTATAGGCCCCGATCATCATTAGCTCACCATGTGCCATATTGATAATACCCATCACCCCGAAGGTGATTGCCAGCCCGATCGCCGATAAGGCCAGCACCGAGCCCAGACTCAGACCGAAGAACAGGGTCTCGACTTTGGCATAGAGTCCGCGTTGTTCATTGATCTTTTTTATCGCCTTTTCAACCTTCGTTTCCAGCATTTGATTTGGCGCAGAGTAATTTGTCAGGGCATTGACAGCCGAAGGATTCAGGCTCCCAGCCAAGGTGGTGATCGCCCTACTCTGTTTGGCTTCGTCACCCTCTTCAAGTTGAATGACTGCCAGCAGGATATGCATGGCTCTGAGCACACGCTCGTCTGTTTCTTTATCTATTATCGTATTGATAAGGTTTGCAGATTTCGATTCAGGATTTTTAAGTAATTCTTCCAACGCCGACAAGCGGATATCGGCATCATCATTTTGTAACTGAATCACTGCTAGCGACTGCCGAATCAAGCTGCGCAAACGATTATTGATTTTTACTTTTCTAAAGCCATGTTTATTTTTCTGCGTCACTGGCTGGGCATCAAATAGCGGCGTAAAGGAATACTCGTTGGCTTTTTCCTGCATAAAAAATAGTTGCTTGCTGGATTTGGAAAAATACAACTGCCCCTCCAGCATGGCTTTAAATGCCAGATAAGCCTGGGCTGGATTTTGTGCTGAAATCAGTTCAATCGCCTGCGCTTTTTTGTTGTAATTTTTTACGCTGAGTGTTTTCCAGGCTTCATCCAGAGAAATCTCAGCGGCAAACGAGGTTGCCATAAAAGCTGAAAAAAAAGACAGACACAAAAATAAGGTCGCCAGTTTTTTTGCCGTAGCAGGGATTAAAAATTCAGACATATCTGATCTCATTTTAACAATAAAAAGGGCATAGAATAAAAGCGAGGTTTAATCTTGCTCGCCATTACCCTATGCACCCAAACTCAGAAGGACACGGCTATCTTACTGCGCCCTTCTGTCATTAGCGCCTAACTTTTAATAGTTCTGGCCGCTGCACTTTTTGCTTTTCACATTGTAGTTGCCGCAAGACAACGGTGCGCGCCAGTCAGAAATTAGATCACGCGAACCCGGCAGATAATCAGACCAGGCATCACCGGGCACCAGACCGGTGGTTTCCCAGACAATATCAAACTGACCGTTTTTCTGGATTTCACCAATCAATACCGGTTTGGTGATGTGATGATTTGGCATCATCGCAGAATAACCGCCCGACAGGTTCGGCACAGAAACACCAATCAAAGCATCCTGTACTACAGCAGGATCTGTCGTGCCGGCCTTTTCTACGGCCTTCACCCACATATTAAAGCCGATGTAATGGGCTTCCATAGGATCGTTGGTAACACGTTTTTTACTCTTGATGAATTTCTGCCAGCTTTCGATAAAAGCTTCATTCTCATCAGATTCCACGCTCATGAAGTAATTCCATGCAGCCAGATGTCCTACCAGCGGTTTGGTATCCAGACCGGAAAGTTCTTCTTCACCAACCGAGAAAGCCACCACAGGAATATCTTCAGCCGAAATACCTTGATTACCCAGCTCCTTGTAGAAAGGAACATTGGCATCACCATTGATGGTCGATACCACGGCTGTTTTCTTACCGGTGCTGCCAAATTTCTTGATGTCAGATACTATCGACTGCCAGTCAGAATGACCGAAAGGAGTGTAGTTGATCATGATGTCTTTTTCTTTCACACCTTTGGCCAGCAAATAAGCTTTGAGGATCTTGTTCGTGGTGCGCGGATAAACATAATCCGTACCGGCCAGCACCCAGCGTTTAACCCCAAGATCGTTCATCAGATAATCCACTGCGGGGACGGCTTGCTGATTTGGCGCAGCGCCCGTGTAAAATACGTTCTTCGACGACTCTTCACCTTCATACTGCACCGGGTAAAACAGAATGCTGTTCAACTCTTCAAATACTGGCAACACTGATTTACGTGACACCGAAGTCCAACAACCAAAGACAACATCAGTCTTGTCTTTGGAAATCAACTCACGTGCCTTCTCGGCGAACAGCGGCCAGTTAGAAGCCGGGTCAACAACCACAGCTTCGAGTTTTTTACCCAGCAAACCGCCTTTTTTATTCTGCTCGTCAATCAACATGAGCATGGTGTCTTTCAACGTGGTTTCTGAAATCGCCATCGTGCCGGATAGTGAATGCAGTACACCCACTTTGATGGTGTCACCCGCCCAGGCCAGGGTGGTCGAGGCGGTCAATAATGCGGCGACCGCCAGTGTTTTAAATTTGTTCGTTGTCATGATAAAAGCTCCTTTGCTTTATGCTGCTTTAGATCTGAAATTGCATACCGAATAAAATCGTGTTTGTATCTGTGCCCTTACTACCGCTGGCACTGGCATCACCGCTTCTGAAGTTGAGATTCAGCTTCATGTTGTGACCGGAAATAATATAGTTAGCACCGAATTCAGAGAGTGAACTGCTGTCGCCAACGGTAGGACTATTACTGGTATATCGCACATAGGGTTGGAGTTTGCCGGAACCATAGGGTGTACCGATCAGATAGGCAGCACTTGCAAAATAGGCATTACCATCAAACATCGAGAACACGGGTGAGGCCGCTGAAGTGGAAACATCAAAGGATTTATATTCACCTTCAACCGTTACCACCGATCCGCCGCTCAGTGGTTTTTCAAACAGCCCATCAATCGCATAACCGCTAAAGGAGCCAGACTGCGTCACCGTACCATAGCCATCACTTTGTGATTGTGCTGAAATTGCCAGGGTCATTATATCGCCGGCTTTACCATAATAAGTACTGCTGGTGTAGTAACCGGGGTTAGCTTCCTTGTTAAGAAAGTTATAAGCCAGACGCGTGGCAAACAACGGTGCATCGGTCTGGTTAGCGGCGCCGCTATAGCCATCAAAAACACCCACGGCATACTGGAATTTACCCATGCTACCCCAGACTGTGATACCTTCATCACGCCCGTAAGTACCGGCGACACCATCGGCACCATTACTACCATCATTATCGGAAGGATACAGAGGAACGGTATACTGCCCCCAGGTTAGACCATAGAAGGGGCCATTCATTTCGATACGATCTGCCGGGGTCAACATGCGTCCCATCCAGACGTTAAAGGTTTCACCAGGTTCATACTGAACGATGGCATCCAACACCCCATACTCGCCCCACATTTTATCGGTGCCAAAGTAAAATTTAAAATCTTCAGTTACCTGACCTGCGATATATAAACGCATATTCTCAAGGTTGAAATTATTACCACGACTTGTACCATTAGGCGCACTATCACTGGCTGATGCAATCGAAGTACGAATACCTGCACCAACACTGATCCAACGCGTATCATCAATCTTAATTTTTCCGCCAGCCCAAACCGGTACAGTGCACGCGACAAACAGGCTACTTAGCAGTAGCGATTTCCCAATTACATTTTTCTTTTGCATTTCCAGATTCCTGTTGCTATGGCCAGATGGCCGTAAAAGTAAACATCAAAGAAAGCGTGCAACCATAATAATGAGTAGTGGTGAATAGCTGACGACTTTCATGGTTATTGAGTTTAAACACTGTGTGGGGAAGACAGAATTCGGTAATTGGCGCAGAAACATACGTCAAATGACGCATGGCGCAGGAATTGCTAATGAGATATTAAACAGGAACATTTTCGGTGTAAGCAGATAGAATGGTTCTTAGTATTAAAGGATAAACCCAATTAACGACTGAAGCTGAACAACAGACACCTTAACCACGTGGGTATACTCAAGGTGCCCACCCCCTTCTACTTAAGCTCAATAGAGCAGCATGGCAGGTATTGCAGATTTTCAATGAGTATTAATAAAGATGCCCTGCTGATCCGGCGCGAATACAACAAATGGGTCGCGAATGAAACCCTGGAAGATTATGCCCTGCGCTATACCGCTAAACAGGCGCGGCGCTGGTCAGCAGGCTGGGTTGCCAATACGGCCTTGGGTATCGTCTCTTTTCTGGCATTAGAAGCCATCGGCGGTGCCATTACTCTGAACTACGGCTTCACCAATGCCATGTGGGCCATACTGGTGGTCGGTGCAATTATCTTTTTATCCGGCCTACCCCTCTCCTACTATGCCGCACGTGATGGTGTTGATATTGATCTGCTCACTCGTGGTGCGGGCTTCGGTTATATTGGCTCCACCATTTCATCCCTTATCTATGCCTCTTTTACGTTCATTTTCTTCGCCCTCGAAGCGGCGATCATGTCCATGGCATTACACATGGTCATTGATATTCCTCTCTCACTGGCCTATGTCATCAGTGCGGTGGTCGTCATCCCGCTGGTTACCCATGGTATCACTCGTATTTCCCGCTTTCAGGCCTGGACTCAGCCCATCTGGATCATCCTGCAAGTATTGCCGCTGATTTTTATCGGCCTGCATGAATCTGAGGCGTTTGCCAACTGGCTGAGCTTTAATGGTCTTGGAGCGGAAGAACGACAAGACTTTGACCTGCTCCTTTTTGGTGCGGCTGCCGCCGTCATTTTCCCCCTCATCGCGCAAAATGGTGAACAAGCTGATTTTCTGCGCTTTTTACCGGTGCCTAAAAAAGAAAATAAAAGCCAATGGTGGCTGGCCGTGGTCGGGGCCGGCCCCGGCTGGGTCATTATTGGGGTGATTAAATTATTCATCGGCTCCTTTCTCGCCGTGCTCGCACTGAATCAGGGACTAGAGCCCGAGCTGGCCAGCGATCCGGCCCACATGTATGCCGTGGCCTTCAAATACATTACTACAAATCCAGAGGTTGCTTTGTGGCTGGCCGGTATTTTTGTGGTCATCTCACAACTGAAAATCAATGTCACCAATGCCTACGCCGGATCGATTGCCTGGGGGAATTTTTTTTCCCGCCTGACACACCATCATCCAGGTCGCGTAGTCTGGCTGGTATTCAATGTCACCATTGCCCTGATGTTGATGGAGCTGGGTCTTTATCAGGCCTTTGAAAGCATTTTGATCACCTATGCCAGTCTGGTGGTTGCCTGGATCGGCTGCGTGGTGGCCGATCTGGTAATCAACAAACCACTGGGGCTGAGCCCGGCACATATTGAATTCCGCCGCGGCCATCTGTACGACATCAATCCGGTCGGCGTGGTTTCTATGTGCATTGCCTCCAGTGTCGGCATCGCCGCCAATCTTGGTTTATTCGGTGAACTGGCCGAAGCACTGGCGGCATTTATGGCACTCACCACTCCCTTTATTACCGTCCCCTTAATTGCCTGGCTGACCCACAGTCGTTACTATCTTTCCCGCGTGGACGAGCGGCCTGAAACAGAAACTACGCAGCAGCAATGCCGGATTTGTGAAAACCATTTTGATCATGAAGACATGAGCCATTGTCCCAGCTATAACGGCGCAATTTGCTCCTTATGCTGTGCGCTGGATTCACGCTGTGCGGATCAGTGCCGCCCAGATGCCCATCTATCCGCACAGGCCTCAGCCCTGTTTAGCCGGATTTTGCCCGCGCAAATTAGTCAACGCCTGCACTCTGTTACCGGCCACTTTCTCGGTATTTTTATGATCACTGCGGGCATTATCGCGGGCTTGCTGTCGATAGTCTTTTATGCCCAACAGGATAAATCCGTCGCCGAACTAACGCTAATCAGCGGCACCCTGTGGCAGATATTTTTTCTGTTTTTACTGCTTACCGGGGTCTTAATCTGGCTGTATGTGCTGGCGCAAAACAGTGCCCGCCTTGCCTTAAGTGAAACCCAGTTACAGGCCGAGCTACTGAGCAAGGAAGTCGATGCTCATGAGCTCACGGCGATCGAATTAGCTCAGGCTCGTGATACAGCCAATGCCGCCAACCAGGCCAAGTCGCGTTATCTGTCCGGTGTTAGCCATGAACTACGCACGCCGCTGAATACTATCTTTGGTTATGCCCAGTTGATGGAGGCCGATATCCACGCCGATGATAAATCCCGCAAAATTGCCACGGTCATCCGCCGCAGCAGTGAACATTTATCCGATGTTATCGAAGGCCTGCTGGAAATCTCAAAAATTGAAGCACGTAAACTTGATCTACATCGTGATACCGTTGATCTTCGATCGCTGATTCAACAACTCGATGATATGTTCCGTCCCATGGCACAAAGCAAGGGCATTGATTTTGTAGTTCAATGTCAGCCCGAACTGCCTCGCTTTGTCTCCATCGATGAAAAACGACTGCGCCAAATCCTGCTCAACCTGTTATCCAATGCTATCAAGTTTACCCCGACAGGCAAGGTTGAAATGAATATCAGTTATCGTACTCAAGTTGCGCGTATACGGATTAAAGATAGCGGCATTGGTATTGCTGAAGCCGATCAAAAAAGAATTTTCGATCCCTTCGAACGCGTTCACAATGATCATACCCAAAAGATCAGCGGCACCGGTCTGGGCTTGTCTATCAGTCGTCTACTGGTCGAAATGATGGGTGGCAGCCTGGAACTAAGCAGCCAGCCCGGACAGGGCAGTGAATTCTGCCTGCGCCTGTTCCTTCCCAGTGCCCGCGAAGAACCCGCCGTCAACCAGCCTCAAACAGAGATACAGGGTTATAACGAACGTCCTCAACATATTATGGTTGTCGATGATGAAGCCCGCCATCGCAATCTGATTTATGATTTTCTACATCCCTTCGGTTTCATTGTGCATCAGGCCGACTCTGCCGAACAGGCGCTGGCCTTATTAAACGAACTATCAATTGATCTTTTTTTACTGGATATTTCCATGCCCGGCATGGATGGCTGGCAATTGCTAAAACTCATTCGTCAACGCGGTATCAACACGCCGGTAATAATACTCTCAGCAGATCCTTATGAGGACGTTAGCCTAAATCAGGATAAGGCTGAATTTCAGGCTTACATCAATAAACCCCTGCGACTGGAAAAACTGCTGGAACAATTACAACGCTGTCTGAACCTGCACTGGACCAATCATGAGATAAAACAAAACTTAAACACTCCGGTAATCTCCAATGATATCGTAATGCCAGTAGAACAGGCTCCAATTCAAAACCTGAATCAAAAAACAATACGCTCAATGCGAGAATTTGCCAGCGTCGGTTATCTTAAGGGTGTGCTTGAGTGCACCACTCAACTGGAATCACAGCAACCGCCAGCTGACTGCTTAGTCCGTTTGCGTAGACTGGCGGATAACTGTGATATGGACGGCATTGTCCGCGCAATTGATGAATTGATTGAAACAGAAGGCAGGACTGAATAGTGCAAAAATTCAAAGATCAAACAACGGTGCTAGTCGTGGATGACTCGCCCGGCTCGCTGGGCATGATCAACATGGCACTGGATGAAGCCGGCATCACCGTGCTCATCGCACTCAATGGCCAACAAGCGATGAATGTGCTGGAGCAAATCACGCCTGATGCGATTTTACTGGATGCTGTCATGCCGGTAATGGATGGCTTTGAATGCGCCCGTGAGATTCGTAAAAAACTATTACTGACACCCATTATCTTTATGACTGGGCTCAGCGAAGTTGAAGATATGGTCAAAGCCTTTGATGCCGGCGGCAATGACTACATTATAAAACCCATTCGCCCCGAAGAACTGCTGGTGCGTATTCGTCAGCATACCAATAGTGCGCGCATGCTGATTGAAGCACAAAAAGCACTGGATTCCATGCGCCAACATGTATTTTGCATCAACAAACGCGGCCAAATTTTATGGGCCACTCCGGAAGCCCAACTTCTGTTAAACCAGTATTCACAACAACATGACAATGCTATCGATCTTGACAAGCGACTAATGCATTGGTTGCCCAATGGTCAGAGCGGACATGATCTCGCCCTGCCCCTGCCTGAACAGGATCTGGTATTGACGGTACATTATTTTAAACATACCAATGAAGATGAATTCCTGCTAAAAATCCAGTCACCAAATGTTGAAATTGATCCGGTTATTCTGGAAGAAAATCTGGCCATCACCTCACGGGAAGCCGAAGTATTATTGTGGCTGGCGCATGGCAAGACTAACCGAGAGATCGCTGATATTCTTAGCATGAGCCCGCGCACAGTGAATAAACATCTGGAACAGATGTATCCTAAAATTGGAGCCGATAACCGCACCGTCGCCGCTTCCGTTGCAATACAAATTATACTTGGCGGACGCATGGGCTCTCCTCCCGCTTAACCCATCGCCTCTGCTGCTGCTCAAAGACAGGAAAGGTCACAGAGAAAACACTGGTTTACACTACGGCATACCCCTTCAATGCATTACTTACTATTGTATCGCTACAACGACTGGCTTAGCAGTAAGTTTAACCGCAAAGCGTAAATCTCAATCAAAGGTGTCAGAGTCAACATTTACAGTCGTATCCACGTGATTTTCGGGATGATATACCGGGTTAGAATCAGCAGAAGCCGTTGAACAAAAACATGCAGTACTCTTACTGGTGAGTCCCTACAACCAGGACACCGCTGGGCGAATTTTTCCCACGGCAAGGCCTCTTGAGTTTACTATCGTAGGGGATATATGCGCCTGAAGTTTATGCTTATCATCATCAGATAGTGCACCCAGATGTTCAAGGATTGCCAATAATGCGACTGACCGTGCACGTTCACTGCCATCCACTATTTTCAAAGCAATCCCCAGGCCTCGCTCAGGTAAGGCCGCCGTGACGATGCCCTCAGCTCCGGTTTTAGCCAACACCGCACCGTGGGTGGCTTCGTTCAACTCACTGACCACCGATCCATGTCCGGCTATATATAGAGGCTCATTGATAATGGCTTTGTGAAGACGGTAAATTCCCTGTGCACGATTATCTGACAAATCTACGGGCTTAGCAAAGCGGGCTGTGGCCAGCCCCAGCTGTAGCAACGGCATCGTGGGTGCAGGTAATCCACAACCATCGATCCCCATTGGATACTGTTTAAGATCAATATCTGCCAGGTCGGAAAGTATGTCCAGCGATAATTGTTGCAATGGATGTTCGACCTGGTGGTAGTTATCCAGGGGCATATCTAAATGCAGTGCCGTGGTTAAAAATCCAGTGTGCTTACCTGAGCAATTGTGATGAATTCGACAGCCATGCTGCCCGGAAGCTAGCAACTGGTGAGCACTCTCAGTATGTTCAGGTAGCACCGCACCACAGGCCAGGTGATCCTCGGTTAAGCCCAGGCGGTTTAGCCATGATGCCACCAGTTCCTGATGCATTGGCTCACCCTGATGGGATGAACAGGCTAGTGATAATTCTGCATCGCTTAGGGAATATTGCTCACTAGCACCACTCTCAACCAGGTGAATAGCCAGCATCGGTTTTAGCGCAGAGCGCGGAAACACCAGACTTTCGATGTCTCCCCAGCTTTTTACAACATCGCCCTTATAATCAGACACGACAGCCGCGCCAAAATGCCGACTTTCTATGATACCATTTCGTGTAACTTCGACTAAAAGCTCATAGGACATGCAGCAAAAACTCCTAAGTACACTCGTATCCAGATAAATATTTAAAGGTAACTTTACGGTTGCATACAAACTTCATCAAGTATGACAACCACTAAAGATGAGTTCTTTATATAGCGGCGGCGAACTTGTCGTCTGATCCAGGTTGTAAATGAGGGGGTAAGGTTGAAGAAGCTCTAGCAAGCCCATCTTCTAACATCAGCTCGATCACTCTATCGTAAGCCAATTCATGTGCTATACAACAGGCTTCAGGAAAATAACTAGAACCATAGGTCATACCTGGCACCAGGTTTGCTTCCATGAAAAAACATTCACCATGATTATTAGTTTTAATATCGATGCGTCCAAAGTCTCTGACACCCAGGGTATTAAAAGCATCAATAGCCAATCTTGTTACTCTGTTTTTTACTTCATCATCGATAATTTCTATGAGTTTTTCTGAATCATCTTTTTTAGTCTGTGCACCTAAAATTCTAAGCCCATGCGCTGATATTGGTGGTATGACTTCAACCGCAGAGACAAATAATTTTTCATTGCGTGTTTTGATGACAGCAACGGTAAACTCACGACCACTCATGTATTCTTCAACCAGGATGGGTTGATTGAATGTATCGTATAATGACACTATTTTACTTTCGTAGTCTGTAAAGTTGGTTACAAATGACAAATCGTCAATTCCGTTTCCATTTGCGGCATCCAAAGGTTTTAAAAACAGCGGAAACGGAATCGGTAATTCGTTTTCATTTTTATATTGTCCAGGGCTCGCTATAAAGTAATCGGCCGTATTAATACCTTTATTGGTTAAATGCGTTTTAGCAAGAACTTTATTGGAATCAAATTCCAGCACATCTCTTGATGAACCTGTGAAATTAATTCTATGCTGGGAAAAATAATCAGACAACCAAATATTTTTTTCATTGTTAACGGGAATATACTTTACCGCTAAGACGACCAGGTCAGGTTTTCTTTTAACAACATCATCCAAACACTCTTTTGTTTTGCACACATTTAGCCCGACACTGTAGCCCATCTTCTGAATTGCGTCTAAAACACTGTTACAGGCTTTTAGTGTTCCAAATCCACTTTCTTTTAATACTTCATTGGGTGTCGTTATTATTTCTATATGCATTGAGGTTTTCCGAGTTCAATATTTAATTAGATTGAATGCATAGCAAAATGCCTGATCTTTAAATTCAGGTATGCACTACAAACAACAAGATGCGAAATGAAAAACTAGCTCACTAATTGCTTTATGCTGATGAACTATGGATATGTTTAGAACGTGATCAGTTAGCCAGCAAGATATAGGTAAACCGATGAGTAAATGAATACACCGCTCCACTACACTAAATAACTGTTCAAAATACCAGATCGCGGGTTATGCTCTATGTTCATGGTGAGCCCTTCGGCTTTGCTCAGAAGAGCCTTGTCGAATCATGAATATGGAAGGGTAAATCACTATAATTTAGAATTTTTGCCTTTACGACAAGCTCAGGTCGAACCGTTGTTTAAGCAGTTACACGCTTAAGATAGACGGCTACTTAGTCAGTAAAGAATAACATAAATCGGAGAAAGATGATGCGTTTATTATTGAAACACAGGGCCAGCTCATTAAAAAGCGATTGACATCATAAGCTTATATGAGCAAATAGTGTTTTTAAGCCTATGGAAGCCTAAAGTAAGTCTCAATATAGTAGAACACTTTTCAATACTGAAAGTACCATCAAAATAGACCGGCACAAAAAACATCAGTTGGTAGATATCATCATATTATGTGTGAGTGCCGTCATAAGCGGCGCAGAGCGACGGCAAGATGGTCACAGCAAGCTTGATTTGCTAAGAAAACATGTTCCTCTGAAAAATGCCTCCCGGCAGACTATTTTATGATCACCTTTACCGTGCCAAAAGAAGTACGCGACCTGATCTGGCAGCATCAACATCCGCTTTACACGCTAATGTTTAGCTGTGTTTGGGACACCCTGCAAACCTTTAGTCAAAATGATAAACAACTCAGCAGAACACCCGGTGTCATCGCCGTACTCCATACCCACTCAAGAGCCCTGGATTATCACCCGCATGCACATAGTATGCACACGCATTCCGATCACTGAACAAATACGATCAACAAGTCCAACATAAGGACACAGGACACGTTTGCTCATGTAAACACATCACAAGCTTGAACATTAACGCAGCTAATACGGGCTGAGGGAGTTGCTCGAATTAAAAAGGGTTAACGATACAAACAAAGGGCAAACTCCCCGTCATCGCAATGAGCGCGGGATGAAATATGAAAATATAATTAAAAAATGGAAGCCTGAATTTAACAGAAGGCTAATCTGCAAAAAGCTATTTTCAGTAACGTCATTCCAGACCAACAACGATGTCACCGGGCAGGGCTTGTCCAACAAACGGTTAGATTGTGGTTCGCCCATTTTTTAATGCAGGTTTATTTTCAATACTTTGTTTAAAAAACGAAAGTGCTTATCAAGCGAATAGATTTTGCAGTTATTTTGCTTGGCATTTTGAGCGATTATTAAATCAGAAATACCCACTCCATTCGCCCCAGATTTTAGACATTTCACCTGAAATTCAATTATCTCTTCCCAGTGAATATCTAATGCCGTTTAAGTTATTTCATAAAGCAGCTTAACAAGCTTTGTTTGTTTCTTTATTTTTAAGTACGGTATTAACTCTGCAAGTATTATGTCATTGGTAACGATAAGATTTTCATCTATTAAAAATTCCAGATCTTTGGAATTGTTACCCTCCCGAAAAATAATCAATCCATATTGATGTATCTACCAAGACTGTCACTAACGACGGCCTCTTAATTCATCAAAATCAATATCTAAATCAACTTTTCCTTTGTATTTTTTAATATTAGAAATCTTTGATTTTCTTACCAGTTCTTCCAGTGCCTTAACAATAACCCCTGTTTTTGTTTTTGTATGGGTTACTTTCATTGCCTCATTCAATAAATTTTCGGGTAAATCAAGAGTGGTTCTCATATGCACCTCCTAAGTAATGCATACGATAACAGGATGTTATGCATAACCTTTCAACTTATTACATCGCAAGACCTGACCCCGACGCGACTACTCAGGATTATCTGGCGGAGAGGGAGGGATTCGAACCCTCGGAAGGCTCGCGCCTTCACTTGATTTCGAGTCAAGCCCATTCGGCCACTCTGGCACCTCTCCGGAAACAAGATTATAAGTCCTCTGTTTAAAATTTACAGATCCTTTTTTCCATTTTCAGCTAATTTCTTAAAACTCAGAGCCTTATCCGGCAATCTTGAAGTAAATCAAAAACACCCACTAACACATCAAAGCAACACATTCAAGCCACTAGAGCACAAGTTATAGATAATCGATAACATTAGTGTGTTATAATTTACGACCCATCAACGCAGATGGTTCCAATAAATCTAACCGGCATGGTCATTGGGCATGCCCATAAAGAAGTTTGTAGTAAGGGTTGCTTGCATGCAGAAAAAACATCTATTAATAACAGGCGGGATTATATTACTGGCATTCATTCTTAATGCCTGTGCGCCTCAGCGTAATTTGCTGCAGCAAGTTCAGGATAGTGGCCGCTTGCAGGTGGTTACCCGTAATGCACCCAGCACTTATTATGAAGGTCCACATGGAACAAGTGGTCTGGAATATGATCTCATTAATGCGTTTGCGGATTACCTTGGTGTAAAAGCCGAGATTCGCAGTGTAGACAACCTGGATAGTATCCTGACCCAGATCGAAACTGGACAGGCACAGATCGCAGCCGCCGGTTTGACTATCACCGAACAACGCAAAAAGCGGGTACGCTTTACCCTCCCCTATCAACACATTACCCAGCAACTAATTTACCGTACAGGTATGTCCCGTCCTCGCAGTATCAAAGATCTGCTTAAGGGTGATCTTGAAGTTATTGCAAACAGCAGTCACTCCGAGCGTCTACAAACCTTAAAAAAGGAAGTCCCTGCGCTAAAATGGCGAGAAAATGCAGACGTGAAAAGCACTGAGTTGCTAACGCTGGTAGCTGAACAGCTAATTGACTTCACCATTGCCGACTCCAATGAAGCGGCGCTGCACCGACGTTTTCATCCAGAACTGCGCGTGGCCTTTGATATCTCTGAAGCACAGGGGCTGGCATGGGCATTACGTCGTGGTAAAGATGATAGCCTTTATCAGGAAGCACAGAATTTTTTTGGCTCCCTACAAAAATCCGGCAAGTTGGAGCAGATGCTCAGCCAATATTATGGTCATGTGCGCAAATATAATTATGCCGGGACACCGACCTACCTGCGCCATATTAAACAGCGAATGAACCGCTACCAGCCTTTGTTTGAAGAGGCCGCACTGAACAATGATCTGGACTGGCGTTTACTCGCCGCTGTCGCGTATCAGGAATCCAACTGGAATCCACGTGCCGTCTCACCGACGGGGGTTCGCGGCATAATGATGCTGACCCGTGCTACGGCTCAGCAACTTGGTGTCAATAAACGCACCGATCCCGCTCAGAGTATTGATGGCGGTGCACGTTATCTTAAAAGCCTGTATCAACGTTTCCCTGAAGTGGGTGAGCCGGATCGCACCTGGTTTACCCTGGCCGCCTATAACGTCGGTTTTGGCCATGTAAAAGACGCGCGGAAAATTACCACGCAACGTGACGGTGATGCTGATAAATGGGCCGATGTAAAAGAAAGCCTGCCCCTGCTCCGTCAACGTAAGTGGTATAAAAAAACTCGTTATGGCTATGCCCGTGGTCACGAGCCGGTGCGTTATGTTGAGAATATTCGCAGTTATTATGACATCCTGCGCTGGCGTACTGAAAAACCGGAAACACCTTCCCGCAACAAACTGGCCTTTTCTTCCGCTGCGCTGTAACTATAAATCTATAAAAATACAAATCTGCTAGTTGTGTGTTCTAAATATCAGCCTCTCTAGCTGATATTATTGTTCGCAAATAAACCCGAGAAAAAAACTATTTTTTTCTTCGCGCACGGAAAAAATCCGTCAGCAACTGTCCACATTCCTCAGCCAGTACGCCTTCGCTTATCTGAACACCGTGATTGTGTTGATCGCTGTTGAGAATATCAAACATACTTCCTGCTGCGCCAGTTTTAGGATCACGCGCACCGAACACTACACGCTGAACACGGGCATGAACGATCGCCCCGGCACACATGACGCAAGGTTCGAGAGTGACATAGAGTGTGGTTTCCGGAAGACGATAATTTGAAACTGCGCGAGCCGCAGCCCGTAAGGCCTGCATCTCAGCATGGGCGCTGGGATCGTGACTACTGATTGGTACATTCCAGCCCTCACCAATAATCTGATCATCACGCACCAGTAACGCACCAACGGGTACTTCATCCGCCGCCTGAGCACGGCGCGCCAGCTCCAGTGCGCGCTGCATGTATTCTAAGTCACGAGTGGCGAGGGACGAGGGACGAGAATCGAAGTTCAATTTAATAGATACTCATAATAGTCTAGGTTTGCGCCGTGTACCAACATCAAACAACCAGGTTGGACAGAGCAAGGCGAAGAAGCCCAACAATGTACGCCAGGCTGTTGGGCTTCATTTCATTCTGCCCAACCTGCATATTTTCGCTCTATTCCCACTCGATTATCAATAGCCCGACAAAGTCCATTACTAGCGCGGGTTTCCCGGTTGTCGTGAGTGTTAATACCATGAGAAACACCATGCTCAATATTTACTGCTAATTGCCCGAAAAGGTTGCCTGCCCTGGTCCGGGCTGTCTTTTTTGTCAATCTTGATCAGATGGGTGGCAATCACACGGTAAACAATGCCGAGCACCCCGCCCATGACGGCCGGGCGGATTAATAGGCTGGCCGACTGTTGCTGAGGCACAGATCTACCAGGTCGTCGAGGCGTGCGGTTCCGGCGCACATTACGGTGTCTGCACCACCCCAGTAAATCTTCACGCCGCCGTCGTCATCCGCGACTGCACCGCAGGTAAAAACGACGTTGTGTACATAGCCCGTGATCTCCCAGGGATCCTCTGGAGCCAGCACCCATTCATCCGAGACGCCGATAATCTTCGCCGGGTTGGCGAGATCGTGCAGCGCCACGCCGAGGCGATAAACCGCCCCGTCCATGGTCTCGAATACTCCGTGGTAAATGCTGAGCCAGCCGCGCTCGGTGCGGATCGGTGTCGCGCCGGGACCAATTTTCGACTCGTCCCAGTGATATTGCACCGGTTTCATCACCACCTCGGAATCCCCCCAATGCACCAGATCCGGCGACCATGACAGCCACACGGACCAGGGACTGATCTCTGAATGGGGGCGATCCAGACGTGCATAACGGCCATTGAATTTTTCCGGGAAGATGACGACATTACGCATGTCTGCTTGCGTGATCAGCGCAACCCGTTCGACGGAGTGAAAGTCCCGAGTCCTGGCCAGCCCGATACGCACACCGTGGCGCGAATAGGCGCTGTAGCTAATCAGGTATTCCCCGTCAATACACGAGATCCTGGGGTCTTCCACCCCGAAGGCCTCGTACTCTCCAAAGGCACCCTCTGTCGACGGCACCAGGAATGGCTTTGGGCCGACTGTAAATTTGAAGCCGTCCTCGCTCTCGGCGATGCCGATGATCGACCGGCCGCTGCGCAGGTGGGATCGAAACAGCATGATGGTGCGACCGTCGTATCGTGTCACGCCAGCATTGTGTACGGTTTCTACCGGATAGGGGATATCATCTTTGGTCAGAATCGGGTTGGCCGGGCAGCGTTCGATCAGCGGCCGAGTGTTATGCCTGTTACGAGCAGCGGTCATAGTCATCCTCCAGCCGGATAATGTCGTCTTCGCCGAAATAATCCCCCATCTGCACCTCAACCAGGATCAGCGGGATGTCACCGGGGTTCATGATTCTGTGTACGGCACCTCGCGGGATATCCACGGACTGCCCCGACTTGAGTGGGATTTCCTGATCCCCCACGGTGACCAGTGCCTCACCACTGACCACGGTCCAGTGCTCTGCACGGCGCCGGTGCTTCTGCAAACTCAGTCGCTCGCCCGGTTGGACGATGATTTCCTTGATTTTGTGATCGTCCCGTTCGAGCAGGTTTTCATAGTGCCCCCACGGTCGATGGTTCTCCCGCTGCTCGAGGATACTATGGTAGACATCCAGGTAGGCGTGCGCCATGTGCCGGCTGGTGAAGCGTTCCTCCACCTCGTCCCGGCAGGCGCGCCGATCAAGTGAGTCAATCCTGTCCACCGCCTGCACGGCGGCGTTCACATCGGCCACGATGAATCCCGTGTGGCCGTCGCGAATGAGTTCCGGCATGGAGCCCCGCCCAAAGGCGATCACCGGTGTGCCACAGGCCATGGACTCGACCACGCTCAGCCCGAACGGTTCGTCGAAGTGAATCAGGTGCAACAACGCCCGCGCACCGCCCAGCACCTCCTGTCTTTTTTCCGGCCCGACAGAACCTATGTATTCCACTGTGGTTCCATCGATATACGGCTCTACCTGTTCCCTGAAGTACGCCTCGTCCTGCACGATCCCGGCGATCACCAGCCGTAGTCCGGTCCTGCGCGCCACCTCAATGGCATCAACGACACCCTTGTGGGGGTGGATACGTCCGAAAAACAACAGGTAGTCTCCTGCGTCTTCGCGATAGGAGAATTGTGCGAGATCGATGCCATGATGGATGGTTGCAATGTAATCGAGTTCACGGCTCCTGTCGGCATCACTGATCGCCACGTAGTGGGTTCGCTCATTGTACTTTTTATAAACGGGCAAAATCGACGGCGAAGAGAATCCATGGATAGTCGTGAGCAGCGGCGTATGGGTAAAACCGCTGTAGCTGAGTGGCAGAAAATCAAACTGGTTGTGAATGAGATCAAACTCATCCGCCCGCCTAAACAGCTCGGCGATATGCAGGCATTCCCAGACCTTTGGATCGATCGAGGGATCTTCTGAGTAAGGCCGTTCACAAATCCAGGCAAGTTTACCTCGGGTAATGGAATCACCGGTCGCAAACAGCGTCACATCCACACCCATCATCACCAGCTGTTCGGTCAGGAGGCTGACCACGTTTTCCCACGGCCCGTAATGCCGCGGTGGTGTACGCCAGGACAGGGGACTTAACATTGCAATCTTCATAAAGGGGCCTGTGTGAAAGCCTGCGCGCGGTCCACGCGCCAGCGGGGTGTCGTAATTATCACATGGATGGAGCACTAAATAGCTGTTCCAAATAACCAGTCTACTTTAGGAATTACCGTTCGTCCTGAGCTTGTCGAAGGACAAGCAGATTAAGCACTCAATTTCCAGTATTTCCACGCTCATAGTTCGACAAGCTCACCACGAACGTGGAAATTCACCAGTGATCTGGTATTTGGAAGGCCTATTTAGACACCACAGTAACACGATTAGCCGGACGGGCCACAAAAGTAAAACACTTAACGGAACGAAGCGACAGCCCGTTCAGATAAGACTCAGACAGGGTAAAAATTTTACGCTTGCTGCCGCTAAAGATATATAGTGCGTTGCAAAAAATAGACTACCCTATTAACCATTCAACATTTATATGCTGCGGTGCCTGTATGGATAGGCCGGTACCAGGCACAGAGGCTTGTACCACGTGGATGCGATAAAGACCAAAATCAGACCTGTTCCTCCCACTCCACTTGCACGGCGCAAGTCGATTGTGATGAAGGCGAAGATCGACCGCGTCATTACCCGGCCACATCTGCCGTCCGGTGAAGAACACATCCGAAACGTTATCAGGCGAGTGTTGAGCCTGGACGAGGACGAGGCGTGTACGCTACTGGAAACCGTCTTGCAGGATTTCTCCCACCGCCACCGCTACTTCAGGGAGAGCCTGGAGCGAAATTTTGAACGGGTGGCTGGCTTTGTACCGGATGTCGATCAGCTGTCGAAGCAACGGCGACTGTTGATTGGCGCATACTTTACCGCGGAATACTCGGTGGAGGCGGCAGCATTGTTCAATCCCTCCATCATTCAGGTTCCGAATCAGAAGGCGGATCCTGAAGGTTCCTGCCGATTCGTTATGAGCTTTCGTGCTACGGGTGAAGGCCACATCTCCTCCATTGAGTTTCGCAGCGGGATTATCGATAGCAACAATGATATCTATTTCGATGGCTTGAGTGACTACGTAGAAGCTCCAGAAATCCATCCCAATCCAAGCTACGACCGGCACCTGTTCCGGTTGAAACTCCAGGAGATGGGGGCGAGTAATACGGTAACGCACCAACTCCTCAATAAGCTGCCGGACAACTTCACCTTCAACGATCTGCAGGGAAAGATTGCCGAACTCCAGAACAACGGCCAGTTCCGGCTACAGGATAAGACAGATGCCATTGACATGGCGATGTGGCTGGCGAAATCTAATTACGAGATTTTATTTCGGCCCGAACACCCGATTTCCGAGCGGGTGATCTTTCCCGTGTCGGAATCCGAGCGCAAAGGGATCGAGGATGCCCGTTTTGTGCGTTTCGTCGATGACGACGGCACGGTGATCTACTACGCCACCTATACCGCATACAACGGAGAGGCGATCCTGCCGCAACTCATCGAGACCTGCGACTTCCTCTCGTTCAAGGTCATTACGCTGAACGGAGCCCAGGTGCAGGGTAAGGGGATGGCCCTGTTCCCGCGAAAGATCCGGGGTAAATACGTGATGCTGTCACGCCAGGATGGCGAGAACAACATGATCATGTTTTCGGACAATCTGCACTTCTGGCAGCAGGCCCAGATTCTGCAGGAACCTGAGTACCCTTACGAATTCTTACAGATGGGGAACGGCGGCTCACCCATCGAGACGCCTGAAGGCTGGCTGGTCATGACCCACGGGGTTGGCCCGCTGCGAACCTACAGCCTTGGCATCGAGTTGCTGGATCTCGAGGATCCGACCCGAATCATCAGCCGGATTGACGAACCGATCCTGGTGCCGAACGAGCATGAGCGGGAGGGGTACGTCCCCAACGTGGTTTACAGTTGCGGCGCACTCATCCACCAGGACGAATTGATCATCCCTTACGCCTCGGGCGACCAGCGCTGCAGCGTAGCAACGCTGCAGGTACCACAGCTGATGGCCAGGCTCCTGGCGGCCCATGCGGAATTATAGTCGTCGCTATTCCGACGATACTTTCTAAACATCAGGTTGGGCAGGCTCTTCCCCTGATGCAACCTGGTCCCAGCCGCGGTGGTTGTAGACGGCGAGCAGCGCCATGAGCCAGCAAAGTGTGGACTCTGCCCCCTGATTTTCATTCGCACCCTGCGTTTCCAGTCCGTCCCGGCAGCCTCCGGTAGCGTAATCGCAGAGCGGAACCCGCAGGTCGTTCTCACCCTGATACCAGTTGAGACACTGGTAGGCGTAAGCAACCCATTTCTCATCCCGTGTGCAGTTGAATGCTTCGATGCAAGCATCCACCATTGCGGCCGCCTCGATGGGTTGTTGATCGAATCGCGCCTTTTTGCCGTCCCGGGTTAACCAGCCGTGGTTGCCGATAGCGGTGAAGTGGTGACCCTTCTCATCGGTCTGAACCTGCTTCAACCAGTCAAGGGCGCGCAGACCCATGTCCAGCATCTCGCGGTCGGGAAGCCACTGCCCGGATAGCAGCAAAGCCTGTGGTAGCCGGGCGTTGTCGTAGGTCAGGGTATCTTCACACCAGGGCCAGTCTTCGCTGGCAAAATCCCTGAACTGTTGCATCAGCCGATCCGAGAGTATCTTGCGTATCCTTTTCGCGCGGCTGTCCCCGCTGTAGTTACTCAGATACGCATGAATACCGATGATGGTGAAGGCAATTGCCCGTGGGTAGGTGAAATGTTCGGTGGTGTCCAGCGCACGATGGAACAGGTCGACCGCAAAGCCCACCTGTCCCTTATCCCGAGCTAATGCCACCGCTACGCCCAGCCCCCACACGGCGCGGCCGTGGGAATCCTCCGAGCCTGTTTCCTCGAGCCAACGACGATCATAGGACATGAAGTTGCGGAACCGGCCGGTCTGATCATTGAAGGCATGGCCCAAAAAACTCAGATAAATGGCGGCAAGGTCGCTCAGCGCTGAATCCAGAGGCTGGAGATCCTGTAGCGTGACGGCGACGATCAATGCGCGGGCATTATCATCCACACAATAGCCGTGGATTCGGTCTGGAACCGTGTACCTGGCGTGTTGCAACATACCGGTGTCATCGGTCATCCGGCGTAAATATTCCAGCTTGATCTCCGGTAACCGTTGCTGGCGTAGTCCGAGGGTCTCCAGCCGGCGTTCGGGTACGTTCTTTCGCAACCGCTGGCGTTTGGCTTTTGCGAAGATGTCGAGATAGCGGCGGCCTACATCGCTCCAGACCATTTTACGGCCGTAGCGGTAGGCCCTCTCCTGGATGGCGCGGCACTCATCGGGATGATCCAGGAGGTCGATGATTTCCCGTGCTAAAGCGGCATGATCACGGAATGGAACCAGCCTGCCCCGATCATCGGCGAGCAACTCCTGAGCGTGCCAGTAGGGTGTGGATACCACCGCTTTGCCCATCCCAAGCGCATAAGCAAGGGTACCGGAAATAATCTGCGCCTCGTTCTGGTATGGAGTGACATAAATATCTGCCACGCCGATAAACTCCAACAGGTCTTCGTCGGCAACAAAACGATCATGAAAAACGATGTGGTTCGAAACGCCGAGTTCTTTTGCGCGCCGGTGAAGGCTGTTTCTGTAATCCTCCCCCTGTTCCGCCTTAAGGTGCGGATGGGTGGCGCCTACCACCATATAAATGACCTGCGGGTGGGCTTTCACGATTTCCGGCAGGGCATCAATGACCACATCAATGCCCTTGCCCGGTGAAAGCAGGCCAAAGGTCAAAATGATCTTCTTTCCGGATACGTCGAACTTGTCCTTGTAGGCATCGGATTCGATAAACGGCACGTCAGGAATGCCGTGGTGTATGAGGGCGATCTTCTTCTCTGGCACCTGATAGATATCGCGCAGGAATTCGACTGAGCGTTCGCTCATCACCACCAGTCGATCTGAGAGCTCGGCAAGTTGCATCATGATGTGCCGATCCTGAAGGGTTGGATCCTTCAGGATCGTGTGCAGAGTCGTTACCACCGGCATCTTTAGATCACGCAACAGCTCGATGATAAAGCTGCCCCGCTTGCCTCCGAAAATGCCGTATTCATGCTGGAGACAGATCACATCCGCCTGGTTAAGGTTGCATAAATCGGCCGCCAGGCTGTATTCGTTCAGTTGACTCTGGTTGATCTCGAAGTGGACCTGAGACGGGTAGGAATAGCCTTCTGGCCGGTCGTTCATCGCGATCGCCCAACAGGTTTTGTCTGGCGCATTCAACGCGATGGATTCAAGCAGGTGGGCAGTGAATGTGGCAATACCACACTGACGAGGGAGGTGGTTGCCGATGAGGACGATAGACTTGAGAGTCTCCCATTCGGGTTTTGAGCCTGTCGTGCCAAAGTTCTCCATAGACGCCTTTTTTAGCCGGTATTGTTGAGCAGGTGGGTGAATGATCTGATGCTGATACTCCAGTAGTCGAATGCTGCCAAATTGAGTCGCGAACTGCTACTCCTAAGCTGCCCCTATCTTACACGAATTCAAGGTGATTGATCGGCTGGACGCCAGTGATTATAAAGTCAGGATTGTTCATGTACATCGGGTACAGCCTAAGAAATCTGTTTTTTAAATATGCAACCAAACCATTTTTGTCATCACCATATGATTCATGCATTATTGCGTGTCATTAAAAAACCACTCAGTACAAAAAATGAAAAAACTGCAAACTTTCCTATTACCTCTACACTTGTATTTAAATAGCGAGCAAACACAGCCTGACTTAGTTTGCTTGCTTGCCGAATAGCCTTTATTTGTGCCGCTGTATACTGCTTTACTTCTGGCAAACACTGCGCATCAAATTTGCGCATCGTCATTTCATCAGCCAGGCCTATTTCATGTAAATCACTTATAGATTCGTGGACAACTTCTGAAATACTTTTACCGTTCATTATCTTTTACCTCAAATAATTTATTGGCTTTTACGGCCTCATCTAATGGCTGATCTGTCAGTGCAAAATATATTTTTGCTAAATACTGCAACTCTTTCAGCTCTTTATTTTTTACTGTAGCGCGTGCATTTTTAGCAAAGCCATATATATAAAAGATGATTGCCCTGTTGAAAAGCAACGATGGTTCAAAAACCGCCGCTCTTGCCCGGTGTCGTCGGCAACGTCCTTGTGATTCACGAACATCAATCGACGGCCTTCGCTTTCCGCGCTGTTTGGTACCCTACTCCCACTCAATCGTCGCCGGGGGTTTGCTGGAAATATCATAGGCAACGCGGGAAATACCTTCGACTTCATTAATGATGCGGCTGGAAACAATCTCCAGAAAGTCATAGGGCAGATGCGCCCAACGTGCCGTCATAAAATCAATGGTTTCCACCGCCCTCAATGAGACCACGTATTGATAACGACGACCATCGCCGGTAACGCCGACGGATTTAACCGGCAGAAAAACAGTAAAGGCCTGACTGACTTTTTGATAGAGATCGTGCTTATAGAGCTCTTCAATAAAAATATGATCGGCCAGTCGTAGAATGTCGGCATATTCTTTTTTCACTTCACCGAGTATGCGCACGCCCAGCCCAGGGCCGGGGAAAGGATGGCGGTATACCATATCGTAAGGCAGCCCCAGTTCCACGCCTAGCTTGCGCACTTCATCCTTAAATAATTCACGCAGCGGCTCGCAGAGTTTCAGTTTCATGTGTTCCGGCAGACCACCAACATTATGGTGGGATTTGATCAAATGTGCCTTGCCGGTTTTCGCTCCAGCTGATTCGATCACATCCGGATAAATAGTACCCTGTGCCAGCCATTTGGCATTTTTTAATTTAGCCGCTTCTTCTTCAAACACTTCTACGAACAGGTTGCCGATGATTTTACGTTTCTGCTCGGGATCATTCACACCTTTCAAGGCTGTCAGGAAGCGCGTTTCCGCATCCACCCGAATCACCCGCACGCCCATGTGTTCGGCAAAGGTAGACATCACCTGATCGCCTTCCTGAAAACGCAGCAATCCGTTATCAACAAACACACAGGTCAGTCTGTCACCAATGGCACGATGCAGCAGTGCGGCCACCACCGAGGAATCTACGCCGCCGGACAGCCCCAACAGAACTTCATCATCCGCCACTGAATCGCAAATATTTTTAATACTATCTTCGATAATATTATCTGATGTCCACAGCCGCTCACAGCCAGCAATGTCATGCAGGAAGCGTTCAATGATACGTTCACCCTGACGGGTGTGAGTCACTTCCGGATGGAATTGCAGACCATAAAAATGCCGCTCTTCATCGGCCATACCGGCAATGGGCGCAGTCTCCGTTGAGGCCATTAATTTGAAACCTTTCGGCAGCTTGATGACTTGATCACCGTGGCTCATCCACACATCCAGCAAGCCATAGCCTTCGGCACTAGTGTGATCTTCTATGTCTTTTAACAGTGCCATATGGCCGTGGGCACGCACTTTGGCATAGCCGTATTCATGCCGTTTGGCCGTTTCCACCTTGCCACCCAGCTGCTCGGCCATAGTCTGCATGCCGTAACAGATGCCCAGCACAGGAACACCCAGTTCAAACACCCGTTTCGGTGCTCGCGGTGTGTCATCACCGGTCACAGATTCAGGCCCGCCAGAAAGGATAATCGCACTGGGTTTGAATTCATTAATTTCAGCTTCATCCAGATCACAGGGAACCAGCTCGCAATAAACGCCGGCTTCACGCACCCGGCGGGCAATGAGCTGAGTATATTGAGAACCAAAGTCGAGGATTAAAATGCGGTGTGCGTGAATATCAGTGTTCATAGGATTTAGGTACTTAGTTTAGACAAACAATCATGGTAGGTTAGGCTTCATTTCATTCAACCCAACCTACCGTTTTTTCTGCAAATAGCAGGAAATCAAACCCGATAGTTGGGGGCTTCCTTGGTAATTTGCACATCATGTACATGGCTTTCTTTGATGCCCGCCCCGGTGATGCGAACAAACTCGGGTTTAACCCGCATCTCATCGATGGTGGCACAGCCGGTATAGCCCATACTGGAACGCATGCCGCCTAACAACTGATGAATCACCGGTTGCATCGAACCCTTGAACGGCACCCGGCCTTCGATACCTTCCGGCACCAGTTTTTCAGTTTCATTACCTTCCTGAAAATAGCGATCACTGGAGCCCTGTTGTGAAGACATGGCTCCCATTGAACCCATGCCACGATAGGATTTATAGGAACGTCCCTGAAACAGTTCTACTTCGCCCGGCGCTTCCTCGGTACCGGCAAACATGCTGCCGACCATGATGGTATAGGCACCGGCAACCAGGGCTTTGGCCATGTCGCCCGAATAACGAATGCCGCCATCGGCAATCACAGGGACACCAGAACCTTCCAGTGCAGCGGCCACATTGGCCACCGCAGAAATCTGCGGGACACCAACCCCGGCAACAATACGGGTGGTACAGATAGAACCGGGACCAATACCAACTTTCACTGCATCGGCTCCGGCTTCAACCAGTGCCAGTGCTGCCGCCGCAGTCGCGATATTGCCGCCAATCACCTGCACATCCGGAAAATGCTTTTTCACCCAGGCCACCCGATCCAGCACACCTTTGGAGTGACCGTGCGCCGTATCAACGACCAGCACATCGACACCGGCATTAACCAGAGCCGTTACCCTTTCATCGGTACCCATGCCGACTCCTACTGCCGCACCACAGCGCAAACGTCCCTGTTCATCCTTACAGGCGTGCGGGTTTTCTTTGGCCTTCTGAATATCTTTAACCGTCACCAAACCGCGCAACTGAAATTTATCATCCACCACCAGCACTTTTTCAATCCGGTTTTCGTGCAGTAATTTACGAATTTCGCCCCGGCGAGTGCCTTCAGAAACCGTCACCAGACGATCTTTCGGGGTCATGATGCTGGAAACCGGATTTTCATAATTCTTTTCAAAACGCAGATCCCGGCTGGTGACGATGCCCACCAGATCTTCACCCTCAACCACTGGCACACCGGAAATATTATGTGCCCGGGTCAGATCCAGCACATCCTGAATACTGGTGCCCGGCCCCACCGTCAGGGGATCTTTAATCACCCCGCTTTCAAATTTCTTCACCATACTGACCTGTGCGGCCTGCTCATCAATGGTCATATTTTTGTGGATAATGCCAATCCCCCCTTCCTGAGCAAGGGCAATGGCAAGCCGCGCTTCTGTCACCGTGTCCATAGCGGCCGATACCAGCGGGATGTTCAGGGTGATATTCCGGGTCAACTTACTCTGCAAATTGACATCTTTGGGCAGCACAGTGGAATGAGCGGGGAGGAGTAATACATCGTCGAAGGTCAAGGCTTCTTCGGCTATTCGCAACATAGGGAATCTTCCAGGTTGGGATATAAACAGAGTATTATAAAGTTTTTCAGGGCATGGGTAAATAAGAATGATGCATTTGCAATAGTTGCTAATCTGCCCTGATGGACGCATACTTTCAGCCTCAGTGAGGGAGCCGGGAAACCGCGTTCCAGGTGAAGAATATAATAAATAATAAAAGTTAACCCCCCGCTATGGGGGCATACCATCAACCTATATCTATTTCATATTTTTTGGAGGAGTTATGAAAAAATTATTAATTGCTGCGTCTGCAGCTCTGTTCCTGCACGCCTGCGCCAACAACACCCCGCCTGTAGCCAGTGGCGATGATGCCAGTGCGGCTATCAGCAAGGCGGAGCAGAAAGTTAAGATGGCTCGTGATGTAAACTACGAATGGCGTGATACCGGAAAAGTGATCAAAAAGGCTAAAGCCGCCCTGAAAAAAGGGGATAACAAAACCGCTATCAAACTGGCAAACAAGGCAAGTAATCAGAGTGATAATGCCCTGAAACAGTACGCCGAACAGAAAAATGCCGGGCCTAACTTTTAAACTGGCAATATAAAAATCAACAAAAGCAGGTACAGGATACAAATTCACAGCAGTTTCTTGTATCTTGTACCTAATGCTTAAAGATATTTACACTGTCTCCCGCCTCAACCGTGAGGCCCGCAGCCTGTTAGAAGGTAGCTTTCCTCTGCTCTTGTTGGAAGCTGAAATTTCCAATCTTGCCAAACCTGCTTCGGGTCACTGGTATTTGTCACTCAAAGATAAAACCGCCTCCGTGCGCTGCGCCATGTTTCGCAACCACAATCAGCGACTGCGCTTTAAACCCGAAAATGGCGCACAGGTGCTGGTTCGCGCCCGCATCAGTTTGTATGAAGCCCGGGGTGAATTCCAGCTCATCATCGAACACATGGAAGAAGCCGGTGACGGTGCGCTGCAACGTGCCTTCGAAGAATTAAAGCAACGTCTGAATCAGGAAGGTCTATTCGACCAGGCACACAAACAGGCCTTGCCTGCAATGCCACGGCAGATTGGCATTATCACCTCACCCACAGGTGCGGCTGTGCACGACATACTCACCACTCTGCAACGCCGCTTTCCGGCCATCCCGGTTGTGCTCTACCCGGTTGCCGTACAGGGAGACAACGCGGCCAGAGAAATTTCAACCCGCATACAACTTGCCTCGCAACGATCAGAATGTGATGTCCTGATTCTTGCCCGCGGAGGTGGCTCACTGGAAGATCTTCGCGCCTTCAATGATGAAGCGGTTGCCCGAGCCATCTACCACTGTAAAATCCCAATCGTCAGTGGTGTGGGTCATGAAGTTGATTTCAGCATTGCTGACTTTGTTGCCGATCACCGGGCCGCAACGCCCACTGCTGCCGCCGAACAGATCAGTCCGGATCAGCAAACCCTGTTGAAGCAGACACAACAGCTTTTCTCCCGGCTCAAACTCAACATAGCGACAAAGCAGAAAACCGGCACTCAACAACTGTACAATTTGAAAAAACGCCTACGTCATCCAGGACATCGTTTACAGGAAGTCGCTCAACAACTGGACGATCTTGAGTTACGCATGCAGCAAATAATGAAACACCGCATGCTGCACTGGCAGCACGCCCTCAAGCTGCAACTGGAAAAATTGCAGCCATACCAGCCCGGCCATTACCTCGAGCAACAGCAATTACAGCTGCAACAATATACCCGCCGTCTGCAACAGGCAATAGAACACCGACTGCAACAAAACCGGCAACGCCTACATCATAGCATCCATAACCTCAATACTGTGAGTCCGCTATCCACGCTTTCACGTGGCTATACGATTACCACCGCCGTGGATAATCAGCGTATCATCTGTAGCAGTGATGAACTTAAATCCGGCCAGAAAATTAAAACCCGACTATCTCAGGGCCACCTTATTTCAACCATTGAAAAAATAGAACCATGACCAAACTCATAGTATTGATTAGCAGTCTTAGCCTGTATGTTTCATTCTCACTCAGCTCGGTAATTGCTGAGGACTATCCTCGAGCCGATGCTGTGCCCGGCGGCATTGCCATCGTTAAACTTGATACCAGCAGTTCAATCCCACCTTCTGTTTACTATGGCAAAAAGCGTATCCTGGTTCGCCAGACAGATGCACAATGGGAAGCCATCATCGGCATTCCGCTTTCTGCCAAAACTGGAATTCATAAATTACGCATTGTTCCCGCGAATAAAGAAACCTACTCTCGTGATTTTTCTGTGCATAGCAAAGAATATAAAGAACAGCATCTGACCATTAAAAATAAACGCAAGGTCAATCCAAATGCCGAGGATATGACGCGCATTCGTGCCGAGAAAAAAATAATCGTCGCCGCGCTTTCACAATGGACGGTACAAACGCAGGTTGCCACTCAATTTAAGGTTCCCGTCGAAGGCCGACTGAGCAGTCCGTTTGGCCTGCGTCGCTTCTTCAATGAACAACCCCGCAAACCTCATAGTGGACTGGACATAGCCGCCCTGGAAGGAACCGCAATCAAAGCACCTGCTGATGGAAAAGTCATCACCACCGGTCATTATTTTTTCAATGGTAATACGGTATTCATCGATCATGGACAGGGGCTGGTGACCATGTACTGCCACATGAGCAAAATAAATGTCAAAGCTGGAGACAAAATCAGGCAGGGAGAAACTATCGGTGAAGTGGGCATGACCGGTCGAGTCACCGGCCCGCATTTGCACTGGAGCGTCAGCTTAAATAACACTCGCGTTGATCCGATGCTATTTATGGATAAACTATAAACGCTGAATTATCCCCACAAAATTAGCGTAAAAATCAATAATTTATACGTTATATAAAAGAAAAAGATCTTGAGCCACACGACTGCATGGACGCAGGAGGTAGAGCAATGCAGTCGTGTGGTGAAATTTTTTTTAATTGTTATTTCGTGGGATCCCTCAGCTATAAACGACATCACTTCCCTGCGGGGCGTTACTGCGGATCAATTATTTCTACTTCCCACGATCTGTGTCGGAATCCATGTGTCGTATCACCTTGTTACCCCCGTATGCTTTCCCACGCAGAGCATGGGAACGAGGATATTGTTATTTCGTGGGGAGTGTTGGGAAGAGGGGAAAGTTACTGCGGTTCAATCATCAGGGCTGGTAATAAAATGTATTGCCTCGACCTACGCATTTTATTTTTTTATTATGAATATTACAGGATATTTTTAACTCGGGTTCCTGCCAGCCATTTTTCACCATCAATCCCAGGCTATCAACGCTAACCCCCGCATCAGTAGATTTATTAATCTCCAGCACATTGAAATAATAGCTAAGGATAAAATCACCATTCACACTGAAATCCTTCAGTGTCGATTTTGTAGTATAAACCACATCTGAATAGGCAATGGTCTTACGTTGTTTTTTTGAAAAACAGACAATTTCATTGTCTGAGCTCTCAAGACAGTTATTAACCGATGAGGGCAGGAGAGAGGCTGCATTGCTTTTGCTATTCCATCTCAGGGAAAGAATCAGTTTTGAATGTTTGCTAATAACGGCCGCCTTTTCTTCAGTCGTCATTTTTTTATAAACAGAAACCACCTTCGCGCTTACCTTTTTCTTTGATTTTGCCTGACGTAATTTTTCATCACGCCGGGCTTTTTCTGCTGCTAGCCGGCGTTCACGTTCTTTGGCAAATTTTTTTCTTTCTTGTTCTTTCTTTTTTTGTGCGGCTAACTCTCTATTGGATTTCTCTTTCATCGCCACCTGCTTTTCAGTCTCTATCTGTGCCCGATGTTTCTTCGCCAGACGACTTCCGTTTTCTTCCGCCTGCTTATACCATGCATCGGCTTTAACCTGATTTTTCTTGACTCCCAAACCCTTTTCATAAAACTCACCTAACTTAAACTGGGCACCACTGTGTTTGTTTTTTGCTGCCATGCTGAACCACTGAAAAGCCTGCATAAGATCTTTCTTTACGCCATTGCCATCCTCATACGCGCTACCCACCGAAAATTGTGCACCGGTATCACCCCGCTCAGCAAGCATCAAATCCAGTTTGAATTGATTATAATCTTCACTATGTGCCGGAGCAGCGGCGAGCAACTGTACGATAAAAAATATCAACAGCAGTACTCGTGGCCAGTTCCGAAATAAAACTAAGTCCATACCTAAACCTCAAATTCTATTCACCATTTCCATATTAATGAAAGTTATTAGTTGTAATTTTTATTTACATGAAGACATAAAACGTGCAGCGGGTGAGTTGCAGGGATCAGATTCAAATGTCTTTTTCTCTTCTGCTTTTTTACGGGCAGCGGCTTCTTGATTGGCTTTATCAATAGCGGCTTGATTGCGAGCGGTTTTTTCTTTAGCTGTTCTCTCACGAGCAGCCTTATCTCGCGCAGATTTTTCACGCGCCGCCTTTTCTCGTGAAGCTTTATCACGAGCGGCTTTGTCACGTGCGGCTTTTTCCCTGGCCGTTTTATCCCTGGCCGCTTTTTCCTTTACAGTTTTATTGCGCGCAGCTTTTTCTTTAGCCGCTTTGTCACGTGCGATTTTATCACGTGCAGCTTTTTCTTTTGCTAGCTTCTCACGTGCGGTTTTTTCCTCTGCTGCCCGCACTCTGGCCGCTTTTTGTTCTGCGGCTTTTTTTTCAGCGAGTGAGCCCTGCTTTTTTCTTTTCTCTAATTCTTTAATTGCTCCGCCGGCATCTTTGGCACCCCCTGCCTCTGCCTGCCGGTACATTTTCATCGCCTTGTCCAGATCCTTTTTCGTTCCTGATCCCTGCTCATACATTTCACCCAATTTCATCATCGCATCGACATTTCCCCCTGCTGCCATCTGCGATTGAAACTTGAATAAACTCACCATGGGATCGTCAGCAGCGCCGGCATTCATACTTACCGACAACACTAATGCTAAAAGGCAAACAAATATATTCATACTTTTTCCCCGTTCACAGTCTATTTTTCTCAGGAAAACAGGCTGTCTTTACGGAATAATCAGCAACACCTTGACACTATTATCGATTAGCGTGCCATCAATATACCCCAAAGTATTCGGTGCTGAGGCAACCCACTGCTTCATTGCTTTGTCATCTGAAATAATCTTGGGCGGTTTTAGTTTCCGGGTAAACTTTCGTTTAGCCCAGTAACGACTCACTTCGCTATCGGTCATTTTCAGGGTTTTTTTGTAAAACTGCTGCCGTATATCAACACCCGGGGAATAATCGGCAACCGAAGCCCGTTCACCATTACTAAAGGACTTACTCTTGCCCAGATATAATTTACCGACCTCTTCTAACGTAATTCCTGGTAACTTGCTGGCTTTATTGGTAATAAGCACGATCTCTGCCTGAGCTATATTTGCCAGCATGCCCAAAAGAATGGCAATAGAAAAAGCTCTATAAAATATTTTCATCTACGTCACCTTTCCTATTTAAAAGATCAAATCAAAACTGGCCGCAAGCACATTGCCTTTTCTATTATTAACCGGATCATCAAACAAGCCGTATGCACCCAAACCGCCGGAATCATCTGTTTTCACCTGCTTAGCTTCTATCTTCAGCGCCGCGGTGGGCCCGGCTTCGTAACGAAGGCCTAAGGTGTAGGAAGACTGTTGCAAGGCATATATGCTCTTATCCTTACCCTGATCCATATTTGCCGCAGTTAAATAAGGCGTGAAATTACCCAATCGATAACCCAGCGTAATATAACCCGCATTTTGATCAGGAAAGGCCTGATTCATTGCTACCGTGTTTTGTGTATCACGGACAATATACTCACTATAAATAAGTATGTTGCGCCAGTCGACGATCATGCCAACCCCCCCAAAACTACCCGTTTGATCTGTAATACCAAACCCGGCTGCATCAACCTTGGTGGTAAAATAACCAAGGCGAAAGCTGATGCCCTGAGTACCAATCGTGGTGTTAAAACCCACCATGTCATTGGTTTCAAAGCCCACGCTATCACCTTTATCAACCAATGGATTATTGTCCGCAACATTCGCCTGCACCGTGGCTTTATGCCTACCTGAACCGGCATAAAGCTCAAGCAATAAATCCCAGTCACCCAGGCCTTTTTGATACACCAGATCAGGGCCGACAATCGCGTCAATCGGGTTAGTGCTATACACTTCCTGAGGAGGAGTCACCCAGGGATAGGCATAACCCACTTCCTGGTACTCCGAGACCATGAAAAATGGTCCCTTGATACGTCCCAGTCGCACAGTGTAATTATCATTTATGGTATAACTCGCATAGGCCCATTCAGTGGTAACTGAATATTCCTCTGCCCCACCATTCGCCTGTAACACCAGCGTCATTTCCAGATTTTCACTCACCTGTGCACTGGCCTGCAAACCAATATGGTTACCCAGGGTATCGAAATTGACGTTTTTACTCGCATAACCTCGCGCATAACCGGTGGCGGTTGAGCCATCCGTCTGTACCGCATCGGTATAGGTTCCCTTAATTGTCATGTAGCCTGAAAAACTGATGTCCTCAAGAGCAAATGTGGAAGGCTGTACCCCCACAAATAATGCGCACCCTGTTATTAGTGACCAAACCTGCTTTTTCATTTTGTTTACTCCGTTTTTTTCTTTCCCAACTAAAAATTAGTTTGATAATTAAACTAAGTGTATCTCACCTACTTTAACAACAAATCACCTTCAATTGAAATTGAAGTAGACTAAAGTGCAATTACAATTCCATGAACAAATTCACAAACTGTAAATATGCTTATAAATAAAAGTTGGAATTAATATCTAGTGAGCAGTGTCGGCAGTGATAACACTAACTTTAATGTTATTACTGTGAGAACAATTATTAAGTGAGATAAATCAATTTTTACGTGAAGTAAACTTACGCAGACGACGACGTTTTTCCATTTGCCGGGAGGTGAGTTTATTTTTTCTGCCCGCGAAGGGGTTTTTGCCACTCTTGAACTCGAGCCGCATGGGGGTGCCTTCCAACTTTAGATATTTAAGGAAGGCATTAATAAGGTAGCGGCGATAAGCATCAGGAACCGCTGAGGTCTGATTACCATGAATCACAATAATAGGAGGATTAATTCCACCCTGGTGTGCATAGCGTAACTTTATCCGACGCCCCTTAGCCAGTGGCGGCTGATGCTTGATCACCAATTCCTCCAGCAAGCGAGTTAGCTCCGGGGTGGAAAAATCTTTCACTGCCGAGGCATAGGCGCGATCAACCGATGCATATAAATCGCCAACACCGCTACCATGCAAAGCGGATATAAAATGAGTCTTAGCAAAACTAAGGAAGGGTAATTTATAGTCCAGCTCCCGTTTCACTTTATCTTTTTGATCGTGCGTCAGGCCATCCCACTTATTAATCGCCAACACCAGCGCACGCCCGGCATCCAGTACGAAACCCAACAGGTTGGCATCCTGATCGGTAATGCCTTCGCTTGCATCCAGCAGCATGATCACCACATTAGAATCTTCAATGGCTTTCAATGCTTTAATCACACTGAATTTTTCGACCACCTCGTTGACCCGACTGCGACGACGAACACCGGCCGTATCAATCAGAGTGTAATCCTGACCATCACGCTCAAAGGGCAGATAAATCGAATCACGTGTGGTGCCGGGTAAATCATAAGCCACCACCCGCTCTTCACCCAGCATGCGATTCACCAGAGTAGACTTGCCGACATTCGGCCGACCGATGATGGCAATTTTTATGCCTTTTGAGGCAACATTCAGCTCTTCGTCGCTTTCATCCTGCGGCATACTGTCGAACACCACCTCCATCAGCGCCGGAACACCGCGCCCGTGTGAGGAGGAAATACCATGCGGCGTGCCCAGACCCAGATTGTAAAATTCAGCGGTAACAATCTCAGCATCCAGACCATCAATTTTATTAACCACGAGAATCAGGTGTTTGCCGGTTTTACGCAGCCGCTTGGCCAGATATTGATCTTCTGGGGTCAAACCATTACGGGCTTCAACCAGAAACAATACGCTATCAGCCTGTTCAATCGCCAACCAGGATTGTTCCTCCATTAACTCTTCAACCCCATCGGTTTTACCAGTCAGGCCACCCGTATCGACAACGATATAAGGGTGTTTTCCAAGCTTACCCTCACCGAATTTACGATCACGGGTGAGACCGGGCTGATCGGCAACCAACGCATCGCGAGTTTTTGTCAGACGATTAAAAAGTGTGGATTTGCCAACATTGGGACGGCCGACAAGGGCAATAACAGGTTTCATGGATGAAGCACTCAGGAATCAGAATACGAATAGGCAGACATGATCCCAAAACGATCATTAACAATGAGCATGTCCTGATAAACAACCGGGTTGGCAAGAATGTTTCTTTCACGATCATAATAATCGGTATCATCCTGCTGCCATTCTTCATCAAACTGATAGGCGACTTCGTTTAATAAAATGCGGTTAACGATATGGCCATCTTCTCGATCCAGCCAATGTACATAGCCATCATAGTCAGCCACAACTACATTATCACCGTGCAATGCTGGCCCGGTGAGCTGACGGCGCAATAACTTTTCCTGCCGCCACAATATCGCTCCGCTCATACGGTTTAGAGCCAGTACCTGACTCTCTGCATCGGTAATATAAATTCGGTAGGCATCGGCTGTCATCCCGGCATAGGAGGACATGTCCTGAACCCAACGGATGCGACCATTTTCCAGCTGTACCGCAGCCAGTCGCCCCTGATAGGTTGCCGCATAAATGAGATCGTCCACAACGATGAGATCCACATCAATATCAATAATACGCTCAAGTTCAGTACGACCGGCAGGGACGGCTATTGCGGTCTCCCACAACTCAATTCCATCTTTTAAGGTTAGCGCGGTTAGCTTGCCATTATCTGAACCCATTAGCACCATATCATTTACAATCAGCGGTGCACTGTTACCCCGCAAAGTCAGCAGTGGCACGCTGCTTTCAAAAATCCAACGCCGCTTTCCATTGTTTGCATCCAGTGCATACAAGTGGCCATCAATGGTACGCACCACTACAAAGCCCTGCCGAGCTAACGGCGGGGTCAGTACTTCACTGGAAACTTTACTCCGCCAGAGTTCATGTCCATCTTTTGGATCCAACGCAATCACATCCCCCAGGTTGCTGCCCAGCAGCAGATGACCTTCTTCTAAAGAGAGTCCGGATGTCAGTTTAAGGTTTAAATCACGTTGCCAGAGTTGATCGCCCGTCTTCACATCAAAGGCATATATAGTACCTTCATAGTCAGCCATATAACCGGTATCGCCATCAAATACAGGTTTGTAACGCAGATAAAAATAGCGTGCCCCTCGTCCGACATCACTGCGCCATTCAGTTACCATACTGGCCGTGGGTTCAAAATCCGGTAGCGATACCGGTGGTAATACCGGCGAAGGTGATGAAGAACAGCCGACAATAATAAGGGCAATTAAAAAGAAGAATATGCGCATCAACAAACTCAACCCTGTGCGCTATCGGTGGCAGGAAGATCATTCAACTTCATTTCAAGAAGAATGCGACGCTGATCATTTTCAGCAATCGTATCAAGAGCCTGTTGATAGGCACTGCGTGCCTGCTCAGACTGATTTTGTAGCAACAAAATATCGCCCCGTATCTCACTATATAAAGAGGTATAACTTCCCTGACCGGCAATATTGGTTAAGGCCAGTCCTTCATCAAATTTTTTCTCTGCCGCTAGAACCCGTACCAGTCGTAAACGGGCGATATGTTTCATGCCATCCTGCTTTGCATTATCAATCACCCAACGCAAATGTACGACAGCAGCATCCAGTGAGTCACTCTCTACACTCATCCGCGCCATACCCAGTGCGGCCAATGCTGCAAACGGGGTCCCAGGAAACTGTTTAACTAACTGCTCACCAGCGGCAAAGACCTTGACTGAATCATTGGTAATCAGGTGATTCTGCAAGCTCGAGTAAACCAGTGATGCCTTTTGTGACTGTCCAATTTGATAGTCAATCCAGAAACGGTAACCGCCAATTGCAGCCAGTCCTATCGCCAGTCCAAAAACCAGAGCGCTGCCATTCTTTTTAAACCAGGCCTTGAGGGCCTCAACCTGTTCTTCTTCTGTTTGATCCAAGCTCACATTGTTCTCCGCTATCGTGATTATTTGCCCAGCCCGCCACTTCAGTCTGAACTCAACCGATGTTTATAGGGGCATTTATTTTGTCTTTTATACTTCCAGACTTGTTTTCAAAAACTTCGTTAATACTGCCTGTGCAATAGTTTGTTGATCCTGCTCACCGCTTAAATCCTTAATTGTGATTTCATTTTTTTTCAGTTCATCTTCACCCAGAATAAGCGCAAAACGAGCGCCACTTTTGTCAGCTTTTTTCATCTGACTTTTCATACTGCCCGCACCACAATTTAGCAATATGCCTGACTCCGGTAATTCATCACGGCACTGTTCAGCCAGCACTGTCGCCCGCAACTCAGCGGCATCACCAAGAGCAAGGAAATAGGCCAACGGCCTACCACCCTGCTTTGCAAACTTGTTCTCATCAAGCAACGAAACCAGCCGCTCCATGCCCATCGCAAAGCCCATTGCGGTGGTGGCTCGCCCACCCAGTTGCTGCACCAGACCATCAAAACGGCCTCCGGCACAGACAGTCCCCTGCGCACCGAGTTTATCGGTGACCCATTCAAACACCGTTTTTGAATAATAATCAAGACCGCGAACCAGACGCGAGTTCACCTTATATTGAATACCCGCAGTATCCAGCAGGACGCACAGTTTAACAAAATGCTCGCGTGATGCCTCGTCTAGATGCGCATTTAACTTTGGTGCGGCTTCAATCAGTGCCTGCATCTCGGGATTTTTACTGTCCAGAATACGCAGCGGGTTCGATTCCATACGTCGCAAACTATCAGCATCCAGTTGTTCCCGATGCTCATTTAAATACGCAATCAGAATTTCACGGTAGGCCTGGCGTGATTCACTCGAACCCAGTGAATTCAGTTCCAGGATGACTGAATCGGCAATGCCTAACTGCTTCCAGAGCCGCGCCGTCATCATGATCATTTCAGCATCAACATCGGGGCCGGAAAAACCAAAGGCTTCCACCCCGAGCTGGAAAAATTGGCGATAGCGTCCTTTTTGTGGCCGCTCATGCCGGAACATCGGTCCTAAATACCAGAGCCGCTGAGTCTGATTATGTAAAAGACCATGCTGCATGCAGGCACGCACACAGGCCGCCGTGCCTTCCGGACGCAAGGTTAAACTGTCACCATTGCGATCTTCAAAGGTGTACATTTCTTTTTCAACAATATCGGTGACTTCACCGATCGAGCGTTTAAATAATTCGGTCTTCTCAACGATGGGAAAACGAATTTCATTATAGCCATACATGGCCATCAGCTTGCGAAACTGTTTTTCAACAAACTGCCACTTGGGCGTTTCATCGGGCAGAATATCATTCATGCCACGAATGGCCTGGATCAACTTGGACACACTATTTCCTATAAACAACCCCGCCGCAAGCGGACGGGGTATTAATTTGTAGCTTGGGCTGAGTAAAACGAAGCCCAACAATTTGCCGCCTTCTTGTTGAGCTTCGCATGGCTCTGCCCAACCGACTATTTTTTTCGCTGCAATCCGCGAGAAGCAAAAAACTTATTCACTACTAATGGCTACCTGAACCTGTCTTGCTTCCCTTACCAACCACAAAATAAGCAGTATTATCGCTTTCATATTTGGCCAGACTAAAGGGCTGATCATTCCATGATATTTCGACGCCTGGCGAATACCCCAGCAAAATCGAATAACTGGGACTAGAATCAAGCTCCAGGCGGTGACCTTTCTCAACCATACGATAGACCAGCCGTTTACCCCTGGCATCACGAATATCCGTCCAGGAATCAGATTTATACTCCAGCAACAAACGTGGATCAGCAGACTTGCTTGCAGCATTCGGACTTCGGGCCAATCCCTGAGTAGTACCACCTGATGTAGTTTTCTCATCCACCACTACCGGCTGCCCGGCATCTTCCCCGCTTAGCGGAATGGATATTTGATGCGATGCCTGACCAGGCTGCTTGCCTTCATTGCTTAAAAATGTAAGCGTATCCGGCTCTGCCGAATCACCGCTATAAAGCAGAAAAACTGCAGCCATGATAATTACAATAATAACCCCCGCCAGCGCAGGTAATATCCATTTTCTGGATTTTTGTTTTACCGAGGGCTCATAGAGGATCTTTTCGAAGTGTGTTTCATTTTCATCTTCGATATTCTCAAGATCAGAAACAAATTCATCCAGAGATAACCCCAGCAATTTCACATAGGCACGCATATAACCATATAAATAAGCCGAACCGGCAAAGATACTGTAATCATCATTCTCCAGAGCGATAATAAAACGTGTTTCAAAATACAACTTTACGGCTGCTTCCGATACTTTCCAACCTTTAGCTTCACGAGCAAGCCGCAGCCGCGTACCTTTAGATATCTCACTTGCCTTTTCTTCTTCATTAACTTCTTTCTTTTCGTTATTCATCGAGAACCTTGCATTTCAAGCTGTTTTAATAATTGTGTTTCTTTCGAATCGGGATATTTACTTTTCAAACGTATCGAATAATTTGCAACTCGCTCGGCATTGCCGCGTTTGTGCTCAATCAAAACTGCCAGCCACAAACTTTCGGCATTGTGTGTACTGTATTTCAATAATTTATTCAGGTATGCCTGTGCCTGATTACTCAGGCCTTTATCATAATTGATTTGAGCCATACCCAGTAGGCTTTTGCGTGAGCGGGGATTCAGTTTGAGTGTAGTACCAAACAAACGTTCAGCCTGATGCAAATTTCCCTTGTTCAGCTCACACTGTGCCATGTTTTCATACAGCCGATCCCGAGACTGATACAAAGGATCCTGGGTGACCATTTCAAAAAACTGATCGGCTTCTGTATAGTGTTTTTGTTTGCATAAAAACACTGCATAGTTATTTCGTACCGCCGCAACTTTTGACGACAGGCTACTATCCGGCATGTTTTCAAGTGCCGTCTTAAAATGGAGATCCGCGTCCACAGGTCGATCGAGGCGATCATACAGCACGGCCAGATATTGATGAGCATCAGCATTAGCTGGGTTCTGCGTAATTGCTTTTTTCAATTTGCCTAATGCTATTTCATAACGCCCCTGCTGCATATAGGCCAGCCCTAATTTGGCATTCTCCTCGGCCGCCTTGTATTTATTACCTTTCTCCAGATCCGTTTGCGTGGCACAGGCTGCCAGCAAACTAATAAACAAACCCAAAATAATAAATCGCATATTTATATAGCCCTTGTGATTGGCGCTTCTTTTAAATACTTTAATTTCCGCTTGCTGCGATCGATGACTTTACCGGCAAGCTGCCCGCAGGCGGCATCAATATCTTCGCCTCGGGTTTTGCGAGTAATAGTGATCAAACCGGCTTTTACCAGAATATCCCGGAAACGATTGATGACTTCCGGTTTCGACACACGATATTGACTACCAGGAAACGGATTAAAAGGAATTAAATTGATTTTTGAGGGAATGCCCTTCAATAACTTTACTAATGCCCGTGCCTGAGCCGGACTGTCATTAATACCTTCCAGCATGACATATTCAAAGGTCACCTTACGCTTTGTTTCACCTTCAATATAACGCAGGCAGGCCGCCAGCAATTCTTTAATCGGATATTTACGATTGATAGGAACCAGTTGATCCCGCAACGCATCTTGCGCGGCATGCAATGACACCGCAAGACTGACATCGCTCACTGCCTTCAATCTATCCAGTGCCGGGACAATACCCGAGGTGCTCAACGTGACCCGTCGTTTTGAGAGGCCATAGGCATTGTCTTCGATCATCAGGTTCATCGCGGTAACAACATTATCAAAATTCAACAAGGGCTCACCCATGCCCATCATCACCACATTACTGATCACGCGTTGTTCACGCGGCAGGCATTCCAGTGCCTGATTGGCCCGCCAGAGCTGACCGATGATCTCGGCAGCAGACAGATTGCGGTTAAAGCCCTGTTGCGCGGTGGAGCAGAAACTACAGTCCAGCGCACAACCCACCTGAGAAGAAACACATAAGGTGCCACGGCCATCCTCAGGAATATAAACGGTCTCGACACAATTGCCGCCATCCACCTGCAATAACCATTTCACCACGCCATCACTGGCACGCTGCTCACTGACGATCTCTGGCGCGCGAATTTCTGCCAGCAAGCCCAGTTTTTCACGCAAAACCTTGCCCAGGTTGTTCATGGCATTGATGTCATCTACACCAAACTGGTAAATCCATTTGATCACCTGGGTCGCGCGAAAAGGTTTTTCACCCTGCCCGGAAAACCAGTCCTGCAGCGCGGGCAAGTCAAAGTCCAGCAGGTTTACTTTCTTATCAGTGGTCAACATTTAATCTCGGTCATATCGGATATTTGAATTCAGAGCAAAACAGGCGTTAAAACACAGGCTTAGGGGTGTTTTTCACAAAGGCGGATTCTATCCTGTGTGGGGATGACAGGCAATTGTATGGCTCATATAGTCTCATTATACCTGTTTAGAGCCGCCAGCGGGTAGCATCTGTGCGCTCAAAATTGGCAGCAAATAAACCTGAAAAACAGACTTGATACTGCAACCTAAGCGGCATAAGATACGCGCCATCTTAAAGATTAGAATCATTTTAAATTAAAGGAGCATTTTATGGGTGTATTAGTGGGTCGTGAAGCCCCGGATTTTACTGCTGCGGCAGTGCTGGGTAATGGAAAAATTGTTGAGGACTATAATTTCAAAAAAGAAACTAAAGGGAAATATGCCGTTATTTTCTTCTATCCTCTTGATTTTACTTTTGTTTGTCCATCTGAGCTAATCGCCTTTGATCATCGTTTAGGCGAATTCAGTAAGCGCGGCGTTGAGGTAATCGGTGTTTCCATCGATTCACAATTCACTCACAATGCCTGGCGCAACACGCCTATTAATGAAGGTGGTATCGGCCCGGTCAAATATCCCCTGATTGCGGATGTAAACCATGCCATTTGTCAGGCCTATGATGTTGAACATCCGCAAGCCAGTGTCGCTTTCCGTGGCTCATTCCTGATTGATACAGAAGGTCAGGTGCGCCATCAGGTGGTCAATGATCTGCCTTTAGGCCGTAACATCGACGAAATGCTACGTATGATCGATGCCCTGCAATTCACCGAAGAGCATGGAGAAGTTTGCCCAGCAGGTTGGACCGAAGGTGATAAAGGTATGCAGCCAACTCCAGATGGTGTTGCCAGTTATCTGGCCGAAGAAGCCGACAAGCTTTAAGCGCTTCGGATCCCCGAAAAAATGCCCGCATAATGCGGGCATTTTTTTATTTAAGAAAAACGGCTGGGGAGGGTTTCAAATTTGTACGATTGAATTAAGTTGTAAGTTGGGCTGAATGAAACGAAGTCCAACAATTTGCCGTCTTCTTGTTGGGCTTCGCGTTGCTCTGCCCAACCTATTTTTTCGCTGCAAGTTGCGGGGAACTAAACCATCAATGATTAACCAAAGCGAAGATCGTAACCACTACAGATGCACATGGCTATCCGTTTAGCCTCAGCCATCTTCCACTGGTGCCGGGGCGGCGGTTATCGCCTTTTCTTCCACTGTACCTTCAACCCGTCCCATAGACTCTTCTGCATCCTTATTCATAATTAAAATACTGATACGCCGATTTTTAGCGCTGCGCGGATTTTTCTTATCCAGCAACACTGATGAAGACAGGCCCACAATCCGGCCTAGCTGATCGCTGGGCAGCCCACCTTTTAATAATTCACGTCGGGCGGTGTTGGCACGATCCGCCGACAGCTCCCAATTAGTATAAGGCTTGCGATAGTCATTACCGTAACGATCTTCATATTCTATATAACCCTTGGGAAATGGCGTGGCATCGGTATGGCCGGTAATGCTTACCAGATTGGGCACTTCCTGGACGATGATTTTGGCAATTTTACGCAGAATAACCTTGGTATACGGTTTTAGATCGGCTTTACCCAGTGCGAACATGGGCCGGTTTTTCTTGTCGATAATTTGCACCCGCAGGCCATCCGGAGTAATTTCAAGCAACAGCTGATCCTTGAAATTTTTTAATTCCTTACTATTTTCTATTGCCGCCTTGAGCTTTTCTAATAGTTTATCAAGTCGTTTCTTGTCTTCTTTTTTCTCAACTTCCTTAACTTTTTCTTCCTGTGATTTTTCAACTTCCGGCTCGGTGGTCAGCGCATGCTGTTCCGATTTATAGCCATCGCCCTTAGGAATATCCTTGGTACCGCCCAGCTTGATCATACTGGTACTGGCACCACCAGGGCCTTTGATACCCGATGGATTATTGAACCAGTCAGAAATACCTTCACGCTGCATTTCATCGGTAATCCCAAGCAGCCAGAGCAACAGAAAAAAAGCCATCATCGCGGTAACGAAATCGGCATAAGCCACTTTCCACGAGCCGCCATGATGGCCACCACCACCCTTGATGATTTTCTTTATGACTATCGGTTGTTTTTTATCATCACCTGCCACTGGTATTTAATCCTTTCCGTGGATCATTTCTTCAGACTTTTGATATGTTCCTCAAGCTCGAGGAAGCCGGGACGCATATCACTGTTCAAAGCCTTACGGCCAAACTCTACCGCTATCTGTGGCGTATAACCATTGAGCGTCGCCATGATACAAATTTTGGCACATTCAAATAATTTACCTTCTTCTGCTTCCTGCGCCGCCATCGCATTACCCATGGGACCGACGATGCCATAGGCCAACAAAATACCCAAAAAGGTACCGACCAGAGCCGCACCCACATGGGCACCGAGCACTTCCGGTGGTTCACTGATGAAGCTCATGGTAATAACCACCCCCATCACCGCCGCAACAATACCAAAGGCCGGTAGGCCATCCGACATAATGGTAACCGCATGGCTAGACTCTGCCAGCTCGTGGTGATGAGTTTCCATCTCTATATCCATGAGATTTTCCAGCTCAAAGGCATTCATATTACCACCGACCATCAGACGTAAATAATCACAGATGAAGTCAATCAGGTGATGGTTTTTCAATATGCCAGGATATTCCTTGAAAATTTCACTCTCTTGCGGTTCGTCAATATCCGCTTCCAGCGCCATCAGCCCCTCCTTTCGTGCCTTGCCGAACAGGGCAAACATCAGCGAAAGCAATTCCATAAATGTCTGTTTTTTGTAGAGACTTCCTTTGAACAGACGCCCCAGACTCTTGAGTGCCGCGAAAATGACTTTAGGCGGGTTCGCAATAACAAAAGCCCCCATCGCGCCGCCCAGAATAATCAACAATTCAAAGGGCTGGTAAAGTGAGGCCAGATTACCGTGCGAGAGTACATAGCCGCCAAATACGGCGCCCAATACCATTATAAGACCAATCAATAATTTCATTGCAGAATTACATGTCCTTGATATGTGTGTCTATTTATCAGCAGGTATATTCAGTTTAACAGTACCCGCATTTATTCAATATTCTTATCGACGGCTATAACATAAAACTTAAGCCCATCTGTAAAAATTTTTCCACGGCTAGAGCCACAGCTATAAATAGATCAGCCAGCCTAAAGACAATGCAGCAGCAACCGATATTAAAGGTGATGAATTATTTATTGAATTGCCCCCACCACCTTATTTATCAGGATACACTGGTATGAACCTCAGTCTGGACGAATGGGTAAAACGCATTGGTCATAAGCCCGTGCCGGTTCTTGAAGCCACTATCAGTGCCTTGCGTCAGTATTGTGCACAGGAAAATGCACCGGTTTCTGAACTGGAAGAAACCGTTGAACTGGATCCCGGACTGGTCATTCACTTACTAAGATTAGGCAATGCAAAAACTTCCGGCTCACTGAAAACCGACATTACAACGATCTCCCAGGCACTGATGATTTTAGGTGTCGTGCAGGTCAATGAACTGCCGCAGCGTCTACCAAGTATTGAAAAAACATTAAAAGATGCCCCTAGAATCCGCCTACTGAAAACCTTTGCCCGCGCCTATCATGCAGCACGTCAGTCAACGCGGTGGGCAGTTCAACGCCGGGACATGACCCCCGAAGAAGTCTTTGCGGCCACCCAGTTACATTTTCTCGGTGAAATGTTTGTCGCCATGTACGCCCCTGATTTGCTAGATAAAGTAGATCACATGCGCAGCGAAAAAAATATTGCCTCTGAAGAAGCCCAGTTTATTGTGCTGGGTTTTACCCTGGATCAACTCACCGCAAAACTGGCCCGGCTATGGAAATTACCCGATCTTCTGCTTGAAGCCCTGCATCCAGAAAATGCGAAATTTCCCCGCGCCCTTGGGATTATGTTAGCCGTACAACTAGCCCGTGGTTCGGCTCTCGACTGGTATGGGGATAAAACCTGCAAGATTCAGGAACAGGCGGCTAAATGGCTGGAAATAGACTTAAGTCAGCTGATAACGGGAACCCATATACTGGCTGTGGATGTCGCTCATGAAACCGCCCTCTATGGCGTCCCCCCATCGGTACTCGGACTGACGTTTATTCCCCCACAGCCGGTGGGAAAAAATGAACGTTCGGAGGAAGAAACAAGCGAAAATGACCACGCTGAAATCTGTCTCATGCCGCAGTTGCAATCACTAAAATTATTACTCGGAGTATTGTCCCAGAAAAAATTACCCACCGATAATACCTATGAATTAATCAGCCATATTCTCAAGGGGCTGCATGATGGCATTGGACTCAATCGGGTAGTCTTTGCGCGGCTGGATGCAGAAGCAAAAAAACTCAAAGCTGAAAAAATTATTGGCGTAGATAATGATCCCCAGTTCAGCCGCTTTGAAATTAACCTTTCAACTCCGCACCTGTTTAGCCGCTTAATGGAAAAGCCTCAGGCGGTATTAATCAATGATCAAAATCGGACAAAATTCTGGCCGCTGGTGCCAAAAGAATTTCAAAAATTAATCAACACTAATTCTTTTATCGCCATGTCGATTTTTATCAAGGAACAACCAATAGGGATTATTTATGCCGATCGGCGCAATAGCGCCTGCCAGATTGATGAACGTGGATATAATTATTTTAAAACCACCTGCAAGCATGCCTGCCAGGCTCTGCAACGTTTACCTAAACTCGATTTTAGTCATCCCTAATTTATCAAACTTCAGTGCGTGCATTGAAGGCTCGGGATAAGGTACTGCTGTTAACAAACTCAAGTTCACCACCAACCGGAACGCCGTGGGCAATACGGGTGGCAACAATACCCGAACGTGATTCAATAATCCCAGCAATATAATGCGCGGTGGCTTCGCCTTCGGCGGTTGGATTCGTGGCCAGAATTACTTCTTTTATTTCGCCTTCATCCAGTCGTGCCGTCAGTTTATCCAGACCTATATCCATCGGCCCAATGCCATCCAGCGGTGACAGATGTCCCATCAACACGAAGAACATGCCCTGATAATCAGCCGCCTGTAACACCGCCTGCACATCAACGGGGGACTCTACGACACAGAGCAAACTGCGATCACGTTTATGACTGGCACAAAGTCCACACAGGCTTTTCTCACTCAGGGTGCGACACCGACTACAATGACCGATACGCTCAACCGATTCCAATAGCGTTGTCGCCAAACGTTTTGCCGCTTCACGATCCCGCTGCAATAACTGAAAAGCCATGCGTTGCGCAGACTTCGGGCCAACACCCGGTAAACAACAAAGCGCATCGATCAGCTGACCGATAAGTGGACTGAATGACATAGATTAAAACGGCAACTTTAATCCACCCGGTAAATTCATACCTGCGGTCATACCGGAAAATTTGTCCTGGGTGGTTTTTTCAACCTGACGCACGGCATCATTCACCGCAGCAGCAAATAAATCTTCCAACATCTCTTTATCATCCATCACGCTATCATCAATCTCAACCCGTTTAACATCATGACGACAGGTCATAATCACGCTAACCAGACCACCACCGGATTTGCCGGTGACTTCGATGTTAGCCATTTCTTCCTGGGCTTTTTCCATATTGGCCTGCATCTGCTGGGCCTGTTTCATTAAATTACCAATTCCGCCTTTCATCATCGTATCCTCTTTCAAAAAAATAAATTAACCGCCCTGCCCTATAGATACGGCCTGGGCCGTAGCTGCATGATTGAAACCGTATCTACAGCATCAAATTGTTGGGCTTCGGCCACAGCTGTGCAGCTAAAGCCGCCTCTACCAATGGTATTTAATCGGGCTGGATGCTATCGGGATTAACGCTGGCTCCAAAAGCATCTATTAATGAACGCACGTTCTCGTCATTTTCAATTACGTTCTCTGCTTGCCGCTGACGTTCATCCTGTAAACGTTGTTGACGCTGCGCCGGGTTCTCAACATCCGAGGCTTTGACTTCAATACGCAGGGTCACGGGACGTCCTAAATAATTATTCAGCATTTCCTGTAGCTGTTTTTCCCGTTCGGGATTTAACATGGGTGCGCCGATGTTATCCAGACACAAACATATCGAATCGGCATCCTGATGGCTCATGGCGCAATGCGCCGCCAGCTGCTGCAAAATCCCGTTGAGTTTTAAACCCTCAACAATCTGGTGCCAATCGCTGACATCTAGATTCGCTACCGGCGTGCTAGCTGCACGTTCATCTGGCAAAGAAGCCGGAGCTGCATTGATTTCACGGCGTGGCTCTGCCACGGGTTTTGACTCGACTACCGGCCGGGAAGCCGGAGAAGAAACAGCAGTAGCGATAGCAGGCTGTTGGGATGAACCTGATGGAGTAGATATTTTCAGTGCCGGATCGCCAGCAGGACGAAAGGCCAGCATTCGCAGCAATAGCATTTCCAGTCCCGCTTTAGGCTCGGGTGACAAGGGTAGATCCCGACGACCCAACAGCGCGATCTGGTAAAACAACTGCACATCTTCCGGGCTTAAATTTTCAGCCAGTGTCTGCAACAGGTTCTGCTCACCCATGCTTTCATCCCAGGCCTCCGGGATCTGCTGCAGTAAAGCCACATGCTGCAAAGTCGTGATTAATTCCGCCAGCACCCCGATGAAATCAGGAGCCTGCTCTGCTAATAATTTCACTTCCGCCATCACTGCTGGAGCATCCTGCTGCGCCAGTGCCTGTAAAATCCGGGTCACATGCTGGCTATCAATGGTGCCCAGCATCGCACGCACATCGGCATCGCCAACCTTGCCGCCTCCAAAGGCGATGGCCTGATCCAGTAAACTCAGGGCATCACGCATGCTGCCATCCGCCGCACGCGCCAGTTGTTTTAACGCGGGGGCTTCAGCCTCGATGGCTTCCTGGCCGAGAACTTTTGCAAGATAATCCTGAATCCATTCCGGCGCTAAACGACGCAAATTAAACTGCAGGCAGCGAGACAAAATGGTGACCGGTAATTTTTGCGGATCAGTCGTTGCGAGCAGGAATTTTACATGTGGCGGCGGTTCTTCCAGGGTTTTCAACAAGGCGTTGAAACTGTGGTTGGAGAACATGTGAACTTCATCAATGAGATAAACTTTGTAACGCCCGCGAGTCGGCGCATATTGTACGTTATCGAGTAAGTCACGGGTTTCATCGACCTTGGTGCGCGATGCCGCATCCACTTCAATCAGATCAACAAAGCGGCCTTCATCAATTTCCCGACAGGCCGAACATTCACCACAGGGATGGCTGCTGACACCTTGTTCACAATTGAGAGATTTAGCCAGAATACGCGCGATGGTGGTTTTGCCCACGCCGCGCGTACCGGTAAACAGAAAAGCATGATGCAGACGATCTTCATCCAGCGCATGAATCAGGGCGCGTAGCACATGCTCCTGACCGACCAGTTGTTCAAATGTCCGTGGCCGCCACTTGCGTGCCAGTACCTGATAGCTCATGTATCTCGCCGAGATAAGTGACGAGTGACGAGGGACGAGTGACGAGGGAAAACTCCATTTCTGATCCTCGTCACTCGTCCCTCGCCCCTCGTCACTGAATATAGGAGGCGGCCCATACCAGCTACACCCCGGCGCCCGAATCAACCATTACCGTTGCTCCCTTCCAGGCCTGGCGGAGTTCACAGCCTATCGTCGCGGGGGAACCGATATAAGCCACCATAAAGTCGACTATTTTACCTGATTCTGCGGCATCTGTTCTATATAAATCGCATCTATCTAATTATTTCTGTGCGCTGGCCTGATTCTTTTTTTCAGCCCGCTTACGGCGTGAAGCTTTGGGATCAGCAATTAACGGCCGGTAAATCTCAACGCGATCATGGTCACGCAAGATCGCCTCACGTTTACTGATCTTACCGAAAATTCCCAGCTTGTTTTTCTCCAGATCAATTTCTGGAAATTGTTCCAGAATGCCGGATTGCTCCACTGCCTGCAGCAGGTTTGTTTCAGGAGGGACGTCCAGACTGAGAATGATCTGAGTATTTTCCTCTGCATAGGCTACTTCAACCTGCAGCATTTCGGTACTGGAATCAGCCATAAATTTCTTTCGCCCGTTTTACAAAGGCATCGACCAGGGTCGATGCGATGAAGGTAAATACCTTGCCAAAGGTCATGGAAAGGATTTTACTGGAAAATTCAAAATCCATCTCCAGCATAACCTTACTGGCCTGCCCGTCACCCAGTGGCTGAAAGCGCCAGATACCGTATAAATGTCTGAACGGCCCTTTCACCAGATGAATTTCGATGCTCTGATTTTTTACCAGCTGATTACGTGTGGTAAAGGATTTGTGCAGTCCACTATGGGCAATCTCCAGGCTGGCATTAACCTCATTCTCGGTTCGTGCGATTTCTTTTGCCTCCCGGCACCAGGGCAGAAACTCGGCATAACGGGGAATATCATCCACCAGCCGATACATTTGCTCGGCGCTGTATTCTACCAGTGCCGTTTTGGTAATAGTGGTCAAATTATTTTATCCTGTACGACGAAAATCATAATACACACCGCTTGCCATAAAGACACCCCGTTCGTCCTGAGCTTGTCGAAGGAAGCTTGTCGAAGGAAGCTTGTCGAAGGGAAGCCTGTCGAAGGAAGCCTTTCGGCTATGCTCAGGAGAACCCTGTCAAAGAGTCAAATCACCTCAACAGCACGTAAAAATACAATCATCACCGCAACCGGGGTGATGTAGCGTACCAGAAAACGCCAGCTCATATAGGCCAGACCTTCGCCCATTTCCAGCTCATCACGGCTGGCTTCACATTTCATAATCCAGACCGAGAAAACGGCAATCAGCAAGCCGCCCAGCGGCAACATAATATTCGAAGTGAGATAGTCCAGTAGATCAAACAGGGTCTTACCTTCAAAGCGGGCAAACATATCTAGCGGCGTGAAATCAGCCCAGAGATTAAATGAAAAGACCGTCAGTAAACCAAACAGCCAGCAAATAATCCCCATAATCACCGACGCGTGCATACGCGAAACATCCCGATTTTCTACCAGCCAGGCCACCGCCGGTTCAATCAGCGAAATACTGGAACTCCAGGCGGCAAAGGTCAGCAGGACAAAAAACAGCGTACCAAAAAAAACACCGCCCGGCATGTGTCCAAAAGCCAGCGGCAGAGTCTGGAAAATCAAGCCGGGACCGACTCCAGGTTCCAAATTATTGGCAAATACTATGGGGAAAATCACCATCCCCGCCATCAACGCCACCACGGTATCAGCTAGCGCAATAATAATTGAGGTCCTTGCGATTGAGGTATGTGCCGGCAGATAAGAGCCGTAAACCATAATTGCTCCCATACCCAAGCTAAGGGTAAAAAATGCATGCCCCATCGCAATCAGCACCCCATCCCGGGTAATTTTGGAAAAGTCAGGATAAAACATGAATTCCAAACCCCGGCTGAATTCACCGGAGTTCATGGCATAGCCCACCAGCACCACCAACATAATAAACAGACCCGGCATCAGAAATTTAACTACTTTTTCCAGCCCGCCCTGTACCCCACGCGCCACCACGATCATGGTCATGACCATAAACAGGGTATGCCAAAACAGCAGCCCCTCGGGCGCACCGACAAAGTCAGAGAAAATACTGTTCACGCCATCCGTGGTTGCCAGCGTGAAAGTGCCGAACGCGGTGCGAAACACGTAGGCCAAGGCCCAGCCGGCAATCACACTATAATAAGAGAGAATCAAAAACCCAGCGATGACCCCCAGCCAGCCCAGCCATTTCCAGTAAGGCCGGTGTCCGGCCTCCACCGCCAGTGTCGCCATGGTATTCACCGGGCTTTGACGACCTCGTCGTCCCAGCATCACTTCCGCCATCATGATTGGTATGCCGATCAGGGCAATACAGAGAAGATAAACCAGCACAAACGCGCCCCCTCCATTCTCGCCGGTAATATAGGGGAATTTCCAGATATTACCCAGCCCCACCGCCGACCCCGTGGCCGCGAGGATAAAGGCCCAGCGGGACGACCACTGACCATGAATGGATACGCGCTTGCTCCCCATAAAAATGTGTTCCTGAAATATTAAAGGCACTGATTTTCCAGTAAAAACTGGAATATCACAAGTGAGATTCAAGACAATCTCCACCCAGCTCAGATATAATGCCCGCATGGCAAACGCAAAAAAGAAAAAGAAAGCCCCCGGCAGCACCATTGCGCTGAACAAAAAATCCCGTCACGACTATGTTTTAAGCGAACGCTTTGAAGCCGGACTGGTACTGCAAGGCTGGGAAGTCAAAAGCCTGCGCGCCGGCCATATTCAGTTACGCGATAGCTATGTCATGATTAATAATGGTGAAGCTTTTCTCTTCGGTGCCATGATTACCCCACTGAACACCGCCTCCACCCACATTCATCCGGAGCCTCAGCGCAATCGAAAACTGCTGTTGCACCGCGAAGAGCTCAGCAAACTCATCGGTGCCGTGGATCGCAAAGGTTTCACCCTCGTCCCCACCGCCATGTTCTGGAAACGCGGCCGCGCCAAACTGGAAATCGCCATGGCCAAAGGCAAACAGACCCAGGATAAACGCGCCAGCGATAAAGATCATGACTGGAAACGCGACAAAGCACGGATATTAAAAGGGACAAGGAGCTAGAACGCCCTGTTTTTCCTCATCTCTGGCGACTACCCTGTAAGTACGGCTTCAACCGTACAAGTCCAAAGCCCTCCAGCCGTTCCACTCACCCCGTTCGATTGAAATCGAACCTACAGATTACCAAATAATCCCTGTATATTTCCCCGAACTTTGCGTTACACTAGCAGTCGTAGTAAGAACCAAGGGGGCGACCTGGCTTCGACGTGGGTCACAAAACCGGAGGTGCATGCCGAGGAACAGAGTACCTCGTTAATCCATCTGTAAAACTCTTAGTTGCCAACGACGACAACTACGCTTTAGCCGCTTAAAAACCGGTTTTAAAGCCCTCTGACTGAAGCCGTGTCTGTGCGTTCAGGTTTCAGGGGTCATATCTCACAGAATCGTGCGGAAGTATGTTCGGGCCGGAAGCACTAAAACCTTACCGAAATCGCGACTAGTTTGCCCTGCCCGTCGGGTTGCTAGGCGTTAAAATTAATAGGCGTGGATAAGCATGTAGAGCCAAAGGCGGAGGGCTTGCGGACGCGGGTTCGATCAACAAGGGTCGCATTTACCTGTAAAGGTAAACTGAAAACGGGGCTCACATCGGTGAAACCTACGGTCACGAAAGTGACTACGGCAATACCGAGGGGTAGGAAGAGGGCTAACCTCATGCCTGCCCTGTAGAGACTCATAGATTAGCTGAACGAACTCTGTTCGCCGAGCTGATACTAGGATTCACGACAACACTATATCGTGAATAACACGCCCCGCCCCATCATGCGAGTGATGGGTGAAGGTATAGTCCAGCCTTGAATGAAAATTCAGGATAAGCTGTCCCGCCGCCTCCACCACTACCCATCCTCTGACATCGTCAGGGGATTTTATTATTACAGGAGACCATGGATGGCCACCTACCGTATCGTTAATAAACTTTCCCCAACGGATACCGCTTATATCGCGGGAATCATCGACGGCGAAGGAACCATCACTCTTTCGCGCAAGCACCGAAATGAAAACCGGCAACTTGCCATTTCAATCAGTAATACTGAACTTCAATTACTCAAGTTTGTACACAATGCCATAGGCGCAGGCAAAATAACCACTAAAAAAACCAGCGCTGATCACCACATGCAGAGTTACACTTACGCAATCTATAATCGACAGGCACTCCACTTACTCGAACAAATTCATCCCTATCTCCACACCTATAAAGTCAGGCGTTCCGAACTTATCCTTAAGGACTACATTAAATTAACACCACGAAATGGCAAGTATTCAGATGCTCAAATAAAATTACGCGCCAATTTTGAACAGAACGTGCTTAATATAAAAGCCAGATAAAAATATATAATGAAAGCAAAATACAAACTCACATACTATTTCATAACCTATTAATACATTCACGTTGAAATAATGAGGTGCAAATTCGGTTAGTGGGCGTGTCTGGGTTAAATCCCGCCGCCCCACCACTAACGTATTTAAAGCCGTCTTCAGACGGCTTTAAATACACTTGTTTTATACACCTTACCACTGCTGTCCCGTTAACAAATATGAAGTGGTCAACTAATACCGGACACCGAGTTAAGGTTGTAAAATACCAAAACGAGGTGAACGATGACAACAGAAAAGAGAACGAGAAAAAAATACACGGACGATTTCAAGCGAGATGCGGTGGCGCTGGTGACAGAGCAAGGTTACAAGGTTTCCGAGGCGGCCCGAAGTCTGGATATCGGGGACAATCTGCTACGACGCTGGAAACAGGGGTTTGAAGAAGAGGCTACCGGCAATTCATTGAGTGCAGATGAACGTGAAGAGCTAAAACGTCTGCGGAAAGAGAATTGTAACCTACGGATGGAGAAAGAGATTTTAAAAAAAGCCAGTGCGTACTTTGCGAAGGAAATGAAGTGAAGTACGGGTTTATTCGTAACCATGCTGTCACTTGGCCGGTGACGATGATGTGCCAGATATTGGGGGTTAAACGCAGCAGCTACTATGACTGGAAAAATCGTCCTTGCAAGGTGATTGTGCCAGAAGAATTAGCACTGAGACGACGCATGAAGGCTCTGTTCATCGCCTCCCGTGAAAGTCTGGGTAGTCGCATGATGATGAAGAACCTGCGCGAGGAAGGCTTTGAGATAGGGCGAGATCGGACGCGTCGCTTGATGAAATCACTCAACTTGCGAGTCAAACAGAAATGTAAGTACAAAGTTACGACGGACAGCAAACACATATTGCCCGTGGCTGAGAACGTATTGAACCACTAGTTTTCCCCACAAAAACCTAATCAGGTGTGGGGGACAGATATCACGTATCTGTGGACGCAGGAAGGCTGGCTCTACCTGGCTATCGTGATCGATCTTTATTCGCGTCGTGTTGTTGGCTGGGCAATCGATTGCCGGATGAAGAAAGCGCTCATCATTCGTGCTTTAATGATGGCGGTGAATCTCAGAAATCCACCGTCTGGCTTAATTCATCATTCCGATCGTGGCAGTCAGTATGCTAGCCATGCATACCAGGCTTTACTGAAACAGCATGGGATGATTTTCAGTATGAGTCGCAAAGGTAACTGCTGGGAGTGCGAAGCCTGCCCGAAGGGTGCAATGCTCCAGTGGAACGATTCTTCAGCAGTCTGAAACGAGAATGGACAAGTGGCAGATTATACCGAACCCGGAAAGAAGCAATGTAAGCGCAAAATAACCAGCAAATCTCGGTGAGCCAACACATTCCCATACAATAAGCCTCCTGGCCTGGATCAAAAAATAGTTTTCGCACTATACAATTAGACTTGTATGTTGTTAGTGGATGGGTGTAGATTTGATCGTGACAGGGAGGTTGGTCGCGCTAAACAAGGATTGTTGCGTATTAAGATCTTATCCCGTAAGACGCCAATCACAGGGAAGTGGTTGGCATCTTGTC